>Ga0351866_10021_pt1 | contig 67489 bp, 65 predicted proteins | sample TotcelFGM3001L11_FD_206783 | JGI IMG/M metagenome (GOLD analysis project Ga0351866, IMG submission 206783) | Enriched cells from coal bed in the Powder River Basin, Montana, United States - Total cells FGM rep2 HSBNCT.FGM.300.1.L11 ...
AATCGAAATAAGGGTCTTTGCTGCTGGCCACATCCCGTTCGTGTTCCAGCTTGCGGGCCTCCTTTTCGATTTCATGGCGCTCCTTACCGTAGCGCTCCTCCTGGGCAGCCATCTGCTTGAGCAGGGTTTCGTAGTGCTGTCTGATCTCCGGCTTCAAGGCATCTTTTTCCAGGAGGTCGAGTTCCAGGCGCATCTTCTGGCCGCGATAGAAATGCTCCCGCCCGGCCTTGGCCTGGTAGTAAGCCCACTGGTCGGAAGCCTGCTGTTGGGCCAGGATCATTTCCTTCATGGCGTTGTTGCCGCCCAGGGAACTGAAGGCCAGGATAACCGCAAAAATGGCAGTGGTAAGGGCCACCCGCCGGGTAAATTTGTGGCTTATGACCTCTTCCAGCTCTTCGGGTTTGGGGAGTTCAACTTCAGCCATGCGGTTTTCCTCTCGGGAGGTTATTTCACAAAGATTTTCATGTCACCGGCCAGGGCCCCATCGAGGCCCACCTCATGGCCCCACTCATCGTAGACCTTGAGCCCCGCGGCGATGGCCGCCATCTGTCCGGCGGCAATCAAGGCGTGCCTCACCTGCATCCCCGGGGCCAGGTCCACGGGTTTCCGGTTCACATATACCCGCATATCAGTCCACGGCCTTGATGCGGCCGTCGGTTTTGGGGGCGATGGTTTTCCGGGCCTGAATCGCATGTATCACCAGGTCCCGCAGCCAGTTGCCGGGGTCATTATAGGCCAGCTTGCTGCTGGTGATGGTGCCCCCCAGGCTGGTGTAATCGCCGCCGCTTTTCAGGGCCTCCCCGAAGACGGTATAACCGTCTCCGCCGGCAACCAGATAATCATGGGTAGCCACCACGTACTCTTTCTGGGCATCCAGAGGCTGGCCCCCCACGGTGACGTCTTTAATCCGGAAGCCCGCCGGGGCGCTGCGGCTGTAAGTAAAGGTGAGGCCCGAGACCTGGGGGAAGCTGCCGCTATGCTCTTCCAGCCGGGCCACGCCGTGTTCCAGGGCCGCCTTGACCTGGGCCCCGGTGAGGCTGATGGCCACCAGGTAATTGTCGAAGGGGAGCACGGCATAGATGTCCTTCACGGTAATCTTGCCCTGAACAATGCCGGTTCTGATGGTGCCGCCGTTGATGATCGCGGCCTCGGCCCCGGCCGCCTGGCGCATGACGTCGGCGACAAAATCGCCCAGGTTGGTTTCCCCGGTCCTGACGTGTTCCCCGTCCAGGTCCACCTGGGTCTCGCCGATGGTCCGCTGCAAGAGAGTATCGACCTGGCGCGCATAACGGGCCACAATTTCCTGGACCTGGGAATTGGGCGCACCGGTGGCGGGGCTGATCTCCTGGAGGCCTCCATCGAACCCGATTACCTTGCCGTCTTTTACCCGCAGGTTCAAAACCCCCAGGGCCTTGGCGTGTTCCCAGGCCTGGACGATGATGGTCTGGCCCACCAACTCCGGTTGGAGAATTTTCGTATGGGAGTGGCCGCCGACGATGACATCAATGCCAGGGACCCTGGCGGCCAGGTCTCGGTCCGCCTGAAAGCCGCAATGAGACAGGACGATAACGATATCGGCCCGGCGCTTGAGTTCCGGCAGATACTTCTTAACTGCGCTCTCCGGCGTGCTGAAGGTCAGCCCCGCCACATTCCGGGGATGGGTGGAGACAGGGGTTTCCGGGGTAACCACGCCGATGATGGCGATTCTGACCCCCTGGAGATTCTTGATAACATAGGGCTTGAGGGCCGCAAAACCCTTGACGTTGGCGCCCAGCATCGGGAACCGGGCTTGGGCCATCCTTTCCTTCAAGACCTTGGGGCCGAAATCAAACTCGTGGTTGCCCACCACCATGGCGTCGAAGCGCATGGCATTCATCACCTCGAGGGTGGATTTGCCCCGAACCAGATTGGCCCAGGGGTTCCCCTGAATCATATCCCCGGCGGACAGCAGCAAAGACGGCTGTTTTCCCCGAGCCCGGTCCACGGCTCCCGCCAGATAGGCGATACCCCCCAGGGGGGCGTCATTGCCGGTGGGTTTATAGGGCTCGGCAAAGCCATGGAAATCATTGACATAGAGAATTTTCAGGTCAACCTGGTTCGCATAACCCCAGGGTGTAAGGATGAGGCACAGAAAAAGGCTGAAAAGCGCCAGGCGGAAGTTTTTCATGCTGATATTTTAGAGCAAAGAGAGGATGGCGCAAGCAAAACCTCAGGTGCAGGTTTGCGGGAATGTCCTCAGCCTCAAGGAAACCAGTATAATTACCTATTAGTTAATAGGTATTTTTGCCCATTGGAAGTCCAACCCTCACCATTTAGAATAGTTACAAAATTCAAAGTGACAGATCAACCAAAGCATGGAGGAGAGGGATATGAGACGCAGAAAATCGTTAAGTTTGGTGTTGGCGCTGGTGCTGGGGCTGGCCCTGGTTTCGGCGGCCGCGGCCCAGGTGGCGGCCTTGGGGCCAGATAATCCTGCGAATGGCTTTCCCAAGTATGTGAAGGACGTCAACGGGGTGAAACTGGACCTGCCGGTTTTTCCCATTGGCGATGGCGTTACCCCGCCCACCATGATCTTCGATCCCCCCATTGCGGGTAATGCATGGTCTGAGGCCACCGGCTTCGGCTCCGAAGCGTTCTTTTTCCTGTCGCAATCCAGCATGGAGGTCGGGAACCCGCAAGCCCCCACCGGCCTGGCGCTAGTGGTCATGGGCGTTGAAGCGGCCTATGGGGCCGAGGTGCCTCGGAACGTCCCCCCCGACCAGTTCCTCTTTGTCCGGCTCAGGATCCGCATCGACGCCCCCTCGCTGGGGACCTATGTCGTAACCACGCCCTGGGGCCCGAGAACCTATGTGGTTGATACAGATGCAAGGCGGAACATCAATGACAGCATGGATTGGGGCGGCTTCGCCCCCATCCCGAATTCGACCCCTCCGATCGCTTCGAGCTTCGAGCGCATTTTGGTCGACCCGATCCCCTGGCGCTTTCTGAAAGGCACCTTGGCAACGGGAGTGCTCGACACCGAATGGGTCGGCGATGGCGTCACTATCGGCCCGGTAACGGGCGGGTTCAATGGAGTCAACATATTCCGGATCGATGGTCCCAACATTGGCGGTCCTGGTGTTAACTTCGTCGAAACCGATCAGTTTATGGTTTCCGGTCATATTTTTCAGGGTCCGGATGAGCCAAGACCCAGTGCCACTCGCGGCGCCGCGGTAATTCCCATGTTCTGATACGGTGGTAATACCCCTCTTTTCCAGATGGGGGCGGCGCCATTACTTTAACAGCATGGATTTTTAAGGGGCACAGAAAGTTGTGCCCCTTAATATTACGGGGCGGCAATCCGGAGGGCTTGGGGGATTATCGCCACTTCTATGGGGGTGAGACCCTCCAACTCCCCCTCCGCTTCCACCTCAGCCGGGGGATCGGCATGAATCGTAATCCGGCTGGCGAAAGCTGCGGTAATCCGGGGGTGGTTCAGGTGCTGGCCGGAGTAGAGTCCGGGCAGGAGGCCCAGCAACTCCAGGCGGCTTAACTTTTGAGCCAGGACCACCTGAAACTGGCCGGCTTGGGGCGATGCCCCCGGGGTTATCATCAGGCCGCCTCCGAAATAGCGCCCCAGCCCTATGGCCACCAGCATGGCATTCGTTTCAAGAGGACGGCCGTCCAGCGACCCGGTGATGCGGTGATGCGTCAGCCGGCCCAGCTCCTTGAAGCCGCTGAGGAAGTAACCCGCCTTGCCAGGCCAGCGGAGGCGCTGTTGCCGGAAACCGGCGATGACCTGGGCATCGAACCCCAGGCCCAGGACATTGATGAAGACCCGCGGCCGCGGTTGGCCGTCATACCCCTGGAGGCGAACCAGCCCCAGGCTCACTGCCAGCGTAGCCTCCCCCAGGGCGGTCATCACCTTATCCCGGAGGCCCCGCCCCAGGTCAAAACTGCGCACGTAATCGCAGCCCGTGCCGAAGGGGACCACCCCCACGCTGGGCAGCGGCCCCCGGGGTTCCCACCACAAGCCATTCACCACTTCCAGCAGGGTGCCGTCGCCGCCCACCGCCACCACCCGGTCAAACCCCTCCCGGCGAGCCCGGGCGGCCAGGATTTCAGCGTGGCCGGGCCATTCGGTCCACCAGGTAGTCACCCTGGCGCCAGGCGCTCCCAGAGACGCCAGGAGGCGGGGCCAGAGCCGGGAGGCCCGGCGATAGCCCGAGGTGGGGTTGACAATGGCTGCGGTTTTCATGGGTGTGCCCTGAGCAGGATGGAAACCGGTTCGTGATCCGGCGCCGGGCCGCAAGGAAGCCGGCAAATTGCTGCCGGACGCCGGCGACCTGACTGCGGCCATCTTAGCAGATTTTTGCCAAGCCCTTCTGGGAAGACATCAATAGAGTGACCACCCTCGCGACAGCAGCACGGCGCGATTGGCTTCGCTGGCGGCGGTGCCACTGGCGCTCCAGATCGTCCCGCCCCAGACGTTCGAGGCTACGGCGTCGGCTAAAACCTGGTCTATAGCCAGAGCGGTAAGCGCCGTGCCCGAGAGATGGTATTCTCTGGTCTTGGTAGCGTCCGTGCGGCCAAGTGAAGTGAGGCCGCTTTCGTTATAGGCGTAAAGGACGCGCATAGACGGGCAGTGCTCGAACCCCGACATGGCCGTGAGGTGCCCCGCCCCGCTGCCATCGCTGGCTCCGAAACGGGTTAGGGCCGCGCCGTCGGAGATGATGAGGTGATGTGCGTGCGCGCCCGGTCCCAGCCCGTTCTTGACGGCGTTCTCTCCTGAAACGGCAGCGGTGGTGCTGTCGGACCAGTGCCACACTGCCGTGGTGGTAGCGGCCCTGCCAAAATCGACCCGCATGCTGGTGGCGTCGCCGTTGGTGGAAAAGTCGAGGCGCTGCTCACCGTTGGACGGCTCCAGCGGTTCATAGGTATGACCCTCCACCCAGACGGTCCAGCCTTTGGCGGCCAGCGTCTGTGCAGAGACGAGCCCCGCCGCTGAGGGCGTGGCGTTACCGCGCAAATCCACCCGCAGTTGTCCACCCGGGCCAAGGTTATTTTCACTTCTGCCGAGGGCATCGAGGGTCGCGAGCAAGGTATCGAGGGCCGCCGCCTCTAATTGATTACTCTCCAAGTATAACTCGGTGATCTGGGAGCACCCGGTGATGTTAACCGTGGATAGATTGTTGTTCCGAAAACTGACCACGGCGGTTCCAGCGGCGTTGGCGAGCGCCCCGGACAGATCCAGGGAGTTATACTGATTGCCATCCGCGAGTATTCTCACCTCCAAGGTCGGATTAGTGGCCGGGAGGCGCAGCGAACCGGTCTGGTTGTCGTCCCAGATAAACAGCTCGGCAATGTTCGGGAACAGGGTCATGTCGGCAAAGATCGTCCGATTGGTCAAATGCGGATTCACCGGCATGCAAATATGCCAGATGTGCGCCCCGATGTTGCCGAAGTTGAGCGTCGAGAGGTCGTTCCCGGCGGCGCGCAGGTCTTCCAGGTTTGGGTTGCCGGAAAGGTCCAGGGATTCCAGGTTGCAGGACTCGAAACAGGCCCGCCTGAGCTTGGGGGTGTTGGTCAGGTTCACCGTCCTCAGGCTGTACGAGAGAAAGCATTCTATCGTGTTCAGGTTGGTGAAATTGCGGAAGTTCAGGGAGGTAATCTGGTTGTAGGACGAGCACCACTGAGCCAGGGAGGGGGCGACATGGTGGAGTCCTCGAACTGCAGAGACGTGCTGGTCCGGGACATTTTCGATTTCGTAGCTCCCGCCATCTCCGGCGTCATAGCCGATGTTGATCCTCTGCACCGCGCTCCAGGGCGTTACGTAGAGCCGGTTCAATCTCCTGCCGGGAGAGCCGTAGTCCTTGTTCGGCGTGGGGGAACTGCTGGTGGTCCCGTCAGCCCAGACCCAGCGGATCGTCGGATTTCCGGTCACGATGATCACCGGGGCGAAACTGCTGCCTTCGGTGGTGAATTCGATACTGGCAGGGCCCACCATTGGAGTGATATACAAAAGGAGATCATCCGAGGCCATCCCCTGTACTACTAACATACCGAAATTGCAGCAAAAAACCAAACCGAACAATACAACCAAAAAATGACTTGCTGCTTTCTTCATCTCTCTACCTCCTGGTTAGGACCAGTAAGAGTAAACAAATGTGAATTTCTGAGGATCAGATAGCATAACTCACTGACTTTATGAGGCAACCTTGGCGGCGGCGGATCAACATTATTCTTAAGACCTGCCGTCCGGGAGGATATCCCGAAGAAGTTCACCTTTTTGTGACCCAATCGATTCTCGAAGGCAAGATAGCACAATAATTTCTAAAAATGAATTATTTTTGTAGATATTAAAGATACCATTCCCTTGGTTGGCAGGTTCTTACGGGGTGACGGTCTAATACCAATTTGCGCTCAAACAGGTAATTTATTTCTTGTAGGGGCGGACCTATGTGTCCGCCCTGGGCTAAGGGCGCACACACAGGTGCGCCCCTACAGGATAGAAGCCTTTCTTACTTTTATGAGCGCATCTTGGTATAAGACCAAGTTGCCGTCAAACAAGTAATAATCCTCATTGTAGGAGCGGTTCGCGGACCTCCCCTACGACGGGTGTGATCATAAAGTCGGTATAAAGAGAGGATGGACAGCCGAGGGCGGCTATCCCTGGGACTTTCTCAGAGGCCGCAATTTGCTCTCAGCCAATCTCGGCGTCGGTGAGATAGCAGGCGGGGTCCGGGGCCCAGAGGTCCCCGGTCAGGGCTTCGGCCCGGACCCGGAAATTGCCGCCGCAGACGTCCAGCCACTTACAGCCGGCGCAACGGCCAGTAACATAGCGCTTCTTGTCCTTGAGGCGAGCCAGGAGGGGGTTGGACAGGTCCGTCCAGATCTGGCTGAAGGGGCGCTCCCTGACGTTGCCGAAGGACTCGTGGCGCCAGAACTGGTCGGCGTGGACCTGGCCGTCCCAACTGACGCAGCCGATGCCCCGGCCCGAGCTGTTGCCTTCGTTCATCTTCAGGAGCTCCAGCACTTCCGCGGCCCGGCGAGGGTCTTCCCGGAGCAGCTTGAGGTAGATGTAGGGGCCGTCGGCGTGGTTGTCCACCGTCAGCACTTCCACGGCGCGGCCTTCGTCAAAGAGCCGCCGGGTGCGGGCGCAGATCAGGTCCACCAGTTCCCGGGTCTGCCCATGGGTCAGGGCCTCTTCCACCAGCTTGCTGCCCCGCCCGGCATAGACCAGGTGATAGAAGCAGATGCGGGGGATGTCATATTCCTCCACCAGGTCGAACAAGGCCGGCACTTCCTGATAATTGAGCCGGCTGACGGTGAAGCGGAGTCCCACCTTGAGGCCCACCTCCTGGCAGTTCCGCACCCCGGCCATGGCCGCGGCAAAGGCCCCGGCTTCGCCCCGGAAGCGATCGTGGGTGGCGGCGGTCCCGTCCAGGCTGATGCCCACGTAAGACAGGCCCAGGTCGCGCAATTGCCGGGCCCGCGCGCGATCGATGAGGGTGCCGTTGGTGGAGATCACCGCCCGCATGCCGTGGGCCACCGTCCAGGCTACCAGTTCCGGGAGGTCCGGCCGCATCAGGGGTTCGCCCCCGGAAAACAACACCACCGGTACGCCGAAATCCTTCAGGTCGGCAAGCAAAGTCAGGCCTTCGGCGTGGCTCAGTTCATCCGGCGCCGGGCCCGCGGTGGCCTTGGCGTAGCAGTGGAGGCACTTGAGGTTGCACTGCTTGGTGATGTTCCAGACCACCACCGGCTTTTTGTCCGCCGAGAACTGCAGGAGATGCGATGGCAGGTCCTGGGCCCGGCGGTCCCGGTAACGCAGCACATCGCCGGCTTCCACGGCGCCGCAATAGAGTTTGGAAACTCCGATCATAGGGGCCTACTCTCTGAACATGGTGGTCTGGTAGTGTTCCCGGATGACCCGGTTGAGATAAGCATCCAGGTCACAGAGGGCCTCCCGGGTCAGGATGAACTGGTCCTGGGAAGTCCGGTCTCGCACCAGTTTCAAGGCGTATTCCAGGTCCTGGGCCATCTCCTGGCAGACGGCCAGGGCGGAGGTGTCCCGGGCCACGGCCTGCTGGAGAATTGCATCCACCGCGTCCGGTTCAAAATGCAGCTCGATTCCGTGGTTGTCCAGGAACTTTTCGCCGAAACGGCCCACCTGGTCATAGAGCCGGGCCAAATCTTCCATCGCGGTCTTCAAGTCACAGTCCCAGTGATGGTAGCGGCTGGCCAGCAACTCCACCCTGGTTTCGGTCAGCGGCAGTTGGTAACGGCTGAGCAACTCCGCTTCCCGGCGCCGGATGGACTCTTTCAGACCCTCTCGCTCCTTAACGGCCGCCTGGCTGAATCTCGCCAGGAGCTCGGGGTCTTCGGGGTCAGCCAGTAGCCGCTGCAGTTCCGCCTCGGGGTGCTCCACGATTTCCGGCGTAACCACCAGGTACTTGACCTGGGTGGAGGGCAGCCGCTTTTCGAACTGGATGAGCACGCGTTCGATGACGCTTACCAGGCCCCGGGCCCCGGTTTTCTCCACCGCCGCCTGGGCCGCCAACATCTTCAGGGCCTCGGCCTCAAAGGCGATGTCGATGCCGTAAGCCCCGAAATCCCGCTTTTTGCTGGTGATGATGGGGTTGTTGGGGTTTTGCAGAATCGCATAGAGATCGTCGGCGGTGAGTTCCTCCAGCACGGCGATCACCGGCAGGCGGCCCACGAATTCCGATTCAAACCCATATTTGATCAGATCTTCCGCGGTGACGTGCTTGAGAAAGGTCCGGTCCAGCTCCCGGGAGGTCATTTCGCCCCGGAAGCCGATCTCCTGCTTGCTGAGGCGCTCTTTGACCATCTTGTCCAGGCCGTTGAAGGCGCCGCTGACAATGAACAGGATGTGCCGGGTGTTGAGGGTGCGTTTATCTTTTTTGCCGGTGCGGCGGTAATGCTCGATGGCCTGAATCTGGGAGACCGGGTCATGAGCCACCTTCAGGTCCACCTCGGTCTCTTCCATGGGCTTCAGCAAGGCCCGCTGGACCCCGGTGCGCGACACATCCGGCCCGCCCCAGGCATGCCCGGAGGAGGCGATTTTGTCGATTTCGTCGATATAGATGATACCGTATTGGGCCAGTTCCAGGTCGTCGCCGGCGGCGTAAACCAGGTCCCGGACCAGGTCTTCCACATCACCGCCCACGTAGCCGGTTTCGCTGAATTTCGTGGCATCGCCCTTGATGAACGGCACCCCGATCTTCTTGGCAATGAGTTTGACCAGGTAGGTCTTGCCCACGCCGGTGGGGCCGATCAGGATGATGTTATTCTTGATGGAGCCAACCCCGGGTTCCGGGTCCCGGCCCAACTCCAGGGAATGGCGGATTCGATTGAAATGGGTGCAGACCTTGGTGGCCAAAACACTCTTGGCTAAATCCTGCTTGATCACATACTCGTGGAGATAGGCTTCCAACTCCTCCGGTTTCAGGTCGAATTTAATCCGGCCGAGCTTGGCGCCCTTGCCCTGACCTTCGCCGTCGGTCTCCGGTTTGGCCACCCAATGCGGCGCCAACACCTTAATCCGGCTGCCATATTTTTTGGTGAGGTAATCACTCAGTTCTTTTTCCAGTTCCTTGGGGTCGGGGATTTTTTCCATGGGCTCGGTGGTCCGGCCGGCCAGCGCCGTAAGATCTGGTCTGCCTCAATTATTTTCTTTAATTATAACCATTCTCCCGGCAGGGTTGCAAGATGAGCCCAGAGTTAATGATTCCGGGAATGAGGCGGGTTAAGCCACACCCTTCTGGGGGTTGCGGCTTTCAGGGGTTAACCGGAGAATCCCGGATGGGGCGATCAACATAATCCCAGATCGCCCCGATGGCGCGATCTGGGATTATGCCACGGTGGGAGAACTACTACTGCGGTTTTTCCTCACCCCGAGGCGCCTTTTCAGGTTTTTGCGACCCAGGGCCGGAGCCTTTGCGGCCCGTATCTCCGGGGGCACGGCCACCGGTACCGGTGGGCTGAGCCGGACGAACACTAGGCCCGGCGGGTTGAGCCGGACGCACTACGGGGCCGGCAGGTTGACCCGGACGAACTCCCGGGCCGGTGGGCTGGGCCGGACGCACGCTCGGGCCGGTGGGCTGGGCCGGACGGATTGCTGGACCGCCGGGTTGAGCCGGACGCGCCCCCGGGCCAGTGGGGCCGTTGGAACGAATGTATGGGCCGGTGGGCGTGGGGCGACGGTCATCAGGACCGGTGGGCTTTGCCGGACGGACCACGGGGCGGCTGGTGGGCTGAGTCGGCTGCACGCCCGGGCCGGTAGGCTGGGCCGGACGCACAGTCGGGCCGGTGGGCTGAACCGGACGGACTGAGGGACCCGTGGGCTGAGCCGGGCGGACTCCGGGACCGGTGGGCCCATTGGAACGAATGTATGGTCCGGTGGGCGTGGGGCGACGGTCATCAGGACCGGTGGGCTTTGCCGGACGGACTCCGGGGCGCGCCGGCTGAGCCGGTTGCACGCCCGGACGGGTGGGTTCGTTGGAACGAATATAGGGTCCGGTGGGCGTGGGGCGAGGACCACCGGGGACTCCTTTTTGCCATCCTCCGCCTTGGCCTCGATGGTGCTGTTCATAAAAATTCTGGTCATAATGGTGACCGGGGCGGTGGCTGCGCCAATAGGGATATCTTTGCTCAAAATTCTGCCAGTAATGAGGATTGCTTTGATACCACGCATTCCACTTCGGCGCATACCAGATTTGGGGTCTGACAATATAAGTGGGCGGATAAGCGTAATACGGGGCCCAGCCATATTGATTGCCGAAGTTTTGATACAGCAATCCATTTAAAAACCAATCACCCTGGTAATAGGTCCAGGGCGTATTTGCCCCAACCCATGGGGTGACCTGAGGATTCTGGGGCGGTGGTTGATAAGCATAGCCTCCATCATCCCCGCCATAAGAAGGAGTATAGGTCGGGCCGGTCGCGCACCCTGCCAGCATAATTGCTATCGCAAAAACCAAACTTAGCCGTTTCATTCCTGACCTCCGCAAATTGCGTGCTATCTGTTGCTGATCTCTAACATGCCTTTTAGTTTCAAGCGGCCTCTTTCTCAGACTTTAAGACGTTGCCCGCATAAATCTCGCCACCGGAATATGATTCCCGGTCTTTTTGGAGTTTTTGTTCCCCCCTCCTGCATAAACGCCGGTCAACCTGCCTTATGAACCGGATAAAAAAGCCGAAGACATAATTTCTGAAGTTCGTAAATCTATTAAGTTAGATGATTATAAGTCGGGAAAAGTTAATAATCAGCGATTATGCAGATATCTTTCTGCCTCTGTCCCGAAAAGTTCTTCCGGTGGCACAGGCTTTCCAGCCTGTGCAGACCGGCTGGCGGGCGGGGACGCCCGCCCCACTGACGTTTTCATGCTTTAAGGGTGGGCCGAAGGTTCATGAATGACTATCCATAATTGATTTTCGGACCCCCCATATTCTTTAATCTGGACATGACGATGCCCCTTGGTACTCTATGTTTTCCTGTGAAAGAATAGTTGACCCGGTTTCGACTTCGGCCCACAATAGCAGGGACCGGGGAAATTCAATAAGGCCGGCGAAATCGGACGCTCACGTTTGACCGAGGGAGGCACATGGATTCGGCGTTTTTGCAAGCCCTGGCCCAGGCCCGGCCTGATCCCGGCGGCGGCGCCGCCGCGGCCCACAGCGCCGCCCTGGGGGTGGCCCTGCTGGCTAAGGTGGCGCAACTAGAACTCCAGCGCCAGGGGCCGTTAAGGAAACCCGGATTTCCCTGGAGCGATCTCCTGGCCCGGGCGCAATTGGTGAGCGCGGCCCTCCTGCGGCTACAGGAAGAGGATGTCCGGGCCTATTTCAAGCTTACCCGGGCCCGCGCCAGCCGCGACCCCGGGGAGATGGCCGCGGCCCTGGAAGAGGCGGTGGCCTGTCCCCTCCGGATCATGCAGCAGGCTCAAGAGGGCCTGGCCTTGATGGCCCGGGCCGGGGCCGGATGCGCCCTGCACCTGGTGGGGGATTTGCTGGTGGCCGGCGAGTTGTTGGGCGCCGCCTGGCGCGGGGCGCACCACATCGCCCGGGCCAACCTGCCCCTTATGCCCCAGGACTCCCGCCGGGCCGTCTGGGACGATACTTTGTCCCACACCCTGGAGGCGATTGAGTCCGAATGGCAGTTAGTCCGGGCCGAACTCTCAGGCAGGATGGCATGAACCTGATTATTGCCGCGGACAATCTGAACATTCTCAACCCGGTGGTGGCCCAGGCCCTTGCTGCCCTTGACCCGCAGCCTCTCCAGGAACTGGCCCGGCGCCTCGAGCAGGCCGGGGCCGACCACATCGACATCAACCCCGGGTTTCTGCCGCCCCGGCGCCACGACCGCATGGCCTTCATGGTGGAAGCGGTCCAGCAGGTTACCAAGCTGCGGCTCATTCTGGACAGCCCCGACGCCCGGGTGCTGGCCCGGGGCCTGGCCGCAGCCGATAAGCCGCCCATCCTCAACGCCTGCACCCTGGAGGAGAACAAACTCCGGGAGATCCTGCCCCTGGCCGCACGGCACGGCGCCGACCTGGTGCTCCTGCTCCTTGACGCCCGGTCCTTTCCCGCCGCCGGGCTCGAAGGCAAAATCACCCTGGCCCTGGAGCTGAGGGCACACGCCCTGGCCGCGGGCCTAACGGATGACCAGTTGATTTACGACCCGGTCCTCCCCAACCTCACCTGGCCCGACGCCTGGGCCCAGGTGGGCGAAGTCGTCAAGACCCTGCGGCTGCTGCACGGCGGCGGACTCTGGGGAGAGCCGGCCCGGACCATGGCGGGGCTGTCCAACTTAAGGAGCGGGCTCCGGCACACCTACCCCCTCCGGGTGGAGGAGGCCGCCCTGGCCCTTTTGGCCGGCGCCGGGCTCGGGATCGCCCTGATGGACGTCCTCCAAACCGGCCTGATGGAGACCGTCCGCATCATCAAGCAGGCGGGGTAATTATCGCTTTGGCCATTCCAGAGTAGACGTAGGGCGGGAAAGTGAAACGCATCCCGCCTTGAGCTCGTGCCGCAATACCTATGCTCCTTTGCTCCTGGCTGCACTCTCTTCTTCATAGTCGCTCCTTTATAACCTTAAAAAGGCGACAGATGATGATGTTCGGCGTCTGAAAATGGAATGATGAGGAAGGCGGAATGCGCTTTGCTTTCCTGCCCTACTGTCCTACGGTCCTAAGAATTGCTACCGATAAAAGAAGAGAGGTTTGCGGGTTATTGAGTCCGTAAGCTTATTGCGGCGAATTCCAGAGCAATTTTCTATCAAAATTAGGCTTTTCCTGATTTAGTGGAACATTAATTAGATGTAAAATAGATTGAATTTTATTATTGGAGGGATGGTCGTGAAAAAAGTCCTAATCATGTCTTTGATAGGTTTCGTGATCATCAGCAATACCCTTCTCAAGGTCATGCCCGCCCTTTCGTTTGATCCTGAACCTGCCATCGTCAATCCCACCCCGGCCCCAGGCGATTCGTCCGTAACCCCCCGGGTGATCGTGACCTGTTCCCGGCAGGATTTCGATTTAGTCTGCGGCCTGGCCGGCGCTACGGATCCCCTCTCATATGTCTGGTATTGTCCCCTCCGGCATGGCTCATGGTCGGGAAAACCCGTGACCATCGTCGGCCCCCTCATCGGCGCCCCCCATACCATTATGGTGGTGGAAAAGCTCATCGCTTTGGGGGCTCGCATGATCTTATTTTTTGGCTATACCGGCTCCCTGCAGTCCGATGTCAGGATCGGCGATCTGGTGATCCCAACCTCGGCGGTGAGTGGGGAGGGTACCTCGAAGCACTATTATCCCGAAATTTACCGGCCCATACCGGATTCTCCTTTGGTCAATCTGTTAATCCAATCCCTGTCCGGGGTCACGGCGCCGGTGCATCAAGGCGCCATCTGGAGTAACGACGCCATCTACCGGGAAACCGTCACGCTGGTGCAATACTATCAAAACCTGGGCGTCAAGGGCGTGGATATGGAAATGTCCGCCTTTTTTACTTTGGGTAAATACCGGCAGGTGGCGGTAGCTGGTCTTTTGGCGGTTTCCGATGAGCTGTTTACTTATACCTGGAACCCCGGGTTTGATACGCCTATTTTTCAAGAGGCCCGCAACCTGGGGGCCCGGGCAGTGCTGGATACCGCCGCCGCCTGGAACGAACCATCAAAAGCAGGGACTTTGTATTTATTATTGGAATAACCATGTGGTCGCGAGTCGTAGGGCGGGAAAGTGAAACGCATCCCGCCTTGAGCAATTGGGTTAAACCAAACTCATACCGCAATACCTGCGCGCCGCCGTAGGGGCGGTTCGCGAACCGCCCCTACAATTGGGATTATTATATGAAGATAGCTCGGCGGGGTGGGCCTCCGTGCAGTGGGGCGGGCGTCCCCGCCCGCCAACCGAAATGGCGGCCAGGGACGGCCGCCCCACCAACACCAGTCATTTTTCATCTTTCGTTGTGTCCGCAAGGAAATGATCGTTGGTATGAGACGGCACGGTTCCAGGCGGGTCCGGGGTGGGGAAGCCGGGCCGCGGGATGCAATGACCCGCCTGGAGGTGCTATGATAGATTAGCTTTAACGGCGCGGTCCGGAATGGTAGCCTGCATTGGTGTACGGACCATAGGGAGTGCGCGGGCGGCCCACGTTAGGATTATGGACTCGACCGTATCCCTGATGCTGTCCCCAAGAACCCCGATGATTCGAGCCGTAGGCGTTGCGGTGATTCCACTGGTTGCGGTGCTGCCGTCCGTAGGCGTTGCCGTGGTTCCATGCCGGACGCTGCCCATGCCAGCCGTAAGCGCGACCGTGGGGGGCGCCTCCCCGGAAATTGGCGTTATGCCCAGCAGAAGGCCGATTATTCCAGGCCAGGGCGCTGGGAGCACTCAGGGCCATGACCAGGCCCCCCATCAGGATTACGCTCCACCATTTTTTCAGGTTCATCCGCCGATCCTCCCATGATTGGATTTGCACGTGAGCATTTGTCTAATTAGAGAAACGGCGGCGGGAAAAAGTTAAAGACTGTTTCGGAATTTCGGAAAATTTTGCAGAAACCGCAGGGCGCCGCACCTTTTAGACTTATTGGGGCGAAACCGTTCACAACCGGCGGGAGAGAGATGATATTTAGCCTTGATGTAGAGGTTGCCTGGTCAAATTTTGACCATCACAAATTCTCTTTGGCCTTTCCAGAGGAGCTGGTATAATTAAATTAAGCGCTTGATAATTTAGCGTAAAGCTACTCCATGTGAAAAAATATAGGTTTTAAGGTCTTTCAACCCCCTGCTCAACCAAGTTAAAACGAGGCAGCCTCTATTCACCGCCCATTAGGTAATCTTACCGGCTTAAAAACCCATCACTACCGGGCCCTGGAGCGGTTATACCGCCGCAAGGTGCCCCCGGCCCAACTGCTTACCCCGGAGTTGGCCCGGCAACTGGCGGAAATTTCCGCCGAGTTGCGCCGCCAAATCGGGGTCCTGGTGGACCGCCAGGGCGCGGTGGCCTATGTCATCGTGGGGGACGCCAAGGGCCTCCTCATCCCCGCCCTGCCCCGGGAACGGGGCGTCAAGGGCCGCCTCAAGGGCCTCCGCCTGATCCATACCCACCTGGACTTAAGCCCCCTGAGCCAGGACGATCTCATGGACCTGGCCCTGCTGCGCCTGGATGCGGTGGCCGCCCTGGCCGTGGCCGACGGCCAGCCGGGCGCCATCGAGATCGCCCACCTCCTGCCCCAGCCGGTGGACGGGCAGAACTGGGCCGTCATCAAGGCCCGGCAGGTTGGCGCTTTGGATCTGGATTTCGAGGCCCTGGTGGCCTCCCTGGAAGCGGAATTCTCGCGCCAGGCCCCCGTTGGCGCCGGCAAAACCCGGGAACGGGCCATCCTCATCGGCGTCACCGGGCACAGTCGCCCGGCGGCTGAAGATTCCCTGGCGGAGCTGACGGAACTGGCCCGCTCCGCCGGCCTTAACGTGGCGGCCACCATCCTGCAGCGCCGGCCCCGCTTCGACGCCCGCTATCTCATGGGCAAGGGCAAGCTCTCGGAGCTGGTCGTCCAGGCCTTGCAGCAAGGCGTCGACATGCTGGTGTTCGACGCCGAGCTCAGCCCGTCCCAGGTGCGCTCCATCACGAACTTCTCCGAACTCAAGGTCATCGACCGCACCCAGCTCATCCTGGACCTCTTTGCCCAGCGGGCCCGCAGCCGGGAAGGCAAGCTCCAGGTGGAGATGGCCCAGGTGAAATACCTGCTGCCCCGGCTGGTGGGCAAAGGCGACGCCCTTTCCCGGCTCATGGGCGGCATCGGCGGCCGGGGTCCCGGGGAGTCCAAGCTGGAGACGGACCGCCGCCGCCTCCGGGAACGCCTCCACCGCCTGCAGCAGGACCTGACCCGGATCAGGAATGAACGCCGGGAGCGGCGTCAGCCCCGCCGGCGTCAAAACCTCCCCATCCTCTCCATCATCGGCTACACCAACGCCGGGAAATCCACCCTGTTCAATGCCTTGACCCACGCGGCGGTCCTGGCCGAAGACCGGCTCTTCGCCACCCTGGACCCCACCAGCCGCCGCCTCCGCTTCCCCAGGGAAAGGGAGGTGATCATTACCGATACCGTGGGTTTCATCAAAAATCTGCCCAAGAATCTCCTGGAGGCCTTCAAGGCCACCCTGGAAGAACTGGAGGACGCCGACCTCCTCATCCACGTAATTGATCTGAGCAATCCCCGTTTCCTGGAGCAGATGGCCACGGTGGACGACATCCTGAGGTCGCTGGACCTCCAGGACAAGCCGGTGTTGATGGTCTTCAACAAAAAGGACCTGGTGGACCCCAGCCTGGCGGCGCTACACTGCCGCCTGCATCACGGGGTGGCCATCTCGGCTGTGGACGACGCCACCTTGCCTCCCCTCATCAATCGCCTGGAGGCCACAGTTGAGCAGTTGTTGACTCGCCGGGAGCCCGGCCGGCCCGAGGCAGAAGCGGAAGTTCAGACGTTGCATTAGAGCAAAATTTTCAGCAGGGATCAGGGAGCGGAGACGCGGCAGGGGGTAGACCGTAGGGTGGGCACTGCCCACCAATTCCTCTGATTAAATGGTGCGTAGAACGCACCCTTCAAACAACTTTTCAAGCCCGTAGGGTGCGCATTGCGCACCTTTCTGGTTTTAATGGGGCGGGAATGGTGCTTCCCCGGCCTTCCCAGCCGAGGTCTCAGGCTTGCCAGAGATAGGGCTGGAAGTGGGACGCGGTTGGCCTCAAGGTGGCCAAGACCCAGCCGCAGCCGCCAGGACCCACCCCGGGGCGCGGCGTCGCCGGGGTTCCCTGCACCGCCAGGGGCCGGGGCCAGGCAGTGGCTGGCAGCGAAAGGTGGTTCTGGGTTTTCGGTTCTGGGTTCTCGGTAGGTAATGAACGATAGGTTGTTGGGCTGTAATCCATTGGATTAGTCCCAAAATTCCCAGCCCCTGAGCTATGCGCGTGCCCGTGGAGGTACAGCACCTGAGAGAATTGTTCCAGAAGTTGGGCCAGTTCCGGGGCATCCCCGGTCCATTGCTGCCAGGGTTGGAAGAGTCGGGCCAGAGGGGCGTGGGACAAGATGACCAGAGGAGTGTCGGGGGAAAGTGTGGAGAGCTCCCGGGCCAGCCACCGGCGTTGGACCGGACCGATCTCAAAGACCGGTCCGCCGGCTGCGGGGGCAAGACAGGTGTCTAACCCCAGGAGATGGAAACCCCGCCAAGGACGGGAGAACCAGGGCGACCCCCAGCGCCGGACCCAGGCGGAATTTCCCCTGGGGCCGTGATCGCCTTCCCCGCACACCGCCCAGACGGGGGCCGGCAAGTCGGCAAGGATTTCGCGGCCCAAATCCAGGGCATCGGGGCGGCCCCGATGGGCCAGGTCGCCGGCGAACAACACCAACTCCGGCGGGGGCGAAAGTTTGCCGATCTCCGCCACCGCCCGGGCCAGGGCCAGGGCCTCGGGGCGCCGGTCATTGCCGTCCTTGAGATGGGCGTCGGCCAACAAGGCCAGGCGCACCTCCGGGTCCGCCGCCCGGGCCGTAAACGGCCAGGCCAGCCGGCCCACGGCCCAGCCCGCCGCCAGGCCTAGCCCCACCTGCTTGACGAATTCCCGCCGGTTCATTGCGTGCCATTTTAGCATATTCGGGCCGGAAAAGAGAATATGGATAGTCCGTCGTTTGCGCCACCATGCTCATGCCAGGCTGCGTAGGACGCACCCTACATAAAACTTTTCAAAACATCTGATAGGTTGGGGTTTTGGGCCTGCTACTGACAGGTCAGGCAGCGTTTAATACTGAGGTGCGGTCAAAAGATTCACAGACGAAACGTAGGGGCGCACCTGTGTGTGCGCCCTATTGGGGGGATGCGCAGGTCCCGTTCAATGGACATTTCCGCATGTTAATTAGGTAGAAGGCGCATCAGGGAGGCAAGACCGGGGCATAAACGAAAAGAAGCCGGGGACCCAGAGAGGCCTCCTTGCCAGGAGGGGGTAAAACTCTGGATTTCCCCGGCTTCTCGAGGTCACGGAACCTTTTTCAATCTTCCCCTTAGGAAGTCGCCGGACCCTCGTCCGGAACGCTCCGTGGCCTTCTTCACTGCCTCGGCGGCAGAGCGGGCATCTATCGCCGCTGCCGGCAATCAGCGCCCAACCGGCCCTTGAGAACTTCGGGTCAGCGGCCGGCTCTGGCTCGGAGCCAAGACAGGTAGCCGTGAAGTCCAATCCGGAGGGCGACCCTGCCCTCGGTAGGGTGCGGCCAATTGACCGTCTCCCCGTAACCTGTTTTTCAGGTGCTCAGATTGAACTTTTCAGCAATCATATATTAATCACCTCTGGAGAAAAAACAAGGGGCCAGAGAAATTTTTGGCAAATAATTTTGGGGGCCTCAGATGGATAAGCCTCGCTTTATAAGCACAGGTAATGACATATTTTTCCTCGAAGCCTTTGATTTAATCACCAGGTAGTCTTACCTTTTGACCATCGAGGGGAGGGCGGCGCCACCGAAAAGCCGGCTCACTCCATCAAAACCGGGCGGCAGCTGACTCCATATTCGCGCCCCACGTCCGAGGGAGGACCATCATGAAAACTACCCGCAACATCCGCAAGGTCCTGAAAGCCAAACCCACGATGGAGGGGGCCGGAGTGCACCTGAAGCGGGTCTTCGGCTTCAGCGAGGTGCCAATGTTCGACCCGTTTCTGCTGCTGGACGATTTTCGCAATGACCGGCCGGAGTACTACGTGAAGGGGTTTCCCTGGCACCCGCACCGGGGGATCGAGACCATCACCTATGTGCTCAGAGGCGACGTGGAGCATGGCGACAGTATGGGTAATAAGGGCATTATCACCTCCGGCGACGTCCAGTGGATGACCGCCGGGAGCGGTATCGTGCACCAGGAAATGCCCCAGGGAAACCCCCAGGGGGTGATGGACGGGTTTCAGTTGTGGGCCAACCTGCCCAAATCCCACAAGATGATGGCTCCCCGCTACCGGGACGTAAACAGCCGGACCATCCCGGAGGTGGTCCTGCCCAACGGCGTCAAAATCAGGATCATCTCCGGTGCGGTGGGAGATGTGAGCGGCCCGGTGCAGGACGTGGTCATTGACCCGGAATACCTGGACGTCACCGTGCCCCCCGGCTCGGAATTCATCCATCCCACCCGGCGGGGCCACACCGTGTTCGCCTATGTCATCGAGGGCAAGGGATACTTCTGCAAGGAAAAGCGGCCGTTCTCCCATGAAGTGGAGGGGCGAAATTATTTCGACATGGAATGGGAACCCTTCGTGGGTAACGAAATGTTGGTCCTGTTCGGCGACGGCGATCAGGTAATGGTGACTACGGAGGCCGAGGGGGTACGGTTCCTGCTCGTGTCGGGCGCCCCCATCGGGGAACCGGTGGCCTGGTACGGCCCCATCGTCATGAACACGGACGAGGAATTAAGAGTGGCCTTCGAAGAGTATGGGAACGGCACGTTTATCAAGTCTCGGGGGAATTAAGCCAGACGCAGACCCAGGCAAAATGATAAGGGCGGACACTCAGGTCCGCCCCTACAACACCCCGAGCTTTCAAGTCACCCGGTGTATCTATCCGGTTTTACTGGCAAAGATCTTAGCTATTTTCCCCAGAACCCAGAACCTAACACCCAAAACCCGCCTTACAGCACTCCCTTGGTGGACGGCACGCCCTGGGCCCGCGGTTCCGGCTGGGTGGCGGCGTCCAGGGCCCGGCCGGCGGCCTTGAAGACCGCCTCCAGGATGTGGTGGGTGTTCTCGCCGTAGGGCACGCTGATGTGGAGCGTCATGCCGCCGTGGATGCTGACGGCCCGCCAGAACTCCTTGAGCAATTGCGGGTCCAAACCGGCGCCCCCGGGCGGCAGGTTTACCTCCAGGTGGAGATAAGGCCGGTTGCTCAGGTCCACGGTCACTTGGGCCAGGGCTTCGTCCATGGGCACCCGGGCCGAGCCGAACCGGCGCACCCCGGGCCGCTGGACCTGCGCCTCCCTGAAGGCCTGCCCCAGACAGATGCCGATGTCTTCCACGGTGTGGTGCTGATCCACCTCCAGGTCGCCTTTGGCCTTAACGGTCAGGTCAAAATAGCCGTGGGCCGTGAACAGGTGCAGCATGTGGTCGAGAAACGGGATGCCGGTGTCGATGGCGGCGCGGCCGCGGCCGTCCAGTTCCAGTTCCAGATTGACTTCCGTTTCCCGGGTCTGCCGGTGGATTTTACTCAAGGGCATAGCTGGTGGTCTCCTTGGGATTGCAGCCCTGCTGCCGGGTTGCGGTCAGCTGCTCATGAGGGCTACCCGTAAACCATGAAAATTCAGGTGGGGCGGGCGTCCCCGCCCGCCATGCAACCAGATCGATGGTGCGTAGGACGCACCCTACTTTGGTGGCACAGGTTGTCAGCCTGTGCCGCCGCACCACGGATCGATCCTGAGGAAGGCAGCGCCGCGCCTTTGACTCACCAACCTCATTTTAATCCGGCCCGGCGCTACTTCTGCTTCGGCTCCCAACGGGAGGCGGCCTCATTATAAACCATGGGCTGGCCGTTGATTTCGCAGGTCCACTGGTTGCCAACCTTGCACACCTTTTTGGCTTCCCCGGGCGCGATCGGGGACAATTCTTCCGGCGTTCCCACCCGGCTCTGCATATAGCTGGTTCTCGGCGGTTGCTCGATGGGCGGGGCGGCAGAACCGCTTCCCCCCATGAGCAGCAGCGCCGCTAACCCGGCCATCCAGGCGAGGTATCTTTTCACGGTCATGGCTTCAACCTCCAGCCTTGAAAGTTCACGGTTCAAAGTTAAAGCATCGTTACTATTTCGCCTTCGGCTCCCAGCAAGAGGCGGCGTCATTATAAATCATCGTCCGTCCGTTTTGTTCACACACCCACTGATTGCCCACTTTGCGCACCTTTTCCCCGCCCACGGGCGCCACCGGGGACAACTCGTCTGCGGTTCCCTGGGTGCGCTGTTTGGTGGCTTCGACATCCGGGTTCTTGTAGGCCGAAGACGAACCACAGCCACTTCCCAGGATGGTCAACAGCGATGCGGCTACAGCTATTCCGGCCAGATAGACCTTAACTTTCATCGGTTAAACCTCCTGAACTTGAGAAGTCGTTGAAATTCACCAAGATAGCTCAAGGCTCTGAGACTCATCATAAATCTTTTCGCCAACATTGACAATTGATTATGGTAATATACCAGGCAAGATTCTTTCAAGCTCCGTTTCCGGCTGGTCAGGCGGCCCATGACCATTTCCGCATCAACCCCAAGCCCCGCCAACCGGAGGTACGCCCAATCCAGCCCTGAGGGAGTATCCGATTCAGGTGATCGACAGCAACCGCCTCAAAACCCCCCGGCAGCCGCGATCCTGCCGCGACTTCGGCGCCCTCCTGCTCTGGTGGGTCGTGGTGATCGCCTGGGTTTTTTTGCCCTTCCCGGCAGCCGCGGCCGCGCCCCAGGCCGCCGTCCCGGAGATTGCCTTTGATTTCGGGAATACCACCGAAGACCGGCCCCTGACCCACACTTTCGTCATCAAGAACACCGGGGCGGCGCCCTTAGTGATCGAGGAGGTGGACCCGGATTGCGCCTGCACCGTGCCCAGATACGATCAAAACATTCCCCCCGGCGGTGATGGGGGCATCACCCTGACCATCAAACCCTTTTCGGTGATCCACCGGTTCAAGAAGGAAACCAAGGTCCGGCTCAATGACCCGGACCAGCCCCGTCTGGTCCTGACCATGACGGGAGTGGCCACACCCTTCATCGAGATCAAGCCCAGCCACATCGTGCGGCTGCGCGGCGCTCAGGGTGACAATATCCGGGGCCAGGTGCGTTTCTATTCGCACCTGCCCGCGCCCTTTCAAATTACCGGATTCCGCACCAGCATCCCGGACAAAATCGAGGTGACCCTCAAGCCGGAAGTGCCGGACAAGGTGTATGTCCTGGAGGTGAGCCCCAAGGGGCGGCAGTCAGGCCCCTTTGCCGGGGTGATCGAGTTGTTCACCAACTCCAAGGAGCGGCCCCGCCTCATCGTGCGGGTCTTTGGGGAAATTTATTTGCCTTCGGCGGGCGGCCAGTAAAGCAGCATCTCATTGAGCAGGTGGCTGGCGAAAGTCCGGGCCGCCTGGCGCAACAACAATTCATCTTCCTTGGGGGCCGGCGGGCCGGGATTTACCGGTGAACTCAGGGTGATCCGGTCCTGGCCGGCAAATAGGACGTCGCCCCCCCGGGTGATGGCCCCGGACACCACCAGGTCGGCGTCGATCCGGCCCCGGATAAAACGGAAGGCCGCGCCCCGGACCGCCACATATTGGACCACGCCTTCGGCCACGGTGTCGCCCTGGTCAGCGAGCTTGAGTCCGTTGGCCCTCCAGGCCAGGGTCAACTCTTCCATGAACAGGGCCTGGAAGGTATCCGCGGCCACGCCCTGGGCCGTTTCCACCCTAAAGGGCGTCAGGACATAGGCCGCCTGGGCCGGGGAGAAGTCCGGGGCGCGGTAATAAGCCGTAAGATAGCGGCCGGGCGAGAGCGCCACCCCCGCCGGGGTGGCCGGCGCCAGCCGGGGGGCGCAGCCGGCCTGCCCAACCAGACACAGGACCACAACCAAGCCCCAGGAGGTGAGCTTTCTCATCCACATGGTCATCTGATTACCATAAACTGCCGCCCTCTGCCAAACCATTTAACCACTCACCGCCGGAAAAAGCGGATTGGGCGGGTGGGGGAGTCTAACCCGCGGCATGGTATCTTATGCGTTTCTCGGTTAATGCTTGAACAAAAATTCCAGAGAGATTATGGTTTGACTTATCCAAAGGGGATTCCGCCAATAATGCCATCAATTTTCTTGAACTTGCCGGCCCTCAGGACGCATGATAACCTTTGGTAAAATTGCCCAGTGGGCCGCTTTCCTGCTGGCGCTGCTGGTGGTCGGCAGCCTCGGCTTCGTCTGGCTGGAAGGCTGGAGCTTCTTCGACGCCCTTTACATGACGGTGACCACCCTCACCACCGTGGGCTACGGCGAGACCCATCCGCTGGACCGGATCGGGCGTATCTACAACATGGTGCTGATCCTCACCGGGATGGGGGTCATGTTCTATATCGTGGGCTCTCTGGCCCGGGTGGTGATCGAAGGGGAGCTCCATGCGGTTTTTGGAAGGCGAAAATTGATCAAGCACATCAGACGAATGAAGAATCATTACATCCTCTGCGGCTTCGGGCGCATCGGCGAAATTATCGCCCGGCAGCTCAAAGACCGGGGCCTGTCCCTGGTGGTGGTGGAACATAAGCAGGCCACAGCCCCCCGTATGGAAGAGTCGGGCTATTATTTCATCGTCGGCGACGCCACCCGGGAAGAGGTCCTCCTGGAAGCGGGCATCGAACGGGCCAAGGGGCTGATCTCCGTGGTCTCCTCGGACGCCGCCAACGTCTATGTCGTGCTAACGGCTCGCAGTCTCAATCCCAACCTCTTTATCGTGGCCCGGGGAGAGGAACCGGGTTCGGAGAAAAAGCTGCTCCGGGCCGGGGCCGATAAGGTGGAATCCCCCTACGAGATGGGCGGGCAAAAAATGGCCCAGACCATCATGCGCCCCACCGTGGTGACCTTCATGGAACTGGCCATGAAGGAGGGGGTGGATTGGACCATGGAGGAGATCGCGGTGGGCCCCGCCTCTGCCCTCCAAGGGGTGCCGCTGGCGGACTCGGGGATCCGCCAGAACCTCAACCTCATCCTGGTGGCCATCAAGCGGATCGACGGCGAGATGCTCTTCAACCCCAGCCACGAAACCCCGATTCTGGCCGGAGACACCCTCATCGCCCTGGGGCTGAGGAAAAACCTGGACGCCTTGGAGAAGATGGTTCAGTAAGGCAAAGTAGCTATCAGCGGTCAGCTTTCAGCTATCAGCCAACGACCAGGTTGAGATGTAACACGTAGGGCGGGCACTGCCCGGCGGTACCTCAGAATACGCGGCGCGTGGGGCGGGCGTCCCCGCCCGCCACCCGGCCGGTGGGATGGTGCGTAGAATGCACCCTACGATAATTTTTTCTGAGCGCTTCCTCAGGGGCCTTTTGCCCACCGCTAAATTTATGAAAAGTTCATGATGGGTACACCCCAACTTTGAACTTTGAACCTTGAACTTTTCCCAACAGGAGGCTGTCATGGCACAGACAAAAATCGGCCGGGGAGTACAGATAACCTTCCTGGGCCACTCGGCTTTCAAGTTGACCGGCGCCGGGGTGACCGTCCTCATCGACCCCTGGCTCTCGAACCCCTTGCTCAACACGCCGGTGGATAAAGTTGGGCCGGTGGACCTTATCCTGGTGACCCACGGCCACGGCGACCACGTGGGCGAAACCGTGGCCGTGGCCCAGGCGAGCCACGCCCCGGTGGTGGCCATCCACGAGCTCAGCGTCATCCTGGCCCGGCAGGGCGCGCCTGAGGTCATCGGCATGAATAAGGGCGGGACGGTCGCAGTAGCCGGGTGCAAAATCACCATGACCCAGGCGGTGCACTCCTCGGCAGTGGATGAGGGCGGCGAACTCATTGCCGCCGGCGACCCCGGTGGCTTCGTAGTGGAGTTTCCCAACGGCTTCGTAGTCTACCACGCCGGCGACACCGCGGCCTTCAGAGACATGGAACTCATCCGGGAACTCTACCATCCGGAGTTGGCCATGCTCCCCATCGGCAGCCATTACGTCATGAGCCCGGCCGAGGCGGCCCTGGCCTGCCGGATGCTCAAACCCCGCTGGGTCATCCCCATGCACTACGGCACCTTCCCGGTGCTGACCGGTACGCCGGAGGAGTTGATTGAACGCCTGAAAGGGGAGCCGGGGATCACGGTGATTGTCTTGAAACCGGGGGAAACGGTGGAGTAATTAGTAGGGTGCGTCTCACGCACCATTTTGGTGCGTGAGACGCACCCTACGAAATTAATACCTCCATGTTCATAAAGAGGGCATTACGGACATGGAAAAGAGGGGATGAAGATGGCAGAGATAGTATGGGAAAATATAAGAATTCCGAAAGACGGCCCACAATGGAATTTATTGAGAGCAAAAATTCCAGGAGGTTGGCTTGTTACTGGCACACAAGGCTTAACCTTTGTCCCTGACCCAAAGCACGAATGGAAATAACCACCAGGGCTTTGAGGGTAATAGAGGAGGGGCCTTCTGGCAGTCATGAGCTAAGCCACCATGGCCATTTGGGGCCACCCCAATCATGAAATTTCTTGTAGGGGCGGTTCGCGAACCGCCCCTACGGGTGGACGTTCACGCTAAAGGCTCATTTTGTGGAGTTGAGGGCCAGGGGCCTCTCCTACTTCAAGATAGCCCAAATGTTCAAAGTGGCCGATGGGAATTGAGGGCACGGCCCGCCACACCCCTACGCTGGAAGGGGAGTTTTTTGGGGTCGACAATTAAGACTACTTGTCCCGAAGTTGCCTGACCAACCGAAAACCGAAAACTGAAAACCGCAAACTGGAGAAAAAATTGCGCCGTAAGAAGGCCTGGCAGGTGTATCCGGAGCAGCCGGAGTTGGTGGCCGCGGTCATGGCCCGGCATAACCTGCCCCGTTTGGTGGCCCGGATTCTGTTGAACCGCGGGCTGGCTGCCGATGACGATATCCTGGCCTTTCTGGACCCCTCGTTGGAGCGCCTCAATCCCCCCTTCGAGCTGCCGGACCTGGAAATCGCCGCCGCCCGTTTGGGCCGGGCGGTGCACCAGGGGGAGCCGGTGGCGGTCTATGGCGACTACGACGCCGACGGCATTACCGCCACCGCGGTGCTGCACCAGTTCCTGCGGGAGTTGGGCCTGCCTTGCTTCCCCTACATCCCCGACCGGCTGACCCAGGGTTACGGCCTCAAGATCGAGGGGCTGAAAGATCTGGCGCAGCAAGCCCGGCTCGTGGTGACGGTGGACTGCGGCATCAGTGACGCCGAAGAGGTGGCCTGGGCCAAGGCTGCGGGGCTGGAGGTGATCATCACCGACCACCACGAGATTCCCCCGGAGCTGCCCCCCGCCCTGGCCGTGGTCAATCCCAAGCGGGTCGGCCACGCCTACCCCTTCAATGATCTGGCCGGGGTGGGGGTGGCCCTGCTCCTGGCCCTGGGGGTGCGGGCCGATCTCCGGGCCGAAGGCTGGTTCAGGCAGCGCCCGGAGCCCAACCTCAGGTCGTACCTGGACCTGGTGGCCCTGGGCACCGCCGCCGACGTGGTGCCGCTGGTGGGGGAAAACCGCATCCTGGTAAGCCAGGGGCTCAAGGTCCTGGAGGACAGCCGCCGCCCCGGCATCATCGCTTTAAAGGAAGTCACCCAGCTGGAAGGCAAGCCCATTTCCTATCAGAACGTGGTCTTCCAACTGGCGCCACGGCTCAATGCCGCCGGCCGGATGGGCCAGGCCCGATGCGCTCTGGAACTGCTGCTCAGCGACGACCTGGCCCAGGCCCGGGTTCAGGCCCGGTATCTCCACAATCTCAACCGGCAGCGCCAGGCCCTGGAAGGGGAAGTCCTGAAACAGGCCGAGGCGATGATCCGCCGGCGCAAGCTGGCGGCGCGGCCGGTGCTGGTCCTGGCCGGAGAGGGCTGGCACCCCGGGGTGATCGGCATCGTGGCGGCCCGGCTGGCAGACGTGTATCACCGGCCCGTGGCCATGGTGAGCCTGGTAAACGGCCGGGGCCGGGGCTCGGCCAGGTCTATCGAAGGCTTTCACCTGTTCCAGGGGCTCCACGCCTGCCGCCAGGCACTCCACAAATACGGCGGGCATGCGGCCGCGGCGGGCTTCGAGCTGGCCGCGGACCAGGTAGCGCCCTTACAAGACCTTCTGGAGCAGGCCTTTGAGGACCAGATGGGGCTTGAGCCGCCCCGGCCCACCCTCAAAGTCGACGCCCAAATTGATCTTCAGGAACTTGACCGCGTCTTTAACCGGCACCTGGAAACCCTGCGGCCCTTCGGCCCCGGCAACCCGGCCCCGGTGATCGTCTGCCTGGGGGTGCAATGCGTGGGCTCCCGGGTAATCAACCAGCGGCATTTGAAGGTGCAGATTGCCCAGGGCGGCAATGTCCTGGAGGCCATCGCCTTTGATCAGGCCGCCCACCACCCCCTGGACGGCACCCTGGACGTGGCCCTGGGCACCCGGATATCCAATTACCAGGGACGGACCTCCCTGGACCTCCGCCTGCTGGATTGGGGCCGACCCTGAGAAAGTTACCCCCCTCCCCTGCCTTTTTAAAAGGTTCCAGTTTTTAGGTTTTAGGTTCCAGGTTCTGGGTAAAAACCCAAGGCTGTTCTAAAAAGTCTTTCAGGGTGCGCTCCGCGCCCCATTAGCCGCCTCGCACGATTTCGAGTTTTCCGCATTTTCCTTATAAGACCTTGCCCGCCCGCCGTTTCTGTGATAGAGGATTGAGAAACCCACCCGCCGGTGGCAGGAGGAAACATGGCTGGGCTCAACAAGGTTATTCTGGTGGGGAATCTGGGGGCCGATCCGGAGATGCGCTATACCGCCAGCGGCACTGCGGTAGCCAAATTCTCCCTGGCCACCAGCCGGAAATTCACGGGGAAAGATGGCCAGAAGCAGGAAAAAACCGAGTGGCACCGCATCGTGGCCTGGGGCAAACTGGCGGAGATCTGCGGCCAATACCTCGCCAAAGGCAAGCAGGTAATCATCGAGGGCCGGATTGAATACGGGTCCTACGAAAAGGACGGCGTCAAGCACTATACCACCGACATCGTCGCCGAAAATATGCAGATGCTGGGCGGCCCGGGCGGCCGCGGCCAGGAGCGGGAACCGGAGCCGCCGTTTGGAGCGCCGCCGGGCGGTACGCCGGAAGACGATATTCCCTTTTAAGGCCGGAGCCGGAGCCCTCGGGAGACTCGCAGTCTCACCCTTGAGCCCAAAGGAACACCGTTTTGTCATCTAAGCGACGCCAATTGCGGGAGAAGATTGTCCCGCTGCTCCAGGCCGGGGATTTCGCGGCCCTGACGGCCTTGGCCGGCCAAGAAACCGGGGTGGCAGACATCCTGATGCAATTTCTCTACGAGCCGGGCGCCCTCCTCTATTGGCGCGCCCTCGAGGGGCTGGGGCTGGTGGCGGGTTCCCACCCGGAGCAGGTGGGCAAACTCATCAACCGTCTCCTCTACCTGCTCAACGAGGATTCGGGGAGCAACGGCTGGGGAGCGGCCGCGGCCCTGGGGGAAATCGGCAGGAACCACATCGCCCTGGTGAAAGAAATCATCCCCATGTTTGTCGGCATCCTGGCGGAACCCTTCTCCCAAGAGTCCATGCTCTGGGGCGTGGGCCGCCTGGCCGAAGTGCAGGCGGAACTTCTCCATGAAGTGCTGCCTGAGATTGTGACTTTTATCACAAACCCCAAGCCCCAACTGCGCGCCCTGGCCGCCTGGGGGCTGGGCCAGGCCCGATATCGCCCCGCGGCCGCGGCGATCCAGGCCTTGACCGGGGACGAGCACCCGGTCCAGTTGTACGACTGCGGGATAATGTTTGAGACCACCGTGGGCCAGATAGCCCGCGACGCCCTGGCAAACCTGACTTGAGCCAGGGAAGCTGCAACGCCTAAACTTTTCTGTGCATGCGCACCAGATTAAACTCGGATAAGAAAGGAAGGTTCAGATGTTTCTAATTATTATCGGATTTGCCGTCGGCGTCTTCGTGGGCTATAAATACCCCCAGCAAGTGGATCAGGCTGTCCAGTCCAGCAAAAACCTCTTCAACGATTTGAAGGATAAGATTTCCAAGAAGTCATAGGCCAGGCCAAGCCCGGTCTGTCTTCAGAGGGAATAGCCCTGCCGGATCCCGCGGTCTTTCCCGCCGGATGATTTTCGCCCGGGGTAAAGACCGGGACCGCATCTGGTGCCAGTAGGGGCGGACCCAGGTGTCCGCCCTGGCTTGAGGGCGCATACACAGGTGCGCCCCTACAGGTTAGAGACTTTCCTGAGCCTCTATGAGCCCAATTTGGCCTTAGGCCTGCAGCGCGATGATAGCCCCCTGGCGCCCGGTAACCTTATCCCGGCGATAGGAGTAAAAATCGCCGGCGCCGCAGCGGGTGCAGAGGCCGGCCAGGTCGAGGCGCGCCGGCACCAGACCCGCCGCGGTCAGCTGGTCCCGGCTGAGCCTCCAGAGGTCAAAGTAGGTGGGGCTTACCTGATAGGTCCACAGGTCCGGGGGGAATTCCCGGCGAAAGTTTCTGAACTCGGCGCAGCAGGGGCCCAGGCTGGGGCCTACCGCGGCATAGAGGTCGGCGGGCCGGCTTCCGAACCTGGACTGCAGCAGCCGCACCGTCTCGCCCAGGATGTTGAGCCCCTGACCCCGCCAGCCGGCGTGGACGTTGGCCACCACCCGGTTTACGGGGTCATAGAACATCACCGCCTGGCAGTCCGCCTGTTTGATAAGCAGGCCCAGACCGGGGACGGTGGTGACCAGGATGTCCACCGCGGGAATGTCCTCCTCCCGGGCCTGATCCGGGGAGGTGATCACCGCGGCCCGGCCGCCATGCACCTGGGCCGCGCCGGCCAGCCGCGCCAACCCCAGGGCCTGCCGCATCCGGCCCAGGTTTTCGGCCACCGGCGCTTGGCCATCCCCCACCGCCAGGCTGACATTGAGACTGTGATACGGCCCGGTACTCACGCCCCCCTGCCGGGTGAAAAACCCGTGCACCACCTCCGGCAAACCGGCCAGCATGGGGCTGCAATAATGCCTGGGGCTGCCGGTCGCCAGCCAATCCGCCATCTGCCTGGTTCTCCTTAAGTAAGCGTTCAGCTATCAGAATGATTTCCCAAGTCACTAAAATTCGTAGGGAGCGTCTCACGCGCCATTCTTGGTGCGTGAGACGCACCCTACGAAAGGAAACCTTTGTTAGCGCAGATTGGCGTTATTTATCAATGTTCAACTGCATAGAACGGCCATTTATGGAAAAACCATTCGTTCCAGAGCAGCGGAATGATCCACCAGAAGTTCCAGATGAGGGACTCGCCGCCTACCGCCCGGGCCCCGATGCCGCCGGTCATGTGGTGATTGCCCAGACCCCAGTGGCCAAAATTAAGGTAGTAGAAGAAGATATAATTCAGGACGCACAGGATCAGCACGCCTGCGCTCCGGAACCAGAAAGCGCCCCAACTGTCCCGGTCCGCCTGCGGCGCCAGGTCGTCAAAATAATGATGCCAAATCAGGAACGGGATGAGGGTGAACCCGGCGATTTCGGCGGCGTGGTACCACAGAAACCGGGTAGGAATGCCCTTGTCGCCGGGCGGCAAATGCCCGATAACGTCTTCCATGGGTAACCAGGCGGGGGCAATCTTGACGCAGATCAGGGCCAGGAGATAACCGAGGCCGATGGTGAGGACAAACGAAACCAGTCCCTTCCAGGGCTGGGGCAGGGTGATCACCGACCAGGGTTTCATCCGCCAGACGTTGGGGGTCATGAACAAAACGATAATGGCCCATTCCCACCAGCCAAAGACCCAGTGGACGTGACCGGTGCCGGCAATCCCGCCCCACCAGGGCAGATTTAAGCCGAAGGAGGTCCCATAGACCTTGCCGAAGACCACCCCCCAGAATGGCACGATTAAGATGGTAAAGAAAAACAGGGTCAACAGGCTGCACCAGCCGAGTTCGGCCAGCCCGGCCTGGGGCTGGGTCAAATCACTGGGCCGGATAGGCCACTTGGCAAACAGGATGGTGACAAAGGGATAGGAAAAAAAGCCGATCAATACGAAGGTTACTACCGCCCGTTCGCCGAATCGGGCCGCGGGGTCGGTCAGGGCCTGGAGGGTGAGGGTTTTTCCGCAAACTTCCGGGATCGCCGTCTGACCGGCCGCGGCCAGGGCTTCCAGATTGACCTGGCTGAAAAAGTTGAAGCCAACCCCGAGAATGCGATAAAAAACCACGTGAATGACGAACCACACCAGGGCCAGGTTGACCACCGTTTCGATGATTCCCCGGGCCGGCTGGGGCAGGTCCTGAAACGGCCAATCTCCCAGAAACATATGCTGCCAGAGCCCCACCAGGATCATCATCGCCAGGTACATGACGAAGGGGTAGGGAAAAGATGCGACTGGGCCGCGGGGATCGCTGAAAATGAACCAGGTGAGCCAGGCGATGAGGAAAAAAACGATGCATGAGACTATGCCCGTAACCGGTTGCCCCCAGCGGGCTCGAAGGGTGTGGCCTGCCATTGCTCTCACTCCTTTGGTCGTTTATCCATAAAGATGGCTTAACGCCGCAATCACCTTCTGTCATCAGCTCAGATGTGATCCAGGTGTTCTTCCTGGTATCTTCTGACACTTTCTTCATCAACTAATTTCCTCATCAGCTTGAGGCAGGAATCATCCCCGACTATTTGGGGCCAGATTTCCGGCAGCAACTCCAGCACCACCCTCCTTTGCTCACCGGCATCAAGATTCATTACCGCCGCCTTAATCGCCTCGAAATTCATGATTCTCGCTCCTTCCCTTAGTCTGCCCGCGCAACGCCAACGGAATGTTCGCGGGTATGCCTGTAGCCGTAAAAGAAGTTTTAAGGCCGATACCACGAAAATCCTTGAAAATCAATTAATTTTACTCAGGGGGGACAACCATTTCCCGGGCTTTTTAGCTCTTGGATGGACTTCGAGATAGCGAGCCCGCCCCGGCCCATGTTAAGCTGCTGCGGGTAGCATCACGAAAGGTAACTAAGCGCTTCAGGAGGTAATCAGGCGTGGCGGCAAAGAGCCTGTTGATTGTGCAGCACCTGGATTGGGAGGGCCCCGGACAGCACCTGTTGGCGGCCCTTGCCGAGGGGGGGATAACCTACAAGGTGGCGGAGGCCTGGCGTGAGCCCCTGCCCGCCTTGGACCCCTTTGGCGGCCTGATTGTCCTGGGAGGCTCTCCCAATGTGGATGAAGAGGAGGAGTTCCCCTACCTCGTCCCCCTGAAGGCCCGGATCCGGGAAGGGCTGGCGGCGGGGAAGGCCTATCTGGGATTTTGCCTGGGACACCAGTTGCTGGCCCATGTGCTGGGGTGCCGGGTCGGTCCCCTGCCCCAAAAGTCCGTGGGTTTCATCACCGGGGAGTTGACCCCCGCCGGTATGGCGCACCCGGTTTTTCAGGGCTTGCCGTCCCCACTCAACCTGTTCAAATGGCACGGCCAGGGGGCGCTGCCGCCGCTGCCGGCCGGGGTCAGTCTCCTGGCCAGATCGGCCGCCGCGCCGGTAGAGGCCCTGGGGTTGGAAGACAACCCCCGGGTGGTGGGGCTGCAATTCGACAACCATGCCGCGGCCCGGGATGTGGCCGCCTGGCTCTCGCACGATGGCGACTGGGCCTTGGCCGGCTCAGGGGCCGACCCCGCCGCCATAAACGCTCAGGCCCTCGCCCAGGAGGCGGCCATGGGCCGGGAGTTCCGCCGGTTTATGGCCAATTTCTTCCGGCTGGTTTGGGGGCCATAGATTGTCCGGCCAAGGCCGTCCTGATGTTATTCCTTGGGGGAAAAGGGTCAGGGAGCGCTTGCTGATGAAAGTTCTGGTGCTCGACCATCTGGCATGAATATTGAAGTATTGCTCAATAAACAGCTGCGAGAGTGCCATGAAGCGAAACAAGCGCACCATCACCCTGGGCCACGATGACTTGACTCCCCTGACCGAGCATATCCTGGCCCAAATGGGTGATGAAGGGGTTGAAATTCGTGAGCGGCTCAAGAAATTTTATCGCCGCCGGTATCTTGAGAATCCCGCAAATTTTCAGGAACATCTGGATCAAACCGCCTGAACCCCGGACTTTGGGACCGAAACCGGAGACTTGGCCGCGCGAAACTGCCAAGGGATTTTCAACGCCAAAGCCTGGTCATAGTCTGGGTGCCGGGGTGAAAGAAGTCTATACTTCGGCCTTGGTCTGGGGGGGCGGGGATTCTTTAAATTTAAACCGGATCATCCATGATTCTTCCCAACCGCTCGATTTTCTTTTAAAATTTCCGGACCTGCCTTGACAAGGATTCCGGAAGTTCTTAATTTTTTGCCAAACATTAGCCAGGAGGAAATCATGAAGCGATTTACCGCGGCAAGTCTCATAGCAATGTTACTCGCTTTTTCTTCAATGGCACTGGCGCAAGCGCCTGGCCCCGGGCAAGGACAAGGCCAAATGTGCCCATGTATGATGATGCAGGGTACGCAAATGCCCCAAATGATGGAACAGATGGGCCAAGGCAAGCTGAGCCCTGAGGACCAAAAGAAGATTGCCGACATGATGAAATCATGCCCCATGATGAAGATGGTGGAACCGATGAGCCAAGGCAAGCTGAGCCCAGAAGACCAAAAGAAAATGGCCGACACAATGAAATCATGCCCCATGATGAAGAATATGCCGCAACAGCAAAAACCAGAACACCCCAAACAGTAAGCGGAAAGCGAGGCGGATACTGTTAAGGATGGCAACTTACCGGTATCCGCTGATCCGCACCTGGAATAACTTCGAGCCGCGGCTGGGTAACCCTGACCCTGGCGCCGGGAATTCGTCCCGGCTGAATTTCAGTTTCCCGCCCCTTGCCGCCTGATCGCAGAGGCCGAAATCCGCCTCCTCATTGTCTTGGCGTTCGCCCCCGGAACGGAATTTTTCTCGGGAAAAACTCCAATTCTTTCCCGGGTGCATACCTGTGCTTGACGCTCAAGGCGGCGGTGATTATAGTGGGGTTAGCGCGAATTGGGGGGCGGGGGAAAACTCATGGCTTGGGCATACCTGATAGTGGCACTGGGAATATTGACGGCGGGCTGCGGCGAGCAGATTATGTACCAGCGCTTCGACAAAGGCATGTGGTCCAGCTATATGCGTTTGAATGAAGTGAAGGTGGGCATGAGCAAGACGGAAGTGCTGGGAATCATGGGACCCCCGGGGACCACTGAATCAGGCGATTACCGCGGCGGCCACTATACCGTCTTTTTCTACCTGACCCACAGCATGGACTTCGATGAAAGCAATACCGTCCGGGGCGGCTACACCCCCCTGGTCTTCAAAAGCGACCGTCTGGTCGGCATGGGCAAGCGCGATTACCGGCATGCGGTTGACCGCCCGGAAGCCGAGAGCATGCCCGCCGGCACCCTGCCCTGGAGCCGGACCCAATGACCGGGGGCGGAAAACCCGGTCGTCACCACCGCTTCTGATTCAGGCCATAACGAAAGATGAAAAATGGCTGGTGTTGGTGGGGCGGCCGTCCCTGGCCGTCATATCGGTTGGCGGGCGGGGACGCCCGCCCCACTGCACGGAGGCACGCCCCACCGAGTTATTTTCATACCCATCTGAGACCTCTGCAAAAGTCTCTATGGTTATCCTCACTCTTCAAAATGTGGCGTCGGCGCCCTCGCCTGCGCCTAAATAAAGTATGGACAACCGAGGGCGACTATCCTACATGAGACTTCCATCAACCGGTTGGCGGCCCGGAGTGTTCACCTGCCAGTTGGCCGCAGGCGGCGTTGATCTCCTGCCCCCGGCTCTCCCGGATAAACACCGCATAATTGGCTTCCCGCAAAATATCCTGGAATTCCAGCGTCTGCGCTGCCGGCGGCGGCTCGTAGGGCAGCAGTGGATGACGGTTGAAGGGAATCAGGTTGATTTTGGCCCGAAAGCCCCGGAGCAGCCGGGCCAGTTGCCGGGCCTGGTCCAGGGAGTCATTGATGCCGTGGAGCAGCACGTAGGCAAAGGTAATACGCCGGTGATGCGGCAGGGGGAAGGCCCGGCAGGCGGCCAGCAGTTCCTGAAGCGGATAGCGCCGGTTGATGGGCATAATCCGGCTCCGGGTCTCGTCATCCGGTCCATTGAGGGACACGGTGAGGTTGGTCCGGGCCTCAAGGCCCAGCCGCGGGATGAACGGGGCCAACCCGGCGGTTGAGACCGTGAGCCGCCGGGAGGAGAAGTTCAACCCCCAGGGGGCGGTGATGGCCGTGAGGGCCCGCACCAATGCGGGGAAATTGGCCAGCGGCTCCCCCATGCCCATAAAGACCAGGTTGGTGAGGGGCAGTTCATCAGACAGTTCCCGGCGCACCGCCAGGACTTGATTAACGATCTCGCCGGCCGTCAGGTTGCGGATCAGGCCCCGCCGGGCCGTCAGACAAAACCGGCATCCCTGGGCGCACCCCACCTGGGAAGACAGGCACAGGGTATAGTGGCCCTCTTCCGGGATCAACACCGCTTCGATCAGGTTGCCGTCTTCCAGGGCGAAGAGGAATTTCCGGCAGCCGTCCGCCGCCGATTGCACCTTCTCCACCTTAAGATTGCTGATCCTGGCCCGGGCGGATAGCTCGGCCCGGAACGGCCGGGCGAGGTCAGTCATGTCCTCGAAGGCGCCGGCGCCCTTGTAGAGCCACTTGACCAGTTGCCGGGCCCGGAAGGCTGGCTGGCCCCAGGCCGCCACGATCTGCTCCAATTCGGGAAGGGTGAAATTTTTTAAGTCGATAAGGCGGGTCATTCGAGGAGTGATGATTCCTAGTTGTCAGCGAGAAACTAGCGGTTAGTTCGGTGATTTTCTAACCCCTGACCCCTAACCCCTGCTTCTTACACGCCCCGGGACCGTTCCAGGGCCTCCGCCCTGGATTTGCAGGCGATGCACATCGTGGTCACCGGCCGGGCTTTGAGACGTTTCTCGGTAATCTCGCCGCCGCAGAGGTCGCAGTACCCATAGGTGCCGGCATCAATCCGGTCCAGGGCTTCCCTGATCTTGCTGATCAATTTCCGTTCCCGGTCGCGGATCCGCAGGGTGAAGTTCCGATCCGTCTCCAGGGTGGCCCGGTCGGTGGGGTCCGGGAAGGGAGCCGTGGCGCCGGTCATGTCATTGCGCGTCTTGTCGGCTTCTCCCAAGATCTCTTCCAGGCGTTCTTGCAAAAGGGTGCGGAAAAATTCCAGTCGTTCAGGTTCCATTACTCAACTCCGGCCTACGCAAAATATTTTCCGGGGCGGCCGCGTCCCGGTGGTATTCACCGCTGGCGCCCCCGCTCTTTTCCAGGAGCATTAATCCGGTAATCCTCAACCCCCGGTCCACCGCCTTGCACATGTCGTATATCGTCAACGCCGCCACTGCCGCACCCGTCAATGCCTCCATCTCCACCCCGGTGCGGGCCCGGGTTTTCACCTTCACCCGGATGGCCACGGCCCACTCCTCGGGTTCAGGGATAAATTCCACCTCCACCCCGCTCAGGGGCAGGGGATGGCACAGGGGGATGAGCTGGGAGGTATTCTTGGCGGCCATGATACCGGCCAGCCTCGCCGCGGCCCAAACGTCCCCTTTGGGGAGTTGCCCGCCCATGAGCCGCGGATATACCTTCGGACCCACCACCACCCGGCAGGCAGCCGTAGCCCGGCGCACGGTCTCGGGCTTGTCCCCGACGTCCACCATGTGCATCTGCCCGTGCTCATCCAGATGGGTGAAGCTATTCATGACCGGCCCGGTCCAACGGCCCCGGCTCCAGGCGGTCCAACTCCCTCAGGAGCGACCGCTGCTGGAAACTGAGGTTTTGCGGGGTGTTGACGATGACCTCGTTCACCTGATCGCCCGGCGACTGCGTGGCCGTCCCCGGCGCCCCGGCGCCGATAAACCGGCAAGACCAGCCGCCCCGGGCGCCCGGGGGCAGATCGACCCACTGATAGCCATCCAGCGTGGGGATGCGGATGGTGCAGCCCCGGGCGGCCTCGGCAAAAGAAACCTCGACCTTGCAGTGAATATCGTTGCCCACCCGGGTGAAAAAATCATGTGGGGCCACATGGATAACCACCAACAGGTTGCCCCGGGGGCCGCTGAGAAAACCGGCCCCACCCTCCCCGATAATGCGGAAACGGGCGCCGTCCTGGGTGCCCGGAGGAATCTGCAGGGGGTATTCCTTGGGTTGGGAGCTCCAACCGGCGCCGCCGCAGTGCCGGCAGGGAACCGCCACGACCTTCCCCCGCCCCCGGCAGTGCTCGCACACCGGGCCGAATCTCAGGAGCCCCGGACCTCCGAAGCGGCGGCCGCGGCCCTGGCACTCCGGACACTCCCGGTAGCCCGCGCCTGCGGCCAACCCGGTGCCGCCGCACGGCCCGCAGTTTGGATGCTGATCCACCCGGATAACGGTTCCCATACCTCTGATGGCCGCCACCAGGGGAATTTCCAGGTCATAGCGGAAATCGGCCCCCGGCGACCATGACAGGGGGGAACCATCCTGGCTGATGCCGAAAAATTCTTCAAAGACCTCTTCGGTGCCGGTAAACCGGGGCGCCCGGTAATTGGCCGTGTTTCTCCGGGACCGGCCCTTGGCCCTGGCCTGGGCCCTGGCCGCCTGGATGGCCTCAAATGCGGCGGCGATCAGACGGAAGCGGCCGGCGGCCTCCGGATCATCCGGGTTGAGGTCGGGGTGGTGCTGCCGCGCCAACAGACGGTAGCGCCGGCGCACTTCCTCCAGGGTGCAGTCAGGCTTCACCCCCAAGATACGGTAATGATCCAGAACAGCCATAATTAATTGTCTTCGGGCGCTCCCTGTCCGGCGATCAGGCCGGTTACCAGGGCGGTTTTATCGTCATCGCCGGCCAGCTCGAAGGCCCGCCGGGCAAAATGCAGTTTGCCCAGATCCAGAGCCTGCTCTCCCAGCCGCCGCCAGTCTTCCGGCTCCTGATGACCGAGGCGCCCCAGGAGAAAGGCATCTCCCGTTTCCAAGGCGTAAGCCTTGAGTTGTTCCAGTTCGTCCGCCATGCCCCCTTTCCTAAAGAACTCCAGGGCATCTTCCCGCCAATCCAACTCCAGGAACTTTCGGCCATACTCCCGGCATAATTCGGGGCTCAACACCTTGTCGTTGAGCAGTTGCCTTTTCTTCAGGCAATTGGGTATTCCTTTGGGCAACGCCGGGGGTGCAGGGCTCAAGGTTCAATCCTCATCTTTTATTTTTTAGCTTATCAATTATTTATAAAATATCTGGGATGGTATGTAAACCGTAATTTTCCTGGCCCCGGCGTGTAGAGGCGCCGGGGAAAATATTGACTTTCCGGCTGTCATTCGGTATGGTAAACAGGTTTTTGATTTTTTAGCTAATTATTACGGGAGCTTCAGGCTGACGGCACTGCTGGTCCCAGGCGGCGCCGGCCCGCGGATGGCCTTCAGGCACAGAAGGCTTCTGGGATGCAGGTCCAACCGCCACGCCATTGGCTATAAGCTAGCGAACTCATGTTTAAACGACTGCTGGACCGGTTTCGCCAGGATCGAGGTCTCCACAAGGCCACGGTGCAGGTCGACTTCTTTCCCGAGAACCAGGTTATTCCCCAGATCCTGTGGCTCAGCAGCACCTCCCCCGAAACCGACACCGTCCCCTTGATCCTCCTGGTTTATGCCCGCATCCTCTATGAACTGGCGGAATTGAACGAAGGCCGGGTGGCCCGGGAACTGATCCGCTTCCTGGACCAGGTCTGCGCCCGGGTGCTGGACGGCGACGGCCCGCCCCAACGGCCCCGCCTGCCCCTGGGACAATTGAAACTGGCGGCCGAGTCCGAGCAGCCCGCTCTCAAGTCTTACCGGGCGGAATTCTACGAGTTCAAAGCCGGCAGCTTTCGCCTGGATTTTGAGGGGAGTATCGGCAAAGAGGGCTTCTACCTGCCCGGGGCCTTTCTGGCCCTGCTGCAATCCTGCCTGGACAGCCTGGCGGACGACCCCCTGCGCCGCCTGACCCGGGGGCTGGTGCGCCTCCACCTTTACTACCGCTATCGCCGGGATTTCTGGGAAGGCGGGTCCCTCACCGCCGGCCCCATCTTCGCCCTGGGAACCGAAGAAATCCGCCCCGAGGAGGCTACCCCGGAGGTGTGAAGCCGCGGTCAGCTTTCAGCAGTCAGTAGCCAGTGGTCAATAGATAATGTAGGGTGCGCCCTGCGCACCATATTTTTGCTTTGCCTCCCCCCTAAAACCCATTGACAATACACCATAAAGGTGTAGAATGTGACCGAGAAGCGCCAACCGACCTACGACCTGGCAGCCTTCAAGGCCGCGTTTAGCCGCATGGAAAGGCTGGCCGTTACCGGCACGGCGCTAAGGGGTGCCGCGGCTCTGGGATTTGGACGCGCCGAGATCGTGGCCACGATCCAGACCATGCAACGGGAGCACTTCTACAAGTCCATGACGGCCTATGCCGATCACCGGCTGTGGCAGGACGTTTATCACGTACCCTCAGCGGTTGGGGTGCTGTATGTCAAGTTTACCGCGGATGTTTTAACTGAGTTTTTGTTGCTCTCGTTCAAGGAGAAAGACCATGAAGGCTAATCCCGTCTGTCCGAAAACGGGTGTGCCGATGCACCGCGGGGTGCGCCCCATGACATTGACTTATAAAGGCGAGTCGATCACTTTTGAGATGCCCGGCTGGTATTGCGGCGAGTGCGAGGAGAGCGTGCACACCGGCAAGGACATGCAGGTATCCGACCGCAGGTTGAATCGACTGAAAGCGCTGGCCGAAGGGTTGCTGACGCCGGAGAATATCCGGCGCATCCGCCAGAAACTTCGTCTTTCTCAGGAGGCTGCCGGGATGCTGATTGGCGGCGGGCCGCGGGCCTTCCAGAAATACGAAAGCGCCGACCTGCTGCCGAGCCGGGCGATCAGCAGCGCCTTGGTTCTCCTCGATCACGACCCGGACAGCCTAGCGGTTCTGAAAAAATGGCGGGCGGCGAGCCAGGTCCCTGCCCCGCCACCCGCCGAACCTCAGCTTTGAGGATATTGAAGGCAGCCTGTAGGGCGGGAAAGCGAAGCGCATCCCGCCATTGGCCAGCTATTTCCGGCCCAGGTTCTTTTTGGCGGAGAGCGGGCTTAAAATCTGCTGGTACAACTCGAACAGGAAGGCCAGCCGGTCGCGGTCGCCGGTGAATTTCCGTTTGGCATACGCCGCATCCACTGCGGCGTCCAGCTTCCGGTGGGCCTTGACCAGTTCCGGCGGCGTTGTAAGAGGGTCATAGAGGGCGGCCAGGGAGGCATCCGGGAAGTGCGCCCGGGCCTCCAGCACCCCCTGCGCCGCAGCCTCAATGGCCTGCCGCGGTTTATCGGTGATAGCTTGCGGCCAGGGGAAGTTGTTGTAGACGATGGTGTTGGAGTATTGATAACGACTTTCCAGTCTTCCTGCGGTGTAGCGCATCCAAGCCATGTGCATAGCGGACTGCAATACGCCAAAATGAAAATGGGTGGCTCCTGGGACAACAAGCACAGTTGGGTTAGTAATCAGGTGAGGCTCACAAAATCCAAGAGGTACATACTTTCTCCGCTCCGAACTAACTTTGGGAAAGAGAAGATAGTCAGTTGTTGGTTGGCGATCAGCCTGAAAAAGGGAAGGAAACTCAGCCCAACGTCGGGTGTTGGCATCCACGCTCTTGAGCCTCGCCGTGCGAACCGCTTCCACTCGGCGTAATATCCAGGGGTAGGATCGAAGCTCGTCCGCAGAGATTCCTTTTAACCAGAGGCAATAGCGGCGAGTTCCGTTGATGAACTCCTCCGACCCAATAAAAGGGCGCACCCAAAATACAGCGTTCGGATGTTGCTGAAGCAATTCGGTTCGATCATCTTCTGAAAGTGTAAGATGTCCAAAGTCTGCGGCTTTGCTACCAAAATCCATCTCTGGTGCATCGCAAAGCGGAAACATTCGTTTTGTTAGCAGCGCATCGGGCGCATCCACCAAATACGGATTGATATTATTTGCTCTGATTTCATGCGGATCAGATTGCACGGTTTCGTAATCAAAAATTCTTTTTTCTGCGACATCATTCAACCCAAAGCCGATGATGACGCAATGCACCGCGGCCTTGCCTCTGGCCTCGCTGGACCATTGGAAGGTGCGGTGGGCAAAATGGATTTTCACACCCCGTCTCAAAAGGTCTGCCCAGAGAACGCCGACCTGTTCGCCCTGGGTAATGGAGTTGGTGGAGACAAAGGCGGTCTTGATGGCCGGATTTTCCGCCATGTATTCCGCCGCCTTGCGATACCAGGCGGCGACAAAATCCAGTACCCCCGCACCCTTCACATCGGCGAAGATACGCACCATGTCGGCTTTCTGCGCCGCACTCTGCTCTTTCTTGCCGCCAAACGGCGGATTACCGAGAATGTAGCTTAATTCCTGCGGCGGCACGATCTCCCGCCAGTCCCGTTGCAGGGCGTTGGCGTGGATGATGGCGGCGGAGGTGGTCAGGGGCAGGCGGCTGAAATACTGGCCGAATTCCTCGGACACCTTCAGGTTCATCTGGTGGTCCATCAGCCACATGGCGGTCTGGGCGATCTGGGCCGGAAATTCTTCCAGTTCGATGCCGTAGAACTGATCGACATTGCAGAGGATTTCGCTCTGCACGTCCAGCAGTTGGGAGCGGTCCTGGTGCAGGGCGCGCAGGATATCCAGTTCCAGCTCCCGCAGCTCCCGGTAGGCGATGACCAGGAAGTTGCCGCAGCCGCAGGCGGGGTCGAGGAATTTCAGCCGGGCCAGGCGCTGATGAAATTCGGCCAATTTTTTCCGCTGGTTCTTGACCTTAAGGAATTCGGCCCGCAGCTCGTCCAGGAAGAGCGGCCCGATGAGCTTGAGGATATTCTTTTCCGTGGTGTAATGCGCCCCGAGATGACGCCGCTTCTGCTGATCCATGACCGACTGGAACAGGGCCCCGAAGATGGCCGGGGAAATCCGGCTCCAATCCAGGGCGCAGCACTCCAGCAGGTTGTCCCGCATGTCCCGGTCAAAGGCCGCGGTGCGCAGATGTTCGGCAAAGAGACTGCCGTTGACGTAGGGAAAGGCGGCCAATTGCTCATCCAGGTTTTTCAGGAGCTGGTCTTCCGGCGTATTCAGCACCTCGAACAGGCTTCCCAGCCATTGGGCCAGATCGCGCCCATCCGCCGCGGTGCGCGGTTCGATCAAGTCCTGAAACTGGCGGCGCTCGAAGATGCTGGTATCTTCGGCGAACAGACAGAACAGCAGACGGACCAGATAAACTTCCAACTCATGGCCCGCATAACCGGCGGCCTTGAGCTTGTCGTGCAGCTTGCCCATGCGTTCGGCGGCCTTGATGTTGACCGGGTCCTGCTCTTTATAGGACGTGGTTTGATACCCGGCGACAAAGCCGAACCGCCGCACGTTTTTGTAGAGATTCTTTAAGGTGAACTCGTGTTCGGTGTCTTCCTCCAGGTCATAAAGGCGGAAGCGGGCGAAGTCGGAAACGAGGATATAGCGGGGCAGGTCCCGGTCCTGGATGCCGGGGAAATAATCCTTGGCCTGCTGATAGGCGCGGTTCAAATCCTTGCCGCGTGATTTGTGTTCGACGAGCAGAATTCCTTTCCAAAGCAAGTCAATAAACCCGCCGTGACCGTCGGATTTTTTGACCGGTTGCTCAAAGGTGGCAACCCGCCGGCGGGACACGCCGAACACGGTGAAAAAGGCATCCCAAAAGGATTTGGCTTCGGCGTCTTCTGACGCTTCATCGGCCCATTCCTGGGAAAACTTGAGGGCGCGGTCTTTAATCTCGTTCCATGATAGAGGCATGGTGGCGGAGCCTTGCTAGGGTTGAGGTTGCGAATTATCGCCCGGTTTTTTCAACACCTTCGCCAGGGTCGGCAATTCTTTGATGGTTTCCCCGGATTTCTGTTCTGCGAGGCGAAGCTCATAGAGCTTTTGCAGGTTCAGCCAAAATTCCGGGCTGGTCCCGAAAAAATGCCCGAGCCGCAAGGCCGTATCCCCGGTGACGGCGCGCCGGCCGTTTAGAATTTCGGTGATGCGGTTGGTGGGCACCTTTAGCCGGCGCGCCAATTCCGCGGCGCTCATGTCCAGCGCTTCAAGTTGTTCGGCGAGATGTTCGCCGGGATGTATGGCACTGCGTCCCATATTGCACCTCAATGGTAATCGATGATTTCAACCTTGACCGGCCCCGGTGCGCCCTTCGGCCACTCGAAGCAAATCCGCCATTGATCATTGATACGAATGCTGTATTGGCCCTGGCGGTCGCCCTTGAGCGCCTCGAGGCGGTTGCCGGGCACGTCCAGATCGAGCCGCGACGTGGCCGCATCGAGCTGGTCGAGCTTCATTTCCGCTTTCCGCTCAAATCCGGCGAAGGCCTTGACCCGCTTTCCTTCGGCAAACTGCCGGGTCCGCTTGTCTTTGAAGCTCACGATCATCAGATTAAAATATAGAGTTAATTATGCGTTACGTCAAGGATAATTACTGCCTCGTTGCGGGGCTTTAACGGGGGGAGTTTAACCACCTGCGGCATCAGGGCTTCACTTTTTCCTGTTCAGCCGCCAACCGTTTACGGCCCCGCGCCTTGATGGCCCCAATATCCAAGGGGGTTGCCGCCCCGCTGTCTAACCCCCTCTTAATTTCTGCCCTCAACTCTTCCAGGCGCATGGCGTTGAGACGGTCGCGTTCTTCAAGCAGCCGCAGAGCTTCGCGCATGACTTCGCTGGCCGAAACGTAAAGCCCGCTGTCCACTTTCTTTTTGACCAATTCTTCAAGCTGTGGCGTGAGTGAAATGTTCATGGCGTTATCTCCCATGACCATTATGCAGGTAATAACATAAATTGTCAATCTTTGTTATTTATAAAGTGAGCCGCCTCGGTCAGGGAAACCGCGCCGGAGCGCACGCTCCCTTTTAGGGATCTGAAAACTTTGATGGAAAAATCGGCCCGGGAACCCGGGGGTGGCGGAGAGGCGCAGGTGTAATACAGGGTGCTCTCATATAAAAAAAGTAAGAAAGGCTTCTATCCTGTAGGGGCGCACCTGTGTGTGCGCCCCTGGCCCAGGGCGGACACCTAGGTCCGCCCCTACAAGAAATAAATTACCTGTTGGAGCGCAAATTTGGTATGAGCGTGTCAGAGAAAGGTGCGCTGGCATTCGCGCGCTGCAGGCGAGTGAAATTCAGGGGGAGCTTGACCCGGGGTTCAGGCCATCGCGGCCCGGGCCTTGACTGCGTCAGCTTCGCGCTGGCGGCCCACCTCCTTAAGGAAGGCGGCATAATTTTGTCTCAGGTTGACGGCATCCTGGTCCTGGGGATGTCCCTTGGTTTCACAGATCTCCAGGGCCCACAGGTAAAAGGCCTCGGCCTCGGCATGCCGGCCCTGCGTATGGCGCAGGACACCGAGATTGTTCAGAGTTTGCGCCAGGTCCAGGTGTTCCGGACCCAGCAGTTTTTCCTGGATTTTTAACACCTGCTCCAGCAGATGCCCGGTTTCTTGAAATTCCTCGAAGGCATACGAGAGTTCCGCCGCGGCCTTCAAATACGTCAAGTTGGCGGGTTGCAGGTCGGCGGCCAGTTGGTAATGTTGCGTCGCCGCAAAGTAATTAAAATCAGTTTCCGCCAACTGCCCCAGGAGAAAAGCGGCCCCGGCGGCCATTTTCTTGTTCCTGGCCACCGCCAGCTGCGACCCCTCGGCCTCCGCTACCTGCTGATTGCCCAGGGACTGGGCCCGTTTCAACAGAGCCGCCGCCTTCCCCGTCGCCCCGCGCTTTAAGGCCATACGGGCCAGGGAGAGCTGGTCCGGTTCACTCAAGTCTTTAAAATCATTCAGCGCTGCATAGATATGCCGGAGCCGGTCCTCGATTTCACGGTGCGTGCCGGGGAGGTCCGCCAGCCGCCGCTGAATTCTGCCCCGAAAATGTTCCAGCACCCCCTGAAGGCCGAAGTCCAGCCCCATTCTCAGGACATCCTCACGCAATTCGGCTTCCCGGCGGCTGAGGGTGTCTCTAATCCGGTCCATATCCAGGTCAAATTGCACCCCGTCTTCGTCACGGCGCCGGCCGGGGTCACATCTCTGGCTGAGACGGGCCAAGGTCCGCCGGTTCCGGCAGCTGGAGACGGTGCAGACGACGACCCCAAACGTTACCCCCGCAAACCAGATGATCCAAAGGATGGTGATGATGTCCAGGAAGTTTTTTTGGATCAGGGCGAAAATTGATTCAAGGATATCCATATCTGCCCCTTGTCCACACCGGATATGGCTGCACCTGATGCCTGGGAGGAGGGTTCATGGGTCTCAAATGGGAATGAATCAGGTTACCATCCGGCCTCTGGATTATCGATAGGGTAAGGTAATCGTAAGGGAAGAACAATTAGGGAAAGTATGATTTCGAGGTTCCGATTCCATAAATTATGGGGTCGGGGTTGGCTCAATGGAGGGGGGCCTGAGGGAATCTGGTGGCACAGGCTTTCCAGCCTGTGCTGATATCAAAGATTATATCTGAGGAATCTCACCTTGATATTCCAAGGCTTATATGAACAGCATTGGATTTTGGGGGATTTAAAAACGGCCAACGGGAAGGAATCTTTGGCAAACGTTATTCCTCCCGCTGCCGGCCGCGCGGCCTTAATCCCGTTTCCGGCACTTTCCCGGTCTCAAAGTAACCTGTTAACCGGCCTCCCGGTTCAGGTTTTCCCGGCCTACGGCCAAATCCCCATTTGACAAGTCGGGGGCTTTGGGATAATAATTCCATGGAATTATCGCCCTCTTAGCCCTAAGGAGATCCGCATGGCCATTGAAGAATTCCCCCGGATGAAACGTCTGCCTCCCTATGTCTTTGCCACGGTCAACGCCTTGAAGATGATGGCCCGGCGCCGGGGGGAGGATATCATCGATCTGGGGATGGGCAATCCCGACCTGCCCACACCGCAGCATATTGTGGATAAGCTCATCGAAGCCGCAGGCAAAGGCGCCAACCACCGCTACTCCGCCTCCCGGGGGATTACCAAGCTCCGGGTGGCTATTTCCGACTGGTACAAACGCCGGTTCGACGTCGATATCGACCCGGAGACCGAGGCCATTGCCACCATCGGGGCCAAGGAAGGTCTGTCCCACCTGATACTGGCCACGGTGGAACCCGGGGACGTGGTGCTGGTGCCCAACCCCACCTACCCCATCCATTCCGCCTCCGTGGTCATTTCCGGCGGCCAACTGGTGAGCATCCCTCTAAGCCCCGACCGGGATTTTTTTGAGGACCTGGGCAACATCACGGAACTGATCCGGCCCCGGCCGACGATGCTCATCATTTCGTTCCCCCACAACCCCACCACCCGGTGCGTGGATCTGGATTTTTTCAAGCGCATCGTGGAGTACGCCCAAAAGTACAACGTGTACATCATCCACGACTTCGCCTACGCCGACCTGGTCTTCGACGATTACAAGGCGCCCAGCTTCCTCCAGGTGCCCGGCGCCAAAGAGGTGGGAGTGGAGCTGTTTTCGCTCTCCAAGAGCTACAACATGCCCGGCTGGCGCATGGGGTTCGTGGTGGGCAACCAGCGCCTGGTCCACGCCCTGACCCGCATCAAGAGCTACCTGGACTACGGGGTGTTCCAGCCCATCCAGATCGCCTCCATCATCGCCTTGAACGGCCCCTACGACTGCGTGGAGCAGACCGTGGCGGTCTATAAAGAGCGCCGCGACGCCCTGTGCCGGGGGCTCCACAACCTCGGCTGGCGGGTGGACCCGCCCAAGGGGACCATGTTCGTCTGGGCCCGCATCCCCAAAAAATTCCGGCACCTGGGCTCGGTGGAGTTCGCCATGATGCTCATCCGGGAGGCCAAGGTGGCAGTGGCCCCGGGGCTGGGCTTCGGGGAGTTCGGCGACGAATACGTGCGCTTCGCCCTGGTGGAAAACGTCCACCGCACCAACCAGGCCATCCGGGGTTTCCGCCAGGTCCTGAAAAAAAGCCTGGAAGAACTGGGGCTCCCGGCGGCGGAGAAATAATAATCACCCCTGGTTCCCAAGTTGCACTTGGGAACCAGGAAATCCTTTGTCACCAACGATTTGCTCCGGCTTCAAGCATCTATGAGTGAGAATGAATCTGAAGAATTGCGCCCGGAATACCGGCGTGAAGACCTTGGTGAGGGGATTCGGGGTAAGTATTTGGAAGCTTACCGGGCTGGAACCAATCTGGTCCTCCTCAGCCCCAAGGTGGCAAAGGTGTTTTCCACCGAAGAATCGGTGAATGCAGCCCTGCGTCAGCTTATCGAAGTGGCGCAGAAATCCGTTGGCCCAACAAAGCGCGCCGGCCGGCGTAAGGCAGGCTAACCTTTCGCTTGGAGATAAAGCAAGGTTCATTATCTATCTTGTTCCCGAACGGGAGCTTGGGATGCAGTAAAACGCTAATGGCGGGAGGCGCTTTGCTTTCCCGCCCTACGGGCTACTGATTTAAGCATTTAGCCGCACGCGCAACAGTATAGCATACCAATCAGTTTATTTATCAATATAAAACAGAAGGAAGTACGATGGCAACAATCTATGATTTCTTTAATGCATGGCGCAAGCTAATTATCGAAGTTTTTTCCTATAACCCGCTTGCGGCATCTTTATTTACAATACTTGCAGTTTTCGCATTTTACCTATTGCAAAATAAATGGAACCGGGGAAGAACTAATATAAATCTTCTCGTAATATTTGTGGGTTGGGCAATATTAGTTCCAATTGTCGGCTTTGTAATGACTGTGTTTGGCAAATTATGGACGTTTATCGAATCGGTACTCCCATTACTTGTGAACGCCATCGTTTTGTTTTATAAGATTTACGAGCGCCATCCTATTTTAATAATAACTATTATTATATTAGGGCTTATAAGTTACTTCGTATGGAAACGGTGGTGGGCAAATTTTGTTCCACGCCGAGTCTTGAGAATTCTTTGTGTTATTCTCGGAACTCTTCTATGTGCCTATATAGCCTCGCCTATAGCCGATTTGATTGCTCCCGCGATAATTCCCGGCTCACCATTACCTAATAAACAATCAAAGAAATCAAAACCTGATTCATCGTTGCCAAAGTCTACCCCACCACAGCAATTACCAACAGCGGCCAAAGGGACTCCCCCTTTAGCGCCTAAATCAAATCAGTCTCAAGAAACACAGGAGTCGGTTGGGGTTCCTCCCGCCAATCCTACAGCACAATCCGAAGATATGGGCAAGTAATCGACATGAAGTTTATCCCAGTTCAACATAGGGTGCGCATTGTGCACCTTACACCCTGATATAAGCTGAAAGCTGATGGCTGAAAGCTGACAGCTAAACTTTTCAAGGCATAAATAATGAAACCCATTAATATCGGCCTGATCGGCTTCGGCACCGTGGGGACGGGGGTGGCGCGCCTGCTCACTGAGCAGCGGGAGGTGCTGGCCCGGCGCCTGGGGTCTCCGCTGATTCTAAAGAAGGTGGCGGACCTGGATTTGGACCGTCAGCGCCCCGTAACTCTGCCGCCGGAAGTCCTTACCACCCGGGCCGAAGACATCCTGGACGACCCGGAAATCGATATCGTGGTGGAACTTATTGGCGGCACCGATGCGGCCCGGGATTATGTGATGGCCGCCATCGCCCGGGGCAAGCACGTGGTCACCGCCAACAAGGCCCTGCTGGCCCACCACGGCAACGATCTGCTCGCCGCGGCCGCCGCGGCCGGCGTGGAGGTGGCGTTCGAGGCCTCGGTGTGCGGCGGCATCCCCATCATCCTGGCCCTGCGCCAGGGGCTGGCCGCCAACCGGGTCCAGGAACTGTTCGGCATCTTAAACGGCACCGCCAACTACATCCTCACCCAAATGACCCAAAGCGGCGCCTCCTATGCCCAGGCCCTGGCCGAGGCCCAAGCCCAGGGGTTCGCCGAAGCCGATCCCACCCTGGACGTGGAAGGCATCGACACCGCCCACAAGCTGGCCATCCTCATGAGCCTGGCCTACGGGTCCCAACTGGACCTGGAAGGAATCGCGGTGGAGGGCATCAGCCGGCTTAATCCCCTGGACCTGCAGTTCGCCGGGGAATTCGGCTACTGCCTGAAACTCCTGGCCATTACCCGGGACGACGGGCACCGGGTCGAAGCCCGGGTCCATCCCACCCTGGTGCCCCGGACCCACATGCTGGCCAACGTGGGCGGCGCCATGAACGCGGTCTACCTCACCGGGGATGCAGTGGGACCCATCCTCCTCTATGGGCAGGGCGCCGGGATGATGCCCACGGCCAGCGCCGTGGTCAGCGACCTCATCGACCTGGCCCGCAATCTCAACCACGGGGTCCCCGGCCGGGTGCCGGCCCTGGGGTGGGAATCGGCGCTCAACACCCGGCGGCTCATCAAACCCATCAACGATCTGGTGACCAACTACTACCTCAGGTTTTCGGCCCTGGACCGGCCCGGGGTCCTGTCCCAGGTCTCGGGTATCCTGGGGAAACATAACATCAGCATCGCCGCGGTGATCCAGAAGGGCCGGGAATTGGCCGGGACGGTGCCCATTGTCATGATCACCCACGAAGCCCGGGAGGCCGACGCCCGGCAGGCCATGGCCGAGATCGACCAGTTGCCCATCGTCTCCCCGCCCACGGTGTTTTACCGCATCGAGGACCCCCACCTCCACGCGGCCCAGATTTAGGGCCGGATGCGAACCGGGAACGTAGGTGAACCGCCATCCTGCAATCCCCTGGATAACCGCTATCGGTGGCCAAACATTGCAGGATTAAAGAAAATTGGCATCTCGGCCGACAGGGATAGGTACCGGCACTATAATTATGAAATAATGGATTAAACCTCCCTGCCGCCAAAGGAGATACCTATGCGCGACTTCTGGGCCTTCCGGACTATGGTCACCCCGGTCATCATCCAGATTCTGTTCTGGATCGGCGCCGTCCTCTGTCTCGTCTCCGGCGCCATTATGATTATCTATGGAGCCACTCAGTTTCAGGCCGGCGAGAGCCAGTACCTGTGGAAGGGCGTGCTTCTCTTCGTGCTGGGGCCCCTGGGGGTTCGGGTATATTGCGAAATCCTCATGATCTTCTTTCGCATCAATGAGACCCTGACGGAAATCAAGCACGTCATCGAGCGGCCAGAGCCCCAACCGACCCGGCCGGAGGCGGCATGATAAAATCGGCTTGGCCGCAGGCCTTTATCCGGCGGCTATCCATGGCGGCTGCTCCCGGGCTACGGAAGATTTATGCGGGGAAGACGACGATTGGGCCAGACATCTGCACCAAAATATACCGTAAGGAGGCAGGAAGACGATGAAAGGTAAAGCAGTCTGGTTAGGTATGGCGGTAATGATAGTGGCGCTGGGCATCGCTCTGGCGGGTTGTGCCACGGGGCCGTCCAGCAGTCCGTCGGCAGCCAAATCTCAGGCGGACCTGCTCAAAGAAGCCGGATTTAGAACGCACACTGCGCAAGGCGCCCATTTGGCTTATGTTAAGACCTTGCCGGCCAAGAAGGTGGTGTCGAATCAGTATCAGGGCCAAACCTGCTATTTGGTCTGCACCGACCCCGATTCCAAGCAGTGCTTTTTGGGGGATGAGGCGGCCTATAAGCGCTATCAGCAAATGGCCATCCAGCAAAGCATCCACGAAGACATGCACAAGGTCTCGGAGCAGCGCTCTGACCCCGAAGCCCTGCAGATGTGGGTGAATTCCCAGGGCGGGGGTTGATCGGTTTATTGAGAGCAGGGGCGTACGAGAGGGCGCGCTTTGGCATCTCCGGCCCCAGACGGGAGTCCGGGGGCAGCCGGGGGATCACTCCCGGCTCCCCTCTGGTCGTTTGGGGGAGGCGCCAGCCCCCGGGGCAGGCTAGTACGGCCAAATTTACCGTAAGGAGACAGCTGGATGACCATTGATAGAGGCCCCTGGAAAAGTTACGTCCTGCTGGCAATGATGCTCGGCATCGTTTTGGCGGGCTGCGCCGGAGCGCCGTCCAGCAGCAGCAGCTCGCCCAAGTCCCAGGACGACCTGCTCACCGCCGCGGGATTTACGAGTTATATGGCTAAAACTCCTCAAAGTTTGGCCTATCTTAAAACCCTCCCCCCCCAGGAGATCGTGAAGCACAACTATCAAGGCACAAACCGGTTTTTGGTGTGCACTGACCAAAACTCCAAGGCCTGCTATGTGGGGGACGAGGCGGCATTTCAGCGGTATCAAAATCTGGCCAACCAGGAAGATATTGCCGCCCGAAAGCGCAACGTGACCCAGGAGCGCTGGGACCCTGAGGCCCTGCAACTGTGGGCGGATTCCCAGTGGATCGGCAGATAAAGGGATAATGTTGGTATCCCCCCTCCCCTCTTTCCCGGGAATAAAGCCTCTCCGGCCCGGAAGCGAGGCGGGGCTCGTTAAGAGGCGGTCCGGGACTCATTGGGGGGATCATTTCGTGTGCTTTCCCGGCGCCAGGGGCGGTCCGGCAACCGATGCCCCCTGCTCCGGCAACAACCCTGCGCCCGTTTTCCTGCCGCTACTTGCCACATCCGGACCCTTCCAGTTATGATAAAGATAGAGGCCCCCTCTCCCAGGGTTCACTGGAGGCGGGTCATTATCCACTCTGTCGCTAAAGGTCAGGTTTACCTATGAAATACGTCATTCTGGTAGGCGACGGCATGGGGGACTATCCCATGGCCGAGTTGGGAGGCAAAACCCCGCTGGAGGCGGCCAAAACACCCTTTATGGATGAACTGGCCCGGCGGGGTGAACTGGGGTGCGCCCGCACCATCCCCCCAGGCAAGGAGCCCGGCAGCGACATCGCCAATCTGGCCATCATGGGGTATGACCCGGAGCGCTACCACACCGGCCGGGCGCCGCTGGAGGCCGCGGCCCTGGGGGTGAACCTGGCCCCCGGAGAGGTGGCCTTCCGCTGCAACCTGGTGACCTTGGGCCACGAGGGCGCCGGGATCATCATGGAGGACTACGCCGCCGGGCACATCACCAGCGAGGAAGCCCGGGAGATCATCCAGGTGCTGGATTCAGCCCTGGGCCGGGATGGACGCCGCTTTTATCCGGGGGTAAGCTACCGGCACCTCCTGGTGTGGGCCGATGGGGACGCGGCCTGGCGCACCTACCCGCCCCACGACTGGACCGGCCAGGAGGTGGGCCACCTCATGGACACGGGCGCCGCCGCACCCTTATGGGACCTGGTGCGAGCCTCCTGGCCCATCTTGAAAGATTACGACCTTAACCGCCGGCGCCTGGCGGCCGGGAAAAAACCGGCCACCTCCATCTGGCTCTGGGGGCAAGGACGATCGCCCCAAATGCCCACCCTGAATGAGCGCTTCGGCCTCACCGGCGCAGTGATCTCGGCGGTGGACCTCATCCGCGGCATCGGCAAGTACGCCGGACTTAAGCCCATTTTGGTCCCCGGGGCCACGGGCTTTTTGGATACCAACTACGCCGGCAAGGTGGCCGCGGCACTGGCCGCGCTCAAGGAGATGGACCTGGTCTTCGTCCACGTGGAGGCCCCGGATGAGGCGGGCCACAGCGGTGAGCTTAAACTCAAGCTCCAGGCCATCGAGGACTTCGACGCCAAGGTGGTGGGGCCCATGCGGGCTGGGTTGGATCAGCTGGGAGATTATCGCCTCCTGTTGCTCTGCGACCACTTCACCCCGCTTATTCTCCGCACCCACACCGATGAACCGGTGCCGTTCATCCTCTACGACTCCCGGACCCCGGGTGACCGTTCCCGGCCCTACACCGAGGCCGCGGCCAGGGATGCCGGCCTGCTCCTGGACCAGGCGGCCGACCTGCTGCCCCGTCTGCTGGAACGATAGAAGCATGTGTGGGAAGGGCCGGGGCCAGTGGCACAGGCGTCCCGCCGGTGATTCCCGCCAGCTTACAAAAAAACCAGACCCGTATAAGCACGCAGGGGCGACCCGTTGGGTCGCCCTTGTTTGTCTGCAAACATTTACTTTTGTAGCAGTCCCGCATGGGCCTGAGGCCCACCCATGAAGCAAGAAAGGTCAGTGGGGCGGGCGTCCCCGCCCGCCAGGCGGTCCGCACAGGCTGGAAAGCCTGTGCCACCGGCCGAAAACAGTATTATTCGTCCTGCTCCTTGATGATGCGGCCATGGCTGGTGAAAGAAAATCCCTGAGCCCCTAAGGAGCCGATTATCAGGCATTCGATGATAGGTTCGGTGACTTTCTTTTCGGCCTGCCACTGGATAATAAAATTAGCCCCCAGACCCTCCGCTTCTTTCTTGGACTCCTTCACCACCACCCGCATAGCCCCCATGGGATTGAGGACCACCGGCGCCGTGAGGTAGCTGCTGACTTTTTTCCCCTCGGTGTCGTATTCATCGATGCGAGCTATGGTGATCGGCTGATCCGGGTCGGTGTTATGGATCACCAGGTTAGCCCGGAGAGGGACCACCATATAGATGGGCGGTCCACTGATGACATTGGCGTAGCTTGGGATATAAATCGTCTGGCTTTTTACCATTTTAACGGCGGCTAATGCCGCCCCACCGCTGGAAAAGAGCACCAGAGCCGCCAGGATGGCGAGCCAAAACCGCCGTTTCATCTTCTGCATCCACATCGCTTGTTCTCCTTGAGGGCCGGGGTAAGGGGAATTGCTTACCGCTTTATCGACGCGATGACCGGATAAGTTAAAAACGTGCCGACCGGTTGACCCTGAAGTTCCGGGGCCGGCTGGGGTCGGGGCCGCGCCTCTTTAAACCTGGTCCCGGAGGTGACGCACCGCGTTCTGGAAGATGGCCAGGCCGGCGCCCACCTGTTCAGGGTAGGGTTCGCCCCGCCGGCGCCAGGCTTCTTTTTCCCGGGTCCAGGTGGGGTGCTGGAACGAGGAGATATGGGCTTCAGGGTGGGGCATGAGGCCCAGGACCCGGCCGGTGGCGTCCGTGATGCCGGCGATGTCCAGCAGCGACCCGTTGGGGTTTTGGGGAAACCGGCCCCGGGCCACATTGCCAGAGGGTCCGGCGTATTTCAGGGCAATCTGACCCCGGTCGGCCAACTCCGCCAGGATGGGGCCATCGGCGTAAAATTTCCCCTCCCCGTGGCGGATGGGCAGTTCCAGGCGATCCAACCCCTGAGTAAAGACGCATTTGGAGTCCATGGCCTTGAGGTGAACCCAGGCGTCCCGAAAGTTCCCGCAGTCGTTGGGGATGAGCGCCGCCAGACGGGCGTCGGCCCGCCCGGGCAGGCCCGGCAGCACCCCCAGGTTGACCAGAACCTGGAAGCCGTTGCAGATGCCGATGACCAGACGGCCGGCCTGGATGAATTCCTGCAAGGCCGAGCCCAGGGCCAGCTTCAGCCGCAAGGCCAGGATGACCCCGGCGCCGTGGTCGTCACCCCAGGAAAACCCTCCGGGCACGGCCAGGAGGTGATAGTCCCACAGGAGGCCAGGGTTCTCCAGCAGATCGGTGGTGTGGACCCGCACCGCCTCGGCCCCGGCCCTCTCAAGGGCAAAAGCGGTTTCAAAGTCGCAATTGAGCCCGTAGCCATAGAGCACCAAGGCCTTCGGCTTTAGGGGCGGGTTCTGGGTTTTGGGTTTTGGGTTGTGGGTTTTCATAAGAACTCTGCCGGGCAGTGCGCCCTTTCCTCGTTCCCAAGCTCAGATAGGGAACGTAACATTTTTCGCCCAAGCTCTGCCTGGGCACCATTTGTCAAAATTTGGCACACTGCTTACGGCGGTCCAGAGGCAGGCGAGGGCGCCCGCCCTCCATCATAGTCCTAACCCCTGGCCCCTGATCCCTAACTGCTAACCGCTTACTGCTCACTCTCCCCCTACTTCTTCCCGCCCTTTTTGGCTTTAGGTTTGGGGGCCGCCTTCTTCTCTTCCCGCTTCTGTTTCTGGGCCGCCAGTTCCACGACCTTTTCCCGCTTCACCACCACCCGTTTGGCCTCTTTCCGCCAGGCGTAGATGACGGGGCTGGCTACAAAGATGGAGGAATAGGTGCCCACCAGGACGCCTAAGATCATGGCCAGGGCGAAGTCCCTCAGGACCACGCCGCCGAAGATGTACAGGGCCAGCACCACCAAAAACACCGTGGTGCTGGTGATGATGGTCCGGGACAGCACCTCGTTGACACTGAGGTTGATAATCTCTCCCAGCTTGCCCCGGCGCCGGGCCAGATTTTCCCGGATGCGGTCGAAGACCACCACGGTGTCAGTGAGGGAGTAGCCCGCGATGGTCAAAAGGGCGGTGACCACCAGCAGGGTGATTTCGACGTTGAACAGCCAGAAAACGCCCAGGACGGCCAGGACGTCGTGGAAGGTGGCCACAGTGGCGCCGATGCCGAAGATGAATTCGAAGCGCCAGGCGATATAGATGATGATGCCCAGCATGGAGATGATGATGGCGACCATGGCCTTATTGCGCAGGTCCCCGCTGATGGAGGCCCCGATCTCGGATTTGCCGATCACCTTGAAGTCATTCTCCGGCAGGGCTTTATTGAGAATTTCCACCAGGTGGTTGGACATCTGGCCCACGGAATCCTCGGACTTCTTGAGCTTGACCATGAGCTCCTTGCCGCCTTCGATCTGCTGGATCTCGGCGTGGCCCCAGCCTTCTTTGTTGAGGATACCCCGTACTTCATTGACGGTGAATGGCTTGGCCGCAGTCATCTCCACCAGGGCGCCGCCGCTGAACTCCACCCCCAGGTTGCCCTGCCCCCGGGAGAGCTGCACGAAGGCCACGAGGCCCACGATCGCCAGGACCCCGGAAATGATAAAGGCGTAACGGCGCCAGCCGATGAAGTCGATGTTGGGCTGCTGGAAAAATTCGAAGAAGCTGAGCTTTTTTAACCAGCGCTTGAGGATCACCCAGTCATACACCACCCGGGTGCCGAACAGGGCGGTGAACAGGTTGAGAATCACGCCCAGGCTCAGGGTGACGGCAAAGCCCTTAATGGGGCCGGTGCCGAACAGGAAGAGGGCAAAGGCGGTGATCAGGGTGGTGACGTGGGAGTCGATGATGGTCCAGAAGGCCTTGTCATAACCCCCGTCGATCCCGGCCTTCAGGGGCTTGCCGGCATGAAACTCCTCCCGCATGCGCTCATAGATCAGGACGTTCGAGTCCACCGCCATGCCGATGGACAGGATGATGCCGGCGATACCCGGCAGGGTGAGGGTGGCGCCCAGGAGCGACAAGGCCCCCAGGAGCAGGATGACGTTGAGGATCATGGCGTAGTTGGCCACCACCCCGGAGAACCGGTAGTAGAAGATCATGAAGCCGATGACCAGGAGGGTGCCGATGAGCCCTGCGGTGAGACCTTTCTTGATGGAGTCGGCGCCCAGGGTGGGACCCACGGTGATATTCTGGACGATCTTGACGGTGGCGGGCAGGGCCCCGGCTCGGAGCACGATGGCCAGGTCATGGCCCTCGGCGGGGGTGTAGGAACCGGTGATCTGGGCCTTGCCGCCGCCGATACGCTCCTGGATGACCGGAGCGGAACGCACGATCCCGTCCAGAATAATGGCCAGGCGGCGCTTGACGTTCTCCCCGGTGATCCGGCCGAACTCCGCGGCCCCCCGGCGATTAAAGTCTACGGACACGTAAGGTTCATTGTAGTCGCCGATGCGCACCGTGGCGTTTTTCACCGCGTCGCCGGTCATCAGGACCTTCTTTTTGAGCAATAAGGGCTTGGATTCCAGCCGGCCGGTCTCCCGGTTGAGGCTCTTTTCGATATACACCTCATCCTCGGGGGGAATCTTGTCGGCCAACGCCTGGTTGAGCTCCTCCCGGGTATAGCCGGGTTTGAGTTTGCCGCTCTTCAGGGCGGCTTCGATCAATTCGGGCAGACTGATCTGAGCCTGGTCGTCCACCAGCTTGAATTCCAACTGGGCCGTCTGGCCGATGAGGTCCAGGGCCCGCTGGGGGTCCTGGACGCCGGGGAGTTGGACCACGATCTGGTCGGCCCCCTGACGCACCAGGACCGGCTCGGTCACGCCGAACTGGTCGATGCGGTTGCGCAGGACCTCCAGGCTCTGGGTCAGGGTGCGTTCCTGGAGCTGCTTGATTTCCTCCGGCGTCAGGCTCAGGGTGAAGACCAGGCCCCCATCCTGACGTTGGGGCTCCCCGGCCGCCAGGTGAGGGAACTCCTCCTTGAGAAATTTCTGGAAAGCCGCCTGTTCGTCTTTATTGGAAAGGGTGACGGGCAGAGCATCCTTGGCCACATCGCCGATCTTTAGGTTCAGGCCCCGCTTCTCCGCCATCTCCTTCAGATCGTTGGCATCCCGGTTCAAGGCATTGCTGACCGCGCTCTCCATGTCCACCTGGAGGATCAGGTGCATGCCCCCTTTCAGGTCCAACCCCAGCTTCAAGCCGCGGCTCACATGCTTTTCCCACCAGTCGGGGAGTCCCCCGGTGAGGGACGGGAGCACGAACATGATGGCAACGACGGTGAGGATAAATAAGAAGAGAAATTTCAGGCGGACCGCTCGCAACATGCAACTATCTCCTTAGCGCCGGGGATGAGGCCGGCGTCGGTTAAACTTTATTTCCCTGAAATGCCGGGAGGTTATGCCTCAGATAACTGCAAGGGGAGTACCCTGCCCCTGGGTTTGGCTCAATTTAACATAATTAACTTAGACTTCCCGGACTGTCAAGGATAATGGCCATCGGCACTGCTGCAGAGAGTCGGAGACTCCAGTCAATTCTTGCGGTCAAAAAAGAATTCTTCCCCGGGCAGCTTCAAGGCGGTGAGGAAATTCCCATAGACCGCGCCGGTGTCGATGCCGATCTTGTTGGGCATGAGCAGCGGCTGCTTGAAAGGCGTATGGCCAAAAATGACCCGGCGGCCGAAATCTTCCTGGGAGGCGATGAATTCGCCCCGAATCCACAACAGGTCGTCTTCCACCTGCTGGGCCAGGGGCACGCCCGGCTTGAGGCCGCCGTGGACGAAGAGGTAATCCGGGGTTTCATAGTAAAGTTCCAGGTCCTGGAAAAACCGGGCGTGGTCCGGCGGCAGCGCCAGGCCGTCCCGCTGCACCCAGGCGTCACCCCAGTACTCTTCCACGGTCGCCCTGCCGCCGTTAAGGATAAACATTTCGGCCGGGCCGCCCTCCAGGAAATCCAGGAACATGGCCTCGTGGTTGCCCTTCAGGCAGATGATCCCCCCCGGCGGGGCCAGGCTTTTCAGGCGGATGATATAATCCACCACCTCCACCGACTGGGGGCCCCGGTCGATATAGTCCCCCACGAACAACAACCGGTCTTGGGTGAGATCGGGGTTGATCTTGTCCAAAAGGCGTTCCAGGGATTCCAGGCTCCCGTGGATATCGCCGATGGCGTAAAGGTCGCCGCTCATGTGAATCCTTCCAAGGTTCGTAGGGGCGGACCTGCGTGTCCGCCCTTTGGACGCACACACGGGTCCGCCCCGACAGTGCTCATGCGCTCACAGCCACCGAAAGAGTTTTTCCCGCCGGTCCAACCGGGTGAGGCCCGCCTCCCGGGCCTGTTGCTGGGCCTGTTCGTGCTCCAGGGCCGTGAGAAATTTTCGTAGGCTCGGGTGCTCCGCGGCCCGGCCGCAGGGACGATATTGGCCCATGACGTTGACGTAGGTCCGGGGCGAGACCTCCCGGGCCAGGAATTCCATGATTTCTTTAGTGCCGGCCAGGCCGTCGGGCAACACCAGGTGCCGCACCAACAGGCCGCGGCAGGCCACTCCGGCTTCGTCCGTCACCAGGTCCCCCACCTGGCGGTGCATTTCTGTCACCGCCTGGCGGGCGATTTCGGGATAGTCCTCCGCACTACAAAAATCCTTGGCCACCTGGGGGTCCCAAAACTTGAAATCCGGCATGTAAATATCCACCACCCCGTCCAGGAGCCGCAGGGTCTCGACGGCATCGTAGCCCCCGGTGTTGTAGACCAGGGGAACGGTGAGGCCGCCGGCGATGGCCAGGGGCAGCGCCGCCAGTATTTGATAAACCTGGTGGCTGGGGGTGACGAAATTGATATTGTGGCAGCCCCGCTTCTGGAGATTAAGCATCATGGCGGTCAAATCCTCGACGCTGACCTCCTCCCCTTCCCCCCCGTGGCTGATCTCGTAATTCTGGCAAAAAATACAATACAGGTTGCAATGGGTAAAGAAGATGGTGCCGGACCCCTGGCTTCCCACCAACGGGTCTTCCTCGCCGAAATGGGGCCCATACGACGACACCACCGGTTTATCCCCGGTGCGGCACAGCCCAAATTCCCCACGATGCCGGTCCACCAGACAGTTCCGGGGACAGAGATTGCATCGGCTCAAAATCTCATAAGCCGCATCAATCTTCGCCTGGAGCAACCCCCGGCGATGGGTTTCTAAGTAGAGCGGCTCCCATGGTTCCATGGCGTTTCCTTAGTGAGCAGTCGCGCATGGGCCTTTGGCCCACCCGTAAAGCATGAAAAGATCGGTGGCGCAGGCTTTCCAGCCTGCGCCGGGGACAGCCGGGGGCGGCTGTCCTACATATCGCCAGGAACTTTTCAAGACAGTAGCGCATGGGCCTATCGCCCACCCGTAAAACATGAAAAGATGTGTAGGGCGGGCCTTGCCCGCCGTTTCCGGCCATTATTTGGTGCGTAGGACGCACCCTACGGGGCTTGGTGGCACCGGCATCTTGCCGGTGCGGCGCACAGGCTGGAAGCCTGTGCCACCAGAGCCTTAGTTGTTTTACAGGTGATCCCCTGGCCCATCAGCTACTGCTCACCGCTCACCGCTCACTTCCTTACCACTCCTCCACCTCGGCCCGCCAGGGTTCTAACAGGTCCCGGGGGATGTCACTGATGAACCGGGACGGCGAGTTGACGGTCATGCCGAATTGCCGGCTATAGCCGATACTGGGGAAAATTACCGCCAGATAGTTACGGGCCCTGGTCGCGGCCACGTACATCAGGCGGCGCTCCTCCTCCATTTCATCGTCGCGGTCCTGGGAGTAGAAGCCCGGAAATCGGCCTTCCGCGGCCCAGATGACAAACACCGCGTCCCACTCCAGGCCCTTGGCCGAGTGCACCGTGGACAGGGTCAGGTAGTCATCGGTAGGCGTGACCACGTCCGCCAGGCTGCTGGGGGGCTCCAGGGTCAGGTCGTTCAAAAACGTTTGCAACTCCTGATAGCGGGCGGTGATGGTCAGGAGGTGTTCCAGGTCCTTCATCCGCTTGGGGTAGTCGTCATAGCGGGTCTTGGCCAGGGGCTCGTAATAGGCCATGGCCTGGCTCATCCGGGTCATCAAAGTATGCCCCGGTCCGTTCAGGGACTCCATGAGCCCCGCCAGGTCCTTTAATTTCGGGGGTTGTTGGCGCAGCCAGGTGATCCCGGCCTCAAGATCAAAGCCGCCCTGCACCTGGGCGTTGAACTTGTTGCAGGTGGCCCGCCCCACCCCCGGGACCAGGAGAAGCAGCCGGTTCCAGCTCATGGTGTCCTTGGGGTTGGCCACCACCCGGAGATGCGCCAGGAGGTCTTTGATGTGGGCGCTCTCCATGAATTTGAAGCCCCCGAACTTCATGAAGGGGATGCCAACGCGCACCAGTTCGATTTCCAGGTCGAAGGAATGGTACCCGGCCCGGATGAGCACCGCCATCTGGCTCAAGGGGGTGCCCGCATCCACGAGAGCCTGCACCTGGGCCACCACCAGCCTGGACTGCTCGTTTTCCGTCGCCGCCCGGAAGAGGCGGGGGCGCACCCCGTCGGCCCGTCGGGTAAACAGGCACTTGGTGTATTTGTCCCGGGCCCCGGCGATGATGGCGTTGGCCAGGTCCAGGATGGGCTGGGTGCTGCGGTAATTCTCCTCCAGCTTGATGACCCGGGTGCCGGGGAACAGGTTGGGAAAATCCATGATGTTCCGGAAATTGGCGCCCCTAAAGGAATAGATGGACTGGGAGTCGTCCCCCACGGCCATGACGTTTTTGTGGGAATAGGTCAGGAGCTGCACCAACTCGGCCTGGAGCCGGTTGGTGTCCTGGTATTCGTCCACCATCAGGTAGCGGAAGCGGTTCGACAGGTGGCGGCGCACGTCATCGTGCTCGACCAGCAGGCGCCGGCCTTCCAGCAGCAGGTCGTCATAGTCCAGCAGGGCGTGGCGGCGCTTTTCGTCCTGGTAGGCCGCGGCCATTTTGGCCAAGTGGTCCCGCTGCTCCAGGAACTGGGGGTAATCCCGGGTGAGGAGAAAATCCAGGGACAGGTCCTTGTTGACCACCGCCCCCAATATCTCGGCCATGGTTTCCTTCCGGGGAAACGGCCCGGAGAGCTTTTTAAAGCCCAACCGCTCTTTGAGCAGGTTCAGGAGATCGCCCTGGTCGGCCCGGTCCATGACCGTAAAGCCCTTGGGGTACCCGAGACGCTCGCCGTACTGGCGCAGCCAGAGGTAGCAGATGCCGTGGAAGGTGCCTCCTACCACCTGGCCCAGGGCCTGGTTCAGCAGATGCACCGCCCGGGTCAGCATCTCCCGGGAGGCCTTGCGGGTGAAGGTGAGGAGCAGAATAGCCCCGGGGTCCACCCCCTGTTCCACCAGATAGGCCAGGCGGTAGACCAGGGTGCGGGTCTTGCCGCTCCCGGCCCCGGCAATGACCAGAATCGGCCCCTCCAACGTGGTCACCGCCTCATACTGGGCCGGATTGAGCTCTTTATGGTAATCAATCCGGTGGGCCGAAGCTTCGTGCGGTATGGGTTTGAAGGTGTAGGTCATAGGTTTTTCGGGAGTGAGCAGTGAGCGGTAAGCAGTGAGCAGTAAAGCGTTATGGCCTCTAATTGAAGAAACATATAACTGTCCACTATAAAGTTTTTTCCCGCCTCGTTTCCAAGCTCCTGCCTTGAAAAGTTCCTGGCGATATGTAGGACAGCCGCCCCCGGCTGTCCCCGGCGCAGGCTGGAAAGCCTGCGCCACCGATCTTTTCATGCTTTACGGGTGGGCCAAAGGCCCATGCGCGACTGCTTGGGAATGCAAATTTTAATCCAAGCTCTGCTTGGGGAAGTAGTCAGGTTACGAGCAATACACTGAAATTACACAAATTATTTTGCCAAGCAGGAGCTTGACAGGAAAAGTGATTCCCAAGCAGGAGCTCGGGAACCAGGATGCAAAACCTGCTCACTGCTCACTGCTTACTGCTTACTGCTTACTGCTTACTGCTCACATTCCCCTCAAAATATTCCACAATCGCCGCGGCCAGAGCTGGGATGGTGAACGCCGCGGGCTCTATCCGGGGCGTGATGCCGAATTCCGCCAGCGTCGCGGTGGTGATGGGGCCGATGGAGGCCACTACGGCATGGGCGGCGAGTTCCTGAAAGCGTTCTTTGCCAATTAAGCCGGCAAAGTTGTGGACCGTGCTCGAACTGGTGAAGGTGAGGATGTCCACCTGCCCCGCGTCCAACACCGCCGCCGCCTCGGGTGGAACCGCTTTGGGCGGCAGGGCGCGATACACCGGCACCACGTCGAGCTTGACCCCCAGCTCGACCAGGCCCTCGGGCAGAACGTCCCGGGCCTGCTCGGCCCGGGCTATCAGGACGCGCGTCCCGCCCAACAATTTTGGCTCCAAAACTTCCAGGAGACCCTCGGCCTGGAAGGTGTCCGGCACCACCTCCGCCACCAGGCTGTAATCCCGCAGGGCCTGGGCCGTGGCCGGGCCGATGACCGCCAGCCGGGCGCGCCCTAAGGCCCGGACATCCAGGCCCACATGAAAGAGCCGGTCCATAAAGGCCCGCACCCCGTTAGCGCTGGTGAAAATCACCCATTCGTAGCGCCCCAGGTGCTGCAAGGCCGCGTCCAGGGGCGCAAAATCCGCCGGCGGGGCGATCTCGATGGTGGGCACCTCCAGGCACCGGGCCCCGGCGCCGTTGAGCAGGTCCACCAAACGGGAGGCCTGGTCCCGGGACCGGGTCACCAGCACGGTTTTGCCCCACAGGGGCCGGTTTTCCCACCACGTCAAACTCTTTGCCAGTTCCACCACCCCGCCCACTACCAGCACCGCCGGGGGCTTGATGCCGGCCGCCTGCGCCCGGTCGGCAATGGTGGCCAAAGTCCCCGCCACGGTGCGCTGGGTAAGCGTGGTCCCCGATTGGATCACCGCCGCCGGGGTCGAAGGCAGCCGCCCCGCCTCCACCAGCCGCCGGCAGTTTTCCGCTAAATTTTTCACCCCCATGAGAAAGACCAGGGTGCCGGGATTCTGCCCCAGGGCCGCCCACGGTATGGTGCTGGCCTCTTTGGTGGGGTCCTCATGGCCGGTGATGAAGGTCACCAGGGTAGTGTAGCGCCGGTGGGTCACCGGAATGCCGGCATAGGCCGGCGCCGCCACCGCGGAGGTGACCCCGGGGACCACCTCGAAAGGAATGCCGGCCGCGGCCAACTCTTCGGCTTCCTCGCCGCCCCGGCCAAAGACAAAGGGATCGCCGCCCTTGAGGCGCACCACCGTCAGCCCGGCCCGGGCCCGGTCCACCAACAACTCGTTGATGCCGCCCTGGGGCACCGCGTGGTCCCCGGCGCGCTTTCCCACATAGAGGATTTCAGCCCCCGCCGGGACCTCTTTCAGGAGCTCCGGGTTGGCCAACTGGTCATAGACCACCACGTCGGCCCGGCGCAAGAGCGCCAAACCTTTCGCCGTAATTAACCCCGGGTCGCCCGGTCCGGCGCCTACCAAGTAAACCATAACGTTATCTTACCATAATTTTTGCGGGGCTGGGATTTCGTCCCGCCCCGCCGGATATAAGATAAAAGAATAACGATAAATTGAGGGCCGGGCCAGGGACCCCTTATAAAAAAAATCCCGGCCCTCCCTCCAAGCCATTGTAGGGGCGGACCTGCGTGTCCGCCCTGGGCGTCAGGACGCACACGCCCCTTAATGGCAGGACTTACACCCCCGCCGCTGCTCCATGGACTCCACCAGGCCGCGGTATTTCTCGTGGATCAGCATCCGGTCGAACTCGTACATCGCAGCCAGCAAGTCGGTTCGCTCGGCGTCGCTGAAATAGGCCATGCAGGGGATAAAGAAGCGCTTGTCTTCTTTCTCGATATGCGGGGGGTAGAATTCCACCAGGTTTCCCAAATGCTCCATGAGGTCGTCCAGGGCCCCGGGCTTTTCCAGGAGATAGGCTTCCTTGGCCTTAACCAGACCGGCGGTGACTTCCCGGGCGTAAGCGTGTTCCTGGATTAATTCTGCCATAATCTGCCGGTGCTCCGGGGACAAATCTTTCTCCGCCAGGGCCTTGAACAGGAGGTCCTCCTCCTTGCCGTGGTGGCAGCGGTCGGCATAGGTGCGGATGAAGTCCACCGCAGTGTCGATGAACCCCGGGTCCACAAAGGCAAACTCCGGGTCCACCTCGGTATTATCCTTAATCCGCTTGAACTCCCGCGCCATGAGGGTGAGCAGGCGTTCGATCAGGCGGTGTTCGATCATTAATGGTCCGATGGGTTGCATGGTATTTGATCCTTATTATTGGTAGCCGCCGATGAACGCCGATAAACGCCGATGGACGGAGATTTTTATCCGCGTTCATCGGCGTTCATCGGCGGCTCAAACGTTAATCAGCTCATACTTCCGGCTCCCCAACCCCAGGTTCTCGGCGTATTCCAACTGGATGGGCCAGTCCACCTGAGGATAGATCTCCTTGAATTTGTCGGAGCCGGGGCTCAGGTTCTCAAGACAGGAGCCGGCCAAACCGGGGCTTTTGACCACCAGGTCGGCGCAGGCCTGGTCGATGGCCACCGGGTCACGGGAGGCCACGATGCCGATGTCCCCCACGATGGGCAGGTCGTTATGGCCATAGCAGTCGCAGGCCGGGGACACCTGGGTGATGAAGTTGATGAACACGCCCCGGTCGGGCTTGGTGGTCATGACGCCGTAAGCGTATTCCATCATCTTTTGGAGAAAAACCGGGATGGATTCGTTCCACTGGATCTGGATGTTGCCGTAGGGGCATACCAGGATGCATTCGGCGCAGCCGACGCACTTTTTAGGGTCGATGACCGCCTTCTCCGTCTCCAGGTTGATGCTGATGGCCTCCTGGGCGCAGTGAGCGATACAGTCGCCACAGCCGGTGCACTTCTTCTCGGTCACCTTGGGGGCGATGTTGGAGTGCTGGGCCAGCTTGCCTTTGCGGGAGGCGCAGCCCATCCCCAGGTTTTTCAGCGCTCCGCCGAACCCCGAGAGTTCGTGCAGCTTGAAGTGGGTCAGGGTCACCAGGGCTTCGGCCTCCACGATGGCCTCGGCCAGAAACACGGACTTGAATTGCTCGCCGTCGATCGCCACCTCCACTTCGGCCTTGCCGGTGAGGCCGTCGGCGATGATCAGGGGCGCCCGCACCACCGCGTAGGCAAAGCCGTTTTCGATGGCGGTGGTGAGATGGCTGACGGACTCGCTCCGGGTACCCACATACACGGTGTTGGCGTCGGTGAGGAAAGGCCGGCCCCCCAAATCCCATATCTTATCAATCACCTGGCGCACGTAGACGGGCCGGATGAAGGCGGCATTACCCTTCTCGCCGAAATGGAGCTTCACCGCCACCAAAGGCCGCTTCTTGCGCCGGTGAATGATACTCTTGACATCCAAGGCGTCCAACAACCGCTGAAACTTCTTGAAATTGGTCTCCTTGGCACTGGCGCGGAGGTCCATCATAAAAACCTGGCTGGGCATGGTTTACCTCTCTAAAACGCTATCCCTAAAAGAAGTATATATGGTAAAAAGTAACAGTAGGTTGCTATGCGGTGTCCTTCCACCGATCTTCTTATTTTTCGTTTCGTAATAATTTCCTCATATTCCCAAGGGGTATATAAATTAAAATTCGCATAAGAAAAAGGTCTTTCTCCAAGATGAATCATTATGGCATGAAACAATCGATATGGACCAAATATAGAAAAAGATGACATGCTAATTAAAAATATTTTTAAAAAAGTTAGCTGTTTATCACAAAAAGACCCTGACTCTCCTAAGATTTGGTAAGCGAGAGAAAACATAAAAATAGGTAGTATATTGAATATTGGTATGGTGATAAAAAGTCTATTTATTAATATTATTTTGTTAGATTTTATTTTTTCTGAAAAAAAACCCCAAGGAAACAATTTTAACCCTTGCGAACTTGAAAGCATTGATCCGTAAAAAACAGCAAAAAAAACAGAAAAGAGTGTTTGACTATCTCTCATAAATTATTTTCCTATGCGTCCCCCTCGCTATTGTCATGAACGCCTTGCCCCTCAAGGTCCAGCCGTTAAAAGGGTCAGTCGCGGCTTCGGAAGAGCCATACACCTCAAACAATCCCCCTCTCCCCCAATGGGGGAGAGGGCCAGGGTGAGGGGGAAGTAGTCTTCCCGGAGTAAAATATGCGTCAGCGAATTTGTGAATTGCTGGGCGACATGTAAGGCTCATCCTCCTTTGCAAAAACCTAACCGGACATTGCTGCCTAAATCCCCCTTTTTCAAAGGGGGACTTTCCCTGCAATTCCTTGCAGTTTTCCCCCTTTTTTAAAGGGGGGCAGGGGGGATTATAATGCTTCGCTGAGCGGAAAAAATTTTGGCAATTGCTATAATCGAGCTATCCTGAAGCAAGGCGGAAATTATGGAGAAATACAAAGAGCAGAAATGGAGCGGGCAGAAAGGCAAGAAGTTCGGCCACACAGGGCGGCAGGAGGACCCCTACCAGCCGGCGGAGGGCCAGGAGGCTGCGGTTTGCACCCAATGCCACGCCCTGTACCGGAGCAAGCGCTGGTCTTTCGACGCGCCGCTCTATGAGCGCCTGGCCGGCACCGACAAAGTGCGGGAGGTGGTTTGCCCCACCTGCCGCAAGATCAAGGACCACTTTCCGGAAGGGATTCTCACCCTGAGCGGCGAGTTTCTTACTCAGCACCAAGAGGAGATCGTCAGGCTGCTGGAAAAAGAGGCCGGTCGGGTAGCCAAACGCAGCGTCGCGGACCGGATCATCCAGATAATCCCCGAGGGCGACAAGCTGGTGGTGGAGACCACCTCGGAAAAAATGGCCCAGCACCTGGGGCGCACCATTTACAAGGCCTGCAAGGGCGACCTGCACTTCCGCTGGGGTGAGGTGGAGCGGTTCGTGCGGGTGTATTGGTCGCGATAGAGGAGGGCCGGTTTTCGGCAAGGATATCCTGATCGCAGCCCGGTAGGGTGGGCAGAGCCCACCCTACTTTTATTTCCTTCGAAAATTTAAGGAAGTTCAGCTCGTCTAGTAAGCTGAATAAATATCTTTAAATCAGGATTTTCTTTAAGGTAACCGCTAATTTCCATTTTTGGTTCCTTAATTTTCCCTGCCACTTTCAGATGGAATTTATTTAAACCTCCAAAAAGAGAAAAACCTTGTCCTGCGAAATGCGTAACTGCAATATCAGCTTCTAAAACTTCGTTTTTTACCTCGCAAGTTCCAAGATAATAATATTGAGAATCACC
>Ga0351866_10031_pt1 | contig 55930 bp, 50 predicted proteins | sample TotcelFGM3001L11_FD_206783 | JGI IMG/M metagenome (GOLD analysis project Ga0351866, IMG submission 206783) | Enriched cells from coal bed in the Powder River Basin, Montana, United States - Total cells FGM rep2 HSBNCT.FGM.300.1.L11 ...
GGGAAAAGCTGATGGGTTCGCCCATGGCGATTAAGAACTGCTCACGGACGATATCAATACCGGTTACCACCTCGGTGACCGTATGCTCCACCTGCAGGCGGGTATTCACTTCGAGGAAGTAATAGGTGCCGTCGGCCTCCACCAAAAATTCCACCGTGCCGGCGCTGAGATACTCGGCAGCCCGGACGACCCGCACCGCCGCGTCGCAGATCTCTTCGGTCAAAGCCGGGGCCAGACCGGCAGGGGCAATCTCCACGAGTTTCTGGTGGCGGCGTTGAATGGAGCAGTTCCTGGTCCCCAGGTGCACCACGTTGCCATAGGAATCGGCCAGGATCTGGACTTCCACGTGCCGGGGCCGGTTGACGCATTTTTCCAGGTAGATGTTGTCATCCCCGAAGGACATGAGGGCCTCGGAGCGCGAGCGCTTGAGCCCGGTCAGCAAACTGTCCCGGTCTCCCACCTGGCGAATCCCCCGGCCGCCGCCGCCCGATACCGCCTTGATCATGATGGGGAAGCCATGGGCCGCGGCAAAGGCCAGGGCCGCATCTTCTCCCGGGGCTCCGGTGGCCAGCATCTCGGTGGCCGGAATGACCCTGACCCCGGTGGCCTGGGCGATTTTCCGGGCAATGACCTTGCTGCCCAGGTTCCTGATGACCTCCGGGGGCGGTCCAATAAACACCAGGCCCGCATTGGTGCAGGCTTCGGGAAAATCGGGGTTTTCCGCCAAAAAGCCGTAGCCGGGATGAATGGCCTGGGCCCCGGTCTGTTGGGCGGCGAGAATGATCTTGTCGATATTGAGATAGTCCTTCCGGGGGCCGGACCCGATGCAGACCGCTTCATCGGCCCGCATGATATGGAAGGCGTCCTTGTCGGTCTCCTCGTAGATGGCCACCACCTTGAGGCCCAATTCCTGGGCGCTCCGCATGATCCGTACCGCGATCTCACCGCGGTTGGCCACCAACACCTTGCTAAATATCCGCTTGTCTACCATGGCTGCCCATCTCTTTATTTCAATTGAGAAGTCATTGGGCCCGAATGTCAATAAAAAACCTTGACCGGCCGGCAGAAACCGCTACAGAATTACCGGAGGATGGAGGACGGCATGCACCCGGCGCGCCAGTTCTATCGGCCGGAAGGGCTTCTGGAGGAAAACCACCGATGCATCCGCTACACCGTGCCGGACCAGGGCGTCTTCGGTATAGCCCGACATGTAGAGCATTTTCATTTCCGGGCGCAGAGGGTTGAGGCGGTCGGCCAGTTCCCGGCCGCTCATCTGGGGCATCACGACATCGGTGACCATCAGGTGGATCGGTCCCGGGTGCCGTTCACAGGCCAACAGGGCCTCGCCGCCGTGGCTGGCCTCCAGCACCGTGTAGCCGTAGAGCCGCAAAAACTTGGCCAGCAGACCGCGGAGCATGTCTTCGTCTTCCACTAACAGAATCGTCTCCTCCCCCTGGAAGCTCGGGGTGAGGGGGATCTTCGCCTTGGGTGTTACAACGATTGACTCCAGGCGGGGCAAATAGATGATGAAGGTGCTGCCGGCCCCGGGGGAGCTCTCCAGGTCCAGGTAACCGCCGCTTTGCTTGACGATCCCATACACGGTGGACAGTCCGAGGCCGGTGCCCTTGCCGGGTTCCTTGGTCGTAAAGAATGGTTCGAAGACATGGGCCTGGGTGGCCTCATCCATGCCCACCCCGGTGTCTTGAACCTCCAGCCTTACATAAGCTCCCGGCGGTGCCGGTCCGAACCTGCTGCCACAGCTCTCCGTAAGATCGACCGCCGAGATTTTTAGGGCGAGGCGGCCGCCTTGGGGCATGGCATCCCGGGCGTTCACTACCAGGTTCATAATGATCTGGCCCATCTGGCCGGGGTCTGCCTTCACGACCGCCGATCTCCGGTCCGTGACGACTTCCAGGTGGAGGTCTTCGCCGATGAGCCGCCGCAGCATCGGTTCCAGGTCCAAAACCACCCGGTTGAGATCGATCACCTGGGGGTGGACAATCTGCCGGCGGCTGAAGGTCAGCAACTGCTGGGTCAGGGCCGCGGCCCGTTCCCCGGCCTTCAGGATGTTTTCCAAATGGCCGTAAAGCGGGTCGTCCTTGAGGACCTTGGCCCGCATGAGTTCGCCATACCCCATGATGGCCATCAAGAGGTTGTTGAAATCGTGGGCCACTCCCCCGGCCAACCGGCCCACCGCCTCCATCTTCTGAGCCTGGAAAAGCTGTCCCTCCAGGGCCTTGCGTCCGGTAATATCCGTAGCCACCCCGGTAAACAGGATAACCCGGCCCTGGTCGTCTCGGACCGGGAAGCCCCGGTTCTGAATCCAACGTACCGTACCGTCTGGCCGGTTAATCCGGTATTCGTGGCTCCAGGGGATACTTCGCTTTCTGGCCGCGATAATTTCACTCCTGACTCGCTCCCGATCCTCCGGATGGACGGTCTCCAAATATAATTTAGGATGACGATACAAGGCCTTGCTGGTCCGGCCCCAGATGTACTCGAACCCCGGACTCACATACACCGTTTTGTCAATGTGCCGGGTAGCAATCCAGAAGACGTCCTGGATGGTTTCGGCCATGAGCCGGAACCTTTGCTCCGATTGCCGCAGTTCCGCTTCGGCGTGCTTGAGTGCAGTAATGTCCCGGGCAATCCCGACGATGCCCTGGGGCCGGCCCGCAGCGTCCCGGATCAACGCCAGGCTCGTCAGACCGGGAAACCGGCTGCCGTCTCGCCTGCGCATGGTGATCTCACAGGTTTGCGTTTTGCCGCTTTTCAGCAAGGCCGTGAACATTTCCTGAGCCCGCAGCCGGTCCTCCGGCGCCACGAACTCCATGCTGCTCGCGCCTGCCGGCAAGCCTTCAGTCCCAAATAGCTGAACCCCGCAGGGGTTTTCCATGATAACGTTCATTTCTATGTCCATCAAGCTGACGGCGTCGGGAAAGGCCTCGAACAGCATGCGATAGCGCTCTTCGCTCACCTTCAGGGCCTCTTCCGCCTGCTTGTGCGCCGTGATGTCAACCAAGCCGCCATATAGATGAAGAAGTTCGGGCTGGTTGGCGCCTTGGACGACTTTGGCAAACGAGGCGACCCAAACGATTTCGCCGTTCTTGTGGCGCAGGCGCAGTTCACAGTTGCCGGAAGTACCGGGGACCAGACCGGTGATGTGCCCTTCAAACCGGGATTGGTCTGCCTCGATCACCAGGAATTTCCAGCATTTTTGCGCCATGATCTCTTCGACCGAATAACCGGTGATGCGCTCCACGGCGCCCGCCAGCCAATCAAGCTTATGGCTGCCGTCCGGCCTGATGGAGCAGGAATAGGAAATGTCGGAAATGGTGGACGAAATATGACGGAACCGCGCTTCGCTCTCCTTCAGCGCCGCTTCCGCCTGCTGACGCTCGGCCTCCTTGCGGTTCCGCTCCAGCCGGGCGTGCAACACCGGCGCAATAAACTGGGCAATGTCCTCCAGCCACACTTTATCGGCCTCGGCATACCCCCCCGGTTTGTTGGCCACCTCGAAATGGGCGAAAACCTCACCGCGGCACAGAAGGGGCACAACCATGACATTCTCAATCGGTACATGCCCTTGCGGAACCAGCCCGGGCTCGTTTTTCCACAGGCTCCGCTTTTGGCGGATGGCTCGGGCCCAGATATTGTCTCCCCAGGTCTCCGGTGGGAAGCGCATCGTCTTATCCGGAATCTGGCATTGCTCCCAGATGTCCCTGGTCATGGATGGGGCAACGAGGGCGCCGTGTTCATCTTTGTAGGCAAAGACCCCGAACCGGCTTTCCATGGCCCTGAGGATCACCTGGAGAACTTCGTTGTACATATTTTCGTCGGAAGCGGTGAGGAAAATCTGCAGGATTTCGTTGCGGATGGATTTCCGGCGCTCTGATTCCCTCAGTTCAGCTTCCGCCTGCTTCCGGGCCGTGATATCCCGGACGATCCCCAGCATAAAGCCCTCCCCCTTCATCCGAAGCGGCAGGCCTTTGGCCTCGATGACAATGTTCCCCCCATCCTTGCGGTTCAGATTAAATTCTACCGGCCCTAAAATTTTACCGTTCACCGCTTGTTGGAAAAAGACCTTCGCCAGCGAATTTTGCCCTTCATCAAAAAGAGAAAGATCCTGATAATTTCTGCCGATTAACTGTTCCCGCCCGTATCCGGTTAAGGCCTCCGCACCCTGATTGACATCCAGGAAATTACCCTGCAAATCCATGAGGCAATAGGCGTCCGGGGCATAATCAAACAGCATCCGGAAGCGCTCTTCGCTCTCCTTCAGGGCCTGCTCGGCGTTTTTCCGGTCAGTAATGTCCACCCCCAAAACTGCGATCTGAACCACTTTGTTCTGGTCAAAAATGGGGGTTATGGAGCTATCAAAGGAAAAATCGCCTCTGATGTCTTCAAAACGCGCCGGCTGGCCGGTGGCAACCACCCTCTGCATAATCTCCAAACGTCTCTTGCTCACCTCGGGGGGAAGCATGCCGTGCAAATCGGTTCCGATGATGTCCTTCAGGCTTTTCCCGAGCCTCCGGGCCGCCACACGGCTGGCCGCCAGAATCACCCCCCGGGTATCCAGGAGAAACAAAGATTCCGGGTTGGCTTCGATGAGCGTCCGCAGGGTAACCTCCCTCTCCCGCAGAGACGATTCCACCTGTTTGCGTGCCGTAACGTCAAAGGCGAAATGCATATACAAATCTTTCGCCACGGGAATCCAATAGGCTTCCCAGGTGACTCCCAGGGCCTCGACTTCCAAATGCTGCGCTTCCCCGGTAGCCCATAAGGCCGGAGCCAGACACCATGGGCAAGGATCCTCACGCTTCCCCCAGGTGGAAAAGCATTTGGCGCCTGGCAGGGCGCCGGTTTTGGCCGCCTCGGCATTGGCGGCTACGATCTCACGGGTCCCGGGCCGCAACAGGAGAGCGACGCAGGGTAAAGCGTCCAGAAGAAGCTGATTAGGGAGTTTTTTACCCGGCTGGTGGGCTTGGGCCTCCCGGCCGCCGGGTGGGTCTGGCCGCGGACTTTCCCCGGCCTCCCGGTCCGCCTGCAGCGCCGCGATGGCCTGGGAGAGTTCCTGGAGGGCGCCCTCCAACTCTGTCCGGCAGGGCTCGGGCGTGGCCCCGATCTGGTCCCGGAGCGCCTGAAACCGCCGTTCCAAGGTATCTAAACCCTGGTCGCCTAACTTCCCTGTCATTTCACCGGTTCCTTATCTTCAACTGACCGCGTACGGGTAGGGACGTGGCAAGAGCCGGGTTCCGATTCCCGCGGTTTGATACTATCATGAAAAGCCTCACCCCTGGTGATTTGCAGAGGCGACCAGGAATTTCTTATAGGGCGGCCTGTGGCCGCCATGACCGGGGTCTGAGACGCTTCTTAATAAAACCGCGCCCCACCGCCGGGAGGCTGAAACCATCTCTCCTATTTCTTCTGCCCCTGCTGAATCTTGGCCCAGGGGTCTTTCAGGGTCACCGTGCGGTTGAAGACCGGGGCCCCCGGGGCGCTGTCCTTCTGATCCACGCAGAAGTAGCCCTGGCGCTCGAACTGGTAGAAGCTCCCGGGCAGGGCGCCGGCGAGGCTCGGCTCCAGGCGGCAGGAGGTCAGGACCGTGAGCGAGGCGGGGTTGAGATCGGCCTTGAAATCGCCGCTGTGCTCCTCCCCGGGTACGGCTTGGGTGAAGAGCCGGTCATAGAGCCGCACCTCGGCGGCCACCGCCTGGGCCGCCGAAACCCAGTGGAGGGTGGCCTTGACCTGGCGGCCGTCCGGGGCATACCCTCCCCGGGTAGCCGGGTCATAGGTGCAGTGCAGTTCCACCACCTCGCCGGTTACCGGGTCCTTGACCACCGTTTCGCACCTGATGAAGTAGGCGTAGCGCAGCCGCACCTCCCGCCCGGGGGCCAGCCGGTAGAACTTCTTGGGCGGGTCCTCCATGAAGTCCTCGGTCTCGATATAGAGTTCCCGGGAGAACGGCACCTTCCGGGTGCCCTGGCTGAGGTCCTCGGGGTTGTTGACCGCCTCCAGTTCCTCGACTTCGCCTTCCGGGTAGTTGAGCAGAACCACCTTGAGGGGCCTGAGCACCCCCATCACCCGGGGCGCCCGGTAGTTCAAATCTTCCCGGACGCAGAACTCCAACAGGGCCAGGTCCACCAGGTTCTCCCGTTTCCCCACCCCGATGCGCTCGCAAAAAGTGCGGATGGCCTCCGGGGTATAACCCCGGCGCCGCATCCCCGCCAGGGTGGGCATGCGGGGGTCGTCCCAGCCGGCCACGTGCGCTTCGTTCACCAGTTGCAGGAGCTTGCGTTTGCTCATGACGGTGTAGCTGAGGTTGAGGCGGGCGAACTCGATCTGCTGCGGGTGGCACGAAACGGGGCAGTGGTCCAGGGCCCAGTCGTACAGCACCCGGTGGTCCTCATACTCCATGGTGCAGATGGAGTGGGTGATCCCCTCCAGGGCATCGGACAGGGGATGGGCGTAATCGTACATGGGATAGATGCACCAGGCGTCGCCGGTGCGGTGGTGGCTCTCATGCTTGATGCGGTACAGGACCGGGTCCCGCATATTCAGGTTGGGCGAGGCCATGTCGATCTTGGCCCGGAGGGTCCGGGACCCGTCGGGAAACTCCCCGGCCCGCATGCGCTTGAACAGGTCCAGGTTCTCTGCCACCGGGCGGTTGCGGAAGGGACTGTTGGCGCCCGGCTCCGTCAGGGTGCCCCGGTACTCCCGGACCTGCTCCGGGCTCAAATCGCACACATAGGCCTTGCCAGTCGTGATCAGGTGCAGTGCATACTGGTACAACGGCTCGAAATAGTCCGAGGCGAAGAACAGCCGGTCCTCCCAGTCGAACCCCACCCACCTGACGTCGGCCAGAATGGAATCCACATACTCCACCTCTTCTTTGCTGGGGTTGGTGTCATCGAACCGGAGGTTGCAGGCGCCGTGGTAATCGGCGGCCAAGCCGAAGTTGAGGCAAATGGACTTGGCGTGGCCGATATGGAGATAGCCGTTGGGCTCCGGGGGAAAGCGCGTGATCACCCGACCGTCATTTTTATTAATTTTTAAATCCTCATCAATAATATGGTGAATAAAGTTTGGTGCCGGGACAGAATCACTGATGGCCATTGTGAGCGCTCCCCTCAAGTTGTTTTTCTGGTTGCTATCTTCGATGTTGTTCTATTACAACTATAATTGACAAGAATGTACGCGATCTGAAAACAACAACAGCTCATTATATACGTGAAATCTTGACAGATTGCAATCGCCTGGGCCTGCGCCCTGCGGCTGACCGGCAGATTAACGAAAAATTATTTGCCTCCCGGAGCACTTAGCCATACCGTTAAGGCGCAACTTGAGGTAAACTACCGGTATCCAGACCGCCCCTTGCGGGTCTGATAGGGAGGCCCAGCCCATGCCTGACCTATCCCCATATGAGTTTTATCTCACCGCCGCTTCGTTCCTCATCCTGGGAATTTACCATTTTCACTGGATCTACCGGATATACCGCCGGCCCATGACCACCTCGGTGGGCATCACCAATCACCTGCGGGGGCACTGGGTGGAATCCATCATGGAAGAGCGGCGGGATATCCTGGCGGTCCAGACGCTGCGCAATTGGACCATGGCGGCCAGTTTCCTGGCCTCCACCGGCATCCTGATCTGTTTGGGGTTGCTCAGCGTCGCCGCCAGCCCGGAAAAAATGGCGGAGATTACCCCCAGTCTCACTGAGGTGGTCCGGGAACACCGGGTTATGTGGTTGTTCAAGTTAATGGTGCTGATTATCGATTTCTTTTTCATCTTCTTTAGCTTTTGCCTGTCCATACGCTATTTAAACCACGTTAATTTCATGATCAACGTTCCGCTCAATTTGGCTCACAAAATAACCCACGAATATATAACAACTATCCTCAACCGGGGTATGATGCATTACACCATGGGTATGCGGGGCTATTATTTCAGCGTTTTGCTGTTCCTGTGGCTCTTTGGGCCAATCTGGATGCTGCTCGGGACGATTATTATTACCATTGTTCTCTATCATCTGGACCAGCAGGCTTAGTGGCATGTCTGAATTCACCGGTATCTTCTCGCCTAGCGCACCCGAACCTGGCCGCCCTGCTGCCTGAGCCACCATCCTCGAACTTCTCCTACCCGCCTTTTAACCCAAGGCCCCCGCCCCATACAGCATTCATTCCTGGGGAATTAAGGGAAATAGAACCCCAGTATCAGGGTTACCCCGATTGAAGTAAAACCTTCTCTCCAGTAAAAATACTCCCAAAACCTTTACGTCTGCCTGGTTCTTGGGTCAGGCATGGCGGTCTTTGAATCCAGGCCGGACTGCTCGCTAGGAGCAGATCGTGCGGTCTTGGCCGCAAAAATCAGCCAGGTGGCGGTCAGGCAAGGCTTAATTCAATCTCATGGTTGCAAGGACTGACAATTGGCCTCCAAAGATTTTTCCGTCAGGCTCGGCCAGGAAGAAATCGGCCGTATCTTTAACCTGAAAGAGAACCTTGACCTTAAGGATCTCCTGGTAACCTACGCGCCGCATTACCAGCAGCTGGGCTGGGTCCTGGTGGGGATAAAGTCGCCGGAAGGCGCGCCGCTGGAATTGGACCTCAGTCAGCCGGCGGAGTTGTGGGCCCGGCAGCTCTCCGAAATGGGGGCGGACCAGGGCCAGATCAATATCGGCATCCGCACGGGTAAGGCCTCCAATCTGCTGGTGCTGGAAGTGAATAAAGGCGAAGGCGCCCTCTCTTTGGACCAGTGGGGGGATTGGCGCGCCAACTGCGTCGCCGAAATGGGGGGGTGCCGGGAACAGCACTACTATGCCCTACCGCTCGAGGCGCAAGCCCCGCCGTCTTTCTTTCTGGCGCCGCAGGTGCTGATTTATGGCGAGGGAGGCCTGTTGCTGGCGCCGCCATCTTTGGAGCCCCAGGGCCGGGAACCCTGGCGCTGGCTCCGGCCGCCCTGGGAATCGCCGCCCCGGCCACCCGAACCGGCAGTCTGGCAATTTCTCAAAGAATATATCCCCGCCGCCCTGGTGCAACCCGAGGTGCTGTCCTGGGAGGAAATCTACCGGATTATCGCGCCTCACGGCGCCATGCTGCAAACCCTGCTGATGCCCCCCACCTCTCAGGAGGCATATTATCAAGGGATTATCAACACTGCCTTGGGGCTGGGGCTCAAAGATCCGGCATTGCTGTTCGGCCTGTTGTGGCACGCTCCCCACGGGGAGGCCCGCCAAAACCCGGACAAACGGGACTACCTTCAAGCCTTCGCCGCCACGGCCCGGGACCGGCAGGCAGGCGGCGCCCCGCTTTCGGGGGTGCCGGCCAGAATGCCCGTGGGAGTCTGGCCGGATAAACCGGCCGTCAGCCTGGAGACTGCCTCCCCGGCCACCCAGCCGGCCCAGGATCTCCTGGATATGCTTTCCAGCTCCCAACCCGGCGCTCCGGGACCAAACCAAAGGGAGGCTACATCGGCCCCGCAATTTGATCAATCGGTTTCGGGGCAGTTCTTTCAATTGCTGGCCGGGCTGGGGGAAAGGGTCATCATGGAGAGCTGCCGCTATGAGGCGATGATGACGGGAGTGCGCCATCAGGCCGGGGAAATTGACAACCTGGTATCCCAATGGGAACAGTATTTCGCCGGCTCCTCCCCCAACCTTCCGGGCCAGGGCGAAAAACCCACGGGAACCACCGTAGAATTTAGTTGGGATGCCATAGTTGGCCAAAATAGTGACAAAAAACCACACATCCAGGCAATCCAGACGGCAGCCGGTGAATTTCTGAATCAGAACCCCGACCTGGCCGATGACCGGCACAAGGTCCAGATGGTGATCTTCTGTCTCAAGAACTATGTCAGCATCAACCCCGAAAATGCCGCCCTCCCCTTCCGTGAAAAGTTGGATCTGGCCGGCATTATGGCCCGGGAGTTTCTCCTGATGAAGGGGAAAACGTGATCGGGACACATCGAACCCCGGTGGCGGGATTAACCGCAAAATTCGCCGGGCAGGTCCCCTCATTTGAGAAGTTCGGGGGCCGCCGGTAATACCGGCCTCAAGGAGCATGACATGACTTCGGGCTACCTCAATTCACCAGCGGAAACTCCGGGATTTCCCGCCCTCAGGTTAGAGATTGCCGGGCAGGAGGGCAAAACCCCTCACCTCATCCCTGTACTTATCCAGAACCTGTCCACCGGAGGGGTCACCTTGGCGGTGACCAACCCCTGGGACATACCCGACTGGGATCGATACCGCGGCCAAGCGTGCGTCCTCCGGGTGGAAGACCCTGGTGGCGGTGAGGCTGTCAATATCAGGGCCAAAATAGCCTGGACCCGGTCCGGCGGCCTTGGTCAGCCCCCCCTGTCTCTGGGGTTGCAATTGATTAAACCGCCCGTCGAAGGCATCAGCCGGTTGAGCAATCTCCTGCCCCACACCTCTCAGGATATCAAGGGGCTCTGGGACCGGTACGACCAGGCCCGGAAAAGTCCGGGAAATTCGAATTGGCTGCACCACTGTTACATCGCCGGGCTGGTGTTGTTAATAGGCGGATTGGCGCTCCAGTTTGCCAACTCCCCCGGTTACAAGGCGTGCGGCTGGGCATTCTGGGTGCTTGGCAGCCTGGGGATTGCCGGGAAGATTATCCGGCCTTTCTGGCACAAGCAACCTGCCAGTGACCGGATTGGCAAAAGCCTTTGAGGGTTAGGGAGAATAGGTCATGCCGACAAGATTAAACCGGATCAAGCTGTGGAGTATTGGCGGAGGCAAGGGGGGTATCGGTAAGAGCCTGGTCACTCTGGGACTGGGGGTCGCCCTGGCCCGCATGGGCAAGAAGGTCATATTGATCGATGGCGACCTGGGCGGCGCCAATTTGCATACCTTGATGGGGGTCCGCTACCCCCATGTCACCCTGGAGCATTTCCTGGCCAAGAAAGTGGACCGGCTGGAAGATACCATCATTGAAACCGCGGTGGAGGGTATCAACCTCATCTGTGGAGCCGACGATCTGATGGGCGCGGCCAACCCCACCTTCTCCCAAAAAATCCGGCTGCTGCAACAGATTGAAGAACTGCCGGCCCAGTATGTGCTGTTTGACCAGGGGGCCGGCACCTCCTTCAATACGCTGGATTTTTTCAATTTTTCCGGGGGGAAAATTGCCCTGTTCACCTCCCAGACCACCTCCCTCCAGAATGCCTACGGGTTCATCAAGAGCGCCCTGTACCGCAAGTTATCCCGGGACTTCGCCAAGGATGATGAAATTCTCCAGTGTCTTTACCACGGTGGTGATGCCGGGAAAGGAAATAATTTCAACACAATTCAGGACTTGCAGGACCATTTTAAGGCTGTAAATCCCGAGAAGCAAGCCCGGTTGACCCAGGCTTTATGGGATTTTCATCTCTTTCTGGTGGTCAATATGGTCAAAAGCAATGCCGACCTGAAGGCCCCGGAAATTATTCGCTCGGTGTGCCAGGATTTCCTCAATATCCAGCCTGATATTATGGGGCATGTCCTGTTTGATTCCGGGGTCGAGGCGGCCATCAGCCAAATGGTGCCGTTCCCCCTGCATCAGAAAAAGAGCAAGGCCATGGTGGGATTGGAACAGATCGCCTTGACGCTCGTGCGGCACTCCCGGCTGCCCCGCCGGGGCTGGAATGGGGCCCGGGAGGCCCAAGAGGAAGAGGACTTACCGCTGGACACGATCATTACCCACCCTTCCAGATCGTGACCGGCAGACCCAGGGGATAATTTGAATATATTATGGCCATTTAACCCGGAGCCCAACCAAAGCCGAGCGAAACCAGTTGATTAACCCCTGCGGTAAGGAGACCGTCATGGACCTGATTCTCAAGTTTTCCGCTGATGAGGCTGGCGCTCCGGCGGTGGAGTACGCCCTCCTCTTGGCCTTTATTGCCGTGGCCATCGCAGCCAGTGTCCAGACCTTTGGCCTCGCCGTCGCCAACCTCTTTGTTCTGCCGTTGCCGTAATGCAAGTGGCGGCAGCGGGCTTGAGACGAGGGTCTACTGATCAGTGCGGCATTAGGGGTCTCATCCTGGCGGCTGCCGGTGATTCGGGTCCAATTTAGCCGGAGACAACCGGTTATGATGAAATTCATTAAGGTGAGCTGACATGAACCTGGCACAGCGCATAGTTAAAGCCGGAGTGCTGGAGCCCGAACAGTTGGCTCCAGCCTTGTTCCGGCAGAAAAAATCCCGCGGCTACCTGGCCCAACATCTCCTGGATCTCAACCTGGTTCAACCTGAGATCCTGGCCCCGTTTGTCCCCGCTTATCCTCCCATACCCGACACGTTTGAAGAGCTGGGCCTGCCCAAAAATCTGCTGATTCAACTTCTGCTCAAGCATTCCTTCTTCCGGGATTCCATCTCCTGCCAGGAGATGGCCCACGATTTAAAGGTATCCCGGCGCTTGGTGGACGAGCTTTTCGCCTACCTGAAGGGTCAGGCGTACGTCCAGGTCAAGGCCCGGGACGCCCTGAGCCACACATCCCAATTAGCCCTTGAGCTGCGCTATTCCTTGACCGATTCCGGGAAGATCTATGCCGAGCAGTGTCTGGAATCAAACCGGTATGTGGGGCCGGCCCCGGTACCCATAGAGGATTACTGGGATTGGGTGGAGGCCCAATCCATCGGTCAGGTCAAGGTGGAGAAGGCCCGCCTCCAGGAAGTATTCGCCGATTACGTTGTGCCGGACCAACTCATCAATAAACTCGGTCCGGCCATCAACAGCGGCCGGTCGATTTTTCTGTTCGGTCCGTCGGGCAATGGCAAGACGTTAATCGCCAAATGCATCGGCCAAGCCTATCGGGATGCGGTCTATATCCCGTCTGCCCTGTTGGTCTACGGCCAGATTATCCGCTTATACGATGAACTCAATCACCAGCCGATCCCCCGCACCCCGGAGACCCCGGCTCACGACCGGCGCTGGGTGCTGTGCCGGCGGCCCATCGTCATCGCCGGGGGCGAGATGACCGAAGATGCCCTGGAACTGAGGTATAATCCGCATCTAAAGTATTACGAGGCGCCCCACCAGATGCGGGCCAATAACGGCGTGTTCATTATCGACGATTTCGGGCGTCAGAAGATTACCCCGCGGCAATTGCTCAACCGCTGGATTTATCCCCTGGAATCCCGGCAAGATTTCTGCTGCCTCCACACCGGCCAACAGTTCGGGGTGCCTTTCGACCAGCTCATCGTTTTTTCCACTAACTTGAACCCCTACAGCCTGGCGGATGAGGCCTTCCTCAGGCGTATCCGCCATAAAATTTTTGTCGGGTATGTCTCCCCGGATCAGTATCTGGAGATCTTCCGCCGCATCTGTGCCGAGTACCAAATTACCTTTGATCCGGAGGTCATCCGGGACATGATGGCCCGTTATTATGTCATTTCTTCCCGGCCTTTCTGCGCCTGTCACCCCCGGGATCTCGTCGAAAACCTCATTGACCGGGCCCGGTTCCTGGAGCAGAGCCCCCAACTCACCTCCCAGGAACTGGATTACGTCTGTCAGACCTATTTTGTCAAACCCATGGGCGTCACCGACTACGACACCATCGGCGACGAGCCCAAGTCCATGGCCTGAGACGGTAGTGTCGCTGACAAACGGCAATTTTTCCGTAGGGGCGGACCTGTGTGTCCGCCCTTGATTTAGGGCGCACCCGTTGATGCGCCCCTACGTTGCCTCTGGATATTTCTGACCGCAACTCGGCCTGATAAGCTCATACCAAGTTGCCGTCAAACAAGTAATATTCGAATTGTAGGGGCGGTTCGCGAACCGCCCCTACAGTAGTTGCGACCATAAAGCCAGAATTACCTCTATGACGGCAACTTGGTATCAGGCCCCCGCCGGGGGCAAGCCGGCGCGGTACAGGAAAGTTTAGCCGGCGCCGCCCGCGGCAAGAACCCGAAGCGCCCAGGCGATTGACACACCCTGTTATCGGCCGCCCTCCCCCTATGAAAAATGAAAAACTCCCGTCAGTCTTTTTGTTTCCCCACAGCTAAAATCCTGATAAAATTGACCACATCAATGCTGGCGGGAGGAATGATATGAGAACCGGCAACCCAGCTCTCGGTGACAACACCTTCACGGCGGTGGGGCGTGTCGCCCGGGCCGAGGAGGCCATGACCATCCAGGGAACCGCCAATAAGGCGATCTTGCTGCTGTTGTGCGTCCTGGTGACCGCCTCCTGGATTTGGAGCAAATATTATCAGGCCATGGACCCCCAGGCCGTAACTCCCTGGGTGGTAGTGGGGGCCATCGCCGGGTTCGTCGTGGCCCTGGTCACGATCTTCAAGCAGACCTGGGCGCCCATCACCGCGCCCCTGTACGCCCTCTTGGAAGGGTTGGTCATCGGCGGGGTGTCCGCCATATTCGAGGCCCAATTCCCCGGCATCGTCATCCAGGCCGCCGGTTTGACCTTAGGCACCTGTCTGGCCCTGCTCCTGGCCTACAAATCCCGGCTGATCCGGGCCACCGAAAACTTCAAACTGGGCGTGGTGGCGGCCACCGGCGGCATCGCCCTGTTCTATCTTCTCACCCTGATCCTGGGCTTTTTCGGCATCCGGATGCCGCTCATGTATGGCAACAGTTGGATGAGCATCGGCTTCAGCCTGTTCGTGGTCGTCATTGCGGCCTTGAACCTGGTCCTGGACTTCGATTTTATCGAGCAGGGAGCCGCCCGGGGCGCCCCCAAATACATGGAGTGGTATGGGGCCTTCGGCCTCATGGTCACCCTGATCTGGCTCTATCTCGAGATGCTCCGGCTGCTGGCCAAGTTGAGGAGCCGGGATTAACGGCAACCGCGCCGCAACGGCTCCTGTCCTGGACCGAGGCCGGTCCCACCTGAGCCACCGGCCCACCCTTTAATCATGAGAAGTTCAGTGGGGCGGGCCTCCGCGCCCGCCGCTGTTGGTGGCACAGGATTCCAGCCTGTGCGTACCACTGACACGATGCCGGTGCCACCAAGAACTCCTCGTAGAACAGGCCTACGCGCCCGCCGGTGCCATAAGTTTATGGTGCGTAGGACGCACCCTACGAAAAACTTTGAACCTTGAACTTTGAACTTTTAAACCGATGCCACCCCCAGACACCCTCAACAGCGAATGGGACCTGATCCAAGCCCTGAGCCGGGAGTTCGGCCCGGCCCCGGCCGGCGTCATTCTAGGTATCGGCGACGACTGCGCCGCCATCGAGATTCCCGGGCCCGATTATCTCCTGTGGACCGTGGACACCCTGGTGGAGGGCGTCCACTTCGATCTGACCTACACCCCGCTTTCCCAGTTGGGCTGGAAATCCCTGACCGTGAACCTGAGCGATATCGCCGCCATGGGCGGCAACCCGGGACCGGCCCTGCTGTCGTTGGGCTGGCCCCCGGACCGGGACCGGCGTGAAGCCCTGGCCTTTGCCGCCGGATTGGCCCAGGCCGCCCGGGAATATGGCGTGGCCGTCATCGGCGGCGACACCGTCGCCTCCCCCGGCGGCCTCATCATCACCGTGACCCTGACCGGGCGGGTGCCCGCCCCCCAGATGCTGCGGCGCGCCGGGGCGGGGGTGGGGGACCTGATCTTCATCACCGGACCTTTGGGGGAAGCCGCGGCTGGGCTTAAGATCCTGCGGCAGGGCCTGGAGTTGCCGGCGAACCTGAAAGAGGCCTTAACTGAGGCCCAACTCCGGCCCCGGCCCCGACTCCGGGCCGGCCGCCTCCTGGCCCAAGAGGGCCTGGCCACGGCCCTCATCGACACCTCCGACGGCGTCGCCACCGACTTGTACCATATTTGCCGGGCCAGCGGCGTCGGGGCCCGTATCCCCGCCGCCACGGTCCCCGTCTCACCCCGGGTGACAGCCGCAGCCCCGTATCTGGACTGCAACCCCCTGGACCTGGCCCTCTTCGGCGGCGAAGATTATCTCCTCTTGTTCACCGCCACCCCGGAGGTTGCCAAACGCCTCCCCGCGTCCTTTTCCCGGGCCGGGCTGGCGGCCCCCTTACCGCTGGGCCATATCGTTCCCGGGGACCGGGTCATCCTGGCCACACCGGCGGGGGAGGTGGACATCTCCGGCCGGGGCTACGACCATTTCCGCCTTGACCTTAAAGGCGATGCGAAGTAACATGACCACACGCGGGAGTTTGGTCCCCGTAGGGGCGCACCTGCGGTGCGCCCTCAAGCCAGGGCGGACACATAGGTCCGCCCCTACAAGAGATAAATTACCTGATTGAGCGTAACTCGGTGTCACCGGCTTTTGCGTTCTGTGTTTTTGAGTGCAATCTTCCCCAGAAAGGGATCGTCTAACCATGCCTGTCAGTCTGAAAGCCCATCCGTTGAAGGTCTGTTCTACCTGTCATCACTGGGTCTACCGCTATAAGGGGTTGTGCACCCGCCTTAACCAGGGGGTGGGGAAATTCTGGCGCTGCGAAGACTGGGATGCGGCCGAAGACCGTCTGGCGCCCGCGGCACCGGGAACTCCCGCCCCGACTGCCCCCGCCCGTTAAGCCCAAGGAGGCCAACGATGCAAGAGGTAACCTTTGCGGCCCTGGTCCACGGGGTCTACGTAATCACCACCCGGGTGGGTGAAAAAATCAACGGCATGACCGCGTCCTGGGTGGCCCAGGTATCCCTCAAGCCCCTGCTGGTCATGGTGTCCGTCGCCCCTTCCCGCCTGACCCACACCCTGATCAAGGAAAGCGGCGGCTTTGCCATCAACGTCTTGACCAGCGACCAGATGGAACTGGCCAAACGCTTCGGCTATAAAAGCGGCCGCACTATCGACAAACTCGCCGGCCTGGAAACCATCGCGGCGCCAAGCGGCGCCCCGGTTTTGCCCCAGGCGTATGCCTACCTTGACCTGAAGCTGGTGCACACCTTCGCCGCCGGAGACCATACCCTGTTTGTGGGTGAGGTGGGGGAAGCCAAAATCCTCCATCCCGAGAGCCGGCCCCTGATCTTTAAAAAAAGCGATTTCTTTTAAACCGGAGAGCCCCGTTACCGTTGACGCCTCCTGACCTCAGCCCCTGCCCCCCTGGTAGCTTCCTTGGTTTATGGGTCAAAGAAAACATTTGCATTTACCTTGACTTTAGTTTATTGATGATTAAGGGTTTCCGATTGTCGAAGCAATTTCAACGTGCTTCCAGCGGGGACCTCAGGGGGAGATGCGGTGATGGTTAATTTAGGGGATGTGGGACGAATTTGTCTCAACCAGGCGAGGCGGGGGGTTTGCGAGAATTGCCTCTGGTGGGAGTGGGATTCCCGGCAGCAGCGGTGCACTAATTCGTGCTATCACGTCTGCCCGTTATACCGGGAACAGCTCTTCGACGCCACCGCCGCCGGCGGGGCGCCCCAGAGTCTCTGGCCCAGGGTCTAGGCTCGCAGACGGCGGCTCAGGCGATCCGCCTGCCGCACCGGCAAGGGGAGCCGGTAGCGGGTAACGCAACCCAGGGTGATCTCCAGGCATTCCGGCAGAGTGATGCGGTGTCCGGGAGAGATATAGAGCGGTTTTATGCCCTTTTGGGTCCGCAGGATCAATCCTACCTGTTTTCCTTTCCAGATCAATGCGTTACATGACCCGGCCGTCTGGTCCGGCTCAACGCCTTCACCCACCAGCCGGCTCTTAGCCACCCCGATGGTGGGCAAATCCGCCACCAGCCCTAGATGCGTTGCCAGCCCCAGCCCCCGGGGGTGGGCAATCCCCTGACCATCCACCAGCACCACGTCCGGGCGCCCTTTAAGTTGCGCCAACACCGCCGTGAGAATGGGGACCTCCCGAAAGCTTAAGAGCCCCGTGCGGTAGGGAAACAGACACTCCCCCGCCACGCCGGCCTCCTCCACCAATTCCATTTCCGGATAGCGGTACAGCGCCGCGGCCCCGAAGATGCGCTTATCCCCCCGGTCACAGATGGCATCCACCCCGGCCACCAATCGAGGCGGCTGGGCCAGGGGCACGAGACGCACTTGGCGCCGCAGCGCCTCCTGGAAGGCCACCGCCTCCTGGTAGGTTGCGGGCCAATTCCGCATATCAGGGTGCGTCTTATCCATCATGAGTCTATGGCCGCGGCGGTCCTGCTTAAACCGGCAGGAGCGCAACGAAGGCATGCAGCGATCGATCCGTTCCCAAGTGCAACTTGGGAACGAGTTAAACCAGCTCCAACCGCGGCTAAAAATCCACGTACTCGCCCCGCGCCAGATCCCTCAGGTGGCAGGTGTCGTTGAGGCCCATAATGTGCCAGGTGTCCCCCACCCGGTGAAAGTGATTAATCGCCGTGGTGTCCTGGCCGATCCGCCAGAAGTGCGAGTTGTCCAGGCCGATGAAGGCCGCGATGAGCACCTTGTTCACCGCCCGGTGGGCCGCCAGGAGGACAACCTGGCCGGGGTGACGCTCCACCACCGCCGCCACCGCCTCCATCGCCCGATCCCTCACCTCGTCCAGGGTTTCGCCCCCGGGGAACCGCACGGCAGCCGGCGCGGTTTCCCACTGGCGGTAGAGCTCGGCGTACTTAACCTTAACCTCCGTGAGAGGCATCCCCTCCCAATCGCCGTAGCACAGATCGGTGAGCCCCGGCAGGGCCGCAACCGCCAGCTTGTGGTGCCGGGCAATGGCCTCCCCGGTGTCCCGGGCCCGGGACAGGGGCGAACAATAGGCGGCGTGGATGGTGTCCCCCTTGAGCCACTCCCCCGCCAGGCGAGCCTCCTCCCGGCCCTGGTCGTTCAAGGGAATGTCCCTGGACCCTCGGAAGATCTTGTCCAGGTTCCAAGGGGTTTGACCGTGGCGCACCAGAATGATTTGGGTCATTGGTTGTCCTCCTCTCGCGGGGCAATCCCCCTTGGCTCATCCCATGGCGCTGGCGCAAAGAAAGGGCCGCAGGCATGAGCCCTGGCCCCTACTTTACTGCATCGGCTGGCGCGTTGAAAAGCACGAATCAGGAAATGATGTCCCAATTCAGGGCAAAAGTATTGTCATACAGCGTATACTCATAGCCCATCATTTTGCCCACTCCGGGCCGCTCTTCCTCCTTGACCCGCCAAAACAGCAGATAAATGGCGGGGACCATGCGGGGCTCGCCGCTCTGGGGGTCAGGCAGGATATTGGCCCAAATCTCTTTCTTCTCCATGACCCGCCAGACGGTGCCATACTTTTTGCTGCGCACCTCCTGCCCAACCTCGGGCAGGCCCTTTTCCCGAATGATGTTATCAAAATCTTTCATGGCCGCCTCCTCTTGAGGTGATGGGTTCTTGACTTTAAGATAAGATGGTTCTCGCCTATGTCAAGCCTAACCTCCTTTTTTCACAAGTATTTTTCAGATCTACCCCGAATCTCGGCGATCAGGTCAAGGTGTTGTCAATCCGCTCCTGTAAAGCGAATAATTTTGATTCGGCCTGGAGGATTTCGGTCAACCTTTGATCAAGCTGACCCATTCTCTCGGCGGTAATCTGGGGGCGGCTCTGTTTTTGGGACCAAGCCCGGTCCAGGGCCTGCCGGATGCTGTGCGTAGTGTCGTCGCTCTTGGCGAGCCGCCTGGTGGCCAGCCCCCAGAGACCCCTCGTGGTTTATCGCCTGGTGGTCCAGGGAGGAGGTCAAAAATGGGAAAGGCGAAGCGCTCGTCTTCCCCCTCTTCCCCGGACATCCTACCGGCGCTCGGGTCGCTCCCCAGCGTTGCTCTATCCTCCGGCGAAACCTCCCGGGGATAAGGGAAAGCATCAGAAACTCAACCGGACATTTCATATGCTATGAAAACCGGACATCTGTGTGTGCTATTGACCCAAGACCGTCCAGCCTCTTGACAAACTTCCCGCGCCTGCGTATATAAAAAGGTGCGTTTGGGGGATCGTCTAACGGCAGGACTGCAGCCTCTGGAGTTGCCTATCAAGGTTCGAATCCTTGTCCCCCAGCCAAATTGACCTCACAATCCCCGGTAGCTCAGCTGGTAGAGCGGGTGGCTGTTAACCACCTTGTCGGCGGTTCGAGTCCGTCCCGGGGAGCCACGAAAATTAAAACCCCTTGATATTTCAAGGGGTTTTTGTTTAGTAGTGAGCGATGGGAGATATAAATAGCTTATTTTGATAATTGTAGCGCCTCTTGCGCTTCCCGGGGCAATTGGACCACAATGAAATAGGACCGGGGATAGAGATAATCTTCGCCTGATTCGTCAATAACCCTGATATATCCCTCCTTGTCGGCGTCCTCATCCGGGAGCATTTGATAAATCTTGCGTTTTTCCAAATCCTCGCAATCCTTATTCTCAATGCAAAGCACAAAGCTATAATTTTCTTTTGTTTTAGCCATAGTCTTAATCCAGTAACTTCTTAATTTTCATTTTTCTTTTACCGATGCCATGGGCTTCATACCAGTGTAGTTCAGCTTTACGGATATGACCGCTTTGAAGTTTCACCTGAGCGACCCTTTAAGTTTTCGCCATCTGCCTCGACCGAACTGCTTCTGAATCCGCATAATATCACGGATCCTACCGCCGATGGCCATGGTTTCAATTTCCTCGATTTCCCCAATTATCTCAAAATACACCTAAAATTTCACCTTTTGATTTCATTTTTTTGCGCCTGACATAGGCACTTCCCTTTCTCCGGCCCGCCAGGCAGCGTACGACAGCGCCTCCAATATATCCTCTCGCTCCAGGTAAGGATAATCGGCGAGCACTTCATCAAACGTTTTGCCGCAAGCGACCAATCCCACAATCGCCCCCACCGTCACCCGCATTCCACGAATGCAAGGTCTGCCTCCCATGACCTCTGGGTTAAAGGTTATACGAATCAGGTTCTGCATATCCGACTCCTACACAAGTACTCAATTTTATTATACATCAACAGGAAATTTCTTGGGGAAACATAATGAAAAGCAAACGTAGTTCGTTGAAATTTGTCGTCAACTCGTTGCGAAATGAGTCCACGAAAGGGAGCCACGAAAATTAAAACCCCTTGATATTTCAAGGGCTTTTTTGTTTAGTAGTGAGCGATGGGAGATATAAATAGCTTATTTTGATAATTGCAGCGCCTCTTGCGCTTCCCGGGGCAATTGGACCGCAATGAAATAGGACCGGGGGTAGAGATAGTCTTCACCTGATTCGTCTATCACCCTGATATATCCTTCCTTTTCGGCCTCCTCATCCAATAGCATCTGATAAATCTTGCGTTTTTCCAAATCCTCACAGTCTATCTTCTCCCATCCTATCCACGGTCAGCCGGCGCCACTTCATCACTGCCAATCGCCTACTCAACTACCTCTCGCCCCTGCCACCCCTCTTCACCCTGCCGCTTTGTCATGCCTCACCGCCGCCCCGCACCCGTGGCACCGCCGGCCGCCTGCGCCCAGATCCCCCACCCAAGACCATAAAACGAAAACCGGGGGAGACGGTCCTCCGCCCCCCTCTTCTTATCACCCTTGACCAAAATCAGTATTTTAGATCTCAATACAATGGCTTGATACTCCGGGGCCACTTAGAAGCCCTCATGGGCCGTATAACCCCGGGAAGGCAAAATGATCCAGGTCGAAGCGTGATCACGCAGCAGGAAGAGTACCACGCTTTTTTAGGAACTATTTGCAAAGCAGTCGCGCATGGGCCTTTGGCCCACCCGTAAAGCATGAAAAGATCGGTGGCGCAGGCCTTCCAGCCTGCGCCGGGAACAGCCGGGGGCGGCTGTCCTCCATATCGCCAGGAACTTTTCAAGGCACAGGAAAAGATCATGTCCCAGATGCAGGTGGGGGGCAGCGTCAACGTGAATGGCTGGTCGTACCGGACAAAAGGTGTTGGCATTTACGAGACGGATTACCTGCAGCGGGCCTTCATCACCGCGATCGGCCTGGGTGCCAACCGGCCTCAGGATGCCATCTATCCCACTTCCGAAGCGGACGCGGCCGGCCAGCCCTATGATGGCGCCCACAAATACGTGATGCACTTCGACAAGGGGCAGACCCCGCCGGCCAAGGCCTTCTGGTCGCTCACCATGTATGACGACAAGTACTTCTTCGTGGCAAATTCCCTGAACCGCTACACCCTCAGCTCACGGTCCCAGTTCAAACAAAACCAGGACGGCTCAGTGGATCTCCTTATCCAGAACGAGTCGCCGGGCAAGGATAAGGAGGCCAACTGGCTGCCGGCTCCCAAAGGTAAGTTCGTCCTCATGCTGCGGCTCTACTGGCCGGAGGAACCGCCACGTGCGTCCATTCTGGACGGCTCCTGGAAGCCGCCGGTGGTGAAACGGTTACCGTGAGGGGAAGATAGGACCGACCGCCGAATAAGAATCGCCAGGGAGATGAAAGATGCATGAGCAGATGCAGGCGCCTCCTATAAAAGCAATTGACGCCCAGTATATACCAAGAAAGGCTCCTCGGGGAACCATACCCAAAAAAGAGAGTTTGAGCTTTGGACTATATTACGACATAATTTACGACAAACTCTTGCCACAATTTGCGACCTTCTGTTGTTGCCATTTTACCGAAACGATCACACCAGGAAGGTGAATCAATGCCAAATAAGAAGACATTAGTAGATCGGTTTTCCGATTTGACCTGGAATGATATCGAAGCATGGGCCGGCGGAAAAATTGTCTCCCGGGGCCAAAATTATCAGCGGCAGGGACGTGTTACCGATCTGGCCGTAACGGACGACGGAAGCCTGGTTGCCTGGGTGGACGGATCGGCGCGCTATGCCACCAGGGTGGCCATGGATGAAGACGGCCTGCCGGGTTCGACCTGCACCTGTCCTTACGGATTGAACTGCAAGCACGGGGTGGCCGTGGTGATGGAATACCTGAAGCGGGTCAAAAATAACCGGATTGTTCCCCAAGCCAAGCAGGATGACAATCGCCTGAAAATGTTGGACTGGGATGGTGAACCGGATGATGATGAAAACGGCATGTCCGAGGATTTACGACAGGATATCGACTCTTTCCTCCAGGGCAAAACCAAATCCCAGTTAATCGCCCTGATCCATGATCTCGCCGGGCAGTACCCGGAGATGGCAAGGGAGCTAGGTGATCGCAAACAGGTGATCTCCGGCAACACTGAAGCACTGGTTAAACGCCTGCGTCAAGAAATCCATGACCTGGGAGAGGAGCCCGGCTGGCGGAACCACTGGAATAATGAGGGCTATACTCCGAACTATGCCAAGATTCGCCAAAAGCTCGAAACGCTGCTCAAAGCGGGGCACACCGACGAGGTGCTGACCCTGGGCCGGGAGCTGGTGACGACCGGCATCCGCCAGGTGGAGGAGAGCGATGACGAAGGCGAAACCGAAAGGGAGATCGCCGACTGCATGCCGGTGGTCGTCGAGGCCCTGGACCGGTCGGCCATGGATGCCGCCGACAAGCTTACCTGGGCGCTGGACGCCGTGCTGGAGGATCAGTTTGAGGTGTGCGCGGCCTTTGCGGAATACCTTCACCGGCAACATCCCCACACGGCCTGGCACACCCTGGCAGACCAGTTGCTGGAGCGTTTACACGGGCTTAAAGGCCCCAAGGGCGCCGATGATTTCAGCCGCAACTACGCACGTGACCGGCTCAGCGATTGGGCCATCCATGCCCTGGAGGAAGCCGGCCGAGAGGATGAGATTATCCCCCTGTGCATGGCTGAGGCGAAACGGACGAGAAGCTATGAGCGTCTGGTCAAACGGCTGGTTGAGGCGCGGCGCTATGATGACGCGGAAACATGGATAAAAGAAGGCCTCCGTGATCACGGCGAAAAATGGCCTGGCATCGGCGCTGGTCTGCGGGATAAAATGCGGGAGATTCGCACCCTTGAACAGAACTGGCCGGTGGTGGCGGCGCTGCAGGTGGAAGAATTCGTGCGCCGTCCTTCGTGCCATGCCTTCACGGAATGCCAGCCAGCCAGCGACAAAGCCGCAGTCTGGCCCCCGGTGCGCGAATCTTTATTGCGCTACCTGGAAAAAGGTGAGCTGCCCTGGACACAGAAAGGCTGGCCCCTGCTGGAATCCGGCCTGGCCCGGCCTGGTACGGACCAGCGGCTTCGATTTCCCCTGCTCGGCAATTTGATTGACATCGCGATTCTTGAGAACAAGCCCGACCAAGTGCTGAAATGGTACGATCAGCGTCCCCAGGGCCATTTTGGGGGGCTCGGGGCTGATGAAGACGCCATCGCCACCGCGGTTCAAGCCCATGCGCCGGATCGGGCAGTGGCTATCTGGAAAAACAAGGCGGAACGACTGATCGCCCAAGTCAAGCCCAGTGCCTACCAGGAATCGGCAAAATTCCTTCGTAAAGCGGGAGAGGTCATGTCCAAACAAAATAAACCGGCGCAATGGGATCAATACCTGAGAAGCTTGAGGGAGACACACGCCCGCAAACGTTGTCTGCTGGAAGTCCTGGATGGCTTGGAGGGAAAACCGATCGTCAACAAGAGACGCTGACAACCATGTCTTCCTCCACAACAAACGCTGCCATGAGGAAGCGCGTTCCAAAAGCAAAAAATAATTCTCAATTAATCGGCGGCAAATCATTTATGGTCGCCGACAGTTCCGGCGATGGCATGGCCAGTTCAATTCCAAATGAGTCCGCGAAGGGGAACCACGGAATTTAAAACCATCTGATATTTCAGGGGGTTTTTGTCTTCAAACGGACCTCAATGAAGAAGCGAACCCGGCCCGCAACAGGGAATCGCGGCTGACTATGCCTTTATATTTCCCCTCCGAATCGACGACCGGCAAACGCTTGATCGCCCGCTCCAGCATCAGGCGAATGGCTTCATCTATCGGGGCGTTTTCCTGAACCGTCACGATGTCGGGGTTCATCACCTCGCCGGCGGTCTTCACCTCCAAATGCTGCTGGAGGTCCTTGTGCATTCGCCCCCGCTCGGTAAAGGGGATTTTACTCGCAAAATAATCCCAAATACCGGGATGGCGGTCGGAAAAAGCGGCCAGGAGGTCCCGGTCCGCGATCAACCCCAAGAAATGTCCTTCTTGGTCCACGACGCAAACCCGCTGGATGTCGTTGCGGTCGATGATGCGAATCACTTCGTCCACCGGCGTGTCGGGGGAAACCGTGGGGGTGTCCCGGCGCATGATGCCGGAAACGAATCGCAGGTTTTCCACGGCGATGCTTTGCTTCTGAAAGGCCTGCCAATCCGGAGTTTCCCGCATGCTGGTGCGGAACACGTCCACCCGCGACAGGATGCCCACAAGTCTTCCGGCTTCATCGACCACCGGGAGGCGCGTCACCTTTTTACTCAGCATTAAATCTATCGCCTCGGTGACCAAACTATCCTGCGCTATCGTCACTGCCGGGCGAGTCATGACTTCTCTGGCTTGCCTCGGTGCAAGGGCCTCCAGGACTCCACTCACTTTGGCGCGATCCGATTCAGCCAGCAGACCGAGCCGCATCGGCATGCCCGCCTTGTAGATTAAATCCCCTTGCGAAATGACCCCTACCGGCCGGCTGTCTTGGTCGACCACCGGCAGCCCGGTGAAGGTGGAGGAGAGGAGCAGGCGGGCCACTTCGGCCAGGGAGGTTTCCAGGCCGACCTTTTGGGGATTCGGAGTCATGGTGTCCCGAACTCTGGTTTGTCTCGGGATGAGAATACCACGGGTCTTATGGCAAATAACGCTCAAATCCTGAACCGCCACAATACCGTCGGCGACCATCTCCTCGGCCTTCGACAAGATCAGCTCGGACTCGGCGGCCGGAACGATGATCGTAATCTGCACGGGCATATTGTAGGAGAGGACCTCAAGCCTGCCGGTGGCAATCTCGCCGCTTTCGTAAGCACCTTCTATCCCTCTGGTCACCAGGCAGCGCGCCGCGATTTTCAAGTCGTGAACAAATTGGACGACGGCGGCGTAAAGGGGTTGCCCCTGCCAACGGGCTTCTTCACTGGTAAATATCTCAATCTTTTTATAGTGCAGCATAATTTTAGCCTCACCTTATCTTAGGCGGCCCACCAGCATGCCCAGAAAAACCAAGGCTCCACCAAGGAGGTTATTGGAAAGCACGTTGGCCACCGTGACCAGGTGGGTTCCGGCGCGCATGGAATTCGCCGTTTCCAGGCCAAAGGTGGAAAAGGTCGTCAAGCCCCCAAGAAAACCGGTCATAAAAAAAAGGCGAATAGAGGGATTCATGATATTCAGACCGCGGTCGGCCAGGGCAAAGGAGAGACCGATGAGAAAGCAGCCTGAGAGATTGACGATGAGGGTGCCCCAAGGGAATTTGGTGCCAAAAAGCTGGGCGGCCAGCAATGATATTCCATATCGTGAGAGCGACCCGATGCCTCCACCAATTAATACTAAAAGTATCTTCATTATCCAACCATCATTCTGAATAAGCTTCCGAAGCCATTGAAAAGTGAGTTTCCTGAGCTCCCTGGCTCTTTGAAAGAGCTTCAAGGAACGCTTCGACAAAGATTTTTGTCTTCGCCACGTTAAGCGCATCAAACCTGACCTGTCATGAACAATCTCGAACTAGCGCACGATGATTACCGTACACTGGGCGCAGCTCAATACCCGCTTGGCTACCGAGCTGAGCAGCCATCTTTGTAGCAGGGTTTCTCCGCGGTGCCCCATGACGATGGCATCATCCGGTTCTACCGGGTCAACCTTTTCGTTTATACCACAAAAAGCTGGATGTTTATGAATCAGGCCATGAAAAAAGCTCCCCCAAGCTGGCGCCGGCCCGGGCGACCCGGACAGGAGGTTTGGCCAATCCGGGCTTTTCCTCAAATGAAGAAGTTGAGGAATCATTGTACAGAAAATGTAATTCCACCAGCAGGGATTGCCGTCCATCCCAAACCCTTTATTTAGGACAGGCGGCCTGCGTCAGCTTGGGGACGACGAGGAACATCCCTAAAGCACTTAAGAGCCCAGCCGCGCCGCCAAAGGAGAAAGTGGCCTCAGGGCTGATCATCCTCCACAGGAGCCCTCCGATCACCGAGGCCGGCAAGAGGCCGATACCGAGGAGGGTGGCGTGAATGCCTAACATCGTCGCCTTGCTTTCGACCGGGCACAGCTCAGCCACCAGGGCCTTTTCAACCCCTTCCGTCAGCCCGCTATAGAGCCCGTAGAAACCGAACAAGCCCCAGACGTGCCAGGCTGCGGAAGCCAGGGAGAAGCCGAGGTAGACTAGGCCGTAGAAAAGATACCCGCACACCAAAAGGGTCCTCCTCCCGATATGGTCAGAAAGCCGCCCGGCGGGATAAGCGCTCAAGGCATAGACGACATTGTAGAGAAGATAGACGAGAATGACATCTGCCGCCTTAAATCCCAGGTTATGAGCCCGAAGGAGCAGGAATTGATTGGATGAGTTCCCCAGAGTGAAGAGAAAAGCCACCAGGAAGAAGGCCTTGAGGCGCGGGTTGAGATTTCGCCATCCTGCCAGGGGGTGCACTTTCGCCGGCTTTAATCGGGGCTTTTTTTCCTTCACGCTGAAAAGCAGGAGTACCCCAATAAGGCCGGGAATCATCGAATATAAAAATATCCTCGTGTAGTTTCCGTGAGTGCCCGTGAACAGGAAATAAGCGATCGCGATGCCGATCACGGCTCCCAGGGTGTCAAGCGCCCGGTGCAAGCCGAAGGAATGGCCGAGCCGGCCGGCATCGGCGGCCTCGGCAATAAGTGCGTCTCTCGGGGCGGTGCGCACCCCTTTGCCGAACCGGTCTATTACCCGGCCCCAAAGCACCCAGGACCACGAAGTGGAGAAGAACAGGAAGAGCCTGCCAATCGTGGCCAAACCATAACCCACAATAGCCAGAGGTTTACGTCTCTGAACCTTATCGGAGACGTAGCCGGAATACGCCTTGAGCAAACTGGCCAGGCTCTCGGCGATGCCCTCAATAATACCGATAATGGCAGGGGACGCCCCCAGAGTGCTCGTGAGATAAAGGGCCAGGAGCGGATAGACCATCTCGCTGCTGATGTCCGTAAGAAGACTAACAAAACCGAGGATCAAGACCGTGCGCATGGGGTCGCTTCCCCTTCCGCCAACCGAGACACCGTTGGACTGCCAAGTCCTGCTGAACTTTTTCTTGCGGTCAGATCAACGGAGACTATTGCACCACCAGGACCGGCTTCTCGCTGTATTCTAGCACTTTCTGCCTTGAAAAGTTCCTCAAGCCGCCTTGAGGGTGACCTGATACCCCAGATCGTTTAAGCGTTTTAGGAAATAGGGTACCAGGCGTTTCTGGTTGAGTTTGTCGAAGTAGTCACCGCCAAGGTCCTTATAGGTGGAACCATTTTTAAGCATGTGATAGATGACCACCAGCAGAGAGTGGGCCACCGCCAGGGCCGCACGTTTCTTGCCGCGGCGGGGAGCCAGACGCCGATATTGGGCCTGAAAATAGGAGCCTTTCTTCCGAGTGGCGGCCCAGGCGGACTGCACCAGGGCGGTACGCAGCCAACGGTTGCCTTTGGTGGTTTTGCCGCTTTTGCGTTTGCCCCCGCTTTCGTTACTGCCGGGGGAGACGCCGGCCCAGGACGACAGGTGGTGCTCCGAGGGAAACGGGGCCATATCCGCACCGATCTCCGCCAGCACATTCTGCGCCGAACGTTGATCAAAGCCCGGCAGACTGGCCACCGCCTCAAGGGCCGGGGCGAAAGGGCGGCTCACCTCCTCAATCCGCCGGCTGAACTGCTCTATCTGATGCTCCAGCCACTCCAGGTGATCCATGAACCCCTTCAGCATAAAACGGTGGTGTTCCGTAACCTTGCCCTCCAGGGCCGGGCGCAATTCAGGGATCTTGGAGCGCAACTGCCGCCGGGCCAGTTCCGCCATTTTTTGGGAGTCGGTCTCACCGTGGATCAAGGCCCGGAGCATGTCCCGTCCAGAGGCGCCCAGGATATCGGTGGCCACCGAAGCCAGCTTGATGTTGGCGTCTTCCAGAACCTTCTGAATGCGGTTGGCCGCCCGGGTCTTCTCGCTGACCAATTGGGTGCGGTGCCGCGTCAGGTCTCGCAGTTCCCGTTGGGGGCGCTCCGGGATAAAGCTGCCTCGGAGCAGCCCGGCTTGGAGCAATTGGGCCAGCCACTGACAATCTTTGACGTCGGTTTTGCGTCCCGGCACATGCTTCACGTGCTTGGCGTTGACCAGCAACAGGGTGAAACGCCCCTCCAGGAGATTGTAGATGGGCTTCCAATAGACCCCGGTGGATTCCATGGCCACATAGGTGACCTCTTCTGCGGCCAGCCAATCGGCCATCTCCAGGATATCCCGGGTCATCGTCCCAAAGGTACGCGTCTCCTGGTGGATGCTCCCATCTTCCCTCAGTCGACGCACGCAAGCCTGGATGCTGCGTTTATGGACATCCAGGCCGCAACAACTGGTGTAGATCGGTTCCATGGCCTGCCTCTCTGGTATCAGGCTCAATGATGGCAGACATCGCAAAATTGACAATCTGCCTTGCGTGCTCCTTCTAAAGAGGAGGGCAACAATTTGGGGTTCGTAGCGATGTCCGGGTCAGACTGTCTCTGCGAGCTCATAGCATCACAGAACTACGACCTGCAGCCATCATTGGCTCAACCAGATTAGCATGTCTCTAATACTTTTCATAATTTGCGGGTGGGCCAAAGGCCCATGAATGACTGTCCTGAAAGTTCAAGGTTCAAGCCTATTGCCATTACTCCCCAAATCAGATTTAATTATATAAATTAATTAGCTAAATAGGGCAAAGGTTTTGCATTCGGAAGGCATGTCAAACGAGGTCCAGGACCGGAAAAGCTGGCCAGAAACATCTTTTGATGGGTGGGCGAATCATGCGGCAAATTCTTCTCCCCGTAGCCAATCCCTCCGAAAAACTATCCTCAATTTCCATGGCTTTCGACTGCTCCTTGGTTGTTTGAAAAATTGAAAAATATTTATGTTTGCCGCGCTGACTTCCGATAACGCAGTTACAAAAGAGAAGACTTGCAGGGGCTATTTCATTGGGAGAGGTCCCCAAGAACCTTTTTTGACTGCGGCGGCCAAGGTTGCCGCATAATCTCCGCTAAGATTACTGTCGGGAGGAGAAAGTCATGGAAGCCATCATTGCCACGTCAAAGGCCGTTGGCCGGGAAGCGCCCGGGAAGATGATCCTGGAGGGCGAGGCCTACACCATCCTGTCCTTGTGCGACGATCTGTCCTGGGACCAGGACACCGGCACGCATGCCGCCAACAGTTGTTCGCCTTGCCCCAGCTATACCACCGTGCCTTGCGCCTGCTAACGCCCGGGATCTGAACCTTTTGCCGGACCGCAGGCAAAGGGGCTCGGGCCGGGGGGCCGGGCCGGCGCACCAGGGATGCCTGGGATGCAGAGTCTCCTTCGCAGACCGGCTTGATTAGGGTTATGGTTTTAATCCGGTCGGTCGATGGAGTCTCCGCCGCCTGCCCCGGCTTTGCCCGGGCAGCCAATGCTCGATGCAGCAATTGCCGGTTGACGAAATCCCCCCGTACCGGGCTCCGGTAGGGGGGATTATACCAAGTTGCCGTCATAAAGGTAATACTGACGTTATGATAGAACCCCACGTAGGGGCGGTTCGCGAACCGCCCCTACAAATGGGATAATTACTTGTTTGACGGCAACTTGGTATTACTCATTGCCCGGCACGATACTCCATGCAACTTCGGGAAGCTCTCTTTATCGAAATGTCACTCCCTCTCTGCCCCGCTCTTTCGACCATAGCGGGCGCGCCGGCCCGCTTTTCCTGTGACCTCCACCAACCGCGGCCGAAAATCCCGGCGTACGGCCCCGGCGCTTTCGGCCCGCGCCTGGCTCCCTCGGGCCTTTGTCATGGTCTTCCCAACCAAGGAGAAAATAACGTGAACCAGATGAGTCCTGCCGGCACCCTTGCAGTGACAAGGAACCTGATCGACCTGGAGAGGGGCGCCGACGAACTGCTGTTGGTCAACTCCTTCTACATGCGCCCGCTGTACGTGGCCCGAGGCAAAGAGCGGGTCCGGCGCGTCCTGTCCGCGGCGGCGCCGGGGCTGACCCTGGAAGGACTCACGTCCGCCTGCCCCCAAGACGTCGACCTGATTCACATGTTGCGGGACCATCGCATTCTCATCAACACCGTTGCAGATAAGGAATGCTACGGCCAGTCCGAGATTGAGGCCGCGGCCGCTCCCCGCCGTTTGGAGCGGATGACCGCTTACCTGTTGCTCACCGAGTCGTGCAACCTGGGCTGCATCTATTGTCTCAACGGGGCGGCCTCCTACCGGAAGCACGGCCTCTCGAAGATGAGCCTCGAGGTGGCGCTCCGGAGCCTCACGACCTGCCTGGAACAACTCAGTCCCGGCGGCGCCCTGGAAGTGGCGTTTTTCGGGGGCGAGCCTTTATTGAACTGGCCCCTCCTCAAGGAGGTGATGCGGCGCTGCGAGACCGAACTCCAACCGCAATACCCCGACAAGAAGATCACCTATCACCTCACCAGCAACTTGACCGTCTGCCCCCCGGACCTCGTGGAGCAGATCAAGGGGCGCCATTTTACGGTGATGAGCGATGTCGACGGCCCGGCGGACATCCACGACCGCTGCCGGCCTTATGCCCACGGGGGCCCGTCCCACGCCCGGATTGTCAAAAACATCCGCCGGCTGGTGGACGCCGGCATTCCCGTGGCCCTGCGCGCCACCATCACCTCGGTCAATCAGGACCGCCTCCTGGATATCGCGGCGCATCATAAGGAATTGGGGGCCAGCAACTCGGCCTTCGTGCCGGTGTGCCCGGTGGACTCGGACCCGGCCTTCCTGCCGGACGAGCTCTTGCCCGACCCAGACCGGCTTATCATTGGCTTGTCGGAGGTTTACCACAGCGGTTTGTGGGACCAGGAGCATCTGTTTCCCTTCAATCAATACCGCCTGAAGTTGCGCCCCGGGGCGCGCCAGATCACGGCGTGCGCCGCGCCCTCCGGCACCACGCCGGTGGTCCGGGCGAACGGGGATGTCTACCTCTGCATTTATCTGGTCGGCCAGGAAAAGTACCGCTTCGGCACCGTGGGGAACCCCTGGGACCGCCGGCCCCTTACCGAGACGATGTTGGCCTTGCACGTTGACAACCTTATGGAGTGCCGCGCCTGTCCCTGGCGCTATGCCTGCGGCGGGGGATGTCCGGTGATGAAGCTGGCGCCCTTGGCCGGGGTCGTTAAGAGTCCCCGGGCCATGGACTACGGCCGGAGGATCAACTGCGATCTGACCAGGGCCGTGCTGGAGGAGTTGCTGTGGGAAAAGGCCGACGAGGTGAAAACCAGCGTCGCCCAAGAGCCGCAGGATGCGGCGGCGGCGCCGGAACGGGTGCGTTTCTGCTGAAAAACCCCCGGCCCGTTTATGCCGGGAGCCGGTGCGCCCCCCCTCATAGCAAACTACGGTCATACAGGTAATTTATCTCATGACAGAGAACCTCATCGCCCTGGAAAGAGGCGCCGACGAACTGCTGCTGGCCGACTCCTTTCATCTCCGCCCCCTGTATGTGCAGCGGGGCCGGGAACGGGTCAAACGCCTCCTGGCCGCGGCCTCACCAAAGCGCTCCCTGGGAGAACTCCTGACGGCCTTCCCGGGGGATGCCGCCCTGATCCGCCTCCTTCGGGACCATGGAATCCTCGGCGGCACGCCGTTCAACCGGGGTGAGTGCCAACGGCCCGGTTTCGCCGCGGCCCCGGTCCGCCCCCGGGACCGGGTGACCCTCTATCTCTTGGTGGGCGAGTCCTGCAATCTCACCTGTATCTATTGTCTCAACGGGCCCCAGACCTACCGCAGGGATAATCGCGCCGGCATGAGCGCGGCGGTGGCCTGGCGAAGCGTGGCCCTGTGCCTGGAGGAACTGGAGCCCGGAGGATGCCTGGAGGTGGCCTTCTTCGGCGGCGAACCGCTGCTGCACTGGCCGGTCGTCAAAGAGGTGATCAAAGGCTGTGAGGACCGGCTCAAGCCCGCCCACCCCGGCAAACATATCCATTATCACCTGACCAGCAACCTGACTCTGTGCCCTCCCGACCTGACGGACTGGGTGACGCACTACGATATCACGGTCCTCTGCGGGGTGGATGGTCCCCCGGAAATCCACGACCGTTGCCGGACCTATCCCGGCGGCGGCCCCTCCCATGCCCGGAGTGCGGCCACCATCGGGCGATTGGTCCGGGCTGGGGCCCGGGTCACCCTGCGGGCGACCATCACCTCCGCCAACCATGACTGTTTGGACCGGGTGGCGGCGCATCACGCTGAGCTGGGGGCCGCCGCCTCGCTCTTCATTCCGGTCCGCCCGGTCAACTCGGACCGGGACTTCTTTCCCGAGGCGATCTTACCTGATCCGGACCGGATCATCGCCGCGGCCCGTCAGTTGGGCCGCCGGGGCGGGACCGGCAAGGCGAACCTCTTCCCGTTCAATGATTTCTCGGGGGAAATCCGTCCCGGCGTCCGGCACGTGGTCGCGTGCGGGGCGCCCGCGGGCGCCACCTACGTGGTGCGGGTCAACGGTGACGTCTATCCGTGCATCTATCTCGTGGGCCAGGAGCACTACCGGCTGGGCAACGTCACCGGGAGGCTGGATCGCCGGCCCTTGGACGACATGCTCCGGGCTTTGCACGTAGACCACCGGGAGGGCTGCCGGGCCTGTGCCTGGCGGTACGCCTGCGGGGGCGGCTGTCCCGTGATGAACCTGGCCCGCCTCCGGGGCGCCGAAAACCGGCCCCGGGTGGTGGAGTACAGCCGGAGAATCACCTGCGACCTGAGCCGGGCGCTTCTGGCCGACTCCCTCTGGGCTCTGGCCGACCAGGCCCGGGATACCGGACCCGCACCGGGAGAAAGTCAAGCCCAGGCCGAAGCGCTTTCCGGGTGCCGGACCTGACGCCGCCGCCATCAAGGTCCATCGCCTCCGGGAAATTGCGCCGGGATAAGGTGATAAAGAACCGCCTTATGAAGGTTACGTCTTCAAATATCATGCGCTTTCTGCGCTATGTGCGGCCCTATCGCGGGATCGTGGCCTTATCTGCGCTGGTGGGGGTGGTCCAAAATACTTTGCCGGTAATCTTTCCCTGGATCCTGAAAGATGTGATCGACAATGTCCTGGCAAGTAAACCCAGTCTCACGGGGTTGAGTTTCAATCAACTCATGGGCCTTTCCGTGGCGCTGTTTGCTTTATACGCCCTGATTACGTCCTTCAGGACTTATATTTCCTACCGGTTGGCCCATGAGATCATTTTTGATGTCCGGAAAGATTTATTCCAGCACCTCCAGCGTCTCCCCATAAGTTTTTTTCAGAAAAATCAGACCGGCGTCATCATTTCTCGCTTGATCACCGACGTGAATAATGCCCAAAACTTTATTAATATCGCCGGCACCAATCTCCTCATGGATCTCACCATTATCGTCTCCATTACCTTCGCAATATTTTACATGAACTGGCAACTGGCCCTCATCGCCTACGCCACCCTGCCCGTGTATGTCGTGCTCCAGAAACGGGTCAGCGAGCGTATGCGGCAAAAAGCCCGGGAAGCCCGCCGGCGCATGGACGCCGTGGAAGGCAACCTCCACGAGGCCATCGCCGGGATTGCCGAAGTAAAGAGCTTCACGCATGAACAGCAGGAGATTCACCGCTTTGTCACCGGGTCCCAGGGCTTTCTGGCCGCGGTGTCCGAGAATATCCGCACCTATGCCCTCTTGTTGGGCGGCACCACCTGGCTGACCCGGTTAACCCTGGTAATCGTCATCTGGGCCGGAGGCCACTTCGTGCTCAGGCATACCTTGACCGTCGGGGGCTTGATGGCCTTTTACGCTTACCTGGAAATGCTCTATAGCCCCCTCAACCGGTTGGGCGAATTGAATATCGAACTCGCCAACTCCCGAGCCGCCATTGACCGGTTGTTTGAATTTTTCGATTCCGAGCCCGAAGCGGAAAATGCCTCGGCGCCGGCCCTGGTTTGGCGCGGGGGACAGATAGACTATGAAGAGGTTTTTTTCGGTTATGCCGCCGATCACCCGCTGTTCCAAGGCATCAGCCTCCACATCCCTCCGGGGGGCCGGGTGGCATTGGTGGGGCCCAGCGGCTCAGGAAAATCCACCCTGATTAAATTGTTGATTCGCTTCTTTGACCCCTGGCGGGGCAAAATTTCCATCGACGGCCAGGACATCAGCCGGGTCAATCTCCCCTCGCTCCGATCTCAAATTGCGGTAGTGCAGCAAGACGCCATGCTGTTTAGCGGCACGGTCGCCGATAACCTGAGACTCGGCCAACCTGACGCCACCCTGGCGAAAATTGTGCGGGCCGCGGAACTGGCCAACGCCAGGGGGTTCATCGAGAACCTGCCCGGGGGGTTTGAAACCGAAATCGGCGAACGAGGCGTCAAGCTCTCCGGAGGGCAGAGACAATTGCTCGCTGTCGCCCGGGCCTTTCTCAAAAACGCTCCCATTCTCATCCTGGACGAATCCACCTCGAACCTGGATACCGCCTCCGAAGTATTGGTTTATGACGCCCTGCAGCGCCTGATGCAGGAGCGGACCACCATCATCATCGCCCATCGCCTGTCCACGGTGGTTCAGGCGGAGTTGATCGTCGTTTTGGAGGGCGGACGGATTGTCCAACTAGGAACACACGCGGAGTTGTTGCAGGCGCCAGCAGGTCTCTACTACCGGCTCTACGCCAACAGCCTGCTGACCCGGGATACCTGGGAGCCCGCCGCCGGGATCTCTGGGCTGAGTTGGCCTTAATTCCAACTTATACCGGGTTGAGACCTCTGCGAAAATCTCACGCAGGATAGCCGCCCCCGGTTGTCCATACTCTTTTTAGGCGCAGGCGAGGGGGCCTGCGCGACATTTTGATGCGGGAGAATAACGATAGAGACTTTCGCAGCGTTCTCAATTTGCGTTCAAAAGGAATAAAGTAAATTTAGGGGGGACTTGCCCGGGGGCCCAATGCCGCAGTTAAATCCGGTCAATTATTTTTGCAGATATATGACCGCCAGGCCCGCCAGGATGAGGCCGCAGGCCACGAAATCGCCATAGGCCACGAACCTGGCCAGGCCCCGGTTGGCGGGTCCCTTGCCCTGCTTGACCCGCCGGCGCCCCAGGTTGTTCAACAACAGCACCCCCATGCCCGCCAGGGCCAGAATTTCTCCCGTTGAAATCGCCACCGCACCCACCTCCCCGGCTCCCTGAGCCCCCTGATATAATGATGGTATCAATAGTAACACACCGCCCCCCGGCAGCCAAGCTGAGACCGGCGCCCGCTACCCGGCGGCTTCAGGGTTTGCGGGGCAGCAGGTTGGCCAACAGGTTGAGGGCCGCCACCCCGGCGGCCAGGGCAAAGGCCTGCCGGAAGGCGGTCAGGTCCGGACTGGTCCCCGCCATGGGTGTGCTGTGGTTGCCGCTGAGCCAGGTAAAAACCGCCACGATCAAGGTGATGCCCACCAGGGAGCCGAGATTCTTGAGGACCGCGTTGGTGCTGGCCGCCAGGCCGATGAAGTCAGACTTCACCCCCCGCAGAATTTCATTGAGATTGGGCGCCTGAAAGAGGCCGAAACCCAGGCCGATGACGACAAACCTGGCCGCCAGGCTCACCGTGGAGGTATCCAGGCCGGTAAAGATGAGCGAGATCAACCCTGTCAGGATCAACGCGGCCCCGGTCCTCAGAATCAGCAGGTTGCCCAGCCGGTCTCCCAGATAGCCGCCGAAGGGAGCCACCAGGGCGTTGCTGGCGCTCAGGGCCGCTAACATAAACCCGGTTTGCCCCGGGGTGTAATGATAGACCTGCTCCAGAAAAAAGGGGAGGAGAAAGAAGGCGCCCATCACCGAGGCAAAGGTCAGCACCACCGCCAGGGACCCCGCCACAAAGGGCCAGCGGCGCCAGAGCTCCGGGTGGAGCAGGGGATCGGGGCGCCGGCGCTCCCGAAAATGCAGGGCCAGACCTAAAACCGCCGCCAGCCCCAGTGCTCCAAGGGTTTCGGCGCTCCAGCCGGATTGCTGAATCCGGGTCAACCCCAGCAGGAGCAACCCCAGGGTACCGGCCAGAAACGCGGCCTCGAGGAGGTCAAAAGACTTCCAGCTCCAGGCCTTCTGAGCCTTGAGAGGCCTCAAGACCCGGCCGCTGGCCCAGAAGATCCCGGCGCCGATGGGAAGATTGATATAAAAAATAAACGGCCAGCCCAGGTAGGTGGTGATGATCCCTCCCAGGGGGGCGCCCACGCTGATGCCGGTGGCAAAGGCGGTGGAAAAGAGGCCCAGGGCCAGGCCCCGTTCCCCTTCCCCGTAGGCCAGGGCAATGAGTTTGGGGGCGATCCCCAGCATCAATGAGGCCCCAACCCCCTGCAAGGCCCGGGCGGCCACCATCGGCGCCAGGCTGGGGCTGACGCCGCACAGGGCCGAGGCCCCGGTAAAAATCACCAACCCCAGGAGAAAGAGCTTGCCCGGCGCCAGGAGGTCGCCCAACCGGCCGCTGGTCAAGAGGAGCGAGACGTTCATCAGGAGGTAGATCAGCATGACCCAGGAAATCTGGACCAGAGAACACTGGAAATCCTGGGCGATCTGCGGCAGGGCGATATTGACGATGCTGGTGTCCAGGGTCGCCATAAAGGCCCCCAGACAGACAGACAGCAGGATGACGCCCCGGTTCAGGGGCCGGGTTTCCGGAGTCGCCGCGGCAGGCATGGTTTCTTATCTTACGCCATGGCGGGCCGAAGTGGGAGAGGATTTTTCGGGGGATGACGGCTTCGGCGCGGCCTGGAGCTTAAAAGGGGGGACACACAGGTCCCCCCCTACAGGAATTTGCCAATGGATCGTCAGGGATGGCATCAAGAAAAACTGGCGGAGAGAGAGGGATTCGAACCCTCGGAGGAAGTTTCCCCCCTCACTCGCTTAGCAGGCGAGCACCTTTGGCCACTCGGTCATCTCTCCGGTTGGGCTTGTCTGTGCGTTACGGCCGGTTTTCGGCCATGTCAAGCGAATCTATTTGGATCGATCTCCCGATAGGGGTGAGCAGATGGCGGAGGGAGTAGGATTCGAACCCACGGACCTTCCGGTCTGCGGTTTTCAAGACCGCTGCCTTAAACCACTCGGCCATCCCTCCACATCTTGTTTTTTTAACACCGGACTCGCCTATTGTCAAGGGAAGCCGGCTTGGCAGAGGCGTAGGGGCAGGTTTAAAACCTGCCCCTACCGATGCCTAAACGAACCTTGGGCTATTGGCGCCGATCCACCACCCGCTGGGCCTTGCCTTCGGTGCGGGGCAGGGTGTTGGGTTCTACCAGTTCCACCCGGGGCGTGACCAGCAGTTCACTCTTGAGGGCCTCAGTGATCCGTTTTTGCAGCTGCTTGAGATACTTGAGGTCTTCCTGGAAGAAGTTCTGCTGCACTTCCACCTTGACCAGCATCTGGTCGCTGAAATCCTGCCGGGTCAATTCCACCAGGTACTGCGTGCCCACCTCCGGCATGGCCATGAGGACCTTGTCGATCTGCATGGGGAAGATGTTGACCCCTTTGATGATCACCATGTCATCGCTGCGCCCCATGATCCGGGACAGGCGTTTGAAGCTGCGGCCGCAGGGGCAGGGTGAGTCATCGCAGGAGGCCAGGTCCCGGGTCCGGTAGCGCAACAGCGGCATACCCTCTCGCGTGAGGTTGGTAAAAACCAGTTCCCCCGGCTGGCCCGGCGGCGTTGGCTCCAGGGTCTCTGGGTCCAGCACCTCCAGCACGAAGGCGTCTTCCCAGACGTGCATGCCGTTTTGTTCCGGGCACTCAAAGGCCACCCCGGGGCCGTTCATTTCGGAGAGCCCGTAGGAGTTGTAGGCCTTCACCCCGTAGGCCGCCTCGATGCGCCGCCGCATATCTTCGGAGTGGGGCTCGGCCCCCAGAAAGGCCAGGCGCAGCGGCAAATCCCGGGGGTCCAGGCCGTGGTCGGCAAAGGTGTTGAGCAGGTACAGGGCGTAACTGGGGATAATATGGATGGCGGTGGTGGCGAACTGTTGCATCAGCTGCAACTGGCGCTGGCTGTTGCCGGCGCCGATGGGGATGGTCAAGGCCCCCAGCCGTTCGGCGCCGTAGTGAAACCCCAGCCCCCCGGTGAACAGACCGTAGCCCATCATGTTCTGAAACACATCCGCGGGCCGCATCCCGGTCATGTACAGAGAGCGAGCCACCAGGTCGGCCCAGGCCTCGATATCGGCCCTGGTGTAATAGATCACCGTGGCCTGGCCCGTGGTCCCGGAGGAGGCATGGAGCCGCACCATGTCGGCGAGCGGCCGGGTCAGCATCTCCAGGCCGTAAGTCCGCAGGTCGTCTTTGGTGGTAAAAGGAATCCGGCGGATATCCTCCAGGGACCGGAGGCTGGCGGCGGTAACGCCCGCCTCCTGCAAACGCCGGCCATAAAAGGGGCTCCGGGCGGCGCGCTCCACCGTCTGCCGCAGGCGGCTCAATTGCAGCTCTTGCAGAGCCGCCGGATTTAACGTTTCGAGGTTGGCATCCCAATACACGGCACATCTCCAGATGGTTTTGCCGGATTTACCCGGCTCCAGAGGTTTTATGCGGTTGCCGCCCGGCTGTCAAGGGCTGGGATCAAATCATAGCAGCAATAAGAGGCCGCCGGTGGGCAAACCCGGCGGCCTGGCGGTCATGGTGTTGCCGGTTGACGGCCTGAGCTTAGGACTTCCACAGGCCGTGCAGGTTGCAGTACTCCCGGGCCGTAACCTTCTCGGCCTTGATGTCAAAGGAGGCCTCCGGGGCCTCCCCCGGGTTGAGGAATGCCCGGTAGGCCTTGCCGTCGGCGATGACCTCGATCCATTCGATGTAGTGTTTCTCCTCCATAGGATGCGCCACACTCCCCACTTTCACCTTAAAGCCCGTGGCGGTCTTTTCGATCACCGGCACATGCTTTTCCTTGGCCGCGTCCACGGTGTTTTCCTCATAGAGCTTCATGGGCTGGCCGCAGCAGACCAGTTCGCCGACCCCGGTATGGAGCATCTCGACGATATTGCCACAGACTTCACATTTATAGATTTGCAGTTTCTCAGTCATGTCATCCTCCTTACAGTACGTCTTGCTGGTTTGCACCGCCCAGGCTCAGCCATTCATGCCGGCGAACGATGCGGCTGATTTCAGTCTTAGTCAACCTTTGAAAATGCCTTGGCGCCGGCGTTGCACACCGGGCATTTGTCGGGCGGGTGGTCTTCACAGGTGTAACCGCACACGGAACACACGTAGTAGTCCACGTCCGCTGCTTTCTGGTCCAGGTTGGCCAGGGCCTTTTGGTAGAGACCGGCGTGAATCTTTTCCACCTCGTTGGCGTAGTTGAAGCTCCGTTCCGCCGCCTTGTTGCCTTCGGCCTGGGCCGCAGCGATCATTTCCGGGTACATGTGCTCAAATTCGTGGGTCTCCCCGGCAATGGCTGCCTTGAGGTTTTCCGCCGTGCTCTTGATGCCGCCGGCCACCCGCAAATGGGCGTGGGCATGCACGGTCTCGGCCTCGGCGGCGGCCCGGAAGAGCTTGGCCACCTGGGGAAAGCCTTCCTTCTCGGCCTGCTTGGCAAAGGCCAGGTACTTGCGGTTGGCTTGAGATTCACCGGCAAACGCTTCCATCAGAAATTGTTCAGTTTTGCTCATATCGTCCTCCTGTTTATCGATAGCATGGATTATTTTGGCTGGTCTTGAGCAGGTTTAGCCTTCTGAGGGCCCTTAACCTGAGTTCTCCCAACTCCCCTTTTTGATGTGGGCCTCCCGTTCCGCCTGGGCCAGTTTCTTGATGCGGTAGGCCGAATCCCGCAGAACCCCGTATAACACGCCGCACCCCACATCTTGCCGGGCCGCATCGCCGGCGTCCGCCACCTGCAACATGAGGTCGGCCAACTCCAGGGTCTTCTTGAGGCATTCATTCGTCAGCGGCATGGCTCAATGTCTTCCCGGTTCTTTCATTTGATCGGTTTGCCGGCAATTTCTCTTCGAGCCCCGGCGGCTGCCCCGAATCTTTCTTTAATCATTATCCAAGATGTGTGCCACCCTTGAGGGCCTGATCCTGCAAATTTATTTTGCAGGCAAATCAAATGGTTGGGAACCAGGGGCGCAGTGCGGCCCCCGGCGGCTGCCGCCGTTACCGGCCGCTGACCATGAGACACTTTGGGATAGCTTAGAATATCGCGTTGATTTTACTTAAGATAATAAGGCAAGACTGTCTCATTTTTCCGGATGAGACAGGGATGTCTCATGAGACACCAGGAAACGATAGAGGGTGGCCCGCCCTACCCCCAGAAGTTTGGCGGCCTTCACTTTGTTGCCGCCGCACTGCCTGAGGGCGGCCTGGACTGCGGCAACATTGAGCTTCGGGACCGGGCCCCGGACCGCACCGGCACGCCTGATTTCCTCGGGCAGGTCGTCCGGTTCCGCTACTTCGCCGTGGCACCCGGCCAGGGCATAATGCACCGCGTTCTGCAATTCCCGCACATTCCCCGGCCAGGGGTAGCGCGAGAGCAGATCAACGGCTGCGGGTGAAAAACTCACGACGGCCTGGCCCCGGCTCCGGGCCTGCTCCAGAAAAAATGCCAGCAGCAGGGGGATATCAGACTGCCGTTCCCGTAAGGGCGGCAGTTTAAGCGGCACCACGTTGAGGCGATAGTAGAGGTCGGGGCGGAAACGCTGTTGTTCCATTTCCCGTTGGAGGTCCCGGTTGGTGGCGCTGAGCACCCGCACGTCCACGGTGACGGATTTTTCCCCGCCCACCGGCATGAAGGTGCCATTTTCCAAAACCCGCAGCAAGGTCACCTGCAGGGGCTTGGGCAGTTCGCCCACTTCATCCAGGAATATCGTCCCCCCGTGGGCCAGCTCAAACCGGCCCTTTTTATCCCGCACCGCCCCGGAAAAGGCGCCTTTGACGTGTCCGAAGAGTTCGCTCTCCACCACCCCTTCCGGCAGGGCGCCGCAATTCACCGGCACAAAGGGGCCGCGGCATCGCCGGCTCTCGCTGTGGATGGCGGCGGCTACCAACTCCTTGCCCGTGCCGGTCTCCCCCGTGATCAGCACCGGATAGTCATGCTCCGCCACTTTCTGAATCTGCCGGTAGATCTGCACCATCTTGGGGTCTTGCCCGACAATGCCCGCAAACCCGGTTGCGTCCTCGGCCCAGAACTTCAAGCCCGCCAGGCTGGTAATGTCTCGCAGCGTGGCGAGAACGCCCGCCAGGCCCCCCACCGCATCGGCCATGCCTACCACCGCCATCTGGATCTGTTTGGGCTCACCGGTCTTGGTGACGATATTGAGGGGGTAATTGAGGTTGGTCCAGGTATCCGGCGCCTGCCCGCAAAACGAGCATTGATTGCCGCAAAAAGGCCGCCCGAAGGCCTCGTGACAGTCCCGGCCCAAAACCTCCTCCCGGGCATAACCGGTCATAGCTTCCGCCGCCCGGTTGAAGCAGATAATGCGCCGCTCCCGGTCATGGCCGATAATCCCGTCCGGCAGGTAGTCCAGGATTTGTTCCAGGAGTTTCAGATCTGTGGGAAATTTTTCCAAGGTTAGGCCGGCCCCGGGTGAATTTGGCAATGCTCGGCGTTGAGCCAAACGATAGCGTATCGATCAGACAATATCAAATTATTGTTGAGCTTCAAAGCCGGGCTAAACGCCCCCCAGCGCCAAGGTAGATAAACCTGGGTTCACCGGTGATCCCCGTGGCGCCAAACCTCACGGTGGCCATGGACTCCACGCTGATACCCTGGATTTGCCGCTGGACCCCGGCCAAAAAGGAGTTGACGGCCTCTCGCGGATAGGATACTTAATTCGTAAATTTCATCTGGCAGAGTGAGATACTGGGTTGATGATGAGACGTATAATAGCTGCCTGGGTGGCGCTCGGCCTGCTGGGTGGAACTCTGGGTTGCAGCATGGCCCCGGTGGCGCCGCATCAGGAAGCCGCCACGCCGCCGCCGATGGAGCCGTCCCCTTCCACAACGTCAGAATCGGCCAGGCTTAAAGATGCCCTGACCGGACGTGAGATGTCGCCCTCCGAGGTGGCGGAAGTGAGCGACCGTCTGCTCGCGGACGGCCAGGCCCTCAACGATCAGCAGACCATGGCCCGCCTTGAGCTCGTCATCCTCAAGACCTTGAAAGACCCGGACAAGACCCACCGCGCGGTCCTGTGGCGCAATCTGGGCATCATCCATTACCACCAGCAGAAGTACAAGCAAGCTGAGCACGATCTCCAGTCCGCCAACGAACTCAACCCCAAGAACCCCCGCACCCATTTTTACCTGGCCTGCCTGTTCGCCCACAAGGGCAGGATTTACGAAAAATCCGGCAAGACCCGCGCCTCCCAGCAGCAGTATAAGCGGGCGGCCATCGAAATCGGCCTGGCCCGCAAGCTGGAGCCCAGCAACGCCTTGTACAAGCAGGATATCAAACAAATTATTCAGCAAGAGAATGGGAAATGAGGATTGCCTGCCCCTTTTGCGGCAACGATACGGATTTTTATGAAGTCGCCGAGGGGGTGACCATCACCACCTTCTACGTGCAGAACGAGGACGGCAGTTTCTCTTCGGTGAGCGATGATTCCGAAATCCAGGGGGAAGTGCGCCTCTTTTGCGGGGAATGCCACAAAGAGCTGCCGGAATACCACGAACACTTTCTCGACATGCTCTTTTAGGCCGGGTCCTCATCGCCCCCACCGGTCCCAGGCCGCGGCCGGGTTGGGCCGCATCCCTCGCCGGCCGGGGTAACGCCCATGCCTGAACTGCCGGAGGTGGAAGTCATCCGCCGGGGTCTGGCCCCCGTGCTCACGGGGCGCCGGTTTCTGGCCGTCAAGGTGGGAGCCAAACGCCTGCGGCAACAGTCCTCCCCCGCCGAGCTCCGCCGCTGGGTCCCGGGACGGCGCCTCGAACGGCTGCGCCGCCGGGGCAAATACCTCCGGTTCGATCTGGAGGGCGGCGTCACCCTGCTCATCCACCTGGGCATGACCGGGCGTCTGCTGGCCGGGCCGGCCCCCTCCCCTCCCCTGCCCCACGTTCACCTGGTGTTTCTTCTGGAAGGCGGGTTGGAACTGTCTTTCCAGGATACTCGCCGCTTCGGCCAGGTCCTGGTCTTTCCCCCCGGGGTGGCTCCTCCACCCCTGGCCCAGGTGGGGGCCGAACCGTTCTCCCGGCACGTGACTCCGGCCTGGCTGGCTGAGCAGGCCCGGGGCCGGCGCCGCCCCATCAAGAATTTTCTCCTGGACGCCCGTATCCTGGCCGGCATCGGCAACATTTACGCCTGTGAAATCCTCTTTGCGGCGCGGCTCCACCCCGCTACCCCGGTAGCCGACCTGACCCTGGCGGACTGGGGCCGGGTGCTCACCGAGACCCGGAGAATCCTCAGACACGCCATCAGGAAAGGCGGCACTACGGTATCCGACTATCTCAACAGCAAAGGCGAGTCCGGCCTCTTCCAGTTAGAGCTCCTGGTCTATGGCCGGGCCAATGACCCCTGCCGCTGCGGCGCCCGCATCCAGCGCCTGGTCCAGGCCGGGCGCAGCACCTTTTTCTGTCCGGTGTGTCAAAAAGAAGTGGATTAAAATCCCTGACTGGCGGCTTCCTGATGATTTATGGCATCGGTCATTTCCTTGCGGACACAAGGAAAGACGAAAAATGACCGGTGTTGGTGGGGCGGCCGTCCCTGGCCGCCAAATCGGTTGGCGGGCGGGACGCCCGCCCCACTGCACGGAGGCCCGCCCCACCGAACTATTTTTATCTAAATTGAACATCAAACCTATCGTATTGAACTGACGGAAATATGAGGGGGCAGGATTTGGTAGCCACAGGCGTCCCGCCTTCGCCTGCACAGGCGGGACGCCTGTGCCACCCTACCCCCCCTGCTGGATGGTTTTTCTGCCGGGGATTTGTTGCTGCAAATCGAGCAAATGCTGTTTATGGTCCGGATATTCTTCCAGGATCAGGCGAAAGCGGTCACACTGCGCCAGGTCGGGACACTCAGAACAATGTTCGCACCGCCGATTGATGGCGCAGATACGGATGGGGCAGCGATCCAGCCCCCGCCCGCCTCTGCACCCGGGGCATTCGGGATGGGAGAGAAACCACTCCAGGCCCCGGCGGAACTCAGGCAGGGAAAAACCCTCGTCGCCCCAAAAACAATGCGCCCACCAGTAAATCCGAAATTGATCCACGAAGCTTTTCACCTTGGCCACCGCTTCTAAGAATTCCGGGTTATCCAATTGACATTGATCACATAAGCCGCAATAGCTCTCTTTCATAAAAACCTCCGGGCTCATTGTCGGCGTCAGGCGCAGGCAGCCTGGATTTCGGCGCCCAACTGATTTTCCCGATGATGCATCAATTCGATAGCCCCCATAGGGCATTCCCCGGTGCACAACCCGCAGCCCAGGCATTTGGCCGGGTCGATATAGGCTGCTTCCGCGCCTTGAGCCACCGCGGGGACCTCAAACGGGCACACCCGCACACAGGTGAGACACCGGGAACATTTTTCCCGGATCACCTTGGCCACCGCACCGCCTACCAGCATCTGGGTCTGGGCCAGGACGGCCATGGCCCGGGCTGCGGCCCCCTGGGCCTGGGCGATGGCTTCATCCGCGTACTTGGGGCCATGCGCCAGGCCGCACAGGAAAATCCCGTTGGCGGCAAAATCCAGGGGCCGCAGTTTCATGTGGGCCTCCAGGAAAAAGCCGTCCGTATCCACGGGGAGCTTGAAAACCTGGGCGATCTCCTCTCCGCCCGGATGCGGCCGGATTGCCGCGGACAACACCAGATAGTCCGCGGTCAGGCTGAGTGGAACCTGGAGATTCTGGTCAAACAACGACACCAGCACCCGGGTGCCATCGGCGGCAACCTCGGGCTTGCGGTCCACCTCATATCGGCAGAATTGCACCCCCAACTCCCGGGCCTGTTTATAAAAAAGCTCTTTAAAACCAAAGGTGCGCATATCCCGGAACAATACAAAGACTTGCGCCCGGGGACGGAGCTCCTTGATTTTTATGGCATTTTTTACCGCCGCGCCGCAGCACAGGCGGCTGCAGTATTGGTGCTCCGGCTCGCGGCAGCCGACGCACTGGATCATGACCACCCGGGGCTCGGCCGGGAGGGCGGCAGGATCATGCTCCAGAGTGTTCTCCAGTTCCAGTTGGGTCAGGACGCCGGGATGCTGGCCGTAAAGATACTCGGTGGGCCGGTATTCCGCCCCTCCGGTGGCAATCACCACGGCGCCGTACTCGATTTCCCGCCGGCCCCGGGGCCCTTCCACGGTGCTGCGGAATTTGCCTACATGGCCGGAGAAATCCAGCACCCGGGCGCCGGTCATTACCTGAATGCCGGGGTGGTGCGCCATTTCGTGCTTCAGGGTGTCCAAGTGGGGTTGCATCCGGTGGCCTTCCAGGGTGTAATGCAGCCGCCGGGCCATCCCGCCCAATTCTTCGCCTTTTTCCACCAGGTTAACCTTAAAGCCGGAGTCGGCGATGGCCAGCGCCGCAGTCATACCGGCCAGGCCGCCGCCCACCACCAGGGCCTGGCGGGTTACCGGGAAGGGAACTTCCTCCAGGGGTTCCAGGCGGGCGGCCCGGGCCACCCCCATCCTGAGCAGGTCCTTGGCCTTGGCCGTGGCTTGCTCGGGAATTTGCTGGTGTACCCAGGCGTCCTGGTCCCGGATATTGACCATCCGGAAGAGGTATTTATTGAGGCCGGCCTGGCGCAGGTTTTCCCGGAACAGAGGCTCATGCGTCCTGGGGCTGCACGCGGCCACCACAATGCGGTTGAGTGATTCGGCTTCGATCACCCGCCGCATATTTTCCAGAGAGTCGGTGGCGCAGGTGAAGGTGAAATGGTCAGCATAAACCACCGAGGGCAGGGTCCGAGCATACTCCGCCAGGGCCTCCACATCCACAACGCTGGCGATGTTGTGGCCGCAATGACAGACAAAGACGCCGATCCGGGGCGCCTCCAGGGAGACGTCGCGCTCTGTGGGGTAGGCCGTGGCGGCAATCTTGTTTCCCCGGGCGCCTTTCAATAAATTAAAGGCCGCGGCCGCGGCCGCGGAAGCCTGGCTCACGGTTTCGGGAATATCCTTGGGGGATTGGAAGGCCCCGCAGGCGAAAATTCCCGGCTGATCGGTGCCTACGAGTTCAAAAGGCGGGCTCTCGGCAAACCCCCAGCGGTTTGTGGCAATGCCGCACATGGTAGCCAAATCCCGGGTGGCGGGATGGGAGACCAGGCCCACGGAGAGGATCACCAGGTCGAATTCTTCGCTCTGGACCCGGTTTTCTTCGTCCATGTAGGTGATTTCCAGGTTGGCCGTGCGGGGGTCTTGCGTTACCCGGGAGACCATGGACCGGATATAACGGACGCCCTGAACCTCCTTGGCGCGCTCGTAATAGCGGTCAAACCCCTTGCCCTGGGCCCTCAGGTCCAGAAAAAAGATGGTAGCAGCAACCCCGGGATCGTGCTCCCGGGAAATCATGGCCTGCTTGGTGGCCTGCATGCAGCAGATGGAGGAGCAGTATTCCCGCCCGATAGCGGCATCCCGGGAGCCGACGCATTGAATCCAGGCGATTTTTTGGGGTTCAGCGTTATCGCTGGGGCGTTTTACCTTACCGCCGCAGGGTCCGGTGGCGGACAGGAGGCGCTCGAATTCCAGGGACGTGAGGACATTGGGATAACGCTCATAACCGTATTCCGGCTTCTCCGTAGGGTCGAAGGGCCGGAAGCCCGGGGCCAGAATGACGGCCCCCACCTCCACCTCCCGCTCCTTGTCCGTCTGGGACAGATCCACCGCCTGGGAGGGGCACAATTTCTCACAGGCCCGGCAGGTGCATTTATCGAAATAGATGCAATGGACCTTGTCAATGGCGAATTTTAGCGGCACCGCCTGAGGATAGCGCACGAAGGCCGCTTTTCGCCAGCCCAGCCCTAAGTTGAATTCATCCTTGACTTTTTTCGGACATTTCTGGGCGCAGACCCCGCAGGCGGTGCACTTTTTGGGGTCGATGTACCGGGCATATTCCCTGACTTTGACCGTGAAGTGTCCAGCAGAACCGCTGAGACCGAGCATCTCGGCCGGGGCCAGGATTTCGATATTGCGGTGATTGGCGCAATCCACCAACTTAGGGGAGATGATACACATGGAGCAGTCATTGGTGGGAAAGGTCTTGTCCAGCTGGGGCATCACCCCGCCGATAGCCGGCGCCTTTTCCACCAGATAAACAAAAAACCCGGCGTTGGCCAGGTCCAGGGAGGCCTGAATGCCGGCGATACCACCACCCACAACCAGGACTGCCCCGACTTCGTCGCGTTTCTCGGTGCCCATATCTTTAAGCCCTTTCCTTCAGGCTAGGAATTTACTGGTCTCAGGCGATAAGCCCCTTGCCTTGAAACAAGGCGGCGCCGGCTTTAGACGGCGCCCCCCTTTTTCCTGATAATTTTTATGGCTAAGGCCAGGCTACCCGCCCCCAGATTGGAGCACTGGCTTACTAGGGAGCACGCCGCCCAGGCTCTCGGCCACGTTGACTGAAATTCTAATGACCCAATAAATCGAAGAACGGAGGAAACGTCCCCAGCACTCCCAGGCCCACCAGGATTAGGGTCACCTTATAAACTTTGTCAAAGTCTGCCGACTGGTCCTTCCATTTGCTGGCAAGCACTCCCCAGACGCCCAACCATATTACCACGGCCACTATGGTTTTGCCGCTCAAGGGGCCAACCGGGTTATAAAAATTTAGCATACCGCCTATGGCCTTGCTACCCTGCGCCAACGAGGTGGTTACCCCCAAAACCAAGCACCCGATCCCGGCCGCCAGCATGGCGGCGGCGACGGAGCCGTTAGTTGTCTCCGATTGCTGTTTCATCATGATAGTCTTCTCCTATCAGTGGATTGGGGCGGCTTTATTGATAAAAGCTCCAAAAAGACCGGCCACCGCCGCGGCAAAGAAAGCCACCGAGAAGAGCACGATCACGGCGCGGCGCACCTGATTATCCTTCGCCAACCTGACTCCATAACGGGTCACCATGTAAGCTACCGCTGTGGCCAGGATGGGAGCCAGCCAGGCCACATGCTCCTTCCACTCCATCCCGAATTTGTGCCATTCCGCCGTACTAGGTTTGGAAAGCAGCAACGAGCGGGGAAACAGGCTCAGATCAGCGCCCGCCGGAGGTTTAGCCCGATACCAGGGGTAGACGATCCAGGTGCCGACGATAACGGTGAGCCAGGCCACAATGGCCATAACCCAGGTGCCGACGATAAGGCGGCGCACCCGTTTGGCAATCCCGGCTTCGGTGCCCCATTCAGATCTCAAATTGATCAGCTCAGCCAGGCCGCCGGCATAAGCCAATAAGAACAACGATCCCAGCATCATGCCGTGAATTATTGCCCATATTTCTCGCTCCGTTAGCGCCATATTTGCTCGTCCTTTCAGCCGAATCCGGTTAAATCGGGTTAGATTTATGGACCAGGGGCGATAAGGTTACCTGTGCCACCGCATTAATCGGCCGCTCGCCGCCCAGAACCGGAGCCTCGGGTCCCCTTAGTGCCATTCAATGTAATTCCGGTAGAGAAAGATGTTGATCAGCAGGTATAAACCGACGGCCAGGGCCGCGTAACCGAAGACGAAATAGACGATCCGGTACCAGCGCGGCGGCCCCGGGACCATGACTTCTTCCAGCCGCCCATCTTCCTGTAGGCGTTCGATCCACAGGGGTTTTTCTTCCAGCTCCTTTTCCAACTCGACGCTGCCGGCGAACATGCACTCATTCATGGGAAACATGCCGCGGCGCAGGTGGCCGATGGTAAAGTGGATGATGAAGATATAGAGCATGGCCAGCAGGGCTTCGGCCCGGTGGAGCAGGACTAAGACGTTGAGCACCCATCCCGGCATGATGCTGCTGGCTGCAATCGGATACATCAGCGGCAAGCCGGTTACGGCCAGCAGCGGCATGCCCCAGAAGACCGCCCAATAATCGAACTTTTCCCAGTAAGTCCAGCGGTCGAAGGCCGGCGGCGGCCCCATACCGAAGAACCAGCGGATCTTCTGTCCGAAGTGGACTACGTCCGCCGGCCGCGGCACCAGGGAATCCGCATCAAACAGACTCTTACGCCAGGTCTTCCATTCTACCTTGGCCAGGACATAGGCGATATGGATCACAAAACCGATGATCATCAGGATGCCCACGGTATTGTGGACCGTGGTGGCGCCGCCATAGCCGCCGAACAGGCCGACGACGGTTTTGCCCCAGTTGGTAGTATACAACAGGCGCCCCATGCCGGTGACCGCCTGGATCAGGAAGGTCACCATGATAAAGACATGAAAGAGGCGGTCAAAGATATTAAACCGGACTATTCTGGCCTGGTCATTCATTTTTCTGCCCCCTGTCGGGCTCCCCTTTCAAATCTGGCCCGGCCTCGGGTTCTGGCTCCGGCGCCTCGATGGGCACCTCTTCCGGCTCCGGTTCTGCTTCCGCCTTGGCCACGGGTTTCGGCTCCATTTTTTCTTTAATGGCGTGGTAAGATTCCTTGCCCATCCAGATCAAGGTGTGGAGGCCGAAGAAGCCCAGGGTGCCCACGATCAACAGGTACATGAACCAGTTGGAATAATACAGGGACGCAAAGGTCTTCCTGGTGGCGGGGTCACTGGCCTTGGGCTCGTGCACCCTAAAGGTGGCAAAAGACGGGTTGGCCCCTTCGTGGCATTTGGCGCAGACATAGGCATGGCGCCGGATGGGGTTCATGGGGGAATAATAATAGTTAATGCCGGCGATGGGTTCGGCGCCGTGGCACTGGCGGCAGCTAAGGTTGCCACGGGTGATATGACTGTGACCGGCCTCGGTCACGTGGCATTCTTCACACCGCCGCTGTTCATAGAACTGGATGCCGGCATGGGAGTCTTCCAGGCGGGAGCGGACATTGGGCTCAACGGCCGCCCGGGGCCGGTAAGGAGCAACAGGCGAGTATCGCCGCTGCACTTCCGGCACTCCCACAAAGGGGCGCAGGCGCCGGGGTTTGACCTCGTGCTCCTCGTAGAAGCCGGTGCTGAGTTCCTTATCTTTGTACCGGCGGATGGAGGAGGTCACCTCTTCCTGGGCCGAGGCTGCTGAGGGCCACAATAGCAAGACCCCCAGCAGTCCCAAGGTTGCCTTGAGAACGGCTTTCGGTAGCAGCCTCTGGAGGTGCATAGCCGTCTCCTTATTTCTTCTCGCCTTCTTTAGGAGCCGCCTTAGGGTGCTCGGGGGCCACGGTTGCAGGCGCAGGAGCCGCCGCTTTGGGAGCCTCAGGGGCCGGTTTGGGGGCCTCTACCTTTTTAGGCGCGGGTTTGGGGGCCGGCGGGGGCATTTCCACTTTCACCTGGGAACCCACGGGCTTGGGCAGCACCGTCAGGGCATCGAAGGCGGCCTGCAGTTTCTTCAGATCCTGGCCCTTGTGCTTATGGCAGGTCTCGCAGGAATTGGGGATCACCGGGTTGGCCAGGGTATCCCTGGGCAGCAGGGGCACGAACACGTGGCTGTGAATATCCCCTGATTCAGCGCTGGTGGCGATTTTGGGCATATGGCAACCGATGCAGTTGGCAAAAGAATGGATGGAGTGGGCCTGATTGTTGTTAACCTGCACGTGGCAGGTGAGGCATTGCTTGGAGCCAGCGCTCAACGTCTGGGACCGGGTGGGCGGCACGCCGATCTGGTGAACGTAGTGGCAGGAAGTGCAGGTCACCCCTTCTTTGGCGTGTATCGATAGGGACCAGTCAATATACTGCTGGTGGTGGCCCATGGAGAACTCATTGGCATACAGGTGCTTGATGTCACCCGCGCCGAAAGAAGTGGATTTGAAATAGGCCTCCAGGGCCTTACCCGGCTCGTAGCCCACAGCCCATTCGGCGGTTTTGTGTTTGGTGGCCTTGCCCCGGTTGTGGCAGGAGCCGCAGATCTGCACCGCCGCCCCCATGGTGAGCTTGGCCGGATTGATGATGGTGGCCCGTTTCTCGAAGACCTCGGTCTTGGGCAGGGCCGCGTGCCAGGAACCCTTGCCGTGGCAAGCCTCGCAGGCCACGCCTGGCTCCACAAAAGTCTTTTTCTCCAAATCGACCCCGGTGGCATGGCAACCGCCGCAGTCATTGAACCACAGCTTTTTCTCCCACTTGTCTTCGTTGTAATTCACCCAGCGGTGGGATTCCAGGTTGTATTGAATCGGCGCAAAGATTAGATTTCCATCCTTTTCCACCAGGTACCGCTGCTTCCACTGGCTGCCGACGGTGTATTTGACGTCCTCCACTTTCGGAATATAAAACTTATCCACCGGAATCTTGAGCTTGTCTTTGATCTTTTCAAGGTCCGCCCGGATGTGCGCGGGGTCGAGTTCGGTAACGATGACGTCCCGGTTTTTCTGGGCATCCTGCATCATCCGGCTGTGCAGGGTCATCTTCCAGGAGTCGTAGTGCTCCAGGTGGCACATTTTGCAGGTATCGGACCCTACGTACTTCTTGGGTTGGGATTTGAGGGCCTTCACGTCAATCGGGGTCTCGCCGCAAGCGCTTACGACCAACAGCATCAGACCCGCCACCAGAAATCTCACCACCCTGTAGCCATTCATGCCGCCTCCTGTCAGATGAAGCAAGAAATGTGATATAGGTATTTGATTGAATTAAAATTTGAGCATAGTTTGAACCCTTTGAGATTTTTCCTTATCTATTACCATAATCCCTTTGGCTTTTTTTTCAAGTTCTTAGAGTAATTATCCTTAAAATATCCTTTCAAACCCAAGGCTGCCTGTAAAAGGAAAGGTGCACATGCCGCTTCTGAGGTTGGCCGGATTTGGGCCGGTCTTGGTCATCGCCTCATGACCTGGCCTCGGATATTTTCTTAATGTAGAGTTTGTAGCAATCGTCGCAGGCATCCTCACTGATGCCCATGAATTCTTGCCCGTGCTTGGCGCACCAGGCCGGGATGTCTTCCAGGGCGCCATCGTAATCGGTCAAAATTTCCAGCACCTGACCCGGCTCCAGGTCTTCGATTAACTCCATGGGCTCCAGCAGGTGCATGGGGCAGGCACGATAGACCAGATCCGCCGTGGCATCAGCCTTACATTCGGTTAAGAACCGCATTGCTTTTTCTCCTTCCGGCAGGTGGAGACAGCTATATAATCATTTATTATATACTAACTTACTATACATTAAAGTCAAGGCCACATAACCAATAATTGTTAGCGCCGCAAACCTTGAGGAGCCACTACAGCAGCCAAATCTAAGCGATCCAGAACCTTTTGCGCTTGGTATTAATACCAAGTTGCCGTCAAACAAGTAATAATCCTAATTGTAGGGGCGGTTCGCGAACCGCCCCTACGGCGGGTGCGACCATAAAGCCAGAATTACCTCTATGACGACAACTTGGTATAAGTTCATCTCTGAGCAACTCCGGCCACCGGCAAGCCGGGGAACAAAGGTGGAATATCCGCTCCGAAAAACGCCTGCCACCCTGGACAACCACCAGCTCGCTGCCTATATGATAACCAGAAGGAGGGTGCTTATGCGTTACCGTCGGCTTATCGGCCTGGTGGGGTTCATGGTGATGTTACCGCTTTTGGCCTGCGGGCAAGGGTCCGGAGGCCCGCCGGCGGCTGCCAAAGAGAAAACCGCAGTGCCGGCTGGGGCGCCCAAGCCCTATGCTCCCCAGGACTTCAGCAAACTGAAGGGTATGCCTGGGTTCAGCGACAAGTTGCTGGACATGCACTTCATCTTGTACCAGGGCTATGTAAAAAATACCAATCTGCTGCTGGATCACCTCCAGCAATTGGCCACTCAGAATCAGACGGGCAGCCCGGCTTACGCGGAGTTAAAGCGCCGCTTGGGGTGGGAATTTGACGGTATGCGCCTGCATGAGCTGTACTTCGCCAACCTGGGGGGCAAGGAACCCCTGGCCAAGGACAGTAAGCTCATGAAGCGCCTGGAAGAGAACTTCGGGAGCTTCGACAACTGGGCGGCTGACTTCAAGGCCACCGGGGCCATGCGGGGCATCGGTTGGGTTGTGCTCTATGATGACCCCAAATCCGGGCGGCTCATGAATGTCTGGATCAACGAGCACGACGTGGGGCACCCGGCGGGCGGCAATCCCCTGCTGGTCATGGACGTCTTTGAACACGCCTTTCTCACCGACTACGGCCTGAAGCGAGGCGATTACATCCAGGCGTTTTTCCAGAATATCAACTGGCCCGCAGTGGAAACCCGGCTGGGAAAGTAGGGAGAAAGTGCGCCGTGCCCGCCCCTGAGGGCACAGGCGTGTCAGCCTGTGCCTTTTTGGGGTGCTCCGGTGGAATTGTCGGCGTCAAACTCAGCCTTGCTTCGGCTCTTGAGCGGCTCTAATCTGGCCAAGCGTGCGCTCAGTTCGTCCAAGCGCCTCTCGATACCGCTGAATTCGGGTCCCATGATCCTCCCCGGAGAGAATTTCCTGGCGCTGCCTCCGCAGATACGGCAAATAATCATAATACCGGCCCATGACATAGGCCTCGTATTCCACCCGGGTGGCCAGATCCTCCTCGTAGAGTAACTGCCCCTGGATCACGGCAAAGGCCAACTCCGGCGGCGCCTGGTTTAAGAACACCACATCCACCGCCGCAGTCCCCAAAATGACCACCAGATCGTGGGTCAGCCGGGCGCGCCTCGCGGGTGAATCCTCTCGCCGGTCCAACAAAACCCCCAGGTCATAGTCGCTGCCGGGACCGGCCCGGCCCGAGGCACGGGAGCCGAACAGGTACACCAGGAGCACGGCTGCATCGCCAGCGCCAAACTCTTTCAAGCCTTGCATCAATTCCTGAACGTCCACCGGAGCTAACCCTATATCCTGAGCAATTTTGATTCCCTGGTTACTGAAATGCGTTGATGTTACCATAAATTGACTCACCATTGAGAAGATATTGTTCTTCTCGTGCCAAGCAGTCGAACCTGGGCCCCTGGCTCACCCATGAACCATGGAAAAAGTTTCAGTAGCACAGGCTTCCAGCCTGTGGCCCTTCACCGGCCAGAGGCCGGCGCCACTGATCAGGAGGCCCTGCCCGGTCCCCGCCCTGGGGCGCATGGCCTTATACCAAATTGCCGTCATAGAGATAATTCTGGCTTTATGGTCGCACCCGCCGTAGGGGCGGTTCGCGAACCGCCCCTACAATTAGGATCATTACTTGTTTGACGGCAACTTGGCCTTAATCCGCCGGTTGCCTTTTTTTCAGCTTGGCAAAAGATGCTTTTTTGTCGTATAGTCGCCGGTAATCATGATTGAGCCCAAAGCCCCGGAAAAGAAACGTATCAGAGCGGCCTGGCATACATTGCGGCAATATATTGCCGGCATGACCGGGCCGAAAGGCCCCAAAAAGGACCCCGCGGCCGCCGCCGACTTCCAGGACGCCCCTACGGACTCGGCGGGAGCTTGCCCTCCCTTAACCCCCATCCCGGTCGTGGAGATCCAGGAGGGCCTGCACACCCGGTTCGCCCGGGTCTTTTTCGGCGTCATCACCCTGCTGGTGCTCTACTATTCCTACCTCATCATCAAACCGTATCTCCTCAACATTTTCATGGCGTTGGTGCTGTTTTTCACCGCCAAGCCCCTTTACCACGGCCTCACCCGCCTGCTGCGGGGCTATAAGGTCTTGGCTTCGGCCCTCACCTGTCTCATCCTGCTCCTGATTATCCTGATCCCGCTGTTCAGCCTGATGGGCATTATCGCCACCCAAGCCCTGGAGTTTTCCAGCCAGGTGACCAAGGGCATGCAATCCGGCGACCTCTGGAACTGGGTTAACGGCAAGGTGGACGCCCTCAAGCTCTACCTGACCCACCTGAACCTGCCCCTGCCCCCGGGCGACATCAATCTGGCCCAGATCGTCCAGACCACGGTGACCAAGGCCAGCGCCTTTATTTACACTAATGCCATCGGTCTGATCAGGGGTTTTACGGTTTTCTTTTTCGACCTGGTGCTGACGCTGTTCATCGCCTTTTTCATGTTCCTCCAGGGCGACGACTTTATCAAGGCCATCAAGGGACTCTCCCCCCTGGACCCGGCCCACAACGACGAGATCCTCCGGGAGACGGAAACGACCATCAAGGCC
>Ga0351866_10039_pt1 | contig 52115 bp, 42 predicted proteins | sample TotcelFGM3001L11_FD_206783 | JGI IMG/M metagenome (GOLD analysis project Ga0351866, IMG submission 206783) | Enriched cells from coal bed in the Powder River Basin, Montana, United States - Total cells FGM rep2 HSBNCT.FGM.300.1.L11 ...
ACGGCTGCCGTCGGCGCCGTCACCGGTGAAGCTTTCCGCGATCGTTTATTTGCCGTATTGGAGCGTCTGCTGTTGGCGCTGGCGAAACAAAAACCCGTTGTCGTGGTGTTGGAGGACTTGCATTGGGCCGATCATAGTTCGCTGGAACTGCTGGACCATCTCTTCCGGCTGATTACTCAAGCCCCCATTGCCTTCGTATTGCTCAGCCGTCCGAAACAGGAATCATCCGGAAACTGGGAAAAACTTGGTCCCGCACTGGAGAGTTATCGGCCGTATCTTCTGGAAATTCCGCTCAAGCCATTATCCGGCGAGGCGAGCGGCGATCTGGTGCGCGGACTTCTCGATGACAGCATGCTTCCAAAAAAACTATCGGCGGTCATTCAGAGCAAGTCGGAGGGTAATCCTTTCTTTGTCGAGGAGGTCCTCAGGTCGCTGATTGAGCGTGGGGTTCTGGCGCGTGAACATGGAGTCTGGAAAGTCACCGATCTGGTCGAGAACATCCAGGTGCCTGACACCCTCCAGGGAGTGCTTCTTTCCCGCCTGGATCGCCTTCCCGAGGAAACCAAACGGGTGATCCAAAAGGCGGCGGTCATCGGGCGCGTATTTCTTTTCCGGGTGCTCGAACACATGGCGCGCGAGGAAACCGAGTTGGAATCCCAAATGGCTTTGCTCGAAGACGCGGCCCTGGTCCGGGAGCGGGAGCGTATTCCTGATATTGAATATGTCTTTGACCACGCCCTGACGCAGGAGGTCGCCTATCAAACGCTTCTGGCTCCAGCGCGTAAACTTCTTCATCAAAAAGTCGGGGAAGCGATGGAAGCCATTTTTTCCGAGCGGATTGACCAGCACCGGGCTCTCCTGGCCTATCACTTCTTCAAGGGGGAAGACTGGGAAAGGGCATTCGAGTATTCTGCCGGCGAAGCGGACGCCGCGGTACAGATCTATGCCTACGCCGAGGCTCGCGCCCATTATCATCGCGCCTTGGACAGCCTCAAACATCTGCCCGATAACGTCTCAAACCGTCAACATCAGGTGGACATCAGTGTCCGGCTGGTGAATGTCTCTCTCCAGTCTGAATCGCCTGAAAAAAATCTGGCGATTTTGAGGGAAGCCGAAGACATGGCCTCTTCGCTGGCGGATGAAGCGCGCCTTGCACGCGTCCAGCTTTGGATCGGGAGGGTGCATTATCTGGCGGCACGATTGCCGGAGGCAATTTCTTATTTCCAAAAAGTGCTCGCGGTGGCTCCAAAATTCGGCGATCCCGAGTTGATGGCCCTGCCGGGAGCCGTAATCGGACGCGTTCTCATCCTGCAAGGCCAGTTTGCGAAGGCCCACCAACTATTGGACAGGTCCGTACCCCTTCTCGAGGCAACAGAGAACCGCCACGAGCTGTTGTTCGCCTGTTTGTACCGCGGGGTTTCCCGAGCCTTGCTTGGCGATTACGCCGCCGGATCCACCGAACTCGACCAGGTCCTGAAAACGGCCCAGGCAAGCCGCAATCAAAACGCTGAAACCATGGCACACACGGCCCTTGCCATGATCCGCCTCGTCGCCGGCAAATACCCTGAGGCCATGGGAAACGCCCAGGCTGCGCTTGCGGTGGCGGAGAAGAGCGGCGACACGATGTTTTGTTACTCCAGCAATTCGTTCATGGGATGGGCGCTGACGGGATTGGGAGAGCATCAGCGCGCCCTTGAACATTGGTCCGCCGCTCATAAAGCCGCCCGGCCTTTGGGCGGCCGCCTTTTGCTCGGTGAATGGCTGGCTGCCATCGAAAGCGACACCCTGCTTGGAGCAGGAGATATTCCTGCCGCCCTGAAACAAGGCGAGGAAGCCCTGGCCATGGCCAAAGCGGCGGGCAGCCTCATTGCGGAGGCTTTGTCCGAAAGCGCCATCGGCAATGCCCTCGCGGCCGGCCCCACGCCAGACTATAAAAACGCCGAAGCTCATCTGGCCAGAAGCCTGTCGTTGCTGGAAAGCATTGGCGCCAAATTCGATCTGGCGCGCGTTTCGCTGGCGCTGGGCCGGGTCCGCATCAGACTGCAAGATTGGGAGGGCGCCTCAAAACTGCTGCGGCAGGCCTCCTCCCTCGCCTCCCAGTGCTCGCTTCAGATGGAGGAAACAAAGGCACAGGACCTGTTGAAAGAGATCGAGACGGCCCGGACTCAGGATTCGGCCAGGTGAACGAGGTTTTGGAGCGGTTCGCCTGGCGCCAAGCGCTTGATATTTTCCGCAGTTTTTGCCCTGTCCCCCCGAATATCGCGTTTGCCATAAATGCTTTCCGCTTGGAGGTTCTTATACGAAGGTGCAGTCGTACCAAGATGCGCTCATAAAAATAAGAAAGGCTTCTATCCTGTAGGGGCGCACCTGTGTGTGCGCCCCTAGCCCAGGGCGGACACATAGGTCCGCCCCTACATCGTTTGTCGCTTTTCAATGCGGAAACAGTATAAGTAGTTCGCAAAACTATAACCAGCTTGTCGCCCGACCTGTTCTCCAAAAACCTTGCCGTCTTTCTTGAAAATAATGTAATATACTCGCTCAAGCCCACTGCCGCCGCTGCGGGTCCCTTGCCGCTAGCACACGCCGGGGGGTAGTTTTAGGACGCTTCAGGTGAACATGTCCTCTTAGCCGCACGGATTTTGTTCATAAACCGCACGGTTGGAAATCCAACCTTATTTCCAACCTTGAGACTTATTTCAGGGGTATTTCCCGGGAAGTAAAAGAAAAAGATGAGTCGGGAATGTTGTGAAATTAAGGTGTTTTGATATAGCATGGTAAATGACGGGAATTAGATATTTGCGGGCTGGTAAGCCGCCGCAAGCTGGGGGAAGGCCATGGCGGCCAGGACGGTTGGCGTACCGCCCACCGCCTCAACGCGGCGCCGGGCCGCAGTGACAACGAAAAGGTGGTTAGATCATGGCGCATTCAGGACCAGGCTTCACGGGCAGGCAGGTGTGGCAACGGTTGATGGAAGGGAACATGAGGTTTGTCCAGGGGTTGTTTCAGGGGCGGAATTTGCTGGACCTGCGCCGTACCCTGGCCCAGGGCCAGCAGCCGGAAGCCGCGGTGCTCTGCTGCTCCGATTCCCGGGTGCCGGCGGAGATCATTTTTGATCAAAGCCTGGGTGACCTCTTCGTGGTGCGGACTGCCGGCCTGGTGCTGGACCCCACCAGCATCGGCAGCCTGGAATATGCCGTAGCGCACCTCCACGTGCCCCTGCTGGTGATCAAGGGGCATGAAGGCTGTGGGGCGGTGACCGCGGCGGTGGAGCATCCCGAGGCTACGGAGGGCCATATCGGGTCGATTATCACGCAGATTTCCCCGGCCGTGGCCCAGGCGCGCCGGAACGGCAACAGCGCCCAGGACTTGATTGAAGCCACTACAGATATCCACCTGAAATATTTGGAAGAAACTTTGTGCCAGGTCAGCCCTATCATCCGGGAGGCCATTGATGCCGGGCGCCTGGAGGTCGTGGTAGCCAAATATTATCTCCATGCCGGCCAGGTTCAGCCCCTGACCTCGACTTTCTGATTCCCAGTCCAATCAGAAAATCCACCACGACAGAGGCGCACCTGCGTGTGCACCCCAAGGGCGGACACATGGGTCCGCCCCTACGAAAACATGCCGTTGGCTGGCGCCTTGGGATAAATACCGGGGCTACGTTTTCGTAACCAACCCGGAAAAAAAGGGGAGCCCGGTTACCCGGGGCTCCCCTCTTGTTTGATATCGAGCTGCCTTCCACACAGGGCCGGCGGCCGGGTTTATTGCTCCGCGCTGGGCCCGAACTCTTCCTCCAGCTTGATGGACGGCACCACCAGCACCGGCACCGGCAGGGCCCGCCGGGCGACCTCCCGGATCACCCGTTCGGTGGTGGAGCCCAGGAGATGCCGGCCGACGAAGCCGTGCCCGTGAGCCCCCAGGACCAGGAATTTCACACCCCGGGCTTTTTCTATAAATTCGATGATTGCCCCGGAGGGGTCCTTTTCCCCTTCCAGCAAATGGGTGCGGGTTTCCACGCCGCTCTTTTCAGCCCGCTGGACCGCCTCGGCTAACACGCTTTTGGCGTAAGCCTCCTGATCCTCTTTCAGATGCCGGTCAATAAAGGCGAAGTAACCGGCTTTCCGCAGTTGAACCACGTGGAGGACATCTAGCGGCAACGCCAATAACCGGGCCATATTGACGGCCCGCTGCATGGCTTCCCAAGCAGCGGTTGACCCATCTACCGCGACCGCAATCGACTTAGCTTTTTCCGCTATCATTAATGGTGTCCTCCTTTCCCGAAGATAATTCCCACCAGCAACCCGGCGCCCACGGCGATCAGCACTGCCATAATGCCGAAAAAGACCGGCTGATTTTTCGAGGTTTGGGTGAGCCAGTTTTCCAGCCCCACCTTCTTGATTTCAATAATGTCCTTGCCGTAGCCTACCAGTTCCCCCTTCTGAAAACAGTAGGATTCCACCTGATAACGGCCTTCGGTGGCGGCAGGCGGAAACCGGAAATAATGCTTGAAGAGCTTGCCTTCGGAAATCTCCAGTCGGGCCGGGTCTTCAACGACGTTGTAGAGGGTGGCCCGCTCCTTGATTTTGAGCAAACCCTGCCAGACGATCGCCTCATCCTCCGGGGCGGCCTCGCCCCGGATCAGGTGCAGCTTCATCTTGCCCCGCACCGCGGGATAGCCCAGTTCCAACTCCTGGGCGGTTTCTTTGGAGATAATCTGGTCCAGGGGTTTGCTGGCATGGATTTTATAGATGAACGGTGAGTTGGTAACCTCGTACTGTTTAACGGTCATCCAGAGAGGACCGACCTTGCCCTTGACGGAGAGCTTAACGGCTTCCTCTTTTTCGGCGGTGAGTTTGATGACCACATCGGACCCGGGCACCGGATTAACCCCGAAGAAGAAGATTTTATCTCCGGAGTAGGACAAGCCGATTTCCACGATATTTTTCGAGGCTGAGGTAATCACTTTTTGTTGGGCCTCAGGGCTGACGGCCAGGGCCGACGCCCCCCAGAAGCAGACCAGGCAGCAGGCGAGACAAAGGATCGAGAGCCGTTTCATCTTAGTGCCCCCCTCCCTTGGCCGGCGCCAGGCTCACCAGATCACTGGGGGTGAGCACCAGGTCCAGGAAGAGCTTGACGGTCAGGGCCAGCACGATGATGGCCAGCAGGATGCGGATTTGCTCGCCCTTAAGGCGTTTGCCCGCCACTGCCCCGAACTGGGCCCCGATGGTGGAGCCGCTCAGGAGGATCAGGGCCAGCAACAGGTCGACGGTATGGTTTACAATGGCCTGCTGGAGGGTGACGTTGGCCGAGGTGAGCACGATCTGGAAGAGATCGGTGCCAATGGCGGCGATAGTAGGCATGCCGATGATGTAAATCATGGCCGGAACCATGATAAACCCGCCGCCCACCCCCAGGATAGCCGCCATGATGCCTACGATGGTGCCGATGGTGAAGGGGAAGATGGCTGAGGTGTTAAGTCCTGAACGGTGGAAGTTCATTTTTAACGGTAACTTATTGAAGATCCTGGTGAGGCTGGACTCAGTCGCCGGGGCCGGGGGGGTATCTTCGGCGGAAGCGCCCTTGCTGCGGCGAATGGTGCGCCAGCTCTCCACGAACATGGCGCTGCCCACCAGGCCCAGCATGAGCACATAGGTCACGGTCATGACAAACTCAAAGTTCCCCATGGCCCGCAAGACCTTGACCAATTGCACCCCGATGGTGCCGCCAAAGATCCCGCCGGCCAAGATCACCAGACCCATCTTGAAGTCGACATTGCCCAAACGCCAGTGGGCAAAAGCCCCGGAGGAGGCCGCGGCTACGATTTGGTTGGAGTCCGAGGCCGCCGCTACCGCCGGCGGGATGCCGATCATCATCATCAGCGGGGTGAGGAGAAATCCGCCGCCCACCCCGAAAAGCCCGGAGAGGAAGCCCACCAAGCTACCGACCCCCAGAATCAGAAAAACATTAATGCTCATACCCGCAATGGGAAGATAAATTTCCATCCTACCGGTGCCCTCCCAGACAATAAGTTCAGATTCCGGGATAGTATGTTAAAAATCTCACAAGGTGTCAATAATTTTTCTATATAGGCAAATTCTTTTCCACTATGTAACCATTGTAATGATGTTGCAAAATGCAGCAAAGCATGGCAAACTAATGGAAAGTTAAGGGAACTTTGGCGGCGCCAAATTTGGCGCGGTAGGGGACGGGGTCTCCCATGAGGGTGTCCAAGATGATTCCCTTGACTCTGAGGAGTGTTGCAAAAAACGAATGATGGCAGTTGCTCATAGGCCATCAGCCCACCCGTAAATTATGAAAAGATGTGTAGGGTGGGAGCCCTCGCCCGCCACTCAACTAGAGTGATGGTGCGTAAGACGCACCCTACGGAAAACTGTTCCACAGAAAACGGAAAACGGAAAACTTTTCAAACCAGAGGCTGGCGATTCCAGGTTTTCCGGCTCAGGGACCGCGCCTCATTTTGTTCGCCTGGAGGAATCTTTTGTATCTGAATATACGCCAGAAGGTAATTTTGGGGTTTGCCGCCTGCGCCCTGGCCATCGGCTTCATCGGCGGATTTTCCTACCATTACCTCCACGCTATCGAGCTTAAACAGCACGTGGTCCAGATTGCCGATGATTTGCGGGAAATCGTCCTGGAAATCCGCCGCTACGAGAAGAATTATCTCCTGTACGGCAAGGATGAGGATTTTAAGGAGAACCAGGCCTATACCCAAAAAGCCCTGGAGGTTCTGGCCAAGATCATGGCCGATGTCAAGAACCTGAGAGTGGCTTCCCAGATGGATACCTTTAAGAAGGACCTGGTCGACTATCAGGGGCTGATGGACAAACTGGCCAGCCCGGGGGGACGAGGCCAACCGGACAGCCGGGGCCTGGAAGAGCAACTGCGGACCCGGGGGAAGGCCCTGGTGGACCTCTCGGTGCAGCTGGTGGCCTTCGAGCGCCTCAGGATTCTGGAAATCATCACCACCTTGAAAACTCAGCTTCTCGTCTCCGTGGTGGTGTTCCTGGCCTTCATGGGGTTTATCATCTACATCGTCAACCGCAAAATCATTCTTCCTTTGCGGGTGATCGAAAACACCACCAAACGCATTGCCCAGGGAGATTTCAAGCCCCTGCCGGTCCTGGACACCCGGGATGAAACCCAGCGGGTGGTGGAGGCCTTCAACCGCATGGTGGAGGAACTGGAACGGCGTCAGGACCAGTTGGTGCAGGGCAAGAAGATGTCCTCCCTGGGGGTCTTAACCGCCGGGATCGCTCACCAGCTGAACAATCCCCTCAACAACATCTCCACCTCCTGCCAGATCATCCTGGAGGAATTGGATCAGGCGGACCTGGAATTCGTCCGCAAAATGTTGACCAACGTGGAGCAGGAGGTCTATCGGGCCCGGGATATCGTCAAGGGGCTCCTGGAGTTCTCCCGGGTGCAGGAATTCTCCCTCAAGCTCATTCCCCTGGAGGACGTGGTCAAACGCTCCATCCGGCTCATCTCCAGCCAGGTGCCTCCGGGAGTCGACCTGGTGGACGAGGTCCCCTGGGACCTGATCCTGGAACTGGACGCCCAGCGCATGCAAGAGGTCTTGCTCAACCTGCTGATGAACGCCATCCAGGCGATTAAGGAAACCCCCGGGGAAATCCGCATCGCCGCCGCCCCGGACCCGGCGCACCATGAGGCCGTCATTACCATCGAAGACACCGGGGTGGGAATCCCCAAGGAGGAGTTGGACCTGGTTTTCGATCCCTTCTATACCACCAAGGAAGTGGGGGTGGGCACCGGCCTGGGGCTGTCCATCGTTTACGGCATTATCGAGAAGCACCACGGCCGCATCGCGGTGGAAAGCAAACAGGGGGAAGGCACCCGGTTTACCATCCGGATGCCTTATCACCCTGAGGTCAAGTCAGAGAGGGCCGCATTATGAGGCGGGGTAAGATTCTCATCGTCGAAGATGAACTGATCGCCCGGGAAAACCTGGAGCACGTGCTTAAGAAGGAAGGGTACGAGACCGTGGCGGTGGAAAGCGGCGTCCTGGCCTTTAAAGCCCTGGAAAAACAAGAATTCGACCTGGTCATGACCGACCTGAAGATGCAGCAGGTGGACGGCTTGCAGGTGTTGGAGCGCACCAAGGAACTCTCGCCGGACACCGAAGTCATTATGATCACCGGCTTTGCCACCGTGTCCACCGCGGTGGAGGCCATGCAGAAAGGGGCCTATCATTACCTGCCCAAGCCTTACAAGATTGACGAGATGCGTATCCTGGTGGCCAAGGCCATGGAAAAACGCTCCCTGCGCCAGGAAGTCACCGAACTGAAGCGCCAGGTCCAGAGCCAGAAGATCGTGCCCTTCCTGGTGGGCAAAAGCCCCAAGATCGAGCTTCTGAAACAGACCATCGAGCAGATTGCCCCCGCCGAAGCCACGGTGCTCATCCTGGGAGAGACGGGCACCGGCAAGGAACTGGTGGCCAAGGCCATCCACCACCTCAGCCCCCGGTCCGAGAACCGCTTCCTGGCCATCAACTGCGGGGCCTTCAGCGAAGAGTTGCTGGCCAACGAGCTCTTCGGCCACGAACGGGAAGCCTTCACCGGGGCCCGGGGAGTCAAGAAGGGCTTGCTGGAGGCGGCTTCCGGGGGCACGATCCTCCTGGATGAAATCGGAGATATGCCCACCTCCATGCAGGTCAAGCTGCTCCGGGTCCTCCAGGACAAAACCCTGATGCGGGTGGGCGGCACCAACGAAATCCCCGTGGACATCCGGGTGCTGGCCGCCACCAACAAGGATCTGAAAGGGGAGGTGGAGCGGGGCAACTTCCGCCGGGACCTCTACTACCGCATCAACGTGGTCACCCTGCACGTGCCCACCCTGGCGGAGCGCCAGGACGACATCCCCCTCCTATGCCAGCACTTTCTGGGGAAGTTTGCCGAGGCCCAGGATAAAAAGATCGACCGGATCAGTGACGAGGTCATGGACGTGCTGCTTCATTACGAATTCCCGGGCAATATCCGTGAGTTGGAAAACATCATGGAGCGGGCCGTGACCCTATGCAGCGGCAGCGTCATCGAGATGCAGCACCTGCCCCTGGATTTCCAGCAGCCGATCTTTCAGGTGCAGCGCTACCAGCGGCGGGAATTAAACACCCTGGAAGCCAATGAGAAGGAATACATCGCCTGGGTCGTCAAGCAGGTGAACGGCAACAAGACCAAGGCGGCGGAAATCCTGGGGATCGACCGGGTCTCCCTGTGGCGCAAACTGAAACGGTATGATTTGAACGGGGGGAACTGATAATGATTTGGGGGAGGGGGCAAAGGGCGCGAGCCCTATCCCCACTTACAAAAAACCCCAAACCCCCACCCCCAATCCCTTAAGAAGAAAATTGTAGGGGCGACCCGGTGGGTCGCCCTTCTTCTCTTGAATCGATGTTATCGGCGTTTCGGTGCTTCTTTTTAAACGGAGCTTGCCGTTAGCCGCGCGACTAATAGCGGGAGCCGCCCTCGATGTTTTGGATGATGGTGGCGGCCTCCAACCTCAGGGTCCGGTACTGGTTGACGATAATATTGAGGTTAGAAAGCTGGCCTTCCACGTCGTTGAGCGCCATGACCTCGGCGTCAATTTGCCGGCGCACGGCGCGATGCCGGTCACCGCAGTCGATTTCCCGGGGTACCCGGTCTCTCAACATCTGCACCTGACTGAGGGCGTCATTGCATAGCCGCATCGCCAGGCTTAATTTTTCGTCCGCCGAGGCCAGATTCGGGTTTCTCTGGGTCCTGGCCCGGTCTTGTTTAATCCCCGCCAGGTCATCGTATAGCATCTTTTCGTTCCAGGCGATGCGCTCCTTTACCCGGGCCGTCCGGGAATCAAAGTCATAGCACAGCCGGTCCGTGCGCCCCGCCAGTGCAGCGCTCGCCAGTAAAGAGCTCAGGCAGAGCAAAACCGCCACCCATAGTAACTTTTTCATCTCGTCCTCCTGTTGGTATTGAGAGAGTTACGGCCGTCCGGGTCTCATGCCCCCGATCACCATATCGGGATAAAGGGGAATGGTCAACATTTTTAGGTTCAGGCTCGATCCTGTATCAAGCTGTCCGAGGCCGGCTCCCGGCTCTTGACGATGGTCCCGCGACAAGGTATATGAAACTAACTATCAACCCTAACTTGTAAAAGAGAGTTGCCGGATGGTCATTTCGGGTCCAAGCAACCGGGAGCGGCGCACGGTGAAACGCATTCTCATGATCACGTTGGCATTAGGCTTGTTGAGTCCCGCCGCCTGTGGGTTGCTGTGGCCGGGCCAGGAGGCACCGAAAAATGAGGTTAAACTGGCGGGACACATCGAGGCGACCGAAACCGATCTGGCGTTTCAAGTCCCCGGCCGCATAGTGTCAATCTCGGCCGATGCGGGACAGGAGGTCAAGGCCGGCCAGGTGGTTGCCAAGCTTGACGATAAGGTTTTCCGCCATGAGGTGGATGCAGCGCTTGGGGCATGGGAAGAGGCGGATGCCACGCCTGGGCCCAAGAAGATCAAAGATGCGGGACTCCGGCAGGTAAAGGCGGCTTTGGAATTAGCCCAGCTGCGCTTGAGTTATGCCACCCTGATCTCCCCGGTTGACGGCATAGTCCTGGCGCGGTCAGCCAACCCCGGCGAATTAGCTGCGGTGGGCACCACCATCATTACCCTGGGTGACCTGGACCACGTCTGGTTTGAGGGCTATCTGCCGGAAAAGGACCTGGGGAAGGTGAGCTACGGCCAAAAGGCTGCCATCAGCATCGACGGGGCTCCCGGGGAAAAATATTCCGGCGCCGTATCGTATATTTCCCCGAAAGCCGAATTTACCCCGAAGACGGTGGAGACCTACCGGGAGCGGGTAACCATGGTCTATCGCGTCCGGATTAAATTGCCCAATCCCCAGCGAGTGCTGAAAATAGGCATGCCGGCCGAGGCAGTCATCTCCCTTGCCAAACCCTAAGCGCCCAATTTGCCTCCAAGCCACCGGGTTGACCAAGCGTTTCGGGCCCCGGGTGGCGGTGGATCACCTCAGCCTGGAGGTATTCCAGGGCGAGGTCTTTGCCCTTCTGGGACCGGATGGCGCCGGCAAGACCACGACCCTGCGGATGCTGAGCGGCATTTTGCCCCAGGATGAAGGCCAGGCCCGGCTATGGGAATTCGATTCCCTGCGGCAAGCCCGGCAGCTGCGGGAGCGCCTGGGTTACCTGCCGCAAAGCTTCGGCCTCTATGACGACCTCACCGTGGCGGAAAATATCCATTTTTATGCCGATCTCTGCCGGGTGTCCCGGGCGCAGCGGCGGCAGCGGACGCCGGAGTTGCTGGCCTTCGCCAATCTCACCCCTTTCCAGGACCGCCTCGCCGGCAAGCTTTCCGGCGGGATGCGCCAGAAACTGGGTCTCATCTGTACCCTGGTACACCAGCCCCGCATGCTGCTTCTGGATGAACCAACCTCGGGCATGGACCCGGTTTCCCGGCAGGAATTTTGGCTTATCCTGCATGAACTCCTGAAAACCGGGGTCACCATTTTCCTGGCCACGCCGGATATGGATGAAGCCGAACGGGCCCATCGGGTGGGTTTGATGCATCAGGGCCGGCTCCTGATGGCCGAAACCCCCCAGGCCCTCAAAGAGGCGTTTGCCGGAGAGTTACTGGAGCTGCGGACTCCGGACCTGCGGGCGGCCCGGCGGATTCTCACCGGCCAGCCTTACCTCCGCCAGGTGCTGGCCATGGGTGACCGGATAGTGCTCACCGTGGACCGGGCCGAGGCGGCTAAGGGCCTCATTGAACAGACCCTCCGCCAGGCCGGGGTCACCGTGGTGCGGATTTCCGAGGTCGAACCCGGACTGGAAGACATCTTTGTGCAGACCATGGCCCGGCAAGAGGATTGATGGATACTGATTTTGCCATCGAGGTCAAGAACCTCTCCTGTCATTTCGGGGACTTTCCGGCCGTGGATGACTTAAGTTTTCAGGTGCGCCGGGGCGAGATTTTCGGCTTTTTAGGGCCCAACGGGGCGGGAAAATCCACCACGATCCACATGCTCACCGGGTTGTTGTATCCCACCGCCGGGTCCGGCCAGGTGGCGGGCCTGGACCTGGTGCGCCAGGTCAAGCAGATCAAGCGGCAAATCGGCTATATGTCGCAACGCTTCTCCCTCTACGAAGACTTGACGGTGGAGGAGAACCTGCTTTTTTTCGGCGGAATTTACGGATTGTCCCCCGCCAGAAGCCGGGAGCGCGCCCGGGAACTGTTGAACCGCATGGATCTGTCCGAGAGACGCCGGGACCTGACCCGCCACCTGGCCAAGGGCTTGCGGCAGCGGCTGGCGTTGGCTTCGGCCATCCTCCATGAACCGGCCATCCTCTTTTTGGACGAACCCACCAGCGGCGTCGACCCGGTGTCCCGGCGGAAATTCTGGGATTTGATCTATGACATGGCCGACGCCGGGGTGACCACCCTGGTAACCTCGCATTATCTGGATGAGGATGAGTTCTGTGACCATCTGGCCCTCCTCTATCATGGCCGCCTTATTGCCCTGGGCACCCCCCAGGAACTCAAGGCCACGATTGGGGGCGAGATCCTGGCTATCTATGCCGACCGCCTGGATGAGGCCTTTGAGGTGGTGCGGTCCTTGCCGCAGGTGGTGACGGTGGCGATCTTCGGCAACCGCCTCCACGCGGCCACCACGAACCTGGCGCAAGCCCGGGAAATGGTGCGGGAAGCCCTGGAAGCCCGGAAAATCTCCATCCGGCGGATGGCGCCGGTGGCTCCCACGTTGGAAGACGCCTTTATCGCCATGATTTCCCGGGTGCGAGGGGACTGAGCCTATGGATCTGGGACGTACCTGGGCCATCGCCCGGAAGGAATTCATCCATATCCGCCGGGACCCCCACAGTCTCATCATGATCATGTTGTTGCCGGTGATTCAGTTACTGATCTACGGGTATGCCCTGACTTTCAACATTAAAGACGTGCCCATCGCGGTCTACAACCGGGACCGGGGCCACCTGGCGGACAAGTATCTCAACGAGTTCCGGGGTTCGCCCTATTTTAAACTGACCCGGGCGGTTGACAGCAGTGAGGTCCTGGATCGCCTGATCGCCGACCGCCAAGTGCGTTTGGGTTTAGTCTTTCCCCATGATTTTACCCGGCTCCTGCACCGGGGCCGCACCGCCTCGATCCAGGCCCTGGTGGACGGCGCCGAACCTAACGCCGCCAACATTATCCTCAGTTACGTCCAGAGCATCAGCGCCGATTTCAACCAGCAGCTCATGGGGGACCGGCTGAACCGGGAAGGGTTCCCGCAGCTCGAAGTGCGTCTCAAGCCCGAGTGGCGCTTCTGGTTCAATGAGGACCTGGAGAGCATCAATTTTATTGTGCCCGGTCTCATTGTGGTCATTATGACCATGGTGGGCACCATCCTGTCGGCCCTCTCCGTGGTCCGGGAAGTGGAACGGGGCGCCATGGAAAGCTTGTTCGCCACCAGCCTGGAGAAATCAGAACTGCTCCTGGGCAAGCTGGCGCCCTATTTCTGCGTCAGTATGGCGGTACTGTCCCTGGCCATGCTCATGGGACATTTTCTCTTTGAGGTCCCCTTGCGCGGCAGCCTGGGCTTGCTGATCGGACTTTCGGCCATTTACCTCCTGGTGATGCTGGCCCAGGGCCTCCTGGTCTCGGTCACCTCGGCCAACCAGCTACAGGCCTTTCAGACCGCGATGCTCATTAATTTTCTTCCCGCGCTCTTGATGTCGGGGTTTGTCTTTTCCATCCCGCTGATGCCGTTGCCGCTCCAAATGTTGTCCTACATCGTGCCGGCAAAATATCTGGTGACCATTTCCAAGGGCATCTATTTAAAGGGTATCGGTCTGGAAATTTTATGGCCGGATGCCCTGATCCTGGTGGCTTTCGCCGCCGCGTTTCTGCTGGCTACCCTGCGGCATCCCGTGAAAAAAATCAGGTAAAGCAAAATGGGCCGACGCATCTGGCAAATGGTGAAAAAGGAATTCATTCAGGTCTGGCGGGACCGGCGGCTGCGGATCTTCCTGATCCTGCCGCCCATCGTCCAACTGGTTATTTATGGTTATGCCATCAATTTCGACATCCGGCAGGTGCCTTTCGCCGTTTTTGACGAAGACCGGACCCAGGCCAGCGAGTCCCTGCTTTCCCGGTTCACGGCCTCGGAATATTTTCGCCTGACGGATTCCATCAACAGTGAAGCGGAACTGCGGGACCTGATCGACCGCAGCCGGATTACTCTGGCGGTGCACATCCCCAAGGGTTTTGCCGCCAAAATCAAGGCCAACCAGCCGGTGCCGCTGCAAATTATCCTGGACGCCACCGATTCCAACACCGCCCTGATTGTGGCTAAATATACCCGGACGATACTCAACGATTACGCCCGGGAGATGCTCCACCAGACGCTCAAGCACCTAAATTTGCCCAATAAATTGCAGACTCCGGTGGTGATCGAGCCGCGAGCCTGGCTCAACCCCAACCTGGAGAGCAAAAACGCCTTTGTCCCCGGGGTCATCGCTATGGTGGTGATGCTGGTGAGTCTGATGCTCACGGCCCTTTCGGTGGTGCGGGAGAGGGAGATCGGCACCATGGCGCAAATCCTGGTGTCCCCCTTGAGCCCGCTGGAATTTCTGTCCGGCAAGACCATCCCATTTGTCCTCATCTCCCTGGTGGACGTGGCCCTGATAACCCTGATGGGCGTCTTCTGGTTCGAGATCCCTTTTCAGGGGAGCGTCGCGGTGCTGTTTATCGGGACCCTGGCATTTCTGCTCAGTTCCGTGGGCCTGGGCCTGCTGATTTCGACGACCTGCTCCACCCAGCAACAGGCGGTCATGGCCGGCACCTTCGTCCTGACCCCCGCCATTCTGCTCTCCGGCTTGATATTCCCCATCGCCAACATGGCGGTAATTTTTCAATATATTACCTATGTCAATCCCCTGAGATATTTTATCGTCATCGTGCAGGGCGTCTTTCTGGGGGGGCGGGGTCTGGCGGTCCTGTGGCCCCAAATGGCCGCCATGGCCGGGCTGGGGGTGGTCTTTCTGGGCCTCAGCATCATCCGCTTCCGCGGCCGCCTGGCCTGAGAGCACGTCTTATACCGTTTTCTGTTAATTATAGCGGTTGCCAAAAATTCTTTCCCCTTAGAGGATCTCAAATCCCCTTTTTTCAAGGGGGGACTTTCCCAAGAATTGCTTATAGTTCATATTTCCCCCCTTTTTTCAAGGGGGGCAGGGGGGATTATAAGGCTTCCCTGAGCGGAAAAAACTTGTAGCAATTTTATATGACAGGTAGGGTGCGTCCTACGCACCATCGAGGGGCATTAAATCCCGTAGGGCGCGTCTCATACCAAGATGCGCTCATAAAAGTAAGAAAGGCTTCTATCCTGTAGGGGCGCACCTGTGTGTGCGCCCCTAGCCCAGGGCGGACACATAGGTCCGCCCCTACAAGAAATAAATTACCTGTTTGAGAGCAACTTGGTATCACGCGCCATTCTTGGTGCGTAAAACGCACCCTACGAAGGGAAATTGCCTTTTTGGGGGCAGGCTTATAGAAAAACAGCTCGGTGGGGCGAGCCTCAATGTCTGTCAGCGAGAGGCGGCCAGGGACGGCCGCTCCACCTACGCCAGCTATTTTCATCTTTCGTGGTGTCTGTGAGGAAATGATCCTTGGTATGAAACGCGCCCTACAACGGGACAGGTTGAACACCTGTACCACCAATCTTTAATAATACCGGGCAATGGCCAGCCAGCCGCCGGCTTCGGGCCGGGCCCAGGCCGGTATAATCCGCCCGGCCTGCACCAGGACCCGCCATCCGCCCTGCCAGGGTCTGGGGCTGAGGACCTCCACCGCCAGGGGGGCATGAAAATGGAATCCCACCCCCAGGGCCTTGACTGCCGCCTCCTTCAAGGCCCAGAGCAAGGCGGCGGCGTTGGAGGTGTTGCCGCCGCTCAGGGGCCTGGCCCAGTCAAGCTCCGCGGACCGGAAGGCTCGGGCCATGGGGTAGCCCGCCTCAAACTCCGCCGGCATGGCGGCGTCCACTCCCACCTGGCCGGTGCACGTCATGGCGGCGTAGATGCGACCGGCGGCCTGAGAAAACGATACCGCCGGGCCCGGTTGCCCGCCCAGGAACAGGCGCGGCTGGCCCAAGGCGGTTACCTCCAACCTCACCGTCCCAAGCGCCGATTGCCCGGCGCCATCCGGTTCCCGGCCGGGCAGGCTGGCCAGCAGTCGCCGCACCAGGCGTTCCTTGGCTCCGGCGACTGCCAGGTCTGAGGCGTAAATTACCGGATCGCACGGCCCCAGGCCGGAAAGCACCTGGGGTGCGGCCGCCTCGGACCAGCGCGGCCGGGGCGGCGGTTGGTTGCTGCTCCATGGAGACGCGGTCGCATCAACCATGACGGCCTCAGGCGGAAAAACCTTTCATGATGAGGCCGTTAACCGTCATGATGATCTGGCCTGCATCGTCTATAGCCCGGATATCCCAGGTGGCCCCCCCGCCATCGTGGGAGAGGCGGCGCCCCTCCAGGATAATCTCCTCCCCCGGCTGGCAGACACGGGAAAAGCGCATTTCGCCAATCCCGAAGGGAATCATGGCCGCAACTACCTCTTCCTCCCGCAGCAGCAAGTAAGAATTCACCAGATGCTGTAGGGCCTCCAACAGGTAAGGTGAATACTGATAGCGGGCGTCTTTCAACCCGGCAAAGTCTTCCACCCGGTTTAAAATAAGCCGGCCCCGGATGACGCCGCGGCTGGAGCCGTCAAGACCGTTCAGCAACCGGTAGCGCTCCCCAAAATCGCTGTATTTTCTGTAGAATCGCAGGACCCTCTCCTGGTTGAACTGGTCGCCGTCCAGTTCTTCCGGCCTGACGGTGAAGCCGGGCCAGTCGGGCAGCGGCTCACCCCGCGGTCCCAGGATTACCTGGCCGGCGTAGTTGGTGGTCCAGCGGTCCAGGATCCGCCCGTTGCCGGTAATATACGGGCTGGAAATGGACACCTCGCAGATCACTTCCCCGCCGGGGTTTTCCTGGAGCCGCCGGCAGAGGATACGGGCTTCGCGATTGACCCCCGGCGGACACTCCAGGATGTCCAGGTATTGGACCTGACGCACTCCCAAGACCGTTAAGCGGGGGCAAAGCAGGCTGGCGGCCTCCATGAAGGTTTCCAGGGCCATGACCCCTGAAACGAAGGGGTGTTTCATGAATTTGAAGGGCCGGTGGTCTTCCATCCACAAGTCGTGGTCCAGGGAGAAGGTGCGGCCGGCCTCCAGCGTCCCTGCCCCCATATCCAAATGGTGGATCGTCTGGATCATGGGGAATTCGTTTTCCCGGTAGGTGACGCCGGCGGCGCTGATATATCCCGGGCCGGGTGAGGGTTCCTCCAGATCCAGCCGTACGGTCTTGAGCGGCGGCAGGGTGCGGATGGGCATGACCCAGTGCTCCTGAGCCGGCCCCAGGAAGAGTTCCCGGTAGAACAGTTCAGCCAGCTCATTGACGGTGATATACGCATCGCCCATGCCCTTGAGCTGCATCAGTTCCCGCAATTCCGGGTCGTCAGCCATACCGGCGCCTTCGATGGGCGGAAGCATTAAGGCTTTGGCCCGCACCGACGGCTGCCGGGCGGCGATGACCGGCGCCAGGGCGGCCATGGCCCGGTTGCCGGCGCAGTAATTAATCTGGCCGACGTTGCCCCTGACCGCGGTAATGGAAGAGAGCATGACCATGAAGCGCAGGCCGTGCTCCCGGGCGGCGCGGTACAGGTTCCAGGCGCCCAGGAGTTTTACTTCCACCACCTGGGTAAAATCGGCCGCGGTCATGAACTCCATAAAGGAGTCCCGGATAATGCCGGCCCCGTGGATGACCCCACTGATGCCACCGTAGCGTGAAACCACCCGGCCCAGAACCGCAGCCACGTTTTCCGGATCATTGACATCACAGGAGTAATAAGTCGCCTCTATCCCCTGGCGGGCCAGTTCCTTGAGGGTCTGGGCAATTTCCCCACCGGAAGCCAGCCGCATGGCGGCATCGGCCTGAGCGGCCGGGGCCGCGGGGCTGTTTCCGCCTGAAGTGAGCGGGCTCGCGCCTGCAAGGCCGGCGCTGGCGGCGATCAGGCTGTCGTAGTCCACTTCGGGATCAAATTCGCTGCTGCCCAGGAGCACCAGGCGCGGTCGGTTCGGCGCCAGGGCATAGGCCAGATGAGGAGTGATGCCCTTGCCGCCGCCCGAGACGACGACCACATCACCCGGGTTTAGGGCAAAATCAGGCGGGTCGATCAGGGACAGGGGCTGCACGTGCCCTTCGATGGTGAAGGCCTCCTGGCCGTGGAACCGGATCTCCGCCAGGCTGTGGTCCAGGCTCAAGGCCTGTTTGAGCCCGGTCTCGAGGTCGGTATCGCCATCCAGCGCCACGCTGCGGAACAATACCGAGTCATATTCCAGTGCGGCGTCCAGGAACATGCCCCGGACGCCCTCCACCACAACTGCCGCCGGGTCGGCGTCGCAGCCGCCCCGGGTGATCAGCAAACAAAATTTCCGGCCCGGGGAGGCCACCAATTGCTGCATGGCGCCGAAAAATTCGGCGAGCCGGGTCGGTATGGCTTCGATGTCCTGGATGGCGGCGTTGGCAGCTTCGTCCAGCACCAGCACCAGGCCGGCCAGGGATGGCGCCGCCTGGGCCGAATCCTCGGGAGGGCGCGCCTCAATTTGGCCGGGGAGGTCCAGAATCCGGGGCACGACCGCAAACTGCCGGCCGAGGGCTTCGGCGACCGCGGCGGCCAGGGTTGACCCGGAAGCGGGGCACATGACGGCTATTTCCTGTCCGGGGGCTAATTTCAGGGTGGTGCCGGCGCTGCCGCCCAGGGGAACCTCATGAAAGACGATGCGTTTGATCGCCTCGGGCTGGCTGGGGGTTGCGGAGGCGCCGGGCTCGGGAGCGGTTGCCGCATCACTGTCGGCTTCGGCGGCCGTCCCCGGGGCCGCGCCGCGTTCCCGCACCAGGGCTATGCGGTCGGCAATCTCCTGAACCGTACGCACGTTGATAAAATCTTCCAGCTTGATGGTGATGCCGAAATGACGTTCGGCGGCGTCCATGATGACCGGCAGGCGGCTGGAGCGGATGGCCAGATCCTGGCGGATGTCCATGTGGGGCTCGATTTCATCCCGCTCGTAGCCGGTGGCGTCCATGATGATCCGGATCACGGTCTCAACATAGTCCCCGGGAGAAAGAGGCGGAAGAACCTGGGTAACTTCGGCTGCCGCAGGCGCCATGGCTGGCGCAGCCGCGCCTGGCACAGTGGACGGGGGTCCGGCCGCCAGCGCCGGGCCGGTCAGGAGACTGGCGTTAAAAAGTTCCGCAAAACGCGCCTCGCTGAAAGAGGGGTCAACTTCCCGGCGGATGGCCTCCAGAATGGCCGGTTTGAGATACTTGCCAAAGGTGTCCAGGACAAAGGTGTTGATTTCCCGTTGCATCACTGCCACCGCCCGGTTATCCGCCGGTATCGGGGGGGGGGGCCGGGGGGCCGGGGCCGGAGCGGCCTGTGGCAGAGTCACCTGAGCCGCCGGCTGGGCGGGCTGCACGTACCCCAGGGCGTAGAGCTGAGCCACCGCCGCCCGGAAGGCATGCGCCTCATTTTCGGGTAAGGAGGTATGGATGCAACGGGGGGCCTCAAAAGTATCGGCAATGAGGTTGCACAAGGTGTTTTTCGGCCCTACCTCCACAAAGGTGCGCACGCCATGGTCATGCCACAGGGTTTCGACATTTTGCTGCCAATGGACCGGATTCTCCAAATGATCCAGCAGGATCTTCCGGATGGCCTCGGGTTCATCCGGGTAAGGTTCCCGGGTAGTATTGGAGATCACCGGAATCTGGGGCGGATGGAGCTCGATGCCCGCCAGGAACTCGGCCATTTCCTCCCGGATCACGGCCATGATGGGGGAGTGGAAGGCCATACTCACCCGCAGTTGGGCATTCCAGTAGCCTTCCTGATCCAGTTCGGCCTTGAGGCCCAGGACTTCATCGGTGCCGCCGCCCAGGACTATCTGCCGGGGCGAGTTGAAATTGGTGACCTGGACGTTACGGCGCTGGGCCAGCTTCTGCTGCAACACCTCCTCGGGTACGTCCACGGCGATCATGGCGCCAGGGTCCAGGTTCAGACCCGCGGCCTTGTCCATGCACCGGGCCCGCTGGTTGATGATCCGGAAGCCGTCTTGCCAGGAAAAGACCCCGGCCACGCACAGCGCCAGGATTTCCCCCATGCTGTGTCCGGCCATGGCTGCCGGCTTTACCCCCAGGGCCAGAAGCTGGCTCACCAGGGCGTATTCGAAGGTGAACAGGGCCGGTTGCTGCCAGCGGGTTTTCTGCAGGTCCTCGTCCTGGGAGTTGAACATCAAATCCAGGAGATCGAAGTCGGCCCCCGCATCGACGCGCTCTATCCACTGGCGGACCAGGGGGAAGGTGTCATAAAGGTTCCGGCCCATCCCCGGATAGTAGGTGCCCTGACCCGTAAAGACCAGGGCCATGGGCGCGGGCGGCTCAACCTCGGGAGCCGCGAAGATGCCCTGGCCGGCGAGGCCCCGCAGGGTTTTGTCCGTTAACGGGGCGGTGAGGGGAGCAAGGGCCGCCACTTTATCCCGAGCCTCGGCATCGCCTTCGGCCACCACTCCCAGTCGATGGGGAACCGCTGAAATCCGAGTCTTCAGTAACGACACCCCCTCAATCATCGCCGAGGGCGCCGGCTCTTCCTTTACTTCCGGCCCAGCCGGGGGGCGCGAGGCGCCCGGGACCAGCACCACCCCGGTGCCGTTGAGACATTCTTCCAGGTGCACCACGAAATTAGCACCGCCGAACCCAAAGGCGTTTATCTGGAGCCGCCGGGGCTGATGCGCCGGTTTGGGCCAGGCTTCGGGTTGAGGAGTTACCTGGAACCCCCAGCGTTCCAGGTCGATATCGGCATCGGGGGAGCGATAGTTCAGGGTGGGAGGGTAGATCCCGCTTTGCAGGGACATGACGCCCCGGCCCAGGCTAATGATGCCCGAGGCCCCCAGGCAGTGGCCGATCTGGGACTTAAAGGAGCTTAGCATAACCCGGCGGCCATTGGAGTAAAAGCTCTTGAGGGCCCGGATTTCCTCCAGGTCCCCTTGCACGGTGGCGGTGGCGTGGCATTCCACCAGGTCCACCATTTCCGGGCCGTAATTGGCATCCTCAAAACCGGCGCGAATGGCGATCTTCTGGGTTTCGGCAACACTCTCCACCATACCCCGATCGTTATTGCTGGCGCCGACCCCGGTAATGTAGGAATAGACCCGGGCGCCGCGCTTTTTGGCCACCGATTCCCGTTCAATGACAATCATGCCGCCGCCCTCGCCCAGGACAAACCCGTCCCGGGTGGAGTCGAAGGGGCGGCTGCTCGCCTCCGGGGGACAAGCGAACCCGGAAACGCCGGCCAGGGCCCCCAGGGCCGAAAATTCTATAAAGTGAGCCGGAAACAGGTTTTCTTCCCCGCCGCCCACCACGGCGGCGTCCAGGATGCCGTTGTTGATCATCTGGATGGCGCTGTAAATGGCCACCAGGCTGGTGGCGCAGGCGGCGGAGACCGAGTAGCACGGACCCGTGAAGCCGAACTTGTTACTGATGAAGCCGCCGGCGGTGCTGTTCAGCCGGCCCAGGAGCGTGGTGTCGTCCACGGTGATATAGCCGGCCTTGATGTGCTTCTCCGCCTCCAGGGCCATTTCCGGGGTTAAGTTCAGCAGGCCCTGCAAGGAACGGACGATCTTCGGGGCCGTCACGCCGATAAACAGGTCCCCCAGGGTGCTGGCCGATTCCCCCGAATTCTGGGAAATGAGAATGCCGATACGCTCCCGAGGGATGTTGGAATCCACGATGCCCGCATCCAGGATCGCCTGGTTCGCCAGGTACAGGGTAAGCTTGGTGGCGTTGGCCATGGTGCGGAAGTCCTGGGGCGGGATGTTCAAATCCTTACGCGAGATATCGACGTTCTTAAACGCCCCCACCTTGCAATACGTTTTCTCCTTGGTGCCGGGACGGGGCTCGTAAAACATATTGTGGTCCCACCGGGAGGCAGGTATCTCGGTAATCCCGCTCTTCAAGGCCAGGACGTTTTCCCAGATCTCGCCGGGGGTATTGCCCAGGGAATTAACTTGGGCCATGCCGGTTATGGCCACTCGCTCCCGCCCATTTCTGGTCTTGGAGCCGGACCGCACCGCCTTCCCCTTTGAGGGGCTCACCTTCGTCACTATCTTCTTTTCAGGCCCTCCGGCCAATTCCTGGTGTAGTTCACCAATAGTCGATACCCGGTTAATCATGCCCGCCACCGCGCCACTCATGAATTGACCTTCCTTTAAACACGTCTCTTCATCCATCAAGGAACCGGCGGGCTGATCCTGGCCCCGGGAGGCGATCAGGAGACTCCTGGCGCTGAGGGATTCCAGTTGCCGCCGAAAAGCCGACTCATTTTCGCTGCCGGAAACAAACCTGCGCTCCAGAGCCAGAATGGCCTCCATCTTGGGAGTTTTGAGGGAGCGCACCCGCAAGCCGATGCTTTCGCCGGACAGGGCGGTCGCTCCCGGCGCGGCCTCAAGGATCACCCGCTGGTAGAGCCGGCTTAAGGCGCCGGTGGAGACGATTTCCCGGGTGGCCAGGTAGGCGGTGCCCATCTGGATGGCGTCCGCGCCCAGCATGGCCGCCCGCAGTGCGGTCTCGCGGTTGAAAATCCCCCCCGCCAGCACCAGGTAACGGCCCTGAAAGAGTTCCGGTTCCCGCCGCTTTAATTCCAGTGCCATCTGATGCAACGTCAGGGACGAGTGCGCCCCCACGTGGCCGCCGGCCTCCTGCCCCTCCAGGACCAGCCAGCGTACTCCGCCTTCCAGGGCCAGGCGCAGCAGCCCTTCGTCGCCGGTAACATAGATTACTTCGATACCCTTTTCTCTTAAGCGGATGGCGTAAGCCGGGTCGCCGGCGGCGATAGCCACGAAGGGGGGGCGGACTTCTTCGACCCAGGCCAGTTGTTCTTCCAGGGCGGGATTTTCGGCCAGGGCGATGAGATTAACCGCGTAGGGCCGCGACCCCATGAGGCTCTCGAGACGACTGAAATCAGTCTCCAACTGGAGGCGGTTTCTGAGGCCCAGGGCCACGGTGGGGAGGCCGCCGGCTTCGGCCACTGCCAGGGCGAATTCGGGCACATCGCTGATCCAGGTCATGGCTCCCTGGATAAAAGGATACGTGGTGCCCAGCTCCCGGGCCGCGGGGCTATCCAGAAAACGCCTGGCCGTGGTTTTCAGGTCCCGCAACAGCCTGGCCACTTCCGCCTGAAATCCTTGGATGGCCTCGGCGCTCCCGGCGCCGAAGCGCTCGGCGAACCCCGGCGCAAAGGCGGCTTCCGGACCCAAGGGGATCAGGCGCCGCCGGTCCAGATCGCTTTCCAGGGCCGGCACCGAGGCTCCCGCCACATGTTGAGCAAAGGCGCGGCGCTTGGCCGCGCTCATGGGGCTGTCGCTCAAAGAGCGGGCGTAACGTTCCAATTCTTTTACGGCCGGGAAATTGCCTTTATCGAAAAGCCGGCAGAACACCCCCAGGGTGCCTCCGGCCATGCTGGTGTGCTCGGGACGCAACTTAGCGATCTGTTCCCGCAGCCTGTCGTCTATCTCCACCAGGTCAGTCAGCCAGTGGAGACTTTCAAAGACGATGCCCTTGGCGCCGGTAGCCAGAAAGGCCGCCGCCGCCTCCGGGGTGGCCACTCCCCCCCAGATGACCAGATCCACCTCCCGGCCGCTGGACCGGAACATCTCTTTGGCGCCGGAGAACAGGACGCCGATCGTGTCCCCACTCACAAACCCCGCCGCCTCGTTGCCTTTGAGGGCGACGGTCCTGATGGGGCCCTGGCGCTGAATGAGAAGGTGGAGAAGGTCTAAATCGCTGATGACCGGCAGGCAAGTGCATCGGGCCGAGAGCTGGTCCAGGCGCTGGAGAAAAACCTCGGGGGCGCCGGGAAAAAGGTCGCGGTGGTATTCCACCCACAGGGTCTTGACCCCGGATTCCTCCAGGAAGACCTCCAGTTCCGGCTCCATCAAATCGGCGGCGGAAATCTTTGCCGCGGTGGCGCCCGCCGCTCGCAGGGCTGTCGCCATCCGGGCGAACTGCGTGGCGTTCAGATCAAATAGGGCGCGGCTGGATGTCAAGCGCGCCACATCCACCACCGTGTGGCTGACGTTCCGAGACCCCCAAACGAACGCAAAGAACTGGTTCGCACCAGGAAGGTGCATCGTTGACTCCCCCATCAAGCCACCATGCTAAGTGAAGCGCCAAGTCCCCGCAACGCCGGAAACCCTGGTCTAAGTTCACTCAGTCAAAGCTGCATCTCCCATTATAGAGCAAATAGGCTAATTAGTCGAGATGATGCGCCAACCCAGGGTTGGCTGACTAAAGACGGTGCATTGGAACTTTTTTCTTTAAGCCTAAATAATAGCAAAGGATTTTCAAAAAAGGCAATTAATTTTTCTGAATTCCGGGCATGGAGAATCAGCCCCCTGGTTTGGCCGGGAAATCCTCATAACCCCCAGGGCTTTCCCGGAGGCGGGACCGATGCCTCAGCCCGGGCTGGCGCTCCCCGCTGGTTGATTCCTAATTTTGTGCGCCGGATTTCCCTCTGAAATTGGTTAATATGATTATGATGAATCCGCGGACCAGATTGACAGGTTGGGGGATTCATTTCATAATGGGTTTAAAGTATTTGGCCTCCCTGTTTCCCACGTCCCTTTTTCTGGGGCTCAGCTTACTGGGGTCAGGAGAGGCCATAAATAAGTTATGCCACTGTGGCCAGAGGATACCTGATGCAAAAATTGAGACTTCCCGATAGGCGGACCCTGGTCATCATAGTTTTGGCGGCGGTTGCCATCCTGGCTCTCGTAGGCTACCTGCGGCGCGGCGGCGATACAGCGGCCGGGTTTCGCACGGTCAAAGTGAAGCAGGGCGACCTGCAGGCGACCATCAGCGCTACCGGGACGGTGGAGCCGGAAGAAGTAGTGGATATCGGGGCCCAAGTCGCCGGCAGGATCGTGGCCTTCGGTACGGATAAGCTTGGCCATGAGGTCGACTACGGCTCCGTCGTCGAAACCGGGACGGTGCTGGCCCGGATTGACGACGCCCTCTACGCCGCGGATGCCGCCGCGGCCAAGGCCCAACTGGCGCAGGCCAAGGCCGCAGTCCAGAAAGCCGAAGCCGATCTGGGGCAAATGAAGGCCAAGCTCCTCCAGACCGAGAACGACTGGAAGCGGGCCCAAAAGCTGGGGCCATCGGATGCCCTGTCGAAAACCGACTTCGACGCGGCGCGTTCAAACTATGAAGTTGCCAAGGCCGTTCTCGGGGTCGGGAAAGCCGCCATCGAACAGGCGAAAGGCACCGTGGCCCAGGCCGAAGCCACCTTGAGGCGGGCCTTGCAAAACCTGAGCTATTGCACCATTAAATCTCCGGTCAAAGGGGTCATTATCGACCGGCGGGTCAACATCGGCCAGACGGTGGTGGCCAGCCTCAATGCCCCCAGCCTCTTTCTGCTGGCCAAGGATTTAACCCGCATGCAGGTCTGGGTGTCGGTCAATGAAGCGGATATCGGCCGGATCAAACCGGGCCAGGCGGTCACTTTCACCGTGGATGCTTACCCCGGGGAGGTATTTTCGGGGGAAGTAGGAAAAGTGCGGCTCAATGCCACCATGACCCAAAATGTGGTCACCTATACCGTGGAGATTATCACCGATAATTCGAACGGCAAACTGTTGCCGTATCTGACCGCCAACGTCACGTTTATCGTGGGGGAGCGCAAAGATGTCCTGCTCGTCCCCAACGCCGCTTTGCGGTGGACTCCCCAGTTGTCGCAAGTAGTGGCGGAGTTCCGGGGGAACTCCGAGAAGGCTCCGGGGCCCGAGGCGCCGGCTCAGGCCAAGCCGCCTGCCAAGGCCGGTAAGGAGGAGCCAGCCCGGGGCGCCGTTTATGTCCCCCAGGGCTCCCTGGTGCGCCCGGTTTACGTCACCCTCGGCTTGAGCGACGGCAACCAGACGGAAGTGAAGAGCAGCGAGCTTAAGGAAGGGACGCTATTAGTGGTGGGCGAGATGGGAGGCCAGCCGGCCGGGAAACCGGCGCCGGGTGGCAGCCCCTTTACCCCTCAACTCCGGCGGACCCGCTAACACCAGATAACCGCCGGGTATAAAGCGGCATCCAGGCTTTGAAAGTGGATAACGAGAGCCTCCATGGATTTTATCGAACTGCGGGATATATATAAGACCTATCACCTGGGCGAAATCGACGTGCCGGTGCTGAAAGGCATCTCGCTGAAGGTCTCTCCTGGCGAGTTTGTCGCCCTCATGGGCACATCGGGTTCGGGCAAGACTACCCTCATGAACATCCTGGGGTGCCTGGACCGCCCCTCTTCCGGGGAATTCTGGCTGGACGGGCAGGATGTGGTGGCGCTGTCGGCTGATGACTGGGCCCAGTTGCGCAACCAGAAAATCGGTTTCGTCTTTCAGACCTTTAACCTGCTGCCCCGGACCAGCGCCCTGGAAAACGTCATCATGCCCTTGTCGTACACCGCACAGCACCTCTCCGACCAGGAGGGGCGCCAGCGGGCCGGAGACTTGCTCCGGCGAGTAGGGTTGGGGGATCGCCTGGACCACGAACCCTCGCAACTCTCCGGCGGGCAGCAGCAGCGGGTGGCCATTGCCCGGGCTCTCATTAATAATCCCTCCATCCTGTTCGCCGATGAGCCCACCGGAAACCTCGACTCCAAGACCAGTGAAGAAGTTTTGGAACTCTTCCGGCGACTCAACGAAGAGGAAGGGGTCACCATTATTCTGGTCACTCATGACGCCAACGTCGCCCGATCCGCCAACCGGATCATCCGGATTACCGATGGGATGGTGGAAACCGAAGAACCAAAAACTCAAGCGGCTCCGGAGGGGCAGGTTGGTGCAGCGCCTCCGGCGGGCTCAGGAGTCGCGGCCACGCTGCGTTCAGGATTTGCATGGCTGCGGCTCCAATGGATGGTACGGACCGCCCTGCACGGCCTGAGGCGCAACGTCATGCGGGCGGCCCTGACCACACTCGGCATCGTCATCGGTGTGGCCGCGGTCATCGCCATGATGGAGATCGGGAGCGGTTCTTCCAGCGCCATCCAGGCAACCATTGCCAGTATGGGGGCCAATAATCTTTTAGTTTTGCCGGGTACGGCCTCCAGCGGCGGCGTCAGCTTCGGGGCAGGCAGCGTCATGACCCTAACCCCCCAGGACGCGGAGGCGATTCTGAACGAATCCCCGGCGGTCAGAGGGGCAGTGCCGGTAGTCCGGGCCCGGACCCAGGTCATTTATGGCAACCGCAACTGGGTGCCTTCCTTTATTTACGGCACCACTCCGGCCTGGCTCGACATCCGGGAATGGGGCCTGGCCGAGGGCGACATGTTCACGGAGCGGGATGTCCGCAATGCCAGCAAGGTCTGCGTCTTAGGCCAGAGGCTGGTCCGGGAGCTGTTTCAGGGCGAAAACCCCATCGGCAAAGAGATTCGCGTCCAGAATGTTTCCTTCCGGGTGATCGGGGTTCTCACCGCCAAAGGCGCCAACATGATGGGCATGGATCAGGACGATGTCCTGCTCGCCCCCTGGACAACGATTAAATTTCGGGTGACCGGCTCCTCCGCGGCCACTGCGAACCAGAGCGCCGCTGCCACCACCTCCGGGTCAGGCACCACCACGACCGTAAATAGTCTCAACCAAATCTACCCTACTGCTAAAAACGAGCTTTATCCCATACCATCGGCGACCCAGGCAGCCAATAACCCCATGCCAGTGCGCTTTACCAATGTAGATCAGATCCTGACCGCGGGTCGTTCCACTGAGGAGGTTCCGGCCGCCATCAAGCAAATCACCCAGATACTGCGGGAGCGGCACCGGATTGGCCCGGGGGAGCCGGATGACTTCAATATCCGGGATATGACCGAAATGACCAAAGCACTGTCTTCCACCGGCACCATGATGACCAGGCTTCTCCTCGCGGTGGCCATGATTTCCCTGTTGGTCGGGGGCGTCGGGATCATGAATATCATGCTGGTGTCGGTGACGGAACGGACCCGGGAAATCGGCCTGCGTATGGCCGTAGGGGCCTGGAGCCGGGATATCCTGCAGCAATTTCTGTCGGAATCGGTGATTCTCTGTTTCTGCGGCGGGGTGGTGGGCATCCTGGTGGGTCGGGGAATTTCCCTGTTGGTCCGGGTCTTTCTGAGCTGGCCGACGGAATTATCCCTGGGCGCCATCATCGCGGCCTTTGCGGTGTCGGTGACGGTGGGCATCGTGTTCGGCTTTTATCCGGCCTGGAAGGCCTCGCGTCTGGACCCGATCATCGCCCTGCGGTATGAATAAATTTTTGTCAGACTCCGGAGGAATACCAATTTCTCGGGCAACCATGGTCACCCTGAAAAGAACAAGGCACAGCCTGGAAAGGCTGTGCTACCAAAGAAAGTGAATGATCTCATGTATATAACGGCTGACGCCCGACCAAAACTCAAGACGCTTCTGCTGAGCGTAACGGCTTTTTGCCTGATAACGCTGGTCGGCTGCGCCGTGGGCCCTGATTACCACCCGCCGGATACCAAGGCCCCCTCCACCTGGGACGGCCAAACCGCCGTCACCCCGGCCACGCCCAGCAAGACCACCATCGATCCGGTGACCCTGGTGGAATGGTGGACTGCCTTTAATGATCCGACCCTGTCTTACCTGGTGGACATGGCGGTGCGCGCCAACCTGGATGTGCGCCTGGCCGAGGCGCGCATCCGCCAGGCCCGGGCGGCCCGTTGGGTGGCGGGCGCCCCCCTCTGGCCCCAGGTGGACGCCACCGTTCTCTATGAACGGAGTCACACTCCCTCCGCAGCCGTTACCACGGAGGGAGGCGGGGTCGTCGTAGCTGGGCCAAGCACCTCTTTGGGCGGCAGCCGGCCGTTCCGGGAATTATTTCAGGCCGGTCTGGACGCGTCCTGGGAATTGGATATTTTCGGAGGCACGCGACGGAACCTTGAGGCCGCCGGCGCCGATCTCCTCGCCGCGGTGGAGGACCGCCGCGACGTTTTGGTGATCATGATGGGCGACGTGGGGACCAACTATATCAACCTGCGGGGATTTCAAAAGCAGATCCAGATTGCCCGTGAAAACCTTAAGGCGCAGAAACACAATGCCGATATCATCCAGAAGCGGCATGACGCCGGCTTTGTGGGGGGCCTGGATGTGGCCAATGCCAAGGCCCAGGTAGCCACTACCGAAGCCACGATACCGCTTTTCGAGTCCTCAGCCCGGGCAGCCATCTATAGCCTGGGAGTGCTGCTGGGCCGGGAACCGGCGGCCCTGGTACAAGATCTGGCCAAGGCGGCGCCGATCCCTCCCACCCCTCCGGAAATTCCCGTGGGCCTGCCTTCAGAGTTGCTGCGGCGCCGCCCGGACATCCGCCGGGCCGAGGCCCAGATTCATGCCGCCACGGCCCGCATCGGGGTGGCCACCGCCGACCTTTTCCCCAGGTTTTTCCTGACCGGGAGCTTCGGCGTTACCACCAGTGACGTTGCCAAGCTGGGGAGCTTGGCAAACAATAAGTTCTGGTCATTTGGCCCCAGCGTCACCTGGCCGATTTTCGCCGGCGGCCGCATCTACTGGAACATCAAAATTCAGGATGCGCTTCAGGAACAAGCGCTGCTGACGTATGAAAAGACGGTGCTCACCGCCTTGAAAGACGTGGAAACCGCCTTGGTAGCCTACGCCAAGCAACAGGAAACCCATAAATCCCTGTCCGAGGCCGTGGTGAACAACCGCAAGGCCGTGGACCTTGCCACGCAGCTTTACCTGGCCGGCAGGTCGGATTTCCTGAACGTCCTCATCGCGCAGCGATCGCTCTTTGCCACCGAAGATGCCCTGGCGCAGAGCACCACCGCCCTGGACACCAACCTGATTGCGCTCTACAAGGCGCTGGGCGGAGGCTGGGAAAAGGGAGAGGCAGCAATGGCGGGGAAAGCTAAGCCATAAAGAGACCGGGAGAAAAGACCGGTCAGCCGGAGGGAGAAAAGCCTTTGGGTGGCTGGTTTACCCCCAAACTCTTCACGGTGCCGTCCCGGCTGAAGGTCACGGCAAGCTCCCGGCTGGTTTCCCCCAAAGAGGGGGCGACGGCTTTGACCACGGGCACAAACGCCAAGGGCGTGGGGTAGACGGTGATCCTGGAATAATGCCAGGTTTCCTCCTCCTGGCCGCCATAGGAGGCAGTGACCGGGTAACCCAGGAGGGCCGCGACGTCGGCCTGGGTGGACTTGCCCACCTCGATCTGGGAGACGCAACCGGCATCGGTAATGGCCTTGGTGCCGGTCGAGACACAGGCGCTGACGACCAGGAGAGTTAAGACGGTCAGAAGTTTAAGTCCTGCGGTCATGGTTTGATCCTGGAATGGTGGCGTTCGAGGTTAGCCGGCCATGCCCCTGGCCCAGCGCCTTAATTTTTATCGGGGGCCTCTCACCGCCCCCTTCCCCTGGCCCGAACCGGATTTTCTCTAAGAGTGCCAGCGAACCATTCGTGCGTCAGTCGCTAAGCAAGAGCAAATGGAGCATTGCCGGGACACTCTTCCCCCCCTCCAATATATAGGTAGTTAAGACGGTGACGGTCTGGCTGTAAGTGCTGGGACCGCTTATCCCCTGGGTTACCTGGAAGCTTCCGGTGGAAGCGAAGGTATGATACGGGCTGCGGTCCGAACTGGGGCTGGTGCTGTCCCCAAAATCCCAGCTCCAGTTGGCCCCGGCGATGGACATGTCGGTAAACCAGACCCACAGGGGCTTTTTCCCGATATTAGGCTGCGCCACAAAATAAGCGAAGGGCTTAGTTATTTTAAACGCGTCCCAACCGCCATAATAGCTGCCTGTCGGATTCTCAACAGCTTTATAACCCATAAACCAAGAAATAGACGCCCGGTCCCAATAGACTGTGGCGTTTGTTATGGCAAAATAATCAACGCCACCACCAGAAACAAACAAAGCTCCATCAACATTCCAACTGCTGGCCCGGGGGTCCCGGATAGCATGTTGGACTAAAGTTCCTCCCCCTTCTTCTGCCACCCACGCAACTACCCCCTCTTTGACCAGGAAGTGTTGAAAAGAATAAACATTTGTTCTTTCTGTCTGCCCGCTTATCCAGGTGCCTTTATCCGGGTCATAGGTGGTATACCCAATCACAGTATTTCCTGTAGGAAGACTGGCAATATGGGCCACCACCCCATCAGTAACCTTCAATTGGGAAACACTCGTAAAAGGCCCCCACCCGTCGCGTTTAAAAGTGTCCAGCCACGGATCAAAGGTAATGCATTGGAGGGAATAAGTGCCGTCATCGTGGCGGAGGACCCAGGCAATAACGCCGTTATGCTGTTTCATATCGACGACGGTAATTGTGGGGGGGAAACCGAGACTTCCAGTATACCCCAATTGCTTCTGGGGATTGTACACAGTGTAAGTTATCTTGTTGGTGGAGTACGAACCAGTGGCTTGGAGAGGAGGGTAATAACCCCAAGCGACATGAGATCCCAAACAGAGCAGCCAACCAAGGATAAAGGCGCCGAGATAAGTCGCCCGGAACTTGTTCATGCCCCTATCTCCTTAAAGTACTCCTCCTTACCCCGTTAGAATCGAAATTATCCGGTGGCCTTGGCCACTGCGGTCAAGAAATGGTTTTGGTAACCTCCCTTGCGAAGTTAAATCTTCAGAAAGCTTTCTTTATTTTAATGCTCACATTATTGTAAACAAAATTAGCACAAAATGCGGCAGGTGTCAACGATTTTGACCCACCCGAGACCGCAGGTTGACAGGCAGGTCTGGTTGTGGCATGGTGGGCAAGGAAGTAAATAAACCGGGAGGCCGCCCGATGAGGCCGTTCCCTGTGAAGACTGACAGCCCGGGCGTCCCGGTGTCCGAGGCACCGGCGGCCCCCCAGGGGTCTTGACTGTGCTCGGGCTGTGCTGTTTTGGGGGCGATCCGGCCGGTGAGATTCGCAGTGCAGCTTTAATGGTCAGCCGCGCCCCGGGGCAAGGCGCGGGGGAAATGTGGCCCTGGCGGCGGCAGCCGCCCGGTACTGAGGCTTGAGGGGGAAAGGCGCGCCATGAGGACTTTTGCCATTGCAAATCAGAAGGGGGGAAGCGGCAAGACCACCACCAGCGTCAATCTGGCGGCGGCCCTGGGGGAGAAAGGCCGGCGGGTGCTGGTCATCGACCTGGACCCGCAACATTCCACCACGGCCTGGTTCGGGGTCAAAAACGCCGGCAAGGGAGTGCTGGGGATCTTTGCGGAAAATGGCTCCATGCTGGACCTGGTGCAGGAGTCGGGGGTAGCCGGGGTGGACCTGGTGCCGTCTTCGTCCTGGCTGGTGGGGGCCGAGAAGATGCTGGCCGGGGAAGTGGGGGCCGAAACCATCTTGCGGCGCAACCTGGACCGTCTGCCGCCGGACCGCTGGGACTATGTGCTCATCGACTGCCCCCCTACCCTCGGGGTGCTCACCGTCAACGCCCTGGTGGCGGTGGCCGAACTCCTGGTGCCGGTGGAGGCCCACGTCATGGCCTTGAGCGGCCTGGCCCAACTGCTGCAGACCGTGGAGGTGGTCCGGGACCGCCTCAACCCGGACCTGAGAGTCTCGGGCATCCTGGCCTGCCGGGTGGATTTTCGCACCCGCCACGCCCGTGAGGTGGTGGAGCAATTGCGCCAGCGTTCCGGCAGTCTGGTTTACCGCACCGTCATCCGGGAGAATATCCGGCTGGCCGAATGCCCCTCCTTCGGTCAGGCCATCACCCACTACGACAGCAAGAGCGCCGGCGCCGCGGACTATCGGGCCCTGGCCGACGAGATCATCAGCCAAGAAGGGAGTTGAACGATATGGCCAAACGCAGCACTATTGGCGAAAACCCGCTGGATGCCGTTTCCCAGGAACACCCGCTGGATACCGTCGTGCCCGATCTCTCGGCCAGAACCGGCCGGGGGCAACCGCCGCCGGAAGTGGACCCCGAGGTGCTGGCGCGCCTGGCCGAACTGGAAGCCGGCCTCAAGACGCTGCGGGCCGAGATGACGGGGCTTAAAACCGCCGCGGCGGAAGCAGCCGCCTTGAAGACCACGGTGGCCGGATTGCCCAATGAGGTGGCCGGACTGCGCCGGGAGGTTGACCAACTCAAGGTTGAGGCCGCGGCCGCCAAGGCCCTCCAGGCCGAAGTTATCCAGTTTAAAACTGAACTGGCCCAGCTCCGGGCCAGCGCCGGCCCCGGCGACCTCCCCTTTTGGATGCGGGGCAAGAAGAAGTAGAGGGCCTGGGCCGAACCGACTTGACTCCCACCCCCATTAACCGCGCCCCTGGGGAGGGCAACGGACCCGGCTCCCCGGCCGGGACTCCGGAGCCGGACCTGCGTCTCGCATCTCCTTGAGCAATAATTGCCATGGGCAATGGTTCAGACTTGACCGGCCCACCTCTCCATCGAGGGGTAATACCGGTCTCGCTTTGTATTGAGACTAATTAATCTGATAACCGCTTGAAATCACTTGTAGGAGCGGGTTTCAAACCCGCCCTACAAAACGAAAACGGTATACGATCAGATGCCCGACAGTGTATTGGTGAAAAATCCATCCGGAAAATTTATATTCTGTAAAAAACTCTGACACTTGCGTGGCAAACAGTACAATTATATCAGCAGGTTAACCAAGCAGCGGACGGGCATAACTTTTGCAATAAATTAAAAGGTGCTGGAAGTTAACTCGTCAGTAAGGAGACTACGATGAACATTAGAAAACAGGGTTCTCTCCTGGTTTTGATCCTTGCAATTGCCTTCGGGTTAGTTTTTCAGTCCCAGGCCGCCAGTTTCCCCGCTCCCACCAAGTACAAACAGACCATGGTCCGCGTCTTCACCGAGTCCCAGGTCAGCGGCTGGCTCCCCACCTACGGCCGCCATTTCCAGGAAATGGCGGTGAGCGCCAATGGCGCCAAGATCGGCTTCACGGTCAAACTTGATAATCACATCGATAAGCGCTTCTACGTGGCGAACGCTGACGGCACCGGTCTCACCGACGTCACCGGCAGTGTCCCCCCCGATAAGCTGGCCCAGGATGTAACCAGCCTGCAGATGAACGACACCGGCACCCGGCTCTTTTTCCGGGACTACCCCTCCGGGTCCATCTACTATCTGGACACCACCTCGCCCTATAGCAGCCATGTGGCCCTCCTGGGCGCGGCCTGGGTGGACGCCCGCAAGCCCTACACCCTGGACAGCCCCGGCAATACCCTCTATCTCAAACATCAGGTCGCACCGAGCGGTATCTGGCGTATAGGGCTCTATTCCTGCCCCGTGGGCGGCACTCCGGCCATAGTTTTTAACATCGATCAGATCCCCCCTATAGGTGTTTATACGCTGAGGTATCTGGGGTCCGGCAAGGGCGGCCCCTTGTTCTTCACCTTCGACCGAGACTACTGGTCGGCCGACGATTTTTTCATGTACAAGACCGGCGCCACCCCCACCAAATTGCCCAACGAAACTCACCAGTATATCTGGGATGAGCAGAACCTCCCCAACACCATCGTCAGCGCCGACGGCAGCAAAATCCTTTACGGCTACGCGGACCCCAGCACCCCCAGGCAGCTCCATCTGGTGGACACGGCCACCGGGGCCAAGAGCTTCATCCTCCAGACCAGCAGCCTCGGTCTGGACTGGCCCGCCCTGTCTCCCGACGCCTCCCTGGCCCGCATCTCCACCGGCCGCCTCAGGGCCAGCCGCATTGATCTGCAGACCCTGGCCGCCAGGGATACCGCCTCCTATTGGTTTGACGAGTACGGCACCATCGGCGCCAGCGCCGGTTTGAGCGACCTCACGTTGGACAACCGCAGCTATTACCTGGCCAGCAAGAAGGCCGCCAATAATGCGGCGATCCACCACATCGACATGGCGCCCACGGACTTCAGCCAAGCCCCCAATATCACCAACATCGCCTTCAACCGCCCCTTCCTCCCCTTCGACGACACCCAGAAAATTACCGTCACTGCGCAAGTCAACAAGGGCTCGGCCAACCTCCAGTATGTCCATATACTCTCCTTGTGGGATGGGGGGGAGTTACCACCGGAAGGGATGATTTACCTGCCTCTTAAGTTTGACTCCGATTTGCTGTACGATGACGGTTCGCACGGGGACCTGGTGGCGGGGGACGGCATTTATACCAATAATACCATCACGGTGCAAAAGTGGAGCGAATTCTACACCATGAACCGCCTGCCCAAGAAGGTGGGCCTGCGCCTCATCGCCAAGAACACGGATTCCCACTACACGATCGCTGACACCGAATTCATGGTGGGTACCCCGGTCAGTGCGCCGATCAATGCCTTATTACTGTTGGATTGAAGTGCCGCGAGGCGACTCCGGCCTCAACCGGCAGGGTCCTTCAACGTCCCTGCCGGATTTTTTCCTTCCGTCAAAAAATTAAACCAAGGACCGCAGGACCCTATGACTGTAGGGCGGGAAAGCGAAGCGCATCCCGCCTTTCGCATCATTCCATCTCCAGACGCCAAACGTCATCATCTGTCGCCCACTCTTAAGGTTATACGGTGAAGGCTGGAATAAGGCCAATCCACAACCTTCTCACATGACCGTGTTTTGGCGCCTGTTGCCGCCCTGACCTCATCCCTCAAGCGCGGTTGACCAATTTTTTCCTCGTATTTTCCCCCAAATATGTTACTTATTATAATTCGCATAGCTGTATGGACCTGCGGCGAGGGCCGGCAGGGGCCATCTTGAGGGGCATCAGCCCGGCCCGGCGCCGGGCGGAAACAACGGTTCAGGTAGAAACCTTATGTCAGAGCTTTTGACCGGACAGGCGGGAGAGCGGCGGCTCTTCCTGGGGAATGAGGCCATTGTTCGGGGCGCCCTGGAGGCCGGGGTAGCCCTGGTGACCACCTACCCCGGGACTCCCGCCTCGGAAATCGGCGACCGGTGTTATGGAATTTCCCGGCAGACCGGCCTCCAGTTCGAATTTTCCACCAACGAGAAGGTGGCCCTGGAGGTGGCTGCGGGGGCCGCGGCCTGCGGCTGGCGGGTACTGTGTGCCATGAAACACGTGGGCCTCAATGTGGCCGCCGACGCCCTCATGACCCTGGCCTATGTGGGGGTCAAGGGGGGCATGGTGATTGTCAGCGCCGACGATCCTTCCCTCTTTTCCAGTCAGAACGAGCAGGACAACCGCTATTACGCCAAGCTGGCGGGACTGCCCATGCTGGAGCCGGCCACCCCCGAGGAAGCCAAGGCCATGACCCTGGCGGCCTTCGCCCTCTCCGAGCAACTCAAGGTCCCGGTGCTGCTGCGCACCACCACCCGGGTGAATCATACCCGGGGCCCCGTGACCCTGGGAGAATTGGCGGCGCGGCCGGGGCCGGGCCGGTTTTATAAAGACCCTTTTCGCCAGGTGATGGTGCCGGCGGTGGCCCGCCAGGCCCACGTGCGCCTGCTGGCGGCCCAGGACCAGGCCCGGGTCCGGGCCGAGGCTTCCGAGTTCAACGAGATTAGCGGCGGCGGCGCCTGGGGCATCGTCACCAGCGGGGTGGCCGGCACCTACGCCGCCGACGCCCTCAGGGAACTGGGCCTGACCGATAAAGTCAAGCTGCTCAAGCTGGGATTCACCCATCCCCTGCCCGAGACCTTGCTGGGAGATTTTCTGGCGCCGCTTTCGAAAGTGCTGGTGGTGGAGGAACTGGAGCCGTATCTGGAAGAGGGTCTCAAGGCCATCGCCCAGGCCCGGGGTCTCACGGTGACCATCCGGGGCAAAGGCCCGGGGCTCTTTTCCCGCCTCTACGAGTACCACCCCGGCCTGGTGCGGGAGGTGGTGGCCCGCTTTTTCGACGTGGCCGCGGAGGCGCCGGGTGTGCTGGTCCCTGAGAATATCCTGGGGCAGCCCTTGCCGGACCGCCCCCCCAATCTCTGCGCCGGGTGCCCCCACCGGGCTATGTATTATGCGGTGAAAATCGCCCTCAAGGACCTGGGGGTGGAAGGGATTTTCCCCACGGACATCGGCTGCTACACCCTGGGGCTGCTGCCGCCCCTGTCCATGGCGGATTTTCTCATCTGCATGGGGTCATCCATCAGCACCGCGGCGGGCATTTCCCGGGCCTCGGGCCAAAAGGTGGTGGCTTTCATCGGGGATTCCACCTTTTTCCACTCCGGGTTGCCGGCCCTGGTCAACGCCGTGCACCAGAAACACGACTTCCTGCTGGTCATCCTGGACAACGGCACCACGGCCATGACCGGACACCAGCCCCACCCCGGGGTCAGCCTGATGCCTCCGGGATATCCCGGCGAGCACGTGCCCATTAAGCGGGTGGTGAAGGCCCTGGGGGTGGAACAGCTCTGGGTGGTGAATCCGTTCAAGTATAAAGAAAGCCTGGCGGCCACCAAGGAGGCCCTGAACGCCTCCGGCATCCGGGTGTTGATCTCCGAGGCCCCCTGCCACCTGTACGCCCAGCGGTTGTCCGGGAAGAAGCGGACGGCCCGGTTTCAGGTGACCCAGGGCTGCGGCGAGTGCCGGGACTGTCTGGATAATTTCGGCTGCCCGGCCATGTACCTGGAAAAAGGGGATGCGGGCCAGTTGCAGATCGACCCGGAACTCTGCTCCGGCTGCGCCTTTTGCGTCCAGTGGTGCGAGAATATCCGGCCGGTGGGGGCAGGGAAGGGAAAAGAATAATTTTAAAAGAGGGGACCAGGGGCATTTGCGTAAGCAGCCTCTTCCCCGCAACCCCATCCTCATCTTTTAAGATGGTGGCACAGGCGTCTCGCCTGTGCGGGGAAGATGTGAAGGCGGGCAGTGCCCGCCCTACATGAACTGGCGGCCACAGGCCGCCCTATGCATGAATAAGGTTAAGCAATGACCACCGCCGAAAACCGAAAACCGAAAACCGAAAACCCCAAAAAAAGCCTCCGCATTTTTTTAACCGGCGTAGGCGGCCAGGGGACGCTCCTGGCCAGCCGCCTCTTGGGGGAGGCGGCCCTGGCGGCCGGCTATAACCCCATGGTGAGCGAGACCCACGGCATGGCCCAGCGGGGCGGCATCGTGGTCTCCACCGTGGTGCTGGGGGACCTGCAAAGCCCCCTGATTTCCCCGGGGGAAGCCGACATCCTCCTGGGGTTTGAGGCCCTGGAGGCCTTCCGGGCCCTGGACCGTTGCCATGCCAAGACCCTGGTGATTGCCAACACCGCCACCCAGGTCCCGTACCCGGTGGCCATCGGACAGGCAAAATATCCATCGGTGGCGCAGATGTTCCAGCGTCTGGCGGAGCAGGTGGGGGCGCTTCTGGCCTTCGACGCCGGCGCTTTGGCCCGGGAGGCCGGCAGCCCCCTGGCGGTCAACATGGTCCTCCTGGGGGCCCTGGCTGCCACCGAGTCCCTGCCGATTGCGGCCCAGGACATCCTGTCGGTGATCCACACCCGCACCAAGGAAAAGTTTCTGGCCTCGAATCTCAATGCCTTTGAGTTAGGGGCGGCCGCGGCCCGGGACCCCGGTAACTGGCAGCGGCGGTAATTTGGTTCATGATTGAAAAAAAAAACGGAAATTTCTCCCCGGCGCCGCCCTTACCGCCAGCTGCCCCACACCGCAGACCTGGCCTGGCGCCTGTGGGGGGCGAGTCTTCCGGAGCTCTTTGAAAATGCCGGCCGCGCCTTGAGCGCTACCCTGACCGACCGGCGGTATCTCAGGCGCCGGGCGACCCGGGAGGTGAGCCTGACCGCCATTGATCGGGAAGCCCTCCTGGTTGACTGGCTCAATCACCTGCTCTATCTTTTTGATGTAGACGGATTTTTGGGCCGGGATTTTCAGGTGGAGTCGTTGACCCCCGAGCGTCTTGAGGCCCGGGTGACCGGCGAGAGCTTCGATGCCGCCCGCCACCCCGAACGGACCGCGGTCAAGGCCGCGACCTTCCATCAACTGAGCATCGTACCGGTTAAAGACGGGTGGGAAGCCACGGTGGTGCTGGATTTGTAATTCTGAAAAATTTTTGGGTAGGGTGCGTCTTACGCACCACCGGCGGGCGGGACGCCCGCCCTACTGACCACTGACTTATGATTAAGCTGCGGCAAATCGACCAATACCGCTGGGAGATTCCCCGGGAGGGCAAGATGCGCACCCGGGGGCTGATCTTTTGCTCCAAGGAGATGCTCCCGAGCCTCCAGGAAGACCAGAGTCTCCAGCAGGTGGCCAACGTCGCCACCCTGCCGGGAATCGTGGGTCCCTCCCTGGCCATGCCCGACATCCACTGGGGCTACGGCTTCGCCATCGGCGGCGTGGCGGCCTTCGACTTGGACGAGGGCATCGTCTCCCCCGGCGGCGTGGGCTACGACATCAACTGCGGGGTGCGCCTGCTCCGGACGCGCCTGAGCCGGGAGCAGGTGGCGCCCCGGATGGAAGCCCTGGTGAACGCCTTGTTCAGCAACATCCCCTCGGGGGTGGGTTCCCGGCGGCAGGATTTTAAGCTCACCGGCGCGGCATTTAAGAAGGTGCTCAAGGACGGGGCCCGCTGGGCGGTGAAAGAAGGCTTCGGCGAGGCGTCCGATCTGGCCCACATCGAGGCCGGGGGCGCCATCCCCGGCGCCGACCCCGAGTTGGTTTCGGATTTCGCCCTGAATCGCGGCAAGGACCAGTTAGGCACCCTGGGTTCGGGCAACCACTTCGTCGAAGTAGGTTATATCGACGAGATTTACGATGCAGCCCTGGCGGCCAAGCTGGGGCTGTTTCCGGGGCAGGTGACGGCCATCGTCCACACCGGCTCCCGGGGGCTGGGGCACCAGGTGTGCGAGGACTACATCAAGGTGATGCTCAAGGCCAGCGCCAAGTACGGCATCGAGCTGCCGGACCGCCAGCTCTGCTGCGCCCCCTTGACTTCGCCGGAAGGCCAGCGCTACCTGGCCGCCATGGCCGGGGCCGCCAACTTCGCCTTTGCCAACCGGCAGCTCATCACCCACTGGGTGCGGGAGAGTTTTGAGCAGGTTTTGGAAATAGGCCCCCGGGATTTGGGGATGGAACTGGTTTACGATGTTTGCCACAACATCGCCAAGATCGAGACCCATACCGTGGAGGGCAAGCCCCGGAAGGTGTGTGTCCATCGCAAAGGCGCCACCCGGGCCTTTCCGCCGCACCATCCGGAGGTGCCGGAGGCCTACCGGGAGACCGGGCAGCCGGTGCTCATCCCCGGGGACATGGGCCGGTATTCTTATGTCCTGGTAGGGACCGAAAAGGCCCTTACCGAAACCTGGGGCAGCACCTGCCACGGGGCGGGGCGTCTGATGTCCCGGCACCAGGCCAAGAAGGTGGCCCGGGGCCGGTCTATTATTCAGGAATTGGCGGCCCAGGGCATCATCGTCCGGGGCGCCGGCCGGGGCACCATCGACGAAGAGATTTCCGAGGCCTATAAGGACGTCTCAGGCGTGGTGGACGTGGTCCACGGCGCCGGGATCGCCAAGAAGGTGGCCAGGCTGAAGCCGTTGGGGGTTATTAAAGGATAGGGCGGCCTGTGGCCGCCGCTTTCGGCAACGGCGGGGGCGACACACCCTATGGCTTTTAAAGGAAAGTTTTCGGTTTCTAGTTGGCGGTTATCTGGTATAACAAGGGTACAAAAGGTGGCGGGAACTGCCCGTCATTATTCGGCTCCTCGGACTTTATCAATCACGGGCGGAGCCCAAGCAGAGCTTGGGCGGAAAGTTTCATTCCCAAGCCGGAGCTTGGGAACGAGGGGATGTAGGGGCGGACCTGTGTGTCCGTCCCCTCGGGCGCACACATAGGTGCGCCCCTACAAAAAATATGTTTGATCGCTTATCCGACAAATTAGACGCCGTTTTTAAGAAGCTGAGAGGCCGGGGCAAGCTCAATGAGGCCCAGGTGGGCGAGGCCTTGCGCGAGGTGCGCCTGGCGCTGCTCGAGGCCGACGTCAATTACAAGGTCACCAAGGCCTTCATCGAGCGCATCCGGGAGCGGGCGGTGGGAGAAGAGGTCATGCGCTCCCTGACCCCGGCCCAGCAGGTCGTCAAGATCGTCCACGAGGAGTTGACGGCGCTCTTGGGCGGGGAGTCGCCCCGGCTGGATCTGAGCGGCAAACCGCCGGTGGCGATCATGCTGGTGGGCCTCCAGGGGTCCGGCAAGACCACCACTGCCGCCAAGCTGGCGAAGCGCCTCAAGGGGCAGGGGAAACAGCCGTATCTGGTGCCCGCGGACGTGCAGCGGCCCGCGGCCATAGAGCAGCTCAAGCGCCTGGGGGCCGACCTCGGGGTAGCGGTGCACCCCAGCGAGACGACGCAGAACCCGGTGGCCATTGCCGGGGCCGCCATGGAAGCGGCCTATGCCCAGGGCTTTGACACGGTGATCCTGGACACCGCCGGGCGGCTGCATATCGACGCCCCGCTGATGGAAGAGCTGAAAGCCATCCGGGCTAAGGTCGATCCCAATGAAATTCTCCTGGTGGCCGACGCCATGACCGGCCAGGACGCGGTGGCGGTGGGCCAGAGCTTCCACGACCTGCTCAAGCTCACCGGGGTGATCCTCACCAAGGTGGAAGGCGACGCCCGGGGCGGGGCGGCGCTGTCCATGCGGGAGGTCATCGGCCAGCCCATCAAGTTTTTGGGAGTGGGGGAAAAGCTCGACGCACTAGAGGTCTTTCACCCAGAGCGCCTGGCGTCCCGGATTTTGGGGATGGGCGATGTGCTCACCCTGATCGAAAAAGCCCAGGAGGCTTTCGACGCCGACCAGGTCCAGGCGTTGGAAAAGAAGCTGCGCCAGGAGGCCTTCACCCTGGACGACTTCCGGGAGCAGCTCAAGCAGATCAAGAAAATGGGCAGCATGGAACAAATCATGTCCATGATTCCGGGGTTGGGCGGCAAGCTCAAGGCCATGAAGGGCATGCAGCCGGATGAAGGCGAATTGAAACGGGTGGAGGCCATGATCAGCTCCATGACGCCGGGGGAGCGGAACGACCACAACCTGATCAACGGCAGCCGCCGGCGGCGTATCGCCGCAGGGAGCGGCACCACGGTCCAGGACGTCAACCGGCTGCTGAAGAATTTCGCCATGACCCAAAAGATGATCAAGCAGGTGGCCAGGGGCGGCAAGAAGGGCAAGGGCCGCTTCCCCATGAATTTTATGTAGAGAGGTGGAGAGCAGGCGCCCTCGCCTGCATAAGAACAGCCGAGGGCGGCTGTTCTCCATCCCATTAAACCTCAGGAGGATAAAGGAGCGGTATGGCAATACGAATTCGGTTGGCCCGTTACGGGGCGAAAAAGCGCCCCTTCTATCGCATCGTGGTGAGCAACAGTGAGTCGCCCCGGGATGGCAGATTTCTGGATATTATCGGCACGTATGATCCGCGCCAGGAACCGGCGGCGGTATCGGTGAAGGAAGACCTGCTCCAGAAGTGGGTGAGCAAGGGCGCTACCTGCACCGATACGGTGGCCAGCCTCCTGAAGCGGCCCCGGGGCGCCGCGGCGCCGGAGGCCTGAAAACAGCAGGGAGGTTGACGGTCCGATCCCCTGACAGAGGTGGCTACTATGAAGGAATTGGTGAAATTCATCGCGCAGTCACTGGTAGATAACCCTGAACAGGTCCAGGTCAACGAAATCGAAGGGGAGCAGACCTCCGTCATTGAACTGAAGGTGGCCAAGGAAGATCTGGGAAAGGTGATCGGCAAGCAGGGGCGTACGGCCCGGGCCATGCGCACCATTCTTAGCGCCGCGTCCACCAAAATTCGCAAGCGGGCGGTCCTGGAGATCCTTGAGTAGCAAACCGCCGCCCCCCGAGGCGCTCATCGGTCTGGGGCAGGTTTCCGGCGCCCAAGGCCTCCAAGGGGCCATAAAGGTCCGGGCCGATACGGAGGCCGCCACCACCGACCCCGAGGTCTTTGCCGCCTTAGGTGAGGTCTGGATCGGCGGCCGGGGCTATGAAGTGCTCAAGGCGGGGCGCCAAAAAAACCAGGTGCTGTTGTGGCTGGACGGCGTCGACACCCGGAGCCGGGCCGAAGAACTGGCGGGGCTTAAAGTTTTGGGAGACCGGCGCCGGTTCCCGAGGCTCCCGCCCGGAGAATTCTACTGGTTCCAGGTGCTGGGTTTGCCGGTGGTCAACGCCGCCGATGGGGTTTGGTTGGGGCATCTGGACCATATCATCTCTACCCCGGGTCATGACGTCTATGTGGTGCGCCAGGGAGAGCGAGAGATCCTGCTGCCGGCGGTGGAGGACGTGATCGTAGAGATCAACCTGGAGGCGGGGATGATCAGGGTTTTGCCTCCGGAGGGGTTGCTGGAAACTTATGCAGATTGATCTGCTGACCCTGTTCCCCGAGTTTTTCGCCTCCCCCTTAAGCCAGAGCATGCTCCACCGGGCCCAGGTCCAGAGGGCGGTCACCTATACGGTGATCAACCTGAGGGATTTTGCCCCCGACCGTCACCAGGTGACGGACGACCGGCCTTTCGGCGGCGGCCCCGGGATGGTCATGAAGATTGAGCCGCTGGTGGCGGCCATCCGGGCGGCCAAGGCGGAAGACCCCGAGACCCGGGTGATCCTGATGGGTCCAGGGGGGGCGGCGTTCAATCAGGCCAAGGCCCGGGAGTTGGCGGGTAAGAGCCACCTGCTGCTCATCTGCGGGCACTATGAAGGGGTGGACGGCCGGATTCATTTTTATATTGATGAAGAGCTGTCAATAGGCGATTATATTCTAACCGGGGGAGAAATCCCCGCTTTGATCGTGGCGGACGCGGTGACCCGGCTGCTTCCCGGGGTTTTGGGGGGCGAGGGAGCCACCGAAGAAGAGTCATTCCAGGAGGGCCTGCTGGAATACCCCCACTACACCCGCCCCCGGGTTTTCGAAGGACACGAGGTTCCCCAGGTGTTGCTGGAGGGCGACCATCAGCGCATTGCCCGGTGGCGGCGTCAACAGGCCGTGGCCCGGACGGTGACGCGGCGGCCGGATTTGCTGGCCCGAGCCGTCCTCAGCAAGGAAGACCGGGAATTCATAAAATCCCTGGCGGTAAGCCAGACGGAAAATAGGTGAGGATATGGAACGTGTAGATCAATTAGCCCGGGAGCAGATGCGCGGCGACCTGCCGGCGTTTCGCCCCGGGGATACCGTGGAAGTGCATGTACGCATTGTAGAAGGGGACAAGGAGCGCATCCAGGTCTTCAAGGGAGTGGTCATCCGGAAACGGGGCGGCCTCACCGGGGCCAGCTTTACGGTGCGCAAGGTTTCGTATGGCGTGGGAGTGGAGCGCGTCTTTCCCATCCATTCCCCCAACCTCGACCAGGTGGTGGTCCTCTTCCGGGGCAAAGTCCGGCAGAGCCGCCTCTACTACCTGAGAGACCGGAAGGGCAAGGCGGCCCGCATCAAGGAAAAGCGGTCTCCGGTGGCATGAGCCGTCTCCCGGGCAGCGACGGCGTACTTGCTGACCCGGAAGGATTCTGGCGTTTTCAGGGATTGACTTTAATTGCCGGCGTGGATGAGGTGGGCCGGGGCCCCTTGGCGGGTCCGGTGGTGGCCGCGGCCGTGATCCTCCCCGCCGGTGTTGCTTTTCCCGGGCTCCGGGATTCTAAGCGCCTCTCTGCGGAAATCAGGCAGGACCTGGATGGCCAAATCCGGCGCCAGGCCCTGGCCCTGGCCATCCACGCCATAGGACCCCGCCAGATCGAGCGCCAGGGCATCCTGGCCGCTTCGCTTGCGGCCATGGCCCGGGCGGTGCGAGACCTGGCCCGGGTCCCGGAAATGGTCCTGGTGGACGGCCACCTGCCCCTGCCCCTGACTTACCCCCAGCAACCGGTGATCAAGGGGGACGATCGCTGTCCCTCCATCGCCGCGGCCTCCGTGGTGGCCAAGGTCTATCGGGACCGGCTGATGGAGGACCTGCACCAGCGCTATCCCCAATACAACTTCGCCCGGCATAAGGGCTACGCCACCGCTGAACACCTGGAGGCCCTGCGCTGTTGGGGCCCTTGCGTTCTTCACCGCCGCACCTTCCGGGGCGTGAAGGAATGGCTGGGGGGCGAATGATGTTGCATCGCAAATCTCCTCGTCTGTCTGACTACGATTATTCCCAGGCAGGGGCCTATTTTGTTACGGCAGGGGTTCAGGGTCGCCTATACCTGTTTGGCGAGGTTATTGAGGGGGAGATGCGGTTAAACCCTGCGGGTCAGATGATTGGCAAATGGTGGCGGGAGCTAGAACGCAAATTTCCTTCGTTGAAAATTGATGACTATTATGTGGTCATGCCGAACCATTTTCATGGAATTGTTTGGGTACCGGAAGAAGAACCCTGTTCCAGACCAAATCCAATCGTTTCCCCTGCGAATTCCCCGCTGCCCCCGGCCAAGGGCGGACACACAGGTCCGCCCCTACAAAGAATAGTGCAATGGTTCAAGACCATGACCACGAATAATTATATACACGGCGTTAAAGAATATGGTTGGCAGCCATTTAAAGGGATTTTATGGCAACGGAGTTTTTATGAGCATGTTATCCGAAACGATGAGGCGTTAAATCGTATTCGGGAATACATCCAAACGAACCCCCAACGTTGGGACTTAGACCGGGAAAACCCACGATCGAGAGGTAGCGATGAATTTGACCGCTGGCTGTCCACCTGCAAATCCAGGCCAATCAAGGAAACCCGTAGGGGCGGACCTGTGTGTCCGCCCTCGGACCCGCGGCGGCAACTGGGGGATCACGGCGAAGACCTGGCTGCGGCGGCCTTGAGGCAGCAGGGCTATAAAATCCTGGAGCGTAATTATGTGACGCCCTTGGGCGAGATCGACCTCGTCGCCCGGCAGGGCAAGACGGTGGTGGTGATAGAGGTCAAGACCCGTAAGAGCACCCGGTTTGGCAGCCCTCAGGAGTCGGTATCCGCAACCAAGCAGGCCCGGTTGCGGCGGCTGGCGGAATATTACCTCAAGGCCAAACGCCTCACCGGGTCCCCGGTGCGCTTTGACGTGGTGGCCGTCACCCTGGCCGGGGATGAGCCCCGGGTGGAGATTATTCGGGACGCATTTTGAGGTGAGCACCATCGGCACACTCTACATTGTCGCCACCCCCATCGGCAACCTGGAGGACATCACCCTCCGGGCGCTGAGGGTGGTGAAAGAGGCGGACCTCATTGCCGCGGAAGATACCCGGCACACCCGCCGGCTCCTGAGCCACTTCGGGATTAAGACGCCGCTCATCAGCTACCACGCCCACAACCAGGCCTCCCGGGGGCCGGAGTTGATCCGGCGGCTTCAGGACGGGGAAGACGTGGCCCTGGTGAGCGACGCCGGCACCCCGGGGTTTTCGGACCCCGGGGCCGACCTGGTGGCCCGGGCCTGGGAGGCGGGGGTGAAGGTGGAGGCCATACCCGGCCCGGCTGCCGGGGTGGCGGCGCTCTCGCTTTCCGGGTTCAAAGGGGATATACTTTTCGTGGGTTTTCTGCCCCGGGGCGAAGGCCGGCGGCTAAAAATGTTCCAGGCCCTGGCGCCGGAGCCCCGAGTGATTATCATGTATGAGTCCCCCCGGCGGCTGGCCCGGACCCTGGCGGAAATCGCCGGGACCATGGCCAACCGTGAAGTATTGGTGGTCCGGGAACTCACCAAAAAGTTCGAGGAAACCTGGCGGGGGCCGGTAACGGACATCGCCCGGAAGCTGCAAGACCTTGAGATCAGGGGTGAATGCGCCCTGGTGCTCTCCTGCCCGGCGGCTGCAGCGGTGATCCCGCCGGCGGACCTGGCGGATTGCCTGTTTAAGGCCGCCCAAGAGAGCGGTTTAACGGGGCGGCGCCTGGCGGACCAGGTGGCCGGGGATCTCAAGATTTCCCGGCGCCAAGTCTACCAGACCTACCTGGCCCTCAAGGAGCAGGGAAGGGTTGAGTGAGGCGGCGGGGCCGTAGTGGCGGGTTTTAAACCCGCCCCTGCATCTAGGTGACAGATAGTCGCCAATGGTGCGCAATGCGCACCCTACTACGCAAACTGGATTCCATGATACAATGGCAATAACCGAAACCACGCTCTGGACCGTGGAAAAGGAACTCTGGGTGGAAAACCGCCTGGGGCTGCACGCCCGGCCGGTGGCAAAAATCGCCACGGCGGCGCAGCAATTTGACGCCGACATCACCCTGGAGAAGGAAGGCCTGGTGGTTAACGCCCGGGATTTACTGGACGTCCTGGCCTTAGACTGCCCCCAGGGAACCAGGCTGGTGCTGCGGACCCGGGGTCCCCAGGCTCGGGAGGCGGCCACCTCCATCACCTCCCTGTTCGCCCGCAAGTTTGAGGAGACATGAGCCGCAAGAATCGTCTGCTTGAAGGTATTGCCGCCTCCCCCGGCATTGTTATGGGGCCGGCCCACGTCCTGACCCAGGAAGGCCAGGTTTCGACGCGCCTGCTCTATAACGACCAGGAGGTTGCCGATGAGTTGGAACGCTTCAACCGGGCGGTGGACCAGACGGAAGAGGAACTCACCCGCCTCCGGGCGGAAATCGCCAACGATTTAAAGGAACATGCCCACATCCTGGAGCTGCACCTGCTCATCCTCCGGGACCGGATGCTGCTCCTGGAGACCCAGAAGCTCATCAAGGAACAGAACTTTAACGCCGAGCGGGCGCTTTACCAGGCCTTTCTGAAGATCAAGGAAGTGTTCCAGCGCATCGGGGACAAACACATCCGGGGGCGCATCCAGGACGTGGAGGCGGTCTACCGGCGGCTGCGGGGCCACCTGACCGGCCGGGGCGCCAGCAAGACCTTCGAGTTCCCCGAACCGGTGATCATCGTGGCCCGGGACCTGTCCCCGGCGGAAACCACCCACATGTCCGGTTCCCAGGTGCTGGGATTTATCACCGAGCGGGGCGGCAAGACCTCCCACACGGCCATCATCGCCCATTCCCTGGAGATTCCGGCGGTGGTGGGGCTGGACAACGCCACCCTGGAGATCGAGTCCGGAGAAGAGGTCATCGTCAACGGCCTCAGCGGCCGGGTGATCGTCAATCCCGACGAGGCCATGCGCCGGAGTTACGAGGTCCGCCGGGAGGAATTCGAGACCTTTAAGTGGGAAGTGACCCAGGGCAGTTCCCTGCCGGCGTGGACCAGCGACCGCCATCCCACCCTGGTGCTGGCCAACATCGAGCAGCCGGATGAAGTCTCCCTGGCCCTGAAATACGGGGCCGACGGGGTCGGCCTCTACCGCACCGAATTTCTCTACCTGCGCCACCGCCAGTTGCCCACGGAAGAGGAGTTGTTCCAGCATTACCGGCAGGTGGTGGAGGCCATGGCCCCCCAGGAGGTTACCATCCGCACCCTGGACATCGGGGGCGACAAGTTTCTTTCCCCGCTGGAGTATGCGCCGGAGATGAATCCCGCCCTGGGACTCCGGGCCATCCGCTTCTGCCTCAAGGAGCAGAAGATTTTCCGGACCCAGCTCAAGGCCATCCTCCGGGCCTCGGCCTTCGGCACGGTCCGGGTTATGTTCCCCCTGATCTCCAGCCCCCGGGAGCTGCACGACGCCCGCTTGCTGCTGGAGTCGGTGAAGGGAGAACTGGCCAGGGAAGATATCGCCTTTGATCAGAAATTACCGGTGGGGGCCATGATCGAGGTTCCCGCCGCGGTTACCCTGGCGGATTTGTTGGGCCGGGAGGCGGATTTTTTCAGCATCGGCACCAATGACCTGATCCAGTATGCCCTGGCCATCGACCGGGGCAACAAGAGTGTGGCGGACATGTACGAGCCCCTGCACCCGGCGGTGATGCGCATGGTCCGAGACGTGGTCCAGGTCAGCCAGAAGCTGGGCATCCGGGTGGCCATGTGCGGCGAGATGGCCGGCGACCCGCTCTATATCCCGGTACTCCTGGGGCTGGGGGTGGAAGAGTTCTCCATGAACCCCACCTCCATCCCGGTGGTGAAACGGGTCATCCGCATGACCTCCCTGGGCGAGGCCACCACAATCGCCCGCCGGGCCCTGACCCTGGCCACGGTTGAGGAAGTCAACGAGTACGTCAACACCGAAATGGATCACCGTTTCCCGGATATTTTCCGGTTCGGGCGTCCCCTGGTCGCCAATCGAGTCCTATGAAAGAAGACAACCTCAAGATCATCTGCCGGAACCGGAAGGCTTTGTTCGAATATGCCATCGATGCCTTGTATGAAGCCGGGCTGGTGCTGAAGGGGACGGAAGTCAAGTCCCTGCGCCAGGGGAAGGCCAACATCAGCGACGCCCACGCCCGCTTTAAGGACGGGGAGCTCTTCCTGTACAATGTTCATATCAGCCCCTATACCCATGCGGCGCTGGACAGCCACAACCCGGAGCGGCCCCGCAAGCTCCTGCTGAACCGCTGGGAACTTAAGCGCCTGTTGGGCAAGACCCAGGAGAAGGGCTATACGCTGATCCCTTTGCGCATGTACTTCCGGAATGAACACGCCAAGGTGGAGATCGCCCTGGCCCGGGGGAAAAGGAAATACGACAAACGGGAGACCATCCGCAACCGGGAGGAGAAGCGGGACCTGGAGCGGGCCCGGAAGCGGCGGTAATTTTCAGCTATCAGCGGTCAGCTTTCAGCAGTCAGCTATCGGCCAAGACTGCCAGGATAGCTCTTCATTGCGGTAGCTAAACCACGTTAGATTGACAGATTAAGGCGTATATATGGACTTTTTTGCCAAGCTTGCCGACAATCGTATCCGGGAGGCCATGGAGGCCGGGGATTTCGACGACCTCGAGGGCAAGGGCCAACCCCTCAACCTGGAGGACGACAGCCACATTCCCCCGGATTTGCGCATGGCTTACAAGATCTTGAAGAACGCCGATTGCCTGCCGCCGGAGGTGGTGCTGCGCCAGGAAGTGGTGCAATTGCAAGACCTGGTGGCCGCCATGCCGGATGAGGCCGAGAAGCTCAAGCAGATGCGTCGCCTCAACTTTCTGATCATGAAGCTCAATATGATGCGGCCGGTGTCCCCCGAGTTGCTGGAGCACGACCTCTACACCCCCAAGGTCCTGGAACGCCTGGAGTCGAAGAAGTAGCCATTATAGAGCGTTTGCCATAAATTCCTTCACCTTGGAGGTTCTTAAATCCCCCTAAATCCCCCTTTTTCAAAAGGGGACTTTATCAGCAATTCCTTATAGTTCCCCCATTTATTAAAGGGGGTTAGGGGGGATTTGTGGATGTCAAGGATCGGAAAAAACTCTTGGCAATCCCTATAACATGTAAGATGCGCACTGCGCATCTCGGCTTTTGCTTTGAACCTTGAACCTTGAACTTTTCAAGGCCGGATAGAGTTGGTGCAGCGGAAATAAGGCCGGCCCGGTTGGCAGAACTTTTTATGACAAAGCGCCTACGGCCATGAAACTTCGCTGGGACCATCCCCTGTGGCGCCGCCATGCCCCGGGCCTGGTGCGGCGTCTGGTGCAGGCTTACCTGCTGACCTGCCCCGGTGAGCTGGTGGCGGCGCCGGAGGTGAAGAGGCTTATGGCCTCAGGGCCGCCGGTCATCTTTACCACCTGGCACTGCCACTTGCTCAGCCCCCTGTTCTTTGCCCAGCGGTATCGGGGGGTGCAACCCCCCATGGTGCTGATGGCCAGCCCCAGCCGGGACGGGGAGTTCATCGCCCAGGTGGCCCGGGGTCTGGGGTTCACGGTGCTCTTGGGCTCCCGGCGCAAAGGCGGGGTCGAGACCCTGCGCCGGATGGCCGGCTGGTGCCGCCGGGGTTACAGCTGCGGCATGATTGCCGACGGTTCCCGGGGCCCGGCCCGGGTGGCCCAGAAAGGTCCCCTCTACCTGGCCCGGGAGACCCAGGCCGCCATCCTCCCTGTGGCCGTGGCCGCCCGCCGCAAATTGACCTTTGACACCTGGGACCGGTTTGAACTGCCCCTGCCTCTGGGCCGCATCGCCCTGCTGGTGGGCGAACCCCTGCGGGTGTGGCCGGAGGATCGAGGCCCGGCCCTGGAGCTTAAACGCCTGGAACTGGAATCCCGCCTCAACCAGCTTTTCCGCCGGAGCCAATCATATTACCCCGTCCGGGGAAAAAATTTCTAATTCCTTGCCAAATTGGTCATTTAACGGTTGCCTTGTGCCGCCAATGTGTTAAATTTTAATAAAATAATTAAGGAATTGTGCACGACATGCGCTTTGAAGAGCTAGACGCCCAGACACTGGATCAGATCGGGACGCCGGAGGACAACGCCAAGGCCCGGTTGCTGGTCGAGAATCATCAGGTCAAGCACGGCTACCGCTTGCCTGATCGTCTCCGGGGCTTGGTAGTGGATGAACAACCTTTTCGGGTAGAGGTCAGGATTAAGGACGATCAGCTCACCTATGTGTGCGCCTGCCCCCAGGAAGAAGGCGAGGCCCTCTGCACGCACGTGCTGGCATTGTTGCGGGCCTGGAACCAGGAACCGGAGAAATTTCTCAACCAGGTGGAACTGAAAGAGCGGCTGAAGAAGTACTCCAAGAGAGAACTGGTGGATATTATCCTGGACATGGCGGATCGGGTGGATGCAGCCCGGGGAATCCTGAAAGAAGAAGACCAGGGACTTGACGATATTCTGGAGTCCATTGACCGGGTGATGGAGGAGGTCGTGGATGAGGCCGCCTCCCTGGCCGAGGCTGAGGTCAAGCTAAAGCGCTCTCAGGCCCGGGCCGACCGGTTGGCCCAAAGCGGCCGGCTGGCCGAGGCCCGCTCCATATATTTTTACCTCCTGGACAATATCCTCAGTCTGGAGGAAAAGTTTAAGAAGGAACAACTCTTCTCCCCTGACCTGAAAAAGGAACTGTTCGAAGAATATTGCCAGTTTATCCATGAGGACCGGCATCTGGAGAAGGAACTGGTGCAACAGGAAATCGAGCAACTGGAATCCCGGACCCCCATTTCCCTGGGAGAAATGGACCTCTCGGAAGTCAAGCGGGAGTTAGCCTTGCCAGGCTAAAACGTGTAGGGGTTGGTTTTAAACCCGCCTCTACAGGAAAATCTTAAGGTAATTGTCTTCAAGACCCATCCTCTGCGGGGGTGGGTCTTTTGATTTCTCCGGCGGCCGCGGCCGGCACCAGAATGGTTTTCTGGT
>Ga0351866_10038_pt1 | contig 51990 bp, 56 predicted proteins | sample TotcelFGM3001L11_FD_206783 | JGI IMG/M metagenome (GOLD analysis project Ga0351866, IMG submission 206783) | Enriched cells from coal bed in the Powder River Basin, Montana, United States - Total cells FGM rep2 HSBNCT.FGM.300.1.L11 ...
AGCCAGGTTTTGTCCTCTTCGGAGAGATGACGGCGGGTCCAGTTGATGGCCTCTTCGGCGAGGGCGTTGAAGCCTTCGCGGTCCACGATCATGGATGCCTGCTCGTCGTGATTGCCTTTGACGACGGGGCATTCCATGTTGCGAACGATCTCGATGCACTCGGCGGGAAACGCGTTGTAACCGACGATGTCGCCCATGCAGACGTAGTGGGTGCAGAGGGCGGATTTGGCGTCATCCATTACGGATTGAAGGGCATGAAGGTTGGCGTGGATGTCGCCGAAGATCGCAAAACGCATGAGGGTTACTGTTCGAGGGTGTCTTTTATTCGTTGATCCTCGGGAATTCCAAGTTTCTCTTCGAGTTCTTTCAGCCGGGCGATGACCGCGGGCATTCGCTGATTTTCGCCCATGTCGTAGAGGCGCCTGAGTTCACTATAGGCCTCCTGCTCCCTGCCGGGGCATTTCGCCAGCTCGTAGGCGGCCATGCGGGCGAGGTAGGGACGGGCGTCCGGAAGTTCGGAGCCTTTTTTGAAGGCGTCGGCGGCGGCGCAGTGGTCTTCGAGTTTGTCGCGTTCGACCATGCCGAGGCGTTCCCGAAGCGTGGCGCTGTCGGGATTATTTTTAATGCCGTCTTCGAGGAATTGTTTTCCGATCTCGATGTACTGGCGCTGCGAGCGGCGGCGAAGGGCTTCGCTGGGCTGGGATTTGTCGTCGATGGCGGCGGCGCTGGCGTTCCATGCCATGTGCCATGAGGCGGTATCCCAGTAGGGAATCGAGTGTGGCTGGAGGGTGGTGACGGTCTGAAGCAGGGAGAGCATTTTTGCCCAATCGGTATTCTCCCAAGCCACATGGGCGTCGATCCACAGGACGGCGGCGACGAAGGATCGGAATCCGCTGAGCGCGGCGAGGAATCCCATCTGACTGATCCGGTCGCGCACGGACAGGTCGAGCGCCGTGGACTCGAGCCCTTCCTTGTGCCGGTCATTTTGAAGACGCAGCTGGAGCGGGAGGAGCGCGGCACCGGCGAGCAGGAGAATCGCAATCGCGATGGTGGGCCGCTTCATAGCTCCCGGTTTTGAAAGATGAAGCAGGAGAGCAGGAAGTAGATCACGACATACATGGCTCCGAGCGCGGCGGTCTGCAGGGTGATTGTGAGTGAGATCGGATCGCCGGCGACGACGATATCGGTGAGGCTGAAGGCCTGGAGGTCGGGAAAGAGAAGGGCGACGATGGCGAGCAGGGCTTTTACCAACCACGACGTCTGATTGACATCGCCGAGCCAGAATCCGCGGGCGGTGGCCTGCAGGTGGCCGATGAAATAAATCGCGATGGAGATGATCATCGCAAAGATGCTGGAGGTCGCGAAGGTGGTGATGAGCAGGGTGAGCGAGGCGAGCAGGCTGGCCTTGAAGAAGATCGTGGCGATGCCGGGAATGAGATTGACGTTGAAGCCGGCGGTTTTGACCTGCGAGATGAAGATGTCGAGCTCCTCCCGGGAGAGCTGATTGTCATGAAATTGTGCCGTCGCCTGCCCGATGAGTGTGGATTCCCGCACCCAAAGAACCAGGCAGAACAGGGCGGACATGACGAGGGTCGTTATCCCGAGCAGGAGGAGAATGCCCAGGAGTTTGCCGGCCAGGTACTCGTAGCGGGGGACGGGCTTGGAGAGGATGGTATAGACCGTGCGGTCTTCGATGTCTTTTGGCAGCAGGGTGGCGGTCGCGAGGATCGCGATGAGCGAGGTGAAGATGGCCATCGCGCCGAGAGCGACGTCCTTGAGCATCTGCAGCTCCTGTTCGAAGGAAAGCTTCGCCATAAACAGCGAGTTTCCGATGACGAGCAGCGCGAAAATGAGGAGGAAGTAAAAAATCTTCAGGCGGGCGAGCTCGGTGAGCGTATTCAACGCGAGGGCGAGGATGCGGACGGGAGAAAAAATGCGGGCGGCAGGGGCGGACACGGAAGACACGATTAATGAAGGGGTTTGCGAGAGTGGGATGCGGGCACGGGAAATCGCGTGCCGACGTTCCCGCGTTCTGTCGCGGAACGAATCTGGCCGGGAAGGCGGCCGTCGGCGATGTAAGTTTCCACACCCCCGGTGATGGCGATGTGGACGGCGTCGAGCTTGGCGCTCATGCCGCCCACGGAGTTCGGGCCCTTGTCGGGCCGGACCAGAGTGAGCGCCGCATCAATGTCGTTGATCAGCGGGACGCGGGCGTCGCCGTCGCGAACGCCGTCGGACGTGGTCAGGATGACGAGAAGATCGGCGTCGGCGAGAATGGCGACCTCCGCGGAGAGGCGGTCGTTGTCGCCGAAATTGAGTTCTTCGACGGCGACGGTGTCGTTTTCGTTGATGATCGGGACGACTTTGCGGGTGGAAAGGAGACGGTCCAGGGTGTTTCGGGCGTTGATGCGGCGCTTGCGGCTGTCGATGTCGTCGTGGGTGAGGAGGAGTTGCGCGGCGTGGAGCCCGTGTTCCTGGAGGCAGGAGTCGAAGGCGCGAATGAGCCGGGGCTGGCCGACGGACGCGCAGGCTTGCTTGCTCTGCAGATCGGCGGGCCGGCGGTCGAGGCCGAAGACGCTGATGCCGGCGGTCACTGCGGCGCTGCTGACGACGATGCAGGAATGGCCGTCGGCGATGAGTTCCGCGAATTCGCCGGCAAGGCGCTGGAACTGGCCAGGGTCCAGCGCGGAACCGTGGGCCTCGGCGAGGACGCCCGTGCCGAGTTTGACAACAATCCGTTTCATGGGAGCGAAGCAAACACTTTCAGGAATCCGGCTTCCACCGCAAGCGCTTCCTGCACGCCGCGGCTGAGATCGCCGGCGGTTTCCTCCACGGCCCGGACCTGGCGAAGCAGGAGGCGGGTTTCCATTTTTCCGGCGGCTTCCCGCAAAGCGGGCCGGTCGAGGACGGGAGCCGCGCCGTGCTGGATGCGCAGGGCATCGGTGAACCAGCTGGCAATGGCCTGAATGAGATCGGATCTGCGCCGGAGAGTCGAGGCCTCGACGAGGGCCTTGATCTGGTCTTCGCGTTCCTCCAGCCAGGCACCGTCGGTGGTTTGCCGGTAGTGGGCCTGGTCCTGTTTGAAGGCCTCCTGAAACTGCTCGCGAATGGCGTCGCGCTCCCGGTTGAGCACGGCGAGGAAAGTGCTGGATAGCTGGAAGCCGCTGGTGGTTGCCGAAGAGGGGCCGAGGACGGCTTTCTCCAGGGCGGCGATGACCTCAAGGTCCGCTTCGGACGGGGGTTCTTTTTCGATGGCGCGAAGGTGGATGACGATGCACCGCGATGTGATCGTTTCGAGGAGCGCACCCGGCAGGGAGGAGGTGAGGAAAACATGCGTGCCCGGAGGCGGCTCCTCGAGGGTTTTTAGAAAGGCGTTGGCAGCCTGGGGCTGGAGGCGGTCGGCCTCGCGGATGACGGCGACTTTGCGTGAACCGGCGACGGGTTTGTTGCGAACCGCGTGTTCCAGGCGGCGGATCTGTTCGATGAGAATACGGCGCGAGCGGGACTCCGGCTCCGCGACGTGGATGTCGGGATGGCGCAGCGCGCTGGATGCGGGGACTTCGAGGATGCGGGCGGCGATCTGCTCGACGATGGCGTTTTTCCCGCTGCCGCGAGGACCGCAGAGCAGGTAGGCGTGGGCGAGGCGGCCGGCGTCCAGCGCCTCGGAGAGCCTGTCAAATGCTTCTTGTTGTAGAAAGGCCATTGAGGGATTCCTGAACGTGTTCGAGGATCTGTGCGGCGATGCTGGCACGGGAGGCGCCGGCATCGAGAACACGAAAGCGGTGGGGTTCGCGGCTGGCGACTTCGAGGTATCCGGCGCGGACGCGTTCGTAAAATTCCAAAGGTTCGCTTTCGATGCGGTCAAGGCCGCCATCGTGGGGCGGCCGCGAGAGGATGCGGGCGCGGGATTGTTCCGCGGGAAGATCGAGGACGAACGTGAGATCCGGGAGATGCCCGTCGATGGCGAACTCATTGATCATGCGCACCGCCCCGGCCGGGATGCGGCGGGCGAGGCCCTGATAAACGGTCGTGGAATCCAGAAAGCGGTCGGAAATGACGGCGGCTCCCCGGTCGAGGGCGGGGACGATAACTTCGCGGACGAGCTGGGCGCGGCTGGCGGCAAAGAGCAGGAGCTCGGCGGCGGGTGTCATTTCGGAGCTTTCGGCGGCGTGCTGAAGGGTGTGGCGGATCTGCTCGCCGACCGGGGTGCCTCCGGGCTCCCGGGTGAGAACGACAGGGTGACCCTCTTCCCGCAGGGCATCGGCAAGGAGGCGGATCTGGGTGGTCTTTCCGCACCCCTCGGATCCTTCGAATGAAATGAAAATGCCGCGGTGACTCATCGAGAACTGATAACCTTGAAGGATTTCAAAATGGTGGATGAATTACAAAACGAGAATTCGTTTACGGAGGTGTTTCGCCGGTGTCCGGGAGCGGGATGAGTCTTGAGTTTGCCAGTTCTTCCCGGGAACATGCCGCCCATGGCTAAGAAATACTGGTTGGTCAAACAGGAGCCGGAGGCTTACTCGTGGGACGATTTTGTCCGGGACAAGGGCACGGCGTGGACGGGGGTTCGGAATTTTCAGGCGAGGAATAATTTACAGCGGATGGCGCTTGGGGATCCGGTGCTGTTCTATCACAGCGTCAAGACGAAGGCGGTGGTCGGCGTGGCGGAGGTGGCAAAACTCGCTTATCCGGACCCGACCGCGAAGGAAGGAAACTGGGTGTGCGTGGATCTGGCGCCGGTCCATCCGCTGAAGCATCCGGTGACACTCGCGGCTATCAAGGAAAGTCCCGCTTTGAAGGAAATCGCCCTGGTTAAGCAGTCGCGATTGAGCGTGATGCCGCTGAAGGCCGCGGACTTTCGCGAGATCGTCGCGATGGGCAGGAATCCCGCCTAATTTCCTTCCAGTTTGAGAATGGGCGTGGAGTCGAACTGGATCATGCGCTCGGCTTCTGTGTCCGGCTGGAAGAAATAGGGGTCCTCGGCGGAGCGGACGGAAAAGGTGCGTTGCTCGGCGCCACGAAGGATGACGACTTTCGTCTGGTCGCCCGCCGTCAGAAAAAAGGAGGCGTCGATGATGTCCTCTTTGCTCGTGATTTTGATGTCGCCGATCTGGAGGAGGATGTCGCCATCCTGAATGCCGGATGCCTCGGCGGGAGTGCCGGGCCGTAAATTTGCAACGCGGGCGGTCGATGTGGCGCTCGGTTCTCTTGCGTCCTCCACGGAAACCCCGATCACGCCCGGACGCAGCTCGCCGAAGCGGGCGTATTCCATTCGGAGCTTTTCCGCCGCGTTGATTGGCAGCATGAAACAGCCGGCATTGCCGTCCACTCCCGCGACAATGATGCCGATGACTTTCCCGTCGAGATTGACGACCGGAGCGCCGCCAAGGCCGCGCTGCACGGGGAGATTCGCGCGGATGTGCGTGGTGCGGAAAAAGCGATTGAGATACTCCTTGTCAAACCCGGCCACCAATCCGAACCCGGGCGTTTCCGGAAGCCCCATCGGGTAGCCGATGGAGATGACGGGAGTGGCGATCTGCACGGCATCCGAATCTCCGATCGGCAGGAACGGCGTGTTTGCTTCGACCTTGATGATGGCGAGTCCGGTGCGCGGATCGGATACCTGGAGGCGGGCCGGAAATTTTCGAACCCCCTGGCAGACGGTAATATTCTGTCCGTCTCCGACAACTCCGGCGAGAGTATAAACGGTCCCTGAAGGGTCCGCGTAGAATCCGGTGCCGGACAAACGACCATGGCGGTCGGAGGATTCAACGCGCACGACGGCGTCCTTGCGAAGGTCGAAAATTTCGGTGACCTTGGCCTTGATCGAATCCGCGAGAGAGGGCTCCTCGGCGAGGACGGGCAGCATGCATACCGCAGCCAGGGAGAGACCTGCGGCGGGGCTCCGGAGCGAACGGCGGCGGATTGCGGCCAAATCCCTAGAAACTGAAAGGAGACTCATAGCTCACCGGCCTTTTCTCAAGAACGTAGCTCGGTGGGAGGGTGGTCGGTGTGGTGGAGACTGTGGCCACCGATCCCGTGGGCACAGAGGGCAGCATGTTCCCGGAAGTGATGGGCGTCGCGTCCACGGCTGCAAATTGCGGCTGGGTGGACGGGTTGCGGTCGTTGGTGACGATCACGCCCGTGACGCCCGCGGCGGCCACGACGATGGCGGCGTAGGCCATTGCGGGAACCCGAAATCCGTCGAGCCATATATTGGCCCGCTCCCAAGCCATTTCCCACATGGGGCGTTTGAGGAGATCGGCGCGCTGACGGCGCTGAAATTCGATCAAAAAATCGTCGAAGTAGTCTTCGGGCGGCTTTTCGTAGCGCTTCAGCCGGAGTAGTTTCGGGACGTGGTTCGACTCGCTCATAAGGTGACTCTAGGCTGCTCTAAACTCTCCGAGGTAATTTTGCAACTGGCGATGGGCGTAAAATAGGCGCGAGCGCACGGTGCCTTCGGAAATTCCGAGAATTTTTGCGATCTCCGCATGGGGCATTCCTTGAATATCAAACATCGTTACCACGGCTCTATGGTCGTGAGACAGCTTCTGCAGGGACTCGTTCAATCTTTTTTGAAGTTCACCGAGGCTGGTTTCACGGCGTGGGTCGCTGGATGAGGTGGCTTCGATAAAGTCGGGGTCATTTTCGATATGCGAATCGACATCGTCGAGACTGAGCGCGCGGCGGCGGTTGCGTTTTTTCAGGAAATTGATCGTCATGTTGATCCCGATCGAGTGGATCCATGTGTAGAAGCTGGCTTGCTGGCGGAAGCCATTGATGGATCGGAAGGCCTTGGCGAAGATGTCCTGAAGGAGATCGTTTGTGTCCTCGTGGTTGGACGTCATATTGTACACAAGGCCGTAGAGGCGGGGGCTGTACCGGCGGACGAGTTCATCGAACGCCGCGACATCGCCTTCCTTGGTGCGGGTCACCAATTCGTTGTCTGCAGGTTCCAACGGCTCATCCATGCGAAAAAGAGGGGCAGGCTAGCAGACGGGAAGCGCGGGAGGAAGAACAGACGCAAATTGCCGTTCGGTGCGCATGCGGCCGCGCCGGAGCCCGAAGACAAAAAAACCGGCGTTCCGCTTTCACGGAACGCCGGCCTCGAACTAGCTGCCGGACGAGGGAGACTTTTTTTAGAAGTCCACGCCGGTGAGCAAACCAAGAACCCATGCGTTCTCGACCGCTTCCGTGCCATTTGGCTTGGCGATGTATTGGACGAATGGCTGCGTGAATGCCCAGCCGTTGATCTGCACCCGGTAGCCGCCTTCCACCACGAGGGTGAAGTTCGGCTGGTTGACGTTGCCGGCAGCCTGCAAAGCCTCAATCTGATAGAAGCTGTATTGTCCCGCGGCGACGGCCAGCATGGTCTGATCCTTGTCGCGGGTCGGGATGAGACCTTTGTAAACCAGGCCGGTCTGGAAGTAGAACGGATATTTATTGTTATACTTCGGAGCGAAGCTGACCAAGTTGAAGGAATACAGACCCTGGTCGCTGAGCTTCGGCTCCGTCATGGGAACAGGTTCCTTGAAGGACTTGCTGCTCATCGACTTGCCGTCGGAAGCGCCTTTTGCATAGACGACCTCTTCCGGCTCGGGCTGCGGGGAGGATTCGCGGAAGAGCATCTGGTCGGCCTGGCCGTAGAAGCCGTACTGACCCTCATAGCTGGCCCCGTAATAGGACGTGTTGTCCTGGCCCCACCAGTAGCCGCCGAAGGCGTAGTGGCCCGGGAGCTCGGCGCTGCCGAATTTCGGCTTGATGCCGGCTTCACCCATGAACATGAGCCCATTGCGGCTCGTATCCGGACCGTAGCCCTGGAAGGCGAGACCGTGGTTGGCGCTTGAGGTTGCGCTGGGGAAGGACATGAAAATGCCGCCCTTGACGTAGGAGATGCCGGTTGGCTTTACCTGGAGCGTGCCGCCCCAGGTCGAGAAGCTCGACGAGAATGGAATGTTCCCTCCGACGCCCTTGGAGCTTTCGATCGCATTATTCAGGAACAGCTTCGAGAGCGGCTGGTCGATGAATTCCTTTTGGGGCTGCAGCCAGCCGCCTTTGACGGTGATGAAGTCCTTGATGCCGAAGACTTCCGGAGTGGCGTATTTCAAGCCAAACGTCAGGAGGCGCCATTGCGTGCCGGACTGGAAGTGCGAGGGGTTGAAGAGACTTGCCGCCTCGACGTATTCGTTCGGACCAGGAGTCTGGCCGCTTTCGGGCTGGCGCCAGCGGACTCCGGCAAAGCCGGAGAGTCCCTCCAGGGCGTCGGAATTGAAAAGTTTCGCGAAGTCAACGTCGGTTGAGAAGGCGACCTCCTGATCGAAGAACCCTTTCTGTCCGTTTTCGCTCTGGAGAACCCCGTAAAATGCGCCTCTCCATTTGCCATTGAGCTTGATGCCGTGCTCTTCGAGCAGATCCCGCCCGGGAAGGAAGGAGAGCATTTGTTTTCCATTCCACCAATCCGAGAAGGCGCTTTCCTCCTGAACTTCGAGGTCGGTGGTGGAGACGGAGTATTCGGTCCCGGCGTGGGCGAATGTGGCGGCGCCGGCCAGCATGGCCGTAATCAGCCCACGGACGCCGATGGCTCGGGTTCGGGGACGGTGCGGATGTTTGATGTTTTTCATAGGTAAGAGAGAGGACGCTATGAATCCGAACCGCGCCGTGGCGGGCAATCGGTGATGCGTTACGACTTTGTAACAATTGCGATTTTGGGCGGTGATTTGGAATGCGGGTTTTGCGGTTGGTTGAGCAGCGGAGGCGGCCGGAAGAAATGGCAAATGCGCGCGGCGGCCATTTTCGACTTGGAGCGGCGGAGCTTTTAGCGGATCACATCGGATGCGATGACAACGACTGCAACGGCAACGGAGATTCCCATGTTGAATATCCAGGTGGACGGAGATTGGAAGCAATTTCCAAAAGGCACCCGCCTCATCGAGGCCTGCATGAAGAGCGGGCACTTTATTCCGCACTACTGCTACCATCCGAAGCTGAGCTCGCCGGGAAACTGCCGCATGTGCCTGGTCGAGCTGGGAACGCCGCGGATGACCCCCGATCGCAAACCGGAGTTGGGCGAGGATGGAATGCCGTTGATCAATTGGAGTCCGCGTCCCGCCATTTCCTGCGCGACGGAGATTTCCGAGGGCATGGCCGTGCGCACCGGCTCGCCGATGGTCGAGGAATGCCGCAAGGGAGTGATGGAGTTTCTTTTGATCAATCACCCGCTGGATTGTCCGATCTGCGATCAGGCGGGCGAATGCCGGCTGCAGGAGTTTAGCGTCGAATTCGGCAAGGGGGATTCCCGCTTTATCGACGACAAGGTGAAAAAGCCGAAGCGCGTCGATATCGGCAAAAACATCGTTCTCGATGATGAGCGCTGCATCATGTGCTCGCGATGCATTCGTTTCATGCAGGAGATCGCTCACGACGACGTGCTGGGCTTCGTGAATCGCGGAAGCCACACGACCCTCACCGTGCATCCCGGGAAGCGGCTCGATAATAATTATTCGCTCAATACGGCGGACATCTGCCCCGTGGGCGCGCTCACCTCGAAGGATTTTCGCTTCAAGATGCGGGTCTGGTTTCTCAAGGAAACAAAGAGCATCGACGTCAACTGCGGCAATGGAAATAACATCCTCGTCAGCAGTCGCGAGAATATCGTCTATCGCCTGACCCCGAGGGAGAACGACTTTGTGAACTCCTGCTGGATGCCGGACAGCCACAGGCTTAATTTTCATTATCTGAATGACGAGAAGCGCCTCACCGCGCCGGTGGTGAAGGGCGAGGAAGCGCCCGCCAAATGGTCCCGGGCGATCGCTGCTGCAGCCGCTCAGCTCACGGGCATCGAATCGGGAGCGCTGGCGATGATCGCGTCCGGCCGGATGACGAACGAGGAGCTCTTCCTGACCGGGCGCCTTGCCAAGGGCCTTGGCATCGAGCTGGCCGACATTCTTCCCCGGCCTCAGGAGGGGGATGGTTTTTTGATATCGGACGACGGCAACCCGAATACGACAGGCGCGAAGTTGCTGGGACTAACGGGATCCATTCCGGGTGCGAATCTCGAAAAGATCGCCGCGGGCGTGGCTTCCGGAGCGATTCAAGGCCTCATCTGCCTGGGCGAAGATGCCACCAAGTGCGGAATCGCGCCGAGCGATCTGGCGAAGCTTCAGGCGCTTGTGGTGATGGAGATTCTTCCGAATACCACGACGGCTCTCGCGTCCGTGCTGCTTCCGGCGGCCGGATTCAGCGAAAAGCGCGGGTCGATGATCAATTTGAGCGGGCGCATTCAGCGGCTGAACCGTGCGACGGCTTCTCCGGGGCAGGCCAGGGACGATTGGGAAATCCTGCGGGATCTCATTCAGGCCGTGGGTGGCTCAAATGGGGTGTATAGCATCGAGGAAGTTTTCAAAGCCATGGCAGCGGAAACGCCCGCTCTGGCCGGACTCTCGATCACCAAGATTGGCGACCTCGGCACGGAGTTGCAGATCGGTGATTTGACGCCGCGACGATAAGACGCGAGCAGGGTTTCCTGCTCGGTTCGCCTTTCCCCTCCACGATGCCTCCATTAAAAGTCGGCGCGGTGATTTTTCCCGATTATCTGGCAGCCTGTCGGACTTTGCCCGCAGCCGTGCGGGCAAAGTCCGACAGGCTGCCAGGGGAAGTGCTCACGAGAGGACTCGAACCTCCACGGGTCGCCCCACTAGAACCTGAATCTAGCGCGTCTGCCAATTCCGCCACGTGAGCAATGAGGGAGGAAGAAGATGACGCGGCCCTTTTGGTTTGTAAATCGTAGAATCTCGGTTTTTCACTGGCAATCACTGTGCGCTCGTGCGAAACGAAGGGTTCATCTGTAATTCCATGAAATACCTTCTCTCTCCCACCCGAATTGTTGTGGCTGTATTTGCTGTGACCTTGTCTGTCCCGGCTTTCGCTCAAGATGCTCCGGAATCCCCAGCCCCGCAGACCGCCGCGGCTCAACCGGTCGAGTTGAAAGACCCGGTCGCTGTGGTGAACGGTGAGAAAATTACCAAGAAGGATCTGGATGAAGCCTTCGAGCGCGCGGTCAAGGGAGCGGGGATGGACCCATCGGCGATTCCCGCCGAGCAGAAACTGGCCGGCTACAACCGTCTCCTTGATGACATGATCGTGGACCGTCTCGTGAAGGCGGAGTCGAAGGATATCGAAGTGACCGACGAGGATGTTTCCAAGGAAATCGCGACCATCAAGTCGCAGTTCCCCGACGAGGCGGCTTTCAAGAAGCAGCTCGAGCAGAGCGGCCAGACCGAAGAGAGCGTCAAGAAGCTCATTCGTGAAGGGATGAAGCAAAATGAGTGGATCGAGAGCCAGATCGGCGACAAGGCCGAGGTCACCGACGAAGACGCCAAGAAATTCTACGACGAGAACAAAGCGGAATTCGCCCAGCCGGAAACGGTAAAAGCCAGCCACATTCTCTTCATGGTGCCGGAAGGCGCATCGGAAGAAGATACGAAGAAAAAGGAGGCGGCAGCCGAAGCCGCGCTGGCCCGGGCCAACAAGGGCGAGGACTTTACGGCGCTTGCGAAAGAGTTGTCCGAAGAGCCCGGCGCGAAGGAATCCGGCGGCGACCTGGGTTTTTTCACGAAGGAACAGATGGTTCCCGAATTTGCGGACGCCGCCTTTGGCGCGGAGACCGATTCGCTGACCGGTCCGGTGAAGACCAAATTCGGCTACCACATCATCAAGGTTGAGGAAAAAAAACCTGCCGGGACCATGAGTTTCGACGAGGTGAAGCCGCAGCTGGCCGCATTTCTGAAATCACAGAAACAGCAGGAAGCCGTGGGCGCGGTGATCGACGGACTGCGCAAGAACGCGAAAATCGAAAACAATCTCCCGCAACCCACGCCCGCCGTCGCCACGCCACCGGCTGCCGAGCCTGAAGCAGCCAACTAAAAGCTTCGCGTCATGGCGGGAAAGCGGCAGTCGGCAGGGGTCATCGGCCTCGGGATCATTGGGTCCCGGGTGGCGGCGAATCTTCGGAAAGCCGGCTATGAGGTCTGGGTCTGGAATCGCTCGCCGAAGCCGGAGCCGAATTTTCTGGCCTCGCCGGAGGAACTGGCCGATGCCGCCGATACGATCCTGATTTTCGTTTCGGACGGCCCGGCGCTTCTCGACATCGTACGGAAACTGACGCCGTCCCTTACCGCCCGGCATGTTCTGGTCAATCATGCCACCGTGGGTGCGGAGGAGGCCGCGGAAGCCGGCGCGCTCGCCGAGCGGGTGAGCGCGGGTTTCGTAAACGCGCCGTTTACGGGGAGTCTCCTCGCCGCAGAGGCCGGCCAGATGGTTTATTATCTGGGCGGAGCTCCCGAATTGATGGGCCGTGTGATGCCGATCCTGAATGCCACCGCGAAATCGGTGATCGAGATCGGAGATGTGCGCCAGGCCAGCCTGGTCAAGATTGCGACAAATCTGGTGACGGCCACCACGGTCGAGGCGGTCGCCGAGGCGATGGCTGTGCTCGATCGCCACGACGTGCCGCTTGGAAAATTTGCCGAGGCCATTGAGCTGAATGCGGTGTGCTCCGGAGTGACGCGGAATAAAATACCAGGAATGGTTTCGGGCAGCTTTGAGCCGCATTTTTCCCTCAAGCATATGTTTAAGGATATCCAGCTCGCCATCGGCGCGGGCGCCGACGCGGGTCTGGAAATGCCTGCCGCAAATGCCGTCGCCGCCGCATTGATGGCCGGAATTCAAAAAGGCTGGGCGGACCTGGATTTTTCGGCGATCGCGAATCATTACGATTACCCCGGGAAGCAGGCGATGCAGGGAGGGCCGACTCCTGATTTGAAAGGGGGGGCGGCAGCCCCGAAGCCGCAGCGGAAATTCGGCCTTTTTGGCGGAGGCCGCAAGGATTGAGCGACTCGGGAGTGGACGCTCTCCGGCGCTTTCGAAACGAAGGGGGCTTTTTTCGTCTCGACGCGCGCGCTTGCTTCCGGCTAAGCGGCCAGGACCGGGTGCGGTATCTGAATGGCCAGGTTTCGAACGATGTCAGAAAACTCATCCCCGGCGTGGCGATGCAGGCGTGTGTTTTGTCGGCGAAAGGCAAACTCGATGCCGTCATCTGGATGTGGTGCGAGGCGGACGCAATCGTTGTCGAGTGCGCTTGGGAAGCTGCCGAACACCTCGGGATGCGTCTGGAGAAGTACATCGTGGCGGATGATGTGACGGTGGAGTCTCTGGAAGCCGCCGATGAGATCCATGTGTTCGGGCCCGCCGCGGACGCGTTGCCGGACGCTCAGGTTTTGCGGCGGCTGGCGCGATTGGGTGTTCCCGGCGCGGATATTTCCGCCACGGCGGCGCAGGATCTCCCGGTCGAGTGCGCCGAGGAATCGAAGGAGCTTCTGCGCATCGAGAACGCCATCCCGAAGTGGGGCGCCGAGTTGAGCGCGGATACCCTCCCCGCCGAGGCCGGGCTCGACGCGGCGGCGGTCGATTTTCACAAAGGCTGCTATATCGGGCAGGAGGTGGCTTCCCGAATTCGCAGTGTCGGGCACGCAAACCGCTCTTTGCAGAGATTTCTCGCCTCGGGGAACACGGTGTTGGAGCCCGGTACGGAGCTTTTTCCGCCGGGGGAATTCGACGGGCGGCCTGCCGGGGTCGTAACCAGCTCGGCCTATCACTTTGGATTGTCCCGCGGAGTGGGTCTCTGCTACATCAGACGTGGCGTCGGTCCGGAGGCCGTCCTCGAAACGGCTCCGAGTCCCGGCGCCGCCACCATCAAAATTTGTCCCTTTCTGCCATGCGAACTTTCCTAGCGTCCCTGGTTGCTGTTGCATTGCTCGCCTCGTGCGCGAGCCGTCCGAAGCCCCTGCCGAGCGGTCCCGTGGTTGCGGTGCTGGCCGTCCGAGTCAAGGGCGAGAAGACGGATCAGCGGGTGGTTATTGATTTATTCGAAGGGGATGCGCCGTTGACGGTCGCGAACTTCAAGCAGCTGGTTCAGGAGGGTTATTACGACGGCATGCGATTTCATCGGGTCTTTCCAGCTTCCTTTGTGCAGACAGGCGATCCCTACAGCCGCCACGGAGACAATGAGCGCTCGGGCACCGGCGGGCCCGGATACACGGTGCCGGCGGAAATCAAACGCAATCATGTGACGGGCAGCGTCGCCACATCCCGGCTCGAGGACGATGTGAACCCCACCCGGGCTTCGAACGGCAGCCAGTTTTACGTCTGCCTGGAGCCCATGCCGCAACTGGACGGAGAATATACGGTTTTTGGCGAAGTGATCGAAGGGCTGGATGTGCTGAAGTTTGTCAGCGGGCAAAAGACCGACAGCAACGATTTCCCTTTGGAAAAAATCGTGATTCAGTCTATACATCTCGAACCCAGAGTTGCGCCAGCCGCATCCGGGTCAGCCAATCCTGGGTTGTAGCTCAAACGGGTAGGTACCGAAGTGGCCAAACGGGGCGGACTGTAAATCCGCTGTCTTAGACTTCACAGGTTCGAATCCTGTCCTGCCCATTTACCTGATAATCAGCGACTTATGATCCAGGCGTTGGCCTGTTTAAGGCAACCGATTTCAGGAGCTGGGCCGGTTGAATTTTGCCAATTTTTGCCAGCGGGCCTTTTTGGAAATTTCATCGCCCGTCGCATTCTCGAAAACGTTGAAGTGCGGGGAGGTTCGGAAAAATGATGCGGAAATAACGATTTTTTCGATTGCCAGTGGCATGGCTTTTGCTCCGGCCCCGACACGCCTATTTCGCAATCGGGACGGTGCGCAGGGCGGCGCGGATGGCGGCGAGGGCCGCGCGGCCTTTGGCTTCGCTGAAACGAAACGCCGGCCATGCGACGGCGATCATCGGCTCGGTGGGGATGTTCTCCACGCCGGGATGGGCGAGCGCAATCATGCCTTGGACCGATTCCTCACGGTTCCATGCGACGCCGTCGCGCCGGATGTCGGCGAGTTCAGCCAGCAGCTTGCGGTCGCGCAGGCGGGCGATGAGATCGGGCCGGCGGCTGAGGGCGAGTTTGCCGAGGGCGTTGACGCGGAGGTTGTGCCGGGTGTCCGGTGCGGGCGCGACGCGGACCGCGTGATCGGCCTCGATGTAATCGATGTGGATGATGCCGTTGCCTTCCGGCAGGCCAAGCAGGACGAGCTCGCGCGTTTTTGCCGCGATTGCTTCGAGCGCCGGACGGTATTTCGCGCGCAGGGCGCTGTGGCGCCGGCCGCGGGACCAGTCGTAAAAGGCCGGGGTGAGAGTGAGCGCGCGTCCCCGGCGGACGGCGAGTCCGTAAAGCGTGAGCGTGTTGGCGATGCGGACAATATTCGAACGCGGCTGGCTCATGGCTTGCGACAGGTCGGCAAACGTCATGCCTTCGGAGCGCCCGGCAAGGAGCGAAAGCACGTCGAGCGCCTTGAGCAGCGATGTGGAAATGTCCATGCAAACCGTCTTAACCGGTATCCGGTTAAAGTCCACTGAATCCCGGGCTTGCCGGGCCGGGAAGAGATGCCAATCTTCAGGAACTTTCCCAAGAACCAATTTCACCTTGCCCCGATGATCTCAACCCAGTGGAACTCTGACGATGAACTCTTTGCCATCGTCAAGCGCGAACTCTTCACCGCGGTGGTGGGCGACATCATGGATCTGCTCGGCCACAGGAACCAGTTTCTTCCGCCGCAAATCCAACCGCTGCGCGACAATATGGTGGTCATCGGACGCGCCATGCCGGTGCTGGAGGCCGACGATGATGGCGGCGAAGGACCGGGGCGCGTGAACGATCTCTTGAACAAGCCGTTCGGCCTGATGCTCCGCGCGCTCGACGATCTGCGCAAAAACGAGGTCTATATTTGCAGCGGCTCCTCGCCGGACTACGCGCTCTGGGGCGAGCTGATGAGCACCTGCGCGATGAACCAGGGCGCGACGGGCGCGGTGGTGAACGGTTATTCGCGCGACACGCGCGGCATTTTGAAATTGAATTTCCCGACCTTTTCCCACGGCCGCTATGCCCAGGACCAGCGTCCGCGCGGGAAGGTCATCGACTTTCGCTGCACCATCAGGCTCGGCAACGTCCTCATCCAGCCGGGCGACATCGTGTTCGGCGACATCGACGGTGTCTGCGTCGTGCCGCGCGCCATCGAGGAGGAAGTGATGCGCGGGGCGTTGGAGAAGGCTCGTGGTGAGAAGCGTGTTTACGAGGCCATCAAGGGCGGCATGAAGGCGCAGCAGGCATGGGACACGTATGGAATTTTGTAAGCAGACTCTGAGGCAAACGGATTTCGTGGAATGAGCCGAACGCACAATCAACCGTCCACCAAAGGGATTGCGGAAATCGGGAATGCCCGCGTGCGCGTGGCGTTTGACCTGGCGTCGGGAACCTACGATCTTCACGATCCGGTTGCCGGCCGGGTGGTGATCCGCGGCGCCCATGCGCAGGTTGGGCCGTGGACGTCATGCGCCCCAGGCTATGTCCGGACGGCGCGAACGGAAAAAATTTCCGATGAACTCGGCTCCGGCACGCGGCTTGTGGTGGAATGTGTGGCGGAAGACAGGCCATCGCTGTTGCTGGAGTTTCGCGTGTATGACGGCGATGACTCCGCCATCGCGTTGCGGGCCGGATTGAAGAATCCAAGTTCCGGGCCGCTCCGCCTCCGCCGGTTTTTTCCGATGCGCGGTGGACGCATCGCGCCGGGATCGGCGCTGGAGGACGCGCGCACGCTGTCGGGCAACAGCGCGTGTCACCAGCCGGAAGTCATGCGCTCGCCGCACGCTTCGAGCTCGAACAATCTGCTGCTGACCTTCCGCGAGAACGGTGGGCGGCGTTCCGTGGTGCTCGGGGCGCTGAAAACCGCCGATTTCATGAAGTGGGCGCATGTGCTGCCCGAGGACGGCTTCGAGGGGCGCGCCCGGCTGCCATCACGGGCGCTGCCCGGCGCGCGGCTGGCCGTTCACCTCGACTGCCGCGTCCGCACGGAAAGCCTTTTCGCCGAAGGACCGAGGCTGTCTGTGACGCAGGGTTTCAGGAATGCGAACGGCATCCTCTCGCACCCGAAGGAAATCCACGTCGCCCTGTCCGGCCTGGACCCCGAAAAACATTACGCGCTCGGTTTTTCCTGGCGCGATCATGGCGGTTCCGGGCGGGCCGGTTCCGTCAAAATTTCCGCCGCGAACGGAGCCGTCCGTCCGCTCGTCGAAAAGCGTCCGCTGCCCGGCCATGGCGCCGGGGAGGAGGTGGCGGTCCTGCTGCCCCGGGACCTGTGTTTTTCCCCGAGGCCATGGATTCAATTCATCAACGAATTCAGGGAAGGGGACATCGTGGTCGATGAGGCGTGGCTTTGGGAGGTGGATCCCGGCGCGGAAATCCCGCCGGAGTGGGCGGGCGGGCGTGTTGTGGAAGACCTGCCGGCTTCGGCGTCCGGGGCCGCGTTTGCCGCCCTGGAGGCGTTTGATCCCGCCGGCAGGCTGGTGGATGCCGGGGCGGCTTATTTTCCGGACGACAGTTTTTACGTGGATTTTGGAACGCCTCATCCGTTTGAAGCCCTGGAAAAATATGGCCGTCAGTTGCGCCGGGCGACGCGTGCGAATCCGAATCCATATGATTTTCCGACGGTCTGCGCGTGGTATGCCGGCGTCTGGCACACCAAGGGGGCGCAGGATCATCCCGAACTTTCCACATACAAAATCAACACAAGCGCCGGGCTGGTCGAGGAGGCCGCTGAAATCGAAAAATGCGGTTTCCTGAAATACGCGCGCGCCGCCGGACGGCTCGTGCCCGACACTTACGCGGAGCAGAACCCGCAGGGATGGTGGGACGACGAGCATTGGCGGCGGGACGGTTATTATACCGCCCCTTATGAAACGACCGCGAAATTCGGCGCGGGCATGCGCGGTCACGGATGCCTGGCATTCACTTACATCCAGCCGATCTGCGGCTGGGCCCGCCAGCCGGTGTCGCGCGATTTTCGCGAGCGGCATCCGGACTGGCTTTGCGCCGGGAGCATGGCGCGCTCGCTCGATTACACGCATCCGGAAGTGCAGCGGCATTTGCAGGAAGTCTTCGCCGCGATGCGCGGCCACATCCACGGCTTGATGATCGATTATTGCGACGATCATTGGGATCCGGAGGCGGTCCTTGGCGGGTTTGCCGACCCTCATGCGACAGCTGCCGCGTTTTACCGGATCCTGTTCCGGCTGGCCAAGGAAGGGCTCGGCCCGGAGTCGTGGCTCCACGAGCGGAACCTCTATTTTCCCGACAACGACCTGACGCTCGGCTTCGCCGATTTGCAACGCACCGAGGCGGACACGGACAAGATTTCGCCCTATCTCGTCAGCCGCGGCGGCCTGCGCTGGTACAAGAACCGGGTGGTCATCGGGTATGACATGGATTCCAAGGACATCACCGGCTCCTGGAAAATCCCGGGCTGGAATGGCTCGGATGAAGACGGACGCCGGATGACGCTGACGATGTCCTATGTGGCGTCGAGCCGGCTGCTGCTGGCCAATTCCTTTCGCGACCTCGACCCGGCAACGCTTCACGATCTCACCCGGACGTTTCCCTATCCCGCGGAACCGCGGAGCGCGCGGCCCATCGACGCCTTCAGCCACACGGGGTTTCCGCGCGTGTATGATTTCGCGGTCACGCCGCGGTGGCATCAGGTGGTCCTTTACAACAACACCATCCCCACGCAGACGGAAACGTTCCAGGTCCTGATGAGCGGCGACGTCATGGACGGCGCGCTGGGACTGGATGCGGCGAGGGAATATTACGTCTTCGACTTTTGGAATCAGCGGTTCGCCGGGCGCGTGAAAGGTTCCGGCAGATTGGAGCAAACGCTGCGGCCGGGCGAGGCGCGCATGCTTTCCGTGCATGAGGTGGAAAACCATCCGCAGTTCCTTTCCACCGACCGCCATCTGATGCAGGGATACCTTGATTTTGAAACCCATCCGGCGTGGGACGCGGAAAGCCACGAGCTGTCGGGCGTGTCCAAAGTCATCGGCGGCGAACCGTATCGTGTGATTCTCGCCTGCAACGGTTTCAGGCCCCTGGCCGCCTCCCAGGATTGCGAGATCGGACCAGCCGACAGGGATGACCTCGCCGTGCTGACGATTCTGAAGCCGCAAAACGAAACCGTCCGGTGGGTCGTCCCATTTGCCAGCCAACTTCAATCCCCATCCCATCGGAAACCCTAACCAGAATTCCACCCCATCATGAAAATCACCGAAGTCAAAGTCTGGTTCGTCGAAGGCATCAAATACAACTGGACCCTGCTGAAAATCCACACCGACACCGGGCACACCGGCGTCGGCGAATCCACCAACTGGCCCGGCTCGCCGATCATCGAAGCGGCCACGCGCCACGTCGGCGAGCGGATCATCGGCCTCGACCCGATGCGGACGGACTTCATCTGGACGAAACTGTACCGCGACCTCAACTGGATCGGGCCGTTCGGCGCAAGCATGTGCGCCATCAGCGGCATCGACATGGCATTGTTGGACCTCAAAGGAAAAGCGCTCGGCGTTCCCTGCTACGAATTGCTCGGCGGGGCGTTCCGGAAAAAAATCCGCCTCTATGCCAACTACTGGTTCACGGGCGGCGGCCACAATGTGGAAGATTACGCGAAACAGGCGCGGCGCGTGAAGGAGGCGGGGTTCCTGGGGCTGAAATTCGATCCCTTCGCTCATACCAACTATCTTTACGACGAGGACCTTTCCAGTAACCTGGAACTGACGCCCGCCCAGCAGGATCTGGCTTTTGAAGTCGCCAGGGCCGTGCGCGAAGCCGTCGGCCCGGCATTCGACATGATGATCGAGACCCACGCGATGCTCAACACCCAGACGGCCCTGGTCATGGCGGAGCGCCTGGCCCCGCTGGGCGTGACGTGGTATGAGGAGCCGGTCGGCCCGGAGAACGCCAACACCCTGCGCGCCATCCGCGAGCGGGTGAAACCCAGCGTGCCGCTCTGCGTCGGCGAACGCCATTACACGCGGCACGGGTTCCGCCCCGTGCTCGAACAACACCTGTGCGACGTGATCATGCCGGACATCACCCGGTGCGGCGGACCGTCGGAAATGAAACGCATCGCCACAATGGCCGAAGCCTACGGCGTCCCGGTCGCGCCGCACAATCCGAACGGACCGCTGAGCACGCTCGCCAGCGCGCACGTCTGCGCCAGCATCCCGAATTTTTTCCGCTGCGAATTCATGTTCAACGACGTGCCCTGGCGCGACACGGTCATCACCCATCCCTTCGACGTGCGGGACGGGCACCTGCATTTGAGCGACCGGCCCGGCCTCGGCGTCGATCTCGTCGAGGAGGAACTGGAAAAACATCCCGGCATCCGCGACCTGCGGGGGAGGGAAAACTATTACGTCTGACCATGCCGCTCCCCATTGATCTCAGCGGCAGGGTGGCGCTCGTCACCGGTGTCAGCAACGGCCTCGGCACCGGGGTCGCGCGGATGCTCGCGAAGGCGGGGGCCGGCGTGGCCGGATGCGGTTTTTCCCCCGGCGACAGCACCGGCGCGAAGGCATTTGTTGCCAGTGTGGAGGCCGCCGGACGGCGGGCGCTTTACCGGCGGACGGATGTCGAGCGCCCCGGGGATCTGGAGGCGCTGGTCGAAGCGGCCGTTGCGGAATTCGGCCGGCTCGACATCCTCGTCTCCAACGCCGGACGCAACGTGTTTACCGGCGCGGAGCACTGCGCCGAGAGCGATTGGCAGAGGAATCTCGACCTCAACCTCGCGAGCCATTGGCGGCTCGCCAAGCTCTGCAAACCCCATCTCGAAGCGGGCGGCCACGGCGTGGTCCAGATCATGACCTCCAATCATGCCTACGCAACCATCCCGGGCTGCTTCCCCTACAACATCGCCAAGACCGCGCTCACCGGCCTGGTCCGCGCCCTCGCCATCGAATGGGGGCCGAAAATCCGCGCCGTCGGAATCGCGCCCGGCTTTGTGGAAACTCCGGGCAATGACACCTGGTTTGCCTCCTTTCCCGATCCGGAAGCCGAGCGGCAGCGGACGCTGGGCATGCACCCCGCCGGCAAACTCGGCACCTGCGACGACATCGGCGCGTGGAGCGCGTTTCTCGCGAGCGATTTCGCCGCCTTTGCCACCGGCACGACCTACGTGATCGACGGCGGCCGGCTGGCGTTGTTGCAGGATTCGTGAACGTGAGGCACGGGAGATGGAGCGGCGCGCCAGGACGGGCACCGGTGTTCAGCCCGAAAGCGATTTGGCGGCGCTCTACGGCGTGACCACAAAGCAACTCAATGAGCAGGTCAGGCGCAAAACGTCTGACCTACTGCGCGTCCAGCGGGTTCAGCGTCGGACCCGTCATCATATAGGCAATGGAAAAACCGATGATTTTTTTCGGGTGCGCTTTCTGGTCACGGGAATCGGGGGCGCCTGTTCTGGCCGGATCGTTTCGGGCGGGGTCAGGGGGATTTTTCGATCCGGAGGGCGTGGCCATGAACGAGAGCTTGGGCCACTTTGCAGCGGGCTTTGCGAGTAATCCGGTCGAAGGTTTGGCGCGAGATCCCCATGCGTTTGGCGGCTTCGGCATGGTAAAGGTTCTCGCAGCAGGCGAGCCGCAGTGTTTCTAGTTCATCGGCGGCAAGGACAACTTCTTCCAAGTCGCGGAGCGGGATGCCGGCCGGCTTGAAATAAGTGGCTGGCGGCGAATGCAGAATGGTGCGTGGGCAGAGTGGGCGGGCCATTGGGAAAAGGATTTGACAGGCAGAGTTATGAGCATACGCTCACATCCTATGTCTGTCAAAGTTGAAACGAACCGGGGAGAATGAACAATGAAAATCGCCATCCCGATGGCGGAAGGAACGTTTTCCGGGCATTTTGGAGGGGCGGGGGAATTTCTGATTTTCAATGCGGACCACAAAGCGGGCTCTCCGGGCATTGGAGAACTCCATTCTGCTCCGGAGCACAAGCCCGGTTCGCTGCCGGAATGGCTCGCCTCACAGAACGTGGATGCCGTCATCGCCTCCGCCATCGGGGAACGGGCGCTGCTCATGCTGGCGGATGCGGACATTGAAACCTATCTCTCCGGCGGAGATTCGGATCCGTCCGAGCTGGCCGCAGCCTGCCGGCTCGGCAAATTGCCCGGCAAATTGCCCCGTGCGAACAAGGAGAATTCTTGCTGCAATGGCGCACACCATGATCACGATGAACACGACTGCGGCCACCATTGAGCAGGCGGCGGACGGACTGGAGGAACTTCACCGCGAATGTTTCGCATGCGGGGTCTGCAACCATAGTGGGCTGAATCTCCATTTCGATGTGGGCGCAGACGGAGTCGCCACGGCGGCCTGGCAACCCTCCGCCGCATTCCGAAGCTACCCGGACCGTGTGCATGGAGGCGTGATCGCCACCTTGCTCGACAGCGCCATTGTCCATGCGCTCTTCGCGAGAGGCGTGGCCGGAGTGACTGCCGAACTCACGACCCGCTATCTGCAACGCGTGAACCCGGCCGATCCGGTGCATGTCGCCGGGTGGGTCGAGTCGAACCGGCGCGGGGTTTATCTGTGTTGCGCCGAGGTCCACCAGGCGGGCTTGCTCGCCGTGCGGGCCTCCGGAAAATTCATGGCGATGCCGGATGCTTCCCCTCCGCATTCAGCAGCCTGATTTTTCCAACCCAATACAACCATGACATCACAAATCCCTCATCGTCTCCTCCTGCTTCTGCCGGTCGCAATCCTCGGGGCTCATCCACCTGGGCGCCGGGCCCGACAACCCCCACCGCGTGCTCATGGCCCTGAAAATGACCGGGAACAAATCGCCCCACCCGTGGAAAGGCAATGTTGGCTTGCGGGGGAAGGAGGGCTGTGGGAGTGTCTGGGTATGAGCACTCTCCACGTATTGGAAGAATTTCGCGCGTTGCCTTGCGAGGAGCGCAGGCAGGTGGCGGAGGCAATCCTTAGAGAAGAGGATTCCTGGATTCCAGAATCGTTCCGGTTGGGCATGGAGGACATCGCAGCGGGACGAGTGATGGATCTGGAGAAAGCGCTGGCCGACGCCCCTGTTGAGAAATCCGGGAAGTGAATTTCCGCTTCCAATGCACGGAAACATTTTGGAAGAAATTTTACGCGCTTTCAACGGGGCAGAAAGCTGCGGTGCGAACGACATGGGCGATCTTCAAGAAGAACCCTTTTGACCCTCGGCTGGGCACCACCGGATCAACAGCTTGAGTGCCCGCTACGGGAAAACGATCCACTCGGTCGTTGTCGAAAGCGATCTGCGCGTCGTCTTTTACCTGGAAGAACGGACGGTTTGGACCGTGGATCTCGGAACCCACGCGATCTACCGGTAGTCTTGAAAACCGACTCTACGCATCGGCTGGATGCCGGTGCGCGCGTGCCCGTCGTGCCTCAAGGTCGCCGGAAAAACTCCCGAAGATCTCCTGGCGGGCATCAAGACCGCCGACCGCGACGAGTTCTTCTCGTTCACCAAAGGCCGGATTCTTGCCCTCGACTACTAGCCCGGACAAATCACAGAGAGGCAGCCCATCATGGATGACAGTGGTTCCTATCCGGCGCGCCGAGGCGTCCGTCCTCCATCTCGTAGGTCCGGTCGAAGACATCGAGCGAACGGTGGTCGTGCGTCACCACGATCACGGCGGAACCGTGTTCGCGTGTGACTTTGCGGAACAGCTCCATTACCTGTCGCCCGCGACCGCTGTCGAGCGCGGCGGTCGGTTCGTCGGCGAGAATCAGGCTCGGCCGGTTGGCGAGCGCGCGGGCCACCGCCACTCGCTGCTGCTGCCCGCCGGAGAGCGCGTCCGGCAGGTTCTTCGCGCGGTCGGCCACGCCGAAGTAGTCGAGCAATTCCATCGCGCGTTTGCGGGCCGCCTGCGGGGCGACATCGTTGATCTCCAGCGCGACCTGCACGTTTTGCACGGCGTTGAGGAACGCGATCAGGTTCGCCTTCTGGAAAACAAAGCTCAGATGCCTGCGGCGGAAGGCCGAGAGGTTCACCAGCGCGCGATCTGCGTCCATCACCGGTTGGCCGCCAATGAAAATGTGCCCGGAGGTCGGGGGATTGATGAGTCCGATGGCAGTCAGCAGGGTGGACTTGCCCGCTCCGCTGGGGCCGAGCAAGGCCACGACTTCGCCCTTGGCCACAGCGAAGCTCACGTCCTTCATGGCCACCACTTCGGTATTGCCACTGCCATAGATTTTCGTGAGATGACGAACCTCCACGGCATGGGTGTTGTCAATAGAATGGTTCATCAGGAGAGCACCTTGTTCGGCTCGACGCGCATGGCCTTGGCGATGCCCAGCATGCTGGCCAGGACGGAGATGGCCAGGACGATGCCTGCCAGAATCCAAAGGTCCGTCGTCGTAATCATCACCCGCCTCGGAAACAGAGGGAAAAGCCATTGGCCGATGTAGTGGGCGATGCCGTAGCCGAGCGCCCCCAGCAGCAACGCCTGTTGCAGGATGAGACCCACGATGACCCGGTGGCGCGCTCCCATCAGTTTGAGCATGGCGATGTCGTGTGTCTTGTCCAGAGTGAGCGTGTAGATGATGAGCGCCATGATGATCGTCGAGACGACGACGAGAATGACGCGGAACAGACCGAGCTGGCGGCGCGCGCGGTCCACATTGCCCCGCAGCAGGAGCTGACGTTGACCTTCGTGCGTGTGGACCGTCACGTCGGGCCATGCGGAAATTGTCGCAAGGACCGCGTTCGAATCCGCTCCCGGCGCCAGGTTGACCAAAATGGCACTCACGAGCGGGGTCGCCAGAGCGGGCAGGGCGCTGGAAGGGCCGCCAGCGCGTTCGAGCAGTTCCGGTTGGAGGCGTCCGACATCCTGCCTCGCCGCACGCGCGCGCCGCGCCGCGCGTTCCAGGCGGGCCGCCTCGCCGGAGACGTCGAATTGCACGGCCATTGCGTCGCGTGCGGTGAAGAACGCCATGCCGTCGCCCGAAGAGGAAGCCATTCCGCGGGTGAGTCCGACGACGGTGTAAACGTCCTTGCCCAGATGGATTTGGTCGCCGGGATCGAGGCCGAGGATTTTGTCGGCGATCATTTCGTAGTGGCCCTGGGCCAGCGGACGCCCCGCAACCAGCCGCAGCCATCCGCCGCGATCATCCGGCCAGTCCAGCCCTTGCACGAACATGCGCAAGGGCTTCCCCTGGACCCCGCGTTGCACGGTGTGCGAGACAAAGCTGCGCGCGCTTTGCACACCCGGCACGGCCAGCAGGCGAAATTTCAGATTGGCCGGCAGCCGGGAAATTTCCGCGAACGGCCCGCGCGTGTCCTTTTGCACGACCCAAAAATCCGCGCCGATCTGGTCCACCAGTTGGGTGGCCTCGAAAGACAACCCGTGGTAGATGCCACCCATGCCCAGCACGAGCATCAGCAACAGGCCGATGCCCAGTGCCGTGAGCACGAAGCGCCCGAGGTTCTGCCGAATGTCCTGCGCGGCGAGGTTCATAATCCTGCCACCCGCTGGCCGTCCGCCAAGGGCGATTTTGTATCGCGTGGTCTGCATACCACGGTGCCCGCCGACAAGCCTTCGAGCACTTCAACCGCATCCCGCCCGCGCAGTCCGAGCTTTGCCTCACGCCAGCGCGCCCGCCCGTTTTCAACCGCGAAGACGCCCGGTTTTCCTCCGCGCCACGCGAGAAAGCGCGGCGGCACGGTGAGGGCGGATGGTTTTTTTCCGGTCTCGATGAACGCTTCGGCGCGCTGGCCCACGGTCCAGTTCGGGGGCAATTCGCGAACACGGACATCCACGAGGAACTCGCGTGTCTCGCGATCGGTCTCGCGGCCCAGCCGTGCCAACTCGCCGGGATACTGCCTCTCCGGCTCGGAGCGGAAAACGACGCGCGCGGGCTGGCCGACGTCCAGTCCCGCGGATGCGGTCTCGTCCACCCAGGCGGAAATCCAGATTTCCTTTGTCGAGATCAGTTGCAGGAGCGAGCTGGCCGGAACAACGACTCCTCCCGGGTCGCGGTCGCGGCGCGTGATCAGGCCGTCATACGGGCTGAGAATTTGCGCGAAACCCAGCCGCTCCCGCTGGTAGGCGAGGTTTTTCTCCGCCGTGAGGACCTGTTGGTGGGCTTCCATTGTGGCGGCCAGCGCGAGCTGCCTTCCGGATTCCGCGATGCGCAGTTGTTCGATGGACTTGTCGAAATCGGATGCGGAAGTGATTTTTGCTCCCGTGAGTTTGGTTGTTCGTTCGTGGCTCTCCTGCGCCTGTCGTTCCACCGCCGCGGCACGGACTTCATCCACCCGCACGCGCTCTTCGGTTGCTCGGGCCGAGGCCAGAGCCGCCTGCGCGACATCCACCTGGCGTTGGAGTTCTCCGTCATCCAGCCGCGCGAGCAACTGTCCGGTCCTCACCGTGTCGCCCTGGTCCACGAGCACCTCGACGAGCCGCTCCTGAATCCGCGGACTGATGGTCGTCTGAACGCGCGGCTGCAACACCCCTGTGCCCATCACCTCGCCCCGCACTTCCCCGAGGGCGACTGTGTGCATCTCCACCGGAAGAGGACGAAATTTGACAAAATAGACGAGGAAACTCAAGACGGCCAAGAGCACCAGCCAGGGCAGAAGTTTGCGGAAGGAAATGGGCTTCATTATTTCCTTTTATAGAGGGCATAGATATACGGACGCGGATCGCCATACGGATTGATGAAGGTGTATTCCTCGTGTTTGAGAAGCGCGAAACCGGTTCCAAGGCACTCCGTCATCTCCTCCACGGAATAGCGGTGCAAATCCAGCCCGGCACATTTCGGCGCGCCGTCTGTGGCGAATTCGGCGAGTAAAACATATCCCTCAGGACTTAGCGCAGACCGGAGATTATTGAAGTAGGATTGAATGTCTGCTTCCTCCAAAAGGAAGTGCAACACGGCGCGGTCGATCCATATATCCGCATGTGGAAGCCTTTTAGGAAGAGGCTTTGATATGTCGTGGCAAAGCCACGAGATCTGTCCTTCAGCATCTCCTGTTCTTTCCTTCAATTTGTTCAGCGCTTCTTCGCTGATATCATTGAGAATGAGCCGCGAACCCCGGGAAAGAAGCTTGTCAACAAGCACTGACGTTCCGGCACCGGGGAGAAATATCGTGGCGGTTTCGTTCCTGGGAATGAGATCGAGGAACTTGATGGTCTGTGAGACGTCACTTTCATACCAGCCAAGTTCCGGGTCCCTTTTGGTCGAGAAGATCGCGTTCCAGTGGTGATTCTGTGTGGTCCTATGCTTTTTCGAAATCATTCTCAGATGGCAGATTGTTCTGACGCCGCGATTCCCGCATCAACCCGGCAGGGTCAAAAATCGAAGGGGCCAAGCGGTCCCTGGGTGTCTGGGTCATGCCGCAAGCCCTCCGGCGGCCACGGTTTCGATGTCAAACCCAAGCCCACGCCAGTCGTGGACCCCGAGGTCGAGGCGCTGTGCCCGATAACCGCGCTTTCGCAGCAACTCGACCGCCTCGACCGAAAGCACACAATGCGGTCCCCGGCAATAGGCGACGATTTCCCGATCTTTCGGAATCCCGCGCAGTCGTTTCCTGAGATCGTCCAACGGAACCGAGATCGCTCCCGGCAAATGGCCTGCCGCGTATTCTTCGCGCGGACGCACGTCAAGGACCGTGACCTCCCCGGCTCGAACCTGACGAAGCAGTTCCTTGCGGCCCACCGGCTTGAACCCGATGCGCTCTCCCAAAAACGCCTGCGTGGTCGCATCCACCTCGGCCAACCTCGACCCGGCCAGAAGTCGGAACTGGCGCAGAAAATCCGACACCCGTTCATCCGAAACCCGGTAGGTCACAAAAAGCCCGGAGCGATCTCCCTCAACCAATCGCGCCCCGCGCAAAACCTGGAGGTGCCGTGACGTGTTGGCGACCGAGCAATCCGTCTCCCGCGCCAGCACCTCAACCGTCCGAGGTCCCTGGCTCAAGACGTCGAGCAGCTCCATCCGCTTTGGGCTGGCAAGAGCTTTTCCGATGCGGGCGAACTGACGGAAAATCTCGTTCTTGAACTGACGGGCGAGAGAGGAGCGGCACGTTTGTTTATTCAATAGAACTGACGAATAGTAGCCATACCACGGGCTGTCGAGAGTTTTTATCAGGCGAAAAACCGCGCGAGTTCCTGGAAAATGGAGTGGTAAGCCGGATGGCGGCAGACGCCGCAAACATCCACCAGTGTTTCGAGTTGGCGCACGTCCTGTTCGAGGCGGGCGTCTTCACTCATCTGCGGCATGGGGGTGCGCAAACCGACGGGGCAATCAAGAGCCGGACGGAATTCATCACGCCAGAGCAGGCGAATGGCCACGAGTTCGTTGTTGAACACCACACGACTTTCCGGCGAATCGAACCACGTCGTATCGGGCAGTCTCGGCGTCAAAGATGTTCGCAGGCTCGATCATTATCCCGTGCCCGGCAGACACGCGAACGGAGCAGCTTCCTTCCACTCGAACTCCGCCCATTCCCATCAGGACCGGATGAAAACAATCTGGCGTTCACTGTCTGTTTTTTCCCAGCAGCCGAAGGGCATTGGCCACAACGAGCAGCGTCGCTCCGGTATCGGCAAGGACAGCCATCCACAGGGTCGCATAACCGAAAATTGCAAGCGAAAGAAATACGGCTTTGATGCCGAGGGCAAAGGCGATGTTGAAGCGAATGATTCCGAGCGTGCGACGTCCCAACCTGATGGCTTCGGACACCATCATGAGATCGTCACGCATGAGTGCGACATCGGCGGTTTCGATCGCTGTGTCCGTGCCTGCAATTCCCATTGCGATCCCCACGTCCGCGGCGGCCAGGGCCGGGGCGTCGTTCACCCCGTCTCCGATCATGCCGACACTTCCGAACTCGGCGGCCAGTTGTTTGATCGCCTCAATTTTATCTGCGGGCAGAAGGTCTCCGCGCGCTTCATCGATGCCAGCCTGTTTTGCGATGGCGTTGGCTGTGCGTGTGTTGTCACCGCTGAGCATGACAACCTTGCGAATGCCGGCTGCGTGAATCTGGCGGAGAGCCTCTGCGGCATTTGGACGAATGGCATCCCCGACAGTGAGAATGCCCAGGACTTCCCCGACGCAATCGGCGTGCGGACGATGGCCGACGATCACGACCGATTTCGCCTGCGCTTCGATCTCGGCCAACCGCCCTTCGAGCTGATCGGAACAGACGCCGAGCTCATGGGCAAACCGATGGTTCCCGACGAAATAGTCGTGGCCTGCAATGGAGGCCTCCGCTCCCCTCCCTGTCCTCGCCCGATAGTCTTCGGCGGATTCCAAGGAAATGCCGGAATCCTTGGCGTGGCGGACAACGGCCAGGGCAAGCGGATGCGTAGAATGAGTGTCGATGGCTGCGGCTATTCGCAGGATTTCCTCAGTTGATGCGTTGGCAAAAGGGAGCACCTCAAACACCCGGGGCTTGCCCTCGGTAATCGTGCCGGTCTTGTCCACTGCCAAGGCGCGGATTCTTCCGAGGGCTTCGAGGTGAGCCCCGCCTTTGATGAGGACCCCGCGACGCGCCATCGCAGTGAGGCCCGCAACGACACTGACCGGAGTGGAGATGACGAGCGCGCAAGGGCAGGCAATCACAAGCAGGACGAGGGCCCGGTAAATCCAATCCATCCACGGGGCCGCCAGCAGCAGCGGGGGAACCAGGCAGACAAGCACCGCCAGAATCATCACGGCGGGGGTGTAGTATTTGGCAAAACTATCGACGAAGCGTTGAACCGGAGCCCTTTTCTCCTGCGCCTCTTCCACCATCTTGATGATTCTCGCGATGGTCGTATCGCCCGCAGCTTTGGTCGTCTGGATTTCCAGCGAGCCCTCGCCATTGATGGTTCCCGCAAAAACGGTATCCCCGGGACCTTTTTCAACGGGCATGGATTCGCCGGTAATGGGGGCTTGGTCAACAGTGGATGCTCCCGCCGTAATCGTGCCATCGAGCGGGATTTTCGCGCCCGACTTGACTTGGAGGCTTTCGCCTATGGAAACCTCTGCTGCCGGAACTTCTTGGAAAACCCCATCCCGCTTGACGAGTGCCACATCGGGAGTGAGTTGCATGAGCGCCTGGATGGCGCGGCGGGCGCGGCCCACGCTCCATGATTCCAGCAGTTCGGAGAGCGAGAACAGAAAAACAACCGCCGCGCCTTCAGCATGTTGTCCGATGGAAACCGCGCCGATGACCGCCACAGTCATGAGGACATTCATATCCAGCGAAAACGACCTCAGAGAACGGAGGGCATTGGGTGCCACCAACCCTCCTCCGGCAAGGATTGCTATGAAAAACGAAACATCCGGTTGCCAACCGGGTCGGAATCCCGCCCATTCCAAAAGGAGACCAACGCCCGTCGCAATCCCCGAGATGCCAACAAGTATGGCAGGCAACGAAATCCTTGATTGCGGCGGTTGTCCGCCCACCACTGTTACCCCGCTCTTGTTGATTTTTTCTGCGATGCTCCCTCGTGCAAGCGTGCCATTGTGAAAAACGGTGACTTTTGAAGCGATGAGGTCTGCCCGGACACCTCTCACGCCGGGCAGCGGGCTCAAAGACCGCTCAATCGCCGCAACTTCCTCCGAGCAATCCATCCCGGAGACAGTGAAGACCTCTTGCGGGCCATCTTGGAAATTGGAGTCAGCGGATGGAGCCAGCTTGGGTGAGCCGCAGCAGGCACAGCCATCCTGTTTGTGTTCAGTGCTCATGTCGGTGATGGGTGTCGGGGTAATGCGGATGGGAATGGGAAAGGCGTTGGTGCCTGTGGGAGTGTGCATGAGGCTCGCCGGGCGGATCATCCGCCTGGTGCCCGTGCTGGTGGTGCTCGTCGTGAACGTGGAGATGTTCGTGCTCCATCGGTTCATGAACATGCGAATGCTCGTGGCGTTCGGTCACATGGAGCCAGACACCGGCGAGCATGAGAATGCCTGCAGCGCAAAATCTCCAATCGAATTGCCCCTGCCCGACGGCAAACGCCAGCGCGGCTCCGGCAAATGGAGCGATGGAAAAATAGGCGCCGGTCCGGGCGGTGCCGAGATCCCGCAAGGCCCGGACAAAAAGCACAAGGCTCAGGCCGTAGCCGAAAAATCCAATGACGGCCGCACCGAATACGATCCCGACTGTGGGAAGTTGTCCGCCCAGGGCAAGCGCGATGCCGGTGTTCACCATGCCCGCTACAAGGCCTTTCCACATCGCAATTTGCGAGGGATCGCTGCCGGAAATCCTCCGCGTAAGATTGTTGTCGATGCCCCAGCAAAGGCAGGCGGCGACAATCAGGATCACCCCCGGAGAAATGGCAAATGTCTGGCCGTGGGGAAGTGAGAGCACGATGCCACCGACCAGGATCAGCACGAACCCGAAAAAAATCCGCTTGTCCACGTTTTCCCGAAAAACGATCCATGCGATGACGGCGGTTGCGACGGCTTCGAGGTTCAGCATCAGGGATGCAGCACTTGCCGGTGTTGTCATCAGACCCAGCAGAAGAAAAATCGGACCAGCCACTCCGCCGGCAAGGATGGCTCCCGCCAGCCAAGGCACGTCCTTCCTGGAAACGGGCGTTTCCTTTTGTCCAATTCCCGTGGAGGAGCGGATCGCTCGCAGGACCGCGAGCCCGAAGCCGGAACCCAGATACAGAAGCCCCGCAACCAGCACGGGATCGGCTGCCGAAATGGCAAGCTTGGCCAAAGGCGTGCTGGCCCCGAAGAGCAGCGCCGCCATGATCGCGCTGGTAATTCCGCTGCGTGGAGGACTTTGCATCATGGTTTTCAGCGTTTTCTCATTTCACAGAACCAACGCGCCCGATCCGGCCATAAGGATGACCACAAGCCAAGGCGGAGATTTACAGAAAACGAGGGCGGCGAATGCGACAATGCCGAGTAGGAAATGTGGTACGCCCTTGATTCCCTCGATCCAGACGGGGTTGTAAAGGGCCGCAAGCAGTATGCCGACCACCACCACGTTGGCCCCAACCATACGAGCCCGCACGGGCGCGAAACCACGAAGGCGTTCCCAGAATGGCAAAGCGCCGCCAATCAGAAGCAAAGCTGGCAAAAAGATTGCCAAGAGACACCAGAACGCGCCCGCCCACCCATTTGGCTTAGGCTGCATGACCGCACCCAAATATCCCGCAAACGTGAAAAGCGGCCCCGGAAATTGCCTGGACGGCACCGTAACCGGCCAGAAAAACATCGTCGCTGACCCAACCGCGCGGCACGACTTCTGCGCGGAGGAGAGGCAGGATCACATGCCCTCCGCCAAACACCAGCGATCCCGAACGGTAGAAGCCGTCGAACATCATGGCTGCCCCTCCATCATGGAACGCAGGATCTCGCCAAGGAATTGAGCGTCGCCGGAGCGCTCTTGCGGCACTGGCGCAGGGGGGTTCCCGGAGGGCACTCCATCTTGTGCTCGTCCAGGCTCAAGACCTGATAAAACGGGCGGCTGTAGGCCACCAATCCGGCATCCATGAGTTCCCGGCGGGTGCTCTTCAACTCCGCGCTCCCCATCCCCAGCAGTTCACAGACGCGCCCATCAGAGTAATAACTCGCCCCCTGCGCGTCTGCCACCGTGCATAAAAACAGATAGAGGGCCAGCGCCCCCGTCTTGCGTCCCAGGATAACCGCTTCGACACGGAATTTACAGCAATTGTTCTGCACCGGAAAAGACTTCCCCGATGTGAAGCACTGCCGCCGAGTGGCCGGGGTATTTCTCCGGATTGATCTTCTTCATCGCGTCGAAGATCGGACCGCTGTCCTGGAACTCGATCCAGCCTTTGATCTGGAAAGCCTTTTTTTCCTTTGTGATGAAGAGCATCGATGCCTTGGACCCCGCGAGGATGTTCTGCCTGGCCTTGTGAAAATAGTTATTGGCGATGAAGAATGTGGAGTCGTTAAAACGTCCGACAACGCCGACATAGATCGTGTTAGGGGTGCCGTCCGGAGCAACAGTGGTCAGGACGGCGATGGGTTCGCGTTCATCCCAAGCTTGGGTGAAAGATTCGGGTGGTGGGGTCATAAAGTTGGAGCATCCCGATGAATTAGAGCCCAAAACTCGGATTTTTTTACGACCATCGTGCCGGTTGGTTCTCCAATCTGATCGGCTACAATCGGGCATTTGACGGTGAAGAGGAAGAAAATCGGAGCCTGCACGGCCGAGAGGGTTTCGTAGTTGCCCTGGCCTTTGGAGATGATGAGATCGGCCCGGTCGAAGGCCTCGCGGAACTCCTCGGAACAATCTTCCAGGACGGTCCCCGGCGCATCGGAACCGTTGTCAATCACCGGAACCAAGCCGGTGAACCCGGCAATCTCCGCGTCCCCGCGCAGAGCGTCGTTGAGGATCGGACGGCCCCGGACGGCGAGTGTCACTTTTTCCATCGGCAGAAAATTGAGCAGCAGGCGGTCGAAGACAATTTCCCCCGCGTTGTCGGCGAGATAAAGGATGCGTTCCGCTTTTTCCGCCGCGCGGAACAGCTCGTTCGGATCGCCCGCCAGCGGACGCTCCCAGAGGGTCGCCAGCAGATGCGGAAAGTTTTCGGGCTGGATTTGAATCTTCGCGCCGGAGTCCAAAAGATTCCCCGCCACGGCGACCCGCACGGCCGCTTCGTATGGATCGGCGGCTCGCGAGATGCTTTCCCCGCAACAGGGCAACGCCTCCAGCGCCAGCCCGTTCATCCGGCCCTTGACCTCCCGATACGGATCGGGCTCGCCGGTTTCTTTGCGGATGATCCGATGCAACCGCTGCGCGATGACCGGGGGACTGTCCTCCCAGTCGGCATCCGCCAGCGCGCGCAAAATCTTCCGCAGGAGTTCCTCGCGCAGCACGGAATTTTTTGCGCTCAGAGCAACGGCTTCCTCGGCTTGCCGCACGAAACAGGGAATGCATTCAAGCAAGGTCTGCATGGGGATGAATCGCCCGGATAGGGGGAACAGAAACAGGTGTTGATTCGTTATATAAAGAGCGTATGCTCATAACAGGAAGCCGCAACAGAAATATGAAACAGGTCCGGAACATCGGCAGCACCGACACTAAATATCCCCTTGGCGGGTGGAGAAGTTCCGTGGGCAAACTTTTTCCCCGGATTTTGAACGCGCTCCTGTGGCTGGTTTTTTGTGCGATGGCGGGCACCGGGCTTCTGCTGGCGTTCCGGCTGCCTCCCGGTTCGCGCGGCGGGCAGGGGCTTTCGGCCTGGGGGCTGTCGCGGCATGAGTGGGGCGATTTCCACGCCTGGCTGTCCTACGCGTTCCTGGCGCTGATTTTGACGCATCTTGCCCTGCATTGGCGGTGGCTCTGGCAGGTCGCCGCCCGCAAGAAGCGCTGGCCGCTGCTGCTGGGTTTCGGGGCGGGACTCGCCCTTTTGGTTGTTTTGGCTCTCCAACCTGTCGGCGACAGCGGCAAGCATCAGGGCAAAGGCTTGCAGCACGAAAAGGGGAAGCACTAAGTCGCATATTTCAACCCCGCTGCCTTGCGGTCGAAATGTCGGGCGACCGCCGCGTCTCTCATGCCCGGCACGACTCCAGTCCCGATGTGATTTTCCCGCGCCGCAGGTTCCTTCCGATGAAAACCGCCTGCGTGTGCCGTTCGTCTCCCCCCCACGTCTGACCGAGGGTGATGCGGAACATGCCGTGAACGCCTTGGAAAACCATGCGCTCCGGCACATCCCGGATGGAGATGATTCCCTTGCTGCGGAAAAGATCCGCCGCATGCTTCTCCACGAACTTCTCCAGCCATCCCCGGAGCCTGTCCCCGTCGAGGTCACCGGGAATCGTGACAGAGACGGTCTGGATTTCATGTTCATGGGCCGGGGAGGACGGCTTGGCGTTCCCGTTTTTTGAACAGCCGCCGACTCCTTGCTCGACCCGCTTCCAATCGAACCCGCCGATGTCGAGGATAGTTTCCGCAGGCACTTTGGCATCCTGCGCGAAAACACGTTCACAATCGGTATTGATGCTGGCCATGGCGTCCACGACGTGCCGCAGGTCCACCTCGGAAACCAGGTCCACCTTGTTGATGACGAGCAGGTCCGCATAGGCGATCTGCTCGTCCGCATGTCCATCCTGCCCGAGATGTTCGAGAATGTGCTTCGCATCAACGACCGTCACCACGCCATCAAGTCTCATTTGTTCCTTGAGGAACGGATCGCGGAGAATCGCGTGCGCCACCATGCCGGGATGCGCGACGCCGGTTGTTTCGACAAGCACGCGGTCGTAGCGTTTTCCGGCCATGGCCAACAGGTGCAGGAGACGAAGGAATTCCTCGCGGGCCGTGCAGCAGGTGCGGCCCTGCACCGTTTCCATTGAGCCCAAATCGGTGCGCAGCACGAGATGGTGGTCAATCGGGATTTCGCCCAACTCATTTTCGATCACTGCCACCCGCTTGCGGTTCATCGAGGCGAGCAGGTTGTTCAGCAATGTCGTTTTCCCCGAACCCAAAAAGCCGGAAAGAACGGTTACAGGAAGGCGGGTGTTGGAAGGTTTCATAAAAGGAACTTGCACGAGATTAGCATATGCTCGTTATTGTCGAGACCGAAATGACTTCCCTGACGATCCTTTCCGAAAACACGGTGCGCGGAGCCGGGCTGCTCGGCGAGCACGGGTTTTCCTGCTGGCTGGACACCGGCACGCACCGGGTGCTCTTCGACACCGGGCAGGGAATGGCCCTGGAAAAGAACGCCGCGAAACTTGGCATCGATCTTGGGCAGGCGGATGCGATCGTGCTCAGCCACGGCCACTACGATCATGTTTCCGGGCTGCCTTGCGCCCTGGAGGCGGCTGCGGAAGCGGTTTTGTGGTTTCATCCCGCGACCACGGGGAGGAAATTCATCCGTTCCCCGAATGGTGCCGCACTCCGGATCTCGACCGATTTTATGGAAAGGGAGGATTTCGGGAAAGATCGGATCGTGCGCCGGGTGACCGAACCCGCCGAGGTCGTCCGAGGAGTCTGGGTGACCGGCGGAATTCCCCGGACGAACAATTTCGAGGATGTGGGCGGACCGTTCTTTCTGGATGAGGAACTCACGATCCCCGACCCCATGGCCGACGACATGGCGCTCTTTTTGCCGGGGCGGGAAGGACTCTCGGTTATCTTCGGGTGCGCGCACGCGGGAGGAGTCAAGACCCTTGATCACATTTTCCGGCAAACCGGGAATCTGCCACTCCACACGCTCATCGGCGGGCTGCATCTGGCCACCGCGTCCCCGGAGCGAATCGATCGCACGGCCGCCGCTCTCCGGACGCTCGCTCCCCGCCGCATGGGCTTTTGCCACTGCACCGGGCCGCTGGCGGTTCACCGGATTTGGAACGAATTTCCGGAAGCCTTCCTGGAAATCCATGCAGGCAAGCGGATCATTCTATCAGGGAAAAAAACCGCTTGAATGTTTCGCATTATAGCGAAATAGTGATCCATGCGCTCTATAGCTCCCCACGAGATTTTCCGGGCTCTGTCCCACGCGGCACGCGTACGCATCGTGCGTGAGCTGAGCGATGGCGGAGAGAAATGCGTGTGTGATCTGGTGGCCGCCTGTGGGCTCGGGTGGTCCACGGTTTCCCGTCATCTTTCGGTTCTGAAGAAGGCGGGCGTCGTCGTGGATGACAAGCGCGGCCTGCAGGTCTTCTACCGCCTCATCCTGCCGTGCGTAACGAGTTTCATCCGCTGTCTGGAAAAGCCGGCGAGCTACCCGGAATTCCAGAAGACGGCCTGCTGCCGATGAGCTTTTTTTGGCCGACTATTTCGCAAAACTACGAAACATGAAGAGCCCCTTTGAATGGAGAAAACTCGGATGGCTGGCGGGTATTTTCGCGCTCTGCTACTTCCTGCCTCTGGAGTGGCCGCGCTTCCGGGTTGGGTTGCGGGAGGGAATGGCGCTCACGCAATGGTATGCGCGCGAGCATGTCGTTCTCTGCCTCATTCCGGCATTTTTTATCGCGGGAGCGATTGCGACTTTCGTGCGCCAGGGCTCGATCATGCGCTACCTCGGCCCGAACGCGCCGAAGCCGCTCGCTTTCGGCGTGGCATCCGTCTCGGGGACGGTTTTGGCGGTTTGCTCATGCACGGTGCTGCCGCTCTTTGCAGGCATCTGGCGGATGGGGGCGGGGCTCGGACCAGCCATCGCGTTTCTCTACTCCGGCCCAGCCATCAGTGCGCTGGCCATCATTCTCACCGCGCGCGTGCTCGGCCTCGACTTGGGACTGGCGCGCGCGGTCGGAGCCGTCGTTTTTGCCGTGGTGATCGGCTGGCTGATGACGCTGGTCTTTCACAAGGAGGAAACAGCAAAGGCAAACGTCGCCGCCGTGTTGCCAGACCCCGGCCCGGCACCGCGTCCGCTGTGGAAGACGGTTGTCTGGCTCGGGCTCATGGTGGCCGTCCTGATCTTCGCGAACTGGAGCGATGCCGAAAGGGGCGGCGGCTTTTTCGGATTTATTGCCGCGTCGAAATGGGCGCTCGCTTCGCTGGCTGGCGCGGGCCTTGGTGTCGCGATGGCGATGTGGTTTGGCGTGCCGTGGTGGAAGGTGGGTCTTGGAACGGCGGCAACGGCTTTTGCCGCCACCCTCGCATCGGGGCATGCGCTCGTTCCGTTTGGCATCGCCGCGGTGGCGGTCGGATGGATCGCCGCGACAAGCGAGGGGGAAATGAGTGACTGGTTCCAGGCGACGTGGGACTTCACGAAGCAGATTGCGCCTCTCCTGCTCGGCGGCGTGTTCGTTTCAGGCCTGCTGCTCGGTCGCCCGGACCATGAGGGGCTTGTTCCTTCGGAGTGGGTGCAGGCTGCCGTGGGAAGCGACTCGATTCTGTCGATTTTCCTGAGCGCTCTGATTGGCGCGTTCATGTATTTTGCCACGCTTACCGAAATTCCCATCCTGCAAGGGCTGATCGGCAGCGGCATGGGAAAAGGCGCGGCTCTCGCCCTCCTCCTTGCCGGTCCCGCGCTCAGCCTCCCCAACATGCTCGCCCTCCTAAAAATCATGGGCGGCAGAAAAACCGCTCTCTACTGCGCGCTCGTCGTGATCATGGCCACGCTCACCGGCTGGATCTACGGGAACCTTTGAAACCCGCTGGAAGTCACCAAAACAGAAAACCACCAAAAATGAAAAAACTGCAAATCCTCGGAACCGGCTGCGCCAAGTGCAACGCCCTCACCGAAACCGTCGAAAACGCGGCCAACGAACTCGGCTTCGAATATCAGATCGAGAAAATTTCCGACGTGATGCGATTCGCCGACTTCGGCGTGATGATCACGCCTGCGCTGGTCGTGGATGGCCAGGTGAAACTCGCTGGCAAAGTTCCCACCGTCGAAGAGGCCAAAGCCCTTTTGCAAAGCTGAAGGAAATGAGCCCGGTCCTTCTCGATACCGGCCCCATCATCGCGCTACTCGACCAGTCGGATCCCGACCACGAGTTTGCGATTGCCCAGGCCGGTCGCGTGAGCGGCCGTCTCCTCACAAGCGGGGCCGTTGTAACCGAGACGATGTTTCTTGCCGCCGACCTGCGTCACGGGCCGGAGAGAGTGCTGGATTTCCTTGCCAGCTCGCAGGTCGACATCCTCGTCTCCAACGCCGGACGCAACGTGTTCGACGGCGGCCGCCTGGCGTTGTTGCAGGATTCGTAAGCGCGGTTGCTGACGGCTAGCCGGGAGCTGGCTCCCTGTCCGGTGGACTGCCGAACCTTGAAATTGGGCGACACCGTGTCGGGAGGAATGGGCTGCGCCATCCGCGGCCGGACCCTGCTGCCGGAGCGGATGGCAAAATGTGCCGGGGCCGTTTGCTTACAGGCGCGGCGCCCGCTTGAGCTGATCCTCCCACCGCGTCAACAGGTGGGTCACCACGTTGAGACCAAACTTGTACGAGTCCACAATGGGTTCCAGCGCCAGATTGTTCGTGTAGGTCTTATTGTATCTCCACAGCATGTCGTTGATCGCCACGTACCTTCCGCTTCGATCCCTCCCAAAATCGATCTCGCTTTTCCCATCCAGGCCAATCTGCCACATGTCCGCGTAATCATTCGACGTGTAAAGGATGGCAATCTGACCGAAGATCTTCAGCGCGTAAACCGGCTCCTGATAATAATTCAGCCCCGGCGGAACGGTCTTGATCTCGCTAAAATAGGCCTTCGTAAAAATGGGGTGATCTCCCGGAAGCGTTTCAAAATTCTTATCAACATCGGGAATGATGCGCCGCATTTCGCGCCGGAATGCGATGTCAAAAGCGGAACGCCGGCCGGGAACCGAGCTGTCCCCCCAAATGCAGCCGCCCATCCGCACGTAATTCCGCAAATTCTCAACCTCCTTATCGGTCAGTTTGAAATCCCTCGAGCCTGTCAGAAAAATAAATGGCGGTTTCTGGCTGAAAAGCTCGTCGCTCGCCAGATCGATCGCCTTCACATTCCGCTCGTTCGTCTTGATCTTGTCCTGCGAGATCTTGCTGATCCAGAAAAGCAGATTTGGCAGGCTTCCCGCCTCGATCTGCCCCTTGGAGAGCCGCACGGTGGAATCCCAATTCCCTCCGCTGTATTTGCCAATGTAAGCAATGAACTCAAACTCCCGCTGCCGGACGCCGGTTCCACTGCCCGTTCCCTTGCCCTTGCCGCCCCACCCCTCGGTCATCGAGCGGATTCCGGCGGCGTCCTGCGCCGACATCGAGCCGGGTATCGTGGGCGCCGGAGCGGCGGTCTGCGCGTCCACTGTCACCGGCGTATTGGTCGGCGGCGCGATCACCTGATTCATCGTGAAATCAAGAGGCACGGCGGTATTCATCGTCGTGATCGCCTGAATCGGATTGGAATTCGTCGGCGGCGTCGTGACCTGGAACTGCGTCTGCGTCTGCGGTTGAGGCGCGGTCGGCGGCGGCGCCGTGGAAGCCTGCTGGGCCACAAATCCCCCTTCGCCGCCCTCAAAATCCGGCGGTTCCTGAATCGCCTTGAAAAGCACCGTGCCTCCGAAAATCGCGATCAGGAGAACATGAACAATCAGCGAAATCGTGAAAAACCGCGACCGGTTGAATCGGTCAACGACTTTTTGCAGGAGCGCGTTTGAGGAGGGCACACTTATTTCCTACTGCGGACCGGGGCTCCATTCAACTTCAAATCGCGGGGTCCAGCACCTTTGGAGTCACCGCGCTGCCTGGCTCCGTCTCGCTCTCGTTGACCGCATCCAGAAAGAGCCGGATCATTCCAAAATCGCGCTTCTTGGGAGTGAGCACAATGCGCGGCAGACTGGCGATGGCCGTTTCCTCGGTCTCCTGCGGCAGCGCGGCGGATTGCACGATCCGATCCGCCGCCAGCAGCGTGTCAAACCGCTCGTTCAAGCTCGCCAGAGCCGCGTCCGTAAGGCGCTTCGTCACCCGCACCACCATCTGTTCCCGCACCCAGCGGTAGGAATGGAAAATCCGATAGAATTTCAAAATCTCCCGCACCGCCTCCTCCGCGCTGTGTGTCACCCGGAACAAATGGAAATCCGTCTGCGAAACCAGTCCGGAATCCAACAGGTCATTCTGGATGAAACGGCGCCACGTCTCCCAGTAATGCCCGTTCGGCTTATCCAGAAAGATCACCGGCACGATCTGCGACTTTCCGGTCTGCATCAAGGTCAGCGCCTCAAACCCTTCGTCCTGCGTGCCAAATCCACCCGGACAGAGCACGAAGGCATGCGTCTCTTTCATGAAATTTAACTTCCGCGTGAAGAAGTAATTGAAATTGATCAACTTCCGGTCGCCGTAAATCGTTTCATTGGCCCGTTGCTCAAATGGAAGCCGGATATTCAGTCCAAAGCTGTTCTCAGCGCCCGCTCCCTGTTGGGCGGCCCCCATGATCCCATCGCCCCCGCCGGTGATGATCATGAAATCCTCCTTCACCATCAGCCGCGCAAACTCCCGGGCCAGCACAAACTCCTCGCGGTCCGATCGCGTCCGGGCGGAGCCGAAAACCGCCACCTTGCGCCGGTCCTGGTATTTTGAAAATACCGCGGCCGCATAACGCATCTCCCGCATCGCGCGGTTGAAGAGTTTCATGTCGGCGATGCTCGCGTTGTCCTTGCCCAGCCGCAACGCGGTTTCCATCAACTCCGCCACCAGCTCCGCCTTGCGTTCGCCGGCGACTTCCGCCGCAAGTTCGCGAATCCTCGGGTCTGTTTCCTTGTTCTTCATAGTGCCTTCCACTGCGGACGCGGATCTTCATTGCCCGGATCGCGGTCAAAGTGTTACAGCTTTTTACGCACGAACGCGAGCCCCTGTCGCGCCCGGATTCCCTGATTATTTCCCTGCTGTTTCGCCATGATTATCGTTCTTCGCCCAGGCGCCTCCACCCCACAAATCGACCAGGTCATCCAGGAGGTCCAGGCGCTCGGATACGAGCCTTCACCCATCTCCGGAATCGAGCAAACCGTGATCGCCGCCATCGGCGACGAAAGAACCCACCAGAATCTCCAGTCCCTCACCGCCCTCCCGCAGGTCGAGAACGTCTTCCGGGTCCAAAAGCGCTACAAGCTCGCCAGCCGCGAGTCGCATCCCGAAGACACCATTGTCAATGTGGGAGGCATCCGGATCGGCGGACCGCAATTCTGCGTCATGGCCGGTCCCTGCTCCGTGGAAAATGCGGAACAGCTTTTCGCCACCGCCGACGCCGTCAAGGCTGCCGGAGCCACCATCCTGCGTGGAGGCGCCTACAAACCCCGCACCTCCCCCTACGAATTCCAGGGCCTCGGCGTCGAGGGCCTGCGCCTGCTTCGGGAAGCAAGGGATCGCACCGGGCTCAAAATCATCACCGAAGTCCTTGGCGAACGCGATGTCGAGCACGTCGCGGAGACCGCCGACATCCTCCAGATCGGCGCGCGCAACGCGCAAAACTTCCGCCTGCTCATCGAATGCGCCCGCTCCGGAAAACCCGTCCTCCTCAAACGCGGCATGAGCGAAAAAATCGAGGAATGGCTGCTCGCCGCAGAATACATCCTGGCTCACGGCAACCCAAATGTCCTCTTGTGCGAGCGCGGCATCCGGACGTTCGAAACTTACACGCGCAACACCCTCGATCTCGCCGCCGTGGCGGTCGCGAAAAAGGAGTCCCATCTGCCGGTCATTGTCGATCCCAGCCAGGGCTGCGGACGGGCCGATCTTGTCATCGCCCTCTGTTGCGGAGCCGCCGCGCTCGGAGCGGACGGCCTGCTCATCGAAGTTCACCCCAACCCCGCCGAAGCCATGAGCGACGGCCAGCAGCAGGTCGATTTCGATTCCTTCCGCGAACTCGCCGGGCGAATCCGCCCTTTCATAGCAGCGTCCGGGCGCTCGATCTGATCGCGCCCGCCCTTATTCGGCGCCACCCGTGTCCGGAAGCGGAACCGGGCGGTCGCTCACCGACGGTGGAGCCTCCTGCGGTGGAGCGGAAGGATCCGGCGGCGCCTGCTCGATGCCGCCCACGACAACGATATTTCCACCGGCATCCCGGCGCAGGGAAGGCTTTGTCTTGAGCGCGTTGTAGAGTTTTCGTTCCAGCACCTTGCCGCTCAGATCGACATGGGAATAGAGATATTCGGCCGCCGACACGCTCTGGAGAATGTGAATATCGTTTGCCGCATCCAGCTCGATCTCCGGATCCCGAAAGGCCAGAAATTTTCCAAGCTGATGCGTGCAAAACACGCGCCCATTTTCCTCGTCTTCGATGCGCAGATAAAGCTGCGTATTATTCGGAAGCCGATGCGCCAGCAGCGTCACCGTTCTCTCAATGCCTCCCCCCGAGCCGCCCTCCGGCACACCCGCGCGCTGCTGCCATAAAATCCGGCCTTCGGTAATCTCAAAATTCAGCACCGAGGAACTGAAATACTCGTTCAGCCCTGCCACATACACGATGCCTTTGGTCCGATAAATGCCGTAGTCCGACAACGGATACAGCGGGGTGAGATTAATCGCCCGCGTCAGCGTCTGCCCCGCGCCCATCTGCACGGGCGACAGCTCGTAGTCCGGATCCCGCGCCGGGATCAGCCGCCCTTCCGCCGTCTCGATCTGAAAGCCAAACCACTTGCGATTGCCTTCATCCCGCAGCTCCAGCTCCCGTCCGCTTAGATTGCGAATCGTCACGATCGCGATGATCGGCTCATAGCGAATAAAAAGCGCCCGCTTGAACGCAATATCCACCCGCACCTGAGCCACAGCGCGAGGAATTCCCACCCCCGCAAACACCGCCAACAGGAGCGCAAAAGCAGCTCCACTGGAAAAAAACGGGCGTGCTCGCATCCTATTCCTTCTTCACGGGCGCGGTGTCCGACACCGTGCGGAAACCCAGCGAAACGTCTTGGTCGAATGGCAAAAAGATCACCTTTCGCCGGCGCACATCCACATCCGGGTTAAACCAATTGCCGCCCCGGATCACGGGCACCTTGTCGCCAAACTCGGGGTGCGGCGCCCACGTGCCTGTCCACTCGGAGACGTTCCCCGCCATCCCTTTGACTCCGTAAGGACTAACGTCCCCGCCTATGGCATCCACAGGAGACCAAGCCCGGTAGCCGTCGATGTCCCCCCCTTTTTCGGGGTCCACATCCCGGTCCGCGCCGCTGCTCACGAGCTTCGGATCCAGCTCATTGCCCCAGGGATAGATCCTGCCGTCCGTTCCGCGCGCGGCTTTTTCCCATTCCTGCTCCGTGGGAAGGCGGCGCCCCTTCCATTCTGCGAACGTGTAGGCATCAAACCAATCGAGGGCGAACACGGGAGAATTCACATCCAGCGCGGCCGCCTTGTATTTCCGCCATTTCCTGGCCCGGGAATAGTAACCATTCATCAGGCCGCCTTGCAGATCCTGATCCGCCCAGTCCACGGGAACATGCGATTTGCCGGCAGGCATGTCCGGATGCTCCAGCTCCTTGAGCTTGCCGGGATTGGCCTGCGCCCATTCAAGAAACTTCGCGTATTCGCCGATCGTCACCTCGTATTCATCGATCCAGAAGGCCGGCAGATTGACCTTTTCGCCGTCCTGATAGATGAATTCCCCGGCTGGAATCTCGATCATCGTGTTGAAATTTTTCACCGGCGGCTCCCGGAAGATGAAATACCATACGGCTACAAACGAAAGCAGAAGCAGCGTGAGCGACGTGGCCATCGTCACGATCATATTACGCTGCTGGCGTTTCTTCGCCTCCTCAAGTGACTTGATCGCCGCCCGCTCCCTGGCTTCGAGTTTGTAGGCATCCTTCGGCGCGGCCTTGGGCATTGCCTCCTTTGCCGCCTGCGCAAGCGCCGGCCAGGAGGGAATGCTTCCCTCGCCCACCTGCCCGAGCAAACCGCGAACCGCCGGCGCATGAGGCTGGTCCGGCACGATCGGCGCAAGCCATTGGGCAAGCTCACGCATCTCGTCCGCCACGGCAGGCGTCGTATCCGGATCATGAGCCGCGATATTCGCAATGCGCGGAGACTGTTTGGCATCCAGAAGAACCAGCGAAGGCTTCAACCGGTTGTGTTGAATCTTCTCCCGTCCAAAATACGCCATCACATCGGCCGTCCGTTCGAGCACCGCAAGCGCGGTGCCGGGCTCGATTTTTCCACCCGCCGCCGCGATCTCTTCGAGCGAGCGGCTCGGGACGAACTCGCACGCGTAAAAATAGGTTCCATTCCCTTCGCCAGCTTCAAAAACCGCAAGCACCGACGGGTGCTTTACGTTCGCCTTGACGCTGGCGTTCGAGAGAAACCGCTTGATCCGGGCCGGATCCGCCGCATTCGCCGCGCTCAGCGAATAGAAGCGAACTTTGCGCGCCATGTTCGTCTGCACGGCGCGGTAGATGCCCCCGTTCGCGTTCTCATCGATCTTCGCCTCAATCGCGTAATTTCCAACGGTCGTCCCGACAAGCTCGTCTGGAGGGAGCGCATGCTCCCGCACCGCCGCGGCGGGTTTTGCACCGGCCGCCACGGCTTTGGGCGCGGCGGCCGCCACCTTCGGAGCCGCCACAGCCGGGTTCCCCGCCATCGGCACGGCTTTGGGAGCCGCCGAAGGAGCCGCCGAAGCTTTCGGCACGGCCGCGACCGCTTTCGGAGCGGGCATGGGGTGATTGGACGCCACGGGAACCGCCTTGGGCGCCGCCGGAACGGCTTTCGGAACCGGCGGCACGGCGGCAACCTTGGGAGCTGGCGTCACTGGACTCGCGGAAGCGGCCACGACTTTCGGCGTCGAAGCCACGGCTTTGGGAGCCGCCGCAGCCACTTTTGGCGCAGCCACGGGCACCGCGGCCGCAACATCGCCCACCGTATCCCGGACTGCAGCCTCCAGCGCTTCCTCGCCGACCGGCTTCGCCAAAACAGGCATGCCGCCGACGCGGTCGGCGTAGTCCGAGAGATCGTATTCGGACATAAAAATGGTCTTCAAAGCCGGGAATCCCCCCGCCATCGCTTCGCGCAACGTAAATCCGTCCGTCCCCTCCATCACCACATCCGTAACGAGCAGATCCAGTCCCTTCACGCGGTGAAGGATATCGACGGCCTCTTCCGCCGAACCTGCGGGATGACATTCGCCAACTCCCAGCGCAGCCACCCGACTGGCCAGTTCCCGCGCCACCGCGGGATCCTTATCGACAATCAAAATCTTCATCATTCCTCCGCGGGCACGTAAAGTTTCAGCGGAAACTGCTCCAGCATCGCCACCGGCTCCGCCCGCTCGTCCTGTAGCTCGCCCTTGTAATAAATTCCCACGACATAACCGTGATACTGCATCGGGGGCAGGTCCCCGCGGTCTTCCATCGGCAGCGGATAATTGACCTCCAGCAGCTCCGGCTCATTGTTTGCCCAATCCATCGGGGAACTCAGCCATTGGGACATCAGATTCGAACTCGTCTGCACGATCTCGCCCTGGTCGTTGTTTTCGTAAAAATAGACCACCACTTTGAGCGCGCCCGGATCGATCGTTTCGGCCTGGGCCGCCTTGATCGCGACGCGGAGATTTTTCACCCCCGGCGCGCCATCCAGCAGACGGCAATCGACGATTCCGAGCGAAGATCCGAGGGGAATGCCGACGTCGTCCCGCATGCGCGCCGGCTTGTCCGAGGGAGCGGCGGCTCCTTCCCGTTCCGCGAGAAACGCACGGGCCTGTTGTCCGATCTGCGCGTATGCGGGGTTCGAACTCGTCGCAGGCAGCGCGAGCACGCGCTTCGCCAGATCGACCGCCTCGACCTCGCGTCCGGATTCGTAACTCACCACCGCCATTTGAAACAAAATCCCCGGTTCATTCGGAACCAGATGGTCCGCCTCGGCCAGGGCATTGAGGGCGTCATCGAGCTTGCCGTCGCTTCGGGCAAGATCCGCCTGCTCGAGCATCGCATTGGCCTGCCGAATCATATCCTCCGAAGGCGCGCCCGCTTCGGCCTGCGAAGGGGCCGCGGCCGCCGGCCGCTCGGAGGCCGCCGTCCCGGCCGGCGCAAGCCGAATATCTCCCACGAAAACCACCGCCACCGCCAGCACCTGCACGGCGGCCACCGCGCCGAGGATTGCCATGGCGACGGCAAACGCCCGGTCCGGCGCTGGCTTGGAAAGGGGGGGCGCTGCAGGGGATGACATAAAGACCCACTCTAATTTTTCGCCCCGCCTGCTGTCAAATTGCAACGCATGGCCGAATCACCGCCCGGGCTCCTGTTCGACAGCCACCGGAATATCCATTTGCGAACGCCCGCGCATCACCGTGGCGGTCACGACATCCCCGGTCTTGAGCTCGGCCAGCCGGTTTCGGATATCGATCGAATCCCGCACCGGTTTTCCGTTCAACGCCTTCAACACATCGCCCTGACGGATGCCTGCCCGTTTTGCGGGCGAATTATCAAACACATACGCCACCAGATTGCCCGCCGTATTTGGAATTCCGATCGCCTGCGCGATTTCCGCCGTCAGCGGCCACGTTGCGGCGCCGAACCAGGGGCGCGAGATCTGGCCGCGTTTCACCACATCTTCATAAACCCTCACCGCCAGCTTCGATGGAATTGCAAAACTAATGCCCTGGGTCTGTAGCAATACGGAGTTGGTAATCGCGACCACGTCGCCTCGCACATCCACCAGCGGGCCGCCGGAATTTCCCGGATTCACCGCGGCATCCGTCTGAAAAAATTCCGCGTCCACCTCCGCGACGGCCCTCCGGCCCTTCCCGCTCACGATCCCCTGCGTCACCGTTTCCTGGAGCCCCAGGGGATTGCCGATTGCAAACACCACCTGCCCCACATTCACCGCGTCCGAGTCTCCAAACGTCACGGGAGTCAATCCCCCGGCGTCGATCTTCAGGATGGCCAGATCGACCTGAGGATCCCACCCGAGCGCCGCAGCCACATAGGTCCTGCCGTCATTTAGCTGCACATCGATCTGCCGGCCCTGCAACACGGCATCGGCGATGACGTGGAAATTCGTAATAATATGGCCCCCCTCGGAAACGATGACGCCCGATCCCAGCTCCGGCTTTTCTCCGCTGTGATCCCCCAGACCCAGCAATTGCTGCAACCGGCGGATCTGCTCCATCGCGGCATTGCCCTGGCGCGCGGAGATGCTCACGACCGAGGGCATCACCCGCGCAACGAGGGCGGTGCTTTCCTGATCAAACCGCTCCAGCACGCTCAAGGCGCCCCCCGGTCCGGAGCCGGCGGTCTTTGTCGAATTCCGGCTCCACAGCACGATCACCCCCGCGACGAGCGCGACGAAACCCATGAAAATCAAAAACCGGATCAGACTGCGCATCGTTCCTCCGCCACGGAGGCGCCGCCTCCGCTCATCCCATTCAATCTCCCCGCAAAGCCGTCGCGGGCTTGTTTTCGCCCGGGTTGGGGAACCGCTCCCGCAGCTCCTTCAGCGCCTTGTCCGCCTCGAAGGTATTGCCCGCTTTCCGGTACGCTTCCGCCGCGCGTTTGAGGGCCCCCGGTGCGATCTCCGGATCGTCATACAACACCGCCACCGTCACGAACGCCCGCGCCGCCTCGTCATATTGACCCCGTTTCATCAAAATCTCCCCGCTCAGAACCCGCGCCTCGGCATTGAGTTTGCCTTCCGGCTGCAGCAGCAGCGACTCGTCGATCAGCTTGTCGGCCTGGGCCAGTTCGCCCTGCCCGATGGCAATCCGCGCCGAAGCCAGCAGACCCCGGGCGCGCGTCGCGGGATCCTTGGCCGTGGCAAGATAGCGGCTCACCGGCCCCTCGGCCGATGCAAAATCCCCCTGCGCGATCTGCGCCCGCGCAAGGCTGATGAATACATCCGGGCTCACCGGCACGGAAGGATCGCGGTCCGCCAGCGGTTTCAGGAATTGCACCGTCCGCGCGTAGTTTCCCTCGTTGAAATACTGGCTTCCCAGCCACACCATCACCTCCGACGGCACCCTGGCAGCGTCGAGTTTCTCGACCTCCGCCGTCACCGCGTCGCGATTTTCCGCGTAATAATCCGCCAGCAGAATCCGCAGCGTCGCCCGGTCGCCAAACTGCTTTTCATCGAGCGCCCGCGCTTTCTTCAGCGATTCGGTCGCGGCGGGATAGTCCTTCTTTTCAAACGCCGCCCAGCCCATCCAGAAATAAGCCTGAGCCGCCCCCGGTGTGCCGGGATACTCCTGGAGCAGACGGGAAAATCCCTCCGCCATCTCGTCATATTTCTCCTGCTGCCCGAGAATGAGCGCCTTCTGCTGCAGGGCCAGCTCCCGCTCCTTGAGATCCTTCGGCCCGGCGATGAGTTGATCGAAATCCTTGAGGGCCGCGTCGTAGTCCTTGCCCTGCTGATACGCGAGAGCCCGCTGCGCCAGCGCGCGAACTTTCATGTCGCTGTCGGGATACTTCGCGAGAAAGTCCGTATAAGTCGCCGCCGCCGTCCCGGCATCGCCCAGCTGGGCATAACACCACCCGAGCTTGAAAAGCGCCTGCTCCAAAAGCCGCTTCGGCAATCGCGATTGAATGACCTTCGCGTAAAGATCCGCCGCCTCCTGATACTTGCCCGCCGCAAACAGCGTTTCCGCCTTCAGCAAAAAAGCCTGCGAGCGCTCGGTCGGGCTGGTGCTCACCGCAAGAAAGGCGTCGATTTCTTTCAGCATGTCCTCGCCTCCAGCCGCGTTGGCCAGCACCAGCTTTCGGAATCGCGCCTGCGCCGCCGCGTCCGAATCCGGATATTTCCCGACCAGTTCCGAGTAAACCGCAAGCGCTCCCTCGGAATCACCGGTCTCCTTGAGCGCATTGCCCTTCATCAACAACACCTCCGGCAGGGAAGCTTCCGGAATCCCGGCCAGATCCTGCCCGGAAAGCCCGCCGATCTTCTTGAATTCCCCCGCATCATAGTCCAGCCGGATCAACCCAAGCCGCGCCACCCCCTGCCACTCGCCGGCCTCCGGATTGCTCAACACCGCCTGGAAAAGCCGCCGCGCGTCGTCCGGCTTCTTTAGATCCACCGCCAGCGCCGCCGCCTTGACCGCCGCCTCCGCGCGCCGCGCGTCGCCGTTTGCGTCCCCGGCCAGCGCCTCATATGCGTCGAAGGCCCCGGCCTTGTCGCCCGCCTTCATCCGCGCCGCCGCGATATAAAACCGGGCATCCTCACGATACGGATTATCCCCTTCCACGTCCGCGATTTTTTCAAATGCCTCCAGCGCCTTCTGATCCTTGCCGGTTTTTGCCAGGCAGTTCGCCACATAATACCGCGCGGTCAGCCGCACCTCGTCACCCGCCGCGTGGTCCCCGGCCTTCTCAAACATCGCAAGCGCCGGCCCGTAGCTTCCGGACGCATACAGGATCTCGCCCAGCCGGTAGGCCCCCGCGCCCACAAAGTCACCATCGCGAAACTCGCCAAGCAGCCGCTGGTACCCCTCCCGGGCCGCCCGGTCGTTGCCAAGAAAGCGCTGACTCTCGGCCAGCCGAAACATCGCCCCATCGCGCCCTTCCCCCTGCGGTTCCGAAATTAAATATTTCTCATATTCGATCACCGCCATGTCGTACATTTTCCGCCGGTAAAATCCATTGCCCGCCATCAGCGAGCGATTCCGGCTCGAATAGCCGGGATCGGGGGCAAACCGGATCCCCCCCTCGTCCCCGCTCTCCGGCTCCGAAGCAGGCGGTTCCGCCTCCGGAGCCGCCTCGGCTGCGGCGGGAGCGACCGGCGCCGGCCGGTAGGGCAGCGGCGTGGCGATCGGAATCGGAGTCGCCACCGGCATCGGCGTCTGCACGGGAACGGGAGGCTCCGCCGCCGGTTCGACAGGCGGCTCGACCGGGACCGCCACCGGAACGCGGTTCATCCACTCCGGATTCGGATAGGTCGCGGGGTCCACCGGCTCCGCGCGACGCACCTCCGGAGACGCGTCGGGCTGCGAGAGGCCCACGGGCACCGCCCGGCGGACTTCCGGCTCTCCCGGCGACTGCGCGTGCGCGGCCCCCGCCGTCAGCGACAGAAAAACAACCGTCAGCCGCTTCATTCCGGCTTGCTCGTCGCAAAGGCGACATTCCAGATATTCGCGCGCCGGCAGATATCGAGCACCTCCACAATGTGGCGGTATTCCACCCCCTGATCACCCCGCAAGATCACCGCCTGGTCCGGATACATCTCCGCGATGCGCGTCAGAGCCGCCGCCAGATCCGCCTGCGACATCGTCCGGCGGTTCATCACGATCGTGCCATCGTTCTTCACGTTCAGGATCACTTCGCCCACCGCGCGGCGGCTTTCCTTGCCCTCGCGAGCCGTCGGCACCTTCACGTCCAGTTCCGTCTCGTAGCGGGCAAAATTCCAGGTCACCAGGAAGAAGATCAACAACAGAAACACGATGTCGATCATCGGCGCGATCTGGAACCCCGAGGCCTCGGGCTGAGCGCGGGAGCGAAAATTCATGCCTGCGTTCTTCCTAATCCTCCGGAGGCCGCATCGATCCGGGTTTGAAATGCGCGCCCATCAGCGCGATCAGCTGCGTCGTGGCCGCCTCAAGATCCGCAATGAGCCCCTGCACCCTCCCACGGAAAAACGCGTACGCCGCCATCGCCGGAATGCCGATCATCAGACCCGCCGCCGTCGTCACCAGAGCCTGCGAAACACCATCGGCAAGAAGCATCGGCCGCGTCGCCGCCGCATCATGCGCCAGCACGCTGAAGGATTTGATCATTCCCAGCACCGTGCCAAACAGCCCCACCATCGGCGCGATCGTGCCGATATCGGCCAGATAAACGATCTGTTGATTCAGCCCGCTCGCCTGCCGGGTGCCCTCCGTCTCCGCGATTTCACGCGCCTCCGTGAGCGTCGATCCCGGGTTTTTCGTCAAAAAATCCAGCGTCCGCCGCATCACCCGCGCCACCGAGTTGCTATGGCGGTTCGACACGGCCAGAAGCCCGTAATAATCCCCCTTGCGCAACATCGCCTCCGCCGACCGCATATAACGCCCGCTCACCACCGCCCCGCGGCGCAGCGAGAAAAAATAAATAATGATCAGCATCACCGCGATCACCGACAGAGCCGCCAGCGGAATCATCACCGGCCCGCCGGAGACGAGCACCTGCCATAAGTCCGTATCACCCGCCGCGTCGGCAACGCCTTCGAGCGCCGGATCCGCATCCTGACCCGGCGCCGTCCCCGCCGCCGCGGCAAAGACCGCCGCGCCTATTTGAAGTTTTCTCAACATCACAAGCCTGCGTATCTTATCCACGCCCGGCCCGCAAGCAAGCCACACCTTTGAACCTACAAAGGAGTCGAGGGACCGATGCGAATTTTCCGACTTCGAAATCGCCAGACCGCTCCCTTGCGATTAGACCTCGGAGCATGCTCCCCATCGTCTCCTCCCCATTTGGCGTCACCCGCGACGGCCTGCCGGTCGAAATCCACACCCTCGCCAACTCCCATGGCGTCCGGGTTCGCGTCACCAACTACGGAGCGGCCATCGTGTCGATCGAAACTCCCGATCGCGATGGACATCCGGCCGACATCGCTCTCGGCTTCGACGACCTCTGCGGCTACGAGGAGCGCAATCCCTATTTCGGCAGCACCGTCGGCCGCTTTGGAAACCGCATCCATCTCGGCCGGTTCACCCTCGATGGAAAGGATTTCCAGCTCGCCATCAATAACGGCGAAAACCATCTCCACGGCGGCCCCCGCGGGTTTCACACCAAGGCATGGACCGCCGAAC
>Ga0351866_10044_pt1 | contig 50510 bp, 43 predicted proteins | sample TotcelFGM3001L11_FD_206783 | JGI IMG/M metagenome (GOLD analysis project Ga0351866, IMG submission 206783) | Enriched cells from coal bed in the Powder River Basin, Montana, United States - Total cells FGM rep2 HSBNCT.FGM.300.1.L11 ...
TCCTACGCGTGGCGCCGAGGCGACGCACCAGGGAAGATGATCCACAAGAGCGAAGGCTTCTGCTTGCTGACCGGAATCGGCGGCGGATTTCACGGGGGCGGCGAGCAGATGGAGATTGCCATCGGGGTGGATGACTTCTGGTATCTGCGTGGCAAGTCAGAACAATCCGGAACCTTCGGCGAGGCTATTGGACTGCGGTTCACGGGTAAGCCGGGAGACTAGCGTGTTGGCGGCGACGGCTGCTATACTGAGTCTGGTGGCGATTTTGGCGATTGGGCATGGGAGACTCGCAATGACCCTGCAAACACAACCAGCAATTGAACCGCGGGAACTGGCCGACGAGGAGCGGGCCGCAAAGCTCAGGGAACTCTTGGAGTCGGAGCCGCTGCCCATGATTCAGAAGTCGATCGACGCCTTTCGTCGCGATCTGCCCGAGTTGCTCCAGACACATCCTGGCAGGTGGATTGCTTACCACGGCGACGAGCGAGTCGGCGTCGGCAAGACCGAGACAGAGCTGTACCAGCGGTGTTTTGCTCGCGGCCTCACACGCGACGATTTCATCGTCGGGTTCACCGAGCCGGGGGCATTCGATCCAGACGAAGAGATCGAGGTCACGTGTTGGGACGTCTGAAACCGGATGTGCATACGTGCCAACGATCATTCGCGACCTGCCGTATTTCGACCAGCCGACTCGCGTGCAAGTTCGCGGGCGGTCGTTTTCCGTAAAGCGAGATCAGATCGTCGTGTGGATCGGCATCACCGAGAAGGGCATCCAGGATTTGGACCCACGCACGCCGTGCTTCCCGGCTATTTTGGATATCGGCTGCAATTACAATCTGCTGATCAACGAGCAGCACTTGACCAGCTGGGCGGGCATTCAGCCGGGCTACCTTCGCCAACTGGTGCGCATGCGCGTCGCTGGCGAGCCCGTGTCGCACTTGGCCGCGAATGCTTGGCTGTATCCCAACGTACCGGGCAAGCGCGACGAACTTGCCTCGCTGCCGCCATTTCTGCTCGAACTCTTGCCGGGTATTGCCGTGTACCCGGCGAAAGAAGGTCAACCATTGTACCCGCGATTGCCGCTCTTGGGTCTCAGGGCGTTTCGTCGCGCGGGCCTGCAAATCGCGATCGACTGCCGTCGCTCGAGTGTCACCATTCGCACGCCTCGACGATTCTGGCCGTTTGTGTGAACCCAAACGTTGCAGACGTTTCCCTGGAGAATCGGATGGCGATTGGGAAGCGATTGGTGCCCGTCACCGTGCTGAATGCGGGCGCGTCCTTGGTATTCGGTTGACATCGTTCGGGTCAATGGCGAGATGATTTTATCCACGACTTGGGCGTGGTGAGCACTTTGGTCACAGCGGCACCCGCGGCACGTCAGAACAATCCGGGACCTTCGGCGAGGCCATTGCACTGCGGTTTGCGAAGAAGTCGGGACTCAGGGAATGAAGACGCATCCAAGCAGGTCTGAAGAGCATCCCGACTGGTCGGCGTCACCCTCAGGTCCTGCGAGACACGGCAGCGTTTGAGCATTGCTTCAGCTTGATCTCCAAGCGGCAACCGACGGCTTCCGCGTATTTTCGCAGAGTGGCAATGGACGGAGAATGCCGTTTCGCCCCGCCGCTTGCTTCCAATCGAGCCACGGCCGGTGCCTTGGTCCCCATCCGCGCCGCAACTTCGGCCTGGGTCAACCCCGCACGTCGTCGAGCGCGCAATAACTCATCCAGCAAGGCAAACTCCTCCAGCTGCGCGTCGTACTCGGCCTTGACGGCCGGCCGTTTCAACATCTTTCTGACCATTTCATCGTGCGTCAGCATCGTCCTGAACCTCCTCGAGTCGGGCTCGTGCGATTTGCAGTTCTTTGCCCGGGGTTTTCGTCGATTTCTTGATAAAGGCGTGGAGCATCATGATCTGCCGCTGTGGCAAAGTGCCGTGGAAAACGCGCCCGATGCCCTGCTTGGACTTCATGCGTAGCTCGAACAGCCCCTTACCCAACGCACGGGTATGGGGCATGCCCAGGTTCGGCCCAAAGACGATCATGCGTTCTGTAAGGTGAATGTACCTGGCCTGGATTCCGGCCGGCAACGCGATGATGGCCTCCTGCACGTCCTCGCTGTAATACACGATGTCCCATTCCATGTCGGCGATGTTAACATATGTGTTAAGTCCCTGCAAGGTGGACAATGCCGTATTTCCAGGTACAGGCGGCTCCGTCTCCGGCCTCGGACGCTCCGGTCGTTTGCGGGGTGCGGGTGAAGCGGTCCGCGTCGCTCTGGAACAAGACGGATGGTGGTACTCGGGCAAGGCAGCCGTTCCCCTGGAGGCGATGGCTGCCGTGGTGCCGTGGCCGTGCGCGTCCAGGACGGCCGGAGGTGACTTCCTGCGCGTGGCGCCGAGGCGACGCACCGGTGAAGATGATCCACAAGAGCCGAGGTTTCTGCTTGCTGACCGGAATCGGCGGCGGATTTCACGCTCGGCGGCGAGCAAGTGGATACCGGCGCGTCGGAAACTTCCTGGCGTTGCTCCAATCGAAAGCACGTCTGTCGCTGAAGCATGCGGGGCTCTGGCAGCGATAAGGGGCCCCCGATGGACGCAGGAATCCGCGAATTCGTCCGGAACCGTGCGTTCAGGCTTTGCGAGTAACGATCCACAGCGGTTGGAACACCGAGGGCCACCTGATCGAAAAACAGGTCTTTCCACCGCCGAATCGATAAGGATCGGCTAACGTGTGGAGACGATTCGACGACTGGTTCGCCTGATCGACCGCTTCATGGACCTGACGCCGGAACTGGACCAGCGTCAGGTGGGGTGCCTTGCTTTTGCTGTTGGCACCACGGCATGGTCAGGCCAGCTTTCGCTTGCCCTTCCTGCTGGCGGCGAACTCCGCGACCTTCGTGCTGCCGTAAGACGCGACCAGCTTGGGCTTGGGTTCCTGGCGGACGATCGGCACGGTGAAGGAGGCGGGGAGGGGATCACCGGTCCGCAAGTAGGGGGCGATTTGCTGGAGGGCGAGGGCGATCGAGTATTCGTCGCTGCCCAGCTCGAATTTGCCGAGATCCTGGGGGATCGTGTCCAGGTCGCGGCTGGTCTCTTGCTTCCAGACTTGGCGAACCACGTCCACCATGCCGTCGCGGAACCGCGTCGCTGGTGGCGTCGAACCGCTGGACTTCGCAGCGGCGGACGAAGCGGTCGGTGAGCTTGTGAAGGTTGTTGGTGGTGAAGATGACGACGGTTTTGGAGGGAAGCCTTTCGAGGCCGTCGAGCCACATGACTTCGGCCTGCGGGGTCATGCGGTCGGCTTCGTTCATGATGACGACTTTCCAGCCGCTGCCGCTGCAATCGGGCGGAGGGTCATGCGGCGGAGCAGGTCTTCGACGGCGCGGCCGTCGTGCATGTCGGCGGCGGCGATAGTCGTGGTAGCCGTTGCTGACCATGACGCCTTTGCGGCCGGCGATTTGCAGGAAACGGTCTTTCGAGGGGATGAAGCCGGCGAGGGCGGCGGGGCGGTCGTCGTGTTCCAGCATGTGGCAGTAGGCGCGGATGAATTCGGCGGCCCGCTGCAGCTGGGTGCCTTCGCCCGCACTTGCTGAACGCCAAGAATGAGTCCCTCTGCACTTCGCAAAGGCGTAAAAGGCGTAATCGCCTTTTCAGGAATGCCGCACTTTCGACCGTCGAAAGGTGATGCAAACTCTGATCTCGGCAGGACTTACACTAAGTGGAGGATAAGGGACTTGAACCCTTGACCTCTTGAATGCCATTCAAGCGCTCTCCCAACTGAGCTAATCCCCCTAATGTGCCGAATGATCGTGTCACCGACACATCGTGAAACAAGAAAGTATCACCGCGGCAACCGGCTGTCAAGGACGCTGACGGCCGATGTAAAAAGTTCGAGCCGACTTGGGAAATTTGTGGTTCCCGTTCGCGACAAGTACTTCGACAACGATTATCTTAGTTCTCGTTACGCGACATGCGCCGCCGCCGGACACGTTTTTCCAACCTTTTTGGCCGAGGTGCGAATCCAGGCCGCATTTGCGGCGGTTTCCACGCTTGCAGGACAGTCCTTTGAAGAAACGACGTTTTGCTGTTACGGTCCTCAAGATTGCCCTGCCATTGGCGATCCTCGTCTGGCTGGTGGTTAGTTTGGACCGCGATCAATTGCGGCAGCTGGGACAACGGCCGATTCGCTGGCCGCTGTTGGGATGCGGATTCGCCTTGGCGATGTTCTCCGTGTGCGCAACGTTCGTCCGCTGGTATCTGCTGGTTCGAGCCCTCGATTTGCCGTTTCGCGTGGCCGATGCGTTTCGCCTGAGTTTTGTCGGCTATCTGCTGAATTTCGTGGCGTTTGGCAGCGTGGGGGGCGACCTGTTCAAAGCGGTCTTTTTGGCTCGCGAACAACATGGACGCAGGACGGAAGCGGTCGCGACGGTGTTTCTCGATCGGGCGCTGGGCTTGTACTCGCTGCTGATCGTCGCCAGCGCGGCGATCCTGTTCAGCGACCAAGCGGAATGGGACGCGGACATCAAGGTGATCTGCAATTTGACGCTTGCCGCCACGTTGGCCGGGACCGCGGCGATCACCGTGGTTCTTCTCCCCGGCTGGGACCGGTCGTCGCTGATGAAAGCCATGTACCGGCTGCCCAAGGTGGGAACCATCGTGCATCGGCTGGCCAAGGCGCTGGATGTTTATCGGGGAAAACGCGGAATGCTGGCGTGGATCGCGGCCCTCAGTTTGCTGGTACACGTCGTTTTTGCGACAGCATTGTACCTGGCCGCCGCGGCGATCTTTCCGGAGCACCCGACACTGATGGATCATTTCATCATCGTTCCACTGTCCCTGGTCGCCGGCGCTCTTCCCTTGGCGCCGGCAGGACTGGGCACGTTCGAAGCGGCCATGAAGATTCTGTACCGAGTCGTTCCTGCCCACGGCGGCGGAGACGGATTCCTGGTGGCCCTCGTCTTTCGGCTGATCACCATCGTCATCGCGATGGTTGGCGTCGGATACTACTGGACGCGACGCCGCGAGGTCGGCGATCTGCTCCGCGAGGCGGAACGGGAGGAGGACGAGGACGCGCTCGATGGGGCGCTGGATGGGGCCCTGGACGACGAGAAACCCGAACAGGAATGCTAATGGGCGTCTTGCTGGAACAGGACGTTGCCGCCGTCGCTCTGGACGGGCGGAGCCGTGTTGTCGACCAGTTGGCTGCTGCTGATTCGCGTCTGCGAATAGCCCTCGGTTCGCAACTGGGCCTCGCCGTTGCTGCCCAGCAGGCATTGGGAAACATTCACGCGCGAAGCGCCGCCGACGGACAGCCCGCTACGAGCGTTGCCCCGGCAGGTGAGGCGATGCAGCCAAGCGTCCGACACGCCGTCGTGAGCGTTGATGCCGTCCAGTTGAAAGCCTTGCACGATCAGATCCTGGATCACGACGTTCCGCACTTCGTACAACGTGATGCCCACCTGCAGCGCGCAGTACTCCAAGTCGTAGCTGTCCGGGATCCGGCCCGGTTCCGTGCGAAAGTAGACGTCGCGCTGGAACAGACACCACTGTCGTGGCTGCAAGTCGGGCAGTTGCAGTTCTCCCCCAACAACCGCGACACGCGCCGCCGGCTTGCCGTCCAGGAACAACAGCTGAAAGCTCTTTCGCGGCGGCGAAAAGCGATAGACTTCGCGCCCCACGTGTTCCCAGGCTTCGCGAGGCACTGCCGCGGTGCCGCGTAACGTCGCCCCACTGCCGAGGATTTCAAAGGGCCGATCGCGGAAGCCGCTGTGACGCCCCGCTTGCAAAGTGATGCTTTCGCGGTACGGTACGCCGGTGGCTGCAAGCACAATTCGGTCGCCTTGGGTGGCCAATTCCAGCGCGTGGGCGATGGTCCGGCAAGGACCGATCCGGGCGCCCTGCGTCGCGGGCGCCGCGCCGGAAAAGCGGTCGTCGCCTGCGACGTTATCCACGTAGATATCGCGAGCCCTGGCACCCGCCGACAGCGCGATCCAAACCAGGACGAAAGCGCCGACGTACCTCATTGATCGTTTCTCCGTAATTGCAGAGCGGGTATAATGCCTGGCGGCGGGGGTTTGCAGCCGCCCGGGGGTTGGCGTCACATAGAACCCCGTCGCATCACGTGCGAAACCCCCACGGAATCTCTGCACTTTAATTGCGACAAAGCGAGGAGGCAACGGTGAAAGCGACGATTTGCGGACAAACCGTGGAACTGGTCCAAGGGAACATCGTCGAGCAGCACGTGGACGCCATCGTCAACGCGGCCAACAGCCGTTTGGCGGGCGGTGGCGGAGTGGACGGGGCGATCCATCGCCGGGCCGGTCCCAGTATCATGCAGGAGACGGACCGTCTGTATCCGGAGGGTTGCCCGACCGGTTCGGCCGTCATCTCGGGCGCGGGCAGATTGTCCGCCAAACACGTCCTTCACGCGGTCGGCCCGGTTTGGTCCGGCGGCGGTCGCGGCGAGCCCGAATTGCTCGCCGGCGCTCATCGCCGGTGCTTGGAACTGGCGCTGGAACATGACTGCCGCAGCATCGCCTTTCCCGCGATCAGCACCGGGGTCTACGGTTATCCTGTCGAACTGGCCGCCGTCGTCGCCTTGCAGACGGTCCGGGACTTTTTAGAGCAGCACGGCCAGCCGCAATTGGTTCGCTTTGTGCTGTTCGACAACTGGGCGTATCATGCGTTTTCCCGGGCGTTGACGGAAATTGCCCCGTCAACGTGAGTTGGCCAACAACGTGAGTTGGCTAACTCACCCCGGCCGGATGGAAATACTCGGGCTCGCAGCCGGGCTTCCATTTGATGTTACACCCCAGACTGGCCCGCTGGTCGGCGGCGACCGGCTGTCCGGCCAGCACGGCTCGGACGGCGGCAGTCAGATCCTCGCCGGTGACGGGGATGTCCGAACGCGGCCGGCTGGAATCCAGCTGGCCGCGGTAGGCGAGTTTCCGATCCCGGTCGTACAGGAAGAAATCCGGCGTACACGCGGCTCCAAACGCCTGGGCGACTTCTTGCGTCTGGTCGAACAAGTACGGAAAGGTATACCCTCGCTCGCGAGCTTCGATCACCATCAGGTCCGGCGAATCGTCGGGATACCCCAGGACGTCGTTCGAGTTGATCGCCACCACGGCGACGCCTTGCGCTTGGTACTCGCGGCAGACCTGGGCCAGCACCGGCGCAACGTGTTTGACATAGGGACAGTGGTTGCAGATGAACATCACCAACAAGGCGGGCGCTTCGGCAAAATCGCAAAGCGATACGGATTGACCGTCGACGACATTCAACAACGAGAAGTTGGGGGCCGGCGAACCCAAGGGGGACATCGTACTGGCGGTTCGTACCATTGCTGTTTCAGACTCCGTTACGGAAAGGTTGTTCGTGGGGTCGAATTCATTCGGCACAGTCAACCCGGTTGGATGGGTTTTCGCCTCATTTGGGATGCGACCGCAGGGCCGCATTCGTGAATTTCAAGATTATAGCGAACGCCGCTCGAAAGGGTACCTTCCCACGGCTGGCGAGCAAACCGGTGCCACTCGGTGCGGCGCGGGACGCTCGGGCGCGATAGCCATCGAGCAACCCCGATTCAGGCGACAGGATTGGTTCGGTCAGGCTGGCTGACTGTCAACAAGTTTTCCCCGCCGCTTGCTCGTGGCCAAGACGCGAAACCCCCGGTCTTTTCCGGGTCTGTCGGCTCCCGATGGGATTGCCCCTGTTGCTAGCAAGCCAGCATGGTAAGTTAGACTCGGTCATCGACCGAAAGCAAAGCCTCCCAGATTAACAGTCGTCTGTTCAGGTGAAAAGGAATCCGCAGTATGGAAATGACGAACACGCTAGTCAAAGATCGCCAGCACCCCACCGCCCCTGCAGCCGCACAGAGCGCGGCTTCGGACGAGGCGTCGCAGCCGTTTGTCGGCCGCTGGAACCACTTGGTCAGCACGACCAATTGGGAAAAGGGCCGGATCATATTCGAGTGGCGACAGGCGTTGATCGACGCGGAACGTCCGTCGCGGGAATACTCCGACGAGAGCTGGGCGCGGATGGTCGGCGCGGTCACGGGCCAGCACGCCAGCCGTTTGCGTCGGGTACACGAGCGATTTGGAACGGCTTACACGGAATACCCCGGATTGTATTGGAGCCACTTTCACGCCGCGCTGGACTGGGACGACGCGGAGATGTGGTTGGAGGGGGCGGTCCGGTCGAGGTGGACGGTGTCGCAGATGCGCCGTCAGCATTGGGAAGCCACGGGAGCCGTCGAGTCTGAACGGCCGCTGGACGAGGAGATTGTCGTCGCCGAAGTCGACGAAGACGTCGATCCCGCGCCGGCGTGCGAGTCGACTGCCAAACGCGTGCCGGAGCAGATGGCCGAAGTTCAGGGGCCTCCGGTTCCCGAAGGTCCGGACTTTGGCGACGACAGCGACGCCGTCGCGCAGGCCCGGTCTGGCGAGGCGGCGGAGCTGGCCGAGGAGCCTGTTCCGCTCGTGCGGCCGTTCGAGAATCTGGCCGATCTGCCGGACGACTTGGCCGACGCCTTCGAGGCGCTCAAGCTGGCCATCCTGCGCCACAAAGCCGACGGCTGGCGCCAGATCTCGCTCGACGACGTCACGGTTGCGCTCGACTCGCTGAAAGAACTGGCCTGGGCGCCTTCGATCGACTAGCCGATAGGGGCGGGGCGGTCGATTGAGTTCGGCCGTCCCTCGCTCCGAACCGTACGGGCGGGTATGTTCCGCAGCGTGCAGTGCCAGCACCGTCTGAACTGCCCTTCCTCTGGCGCGGGAAATTTGTTACTAATTCCGCCCCTGGATCATCTTTTCCTCAAGAAACCCGTCCTGCCGACCGAGGCGGCCCGCAGGCACGGCAACGCGGTCTCGTAGCTTTCTCTTCTTGACAGGTTGAATCGGCCCATGATGCGGCAGCCGACATGTGTGAGCCCAACCCTGACGGCGCCCAAGTCCTTCGCGCGCCGCGGTTCCCGGTCCGGAGCCGTTCCCGCCGTCGTGCGCCACCTGGTCTGGGGCATGCTCGTCTGTCTGCTGGCCTGCAGCGGGTGTGCGACGCTCCGGGGGTTGGACGATCAGCTTCGCTACAACGATGGAACTTACCAATTCGGCAGTCGGCTGCAGAATTACTGTCGGGCATTCTGCGTCTGGCACCTGCGTGCCGCCCATTTCCGTGGGGAGCCGCATCGCCACGACTTTGCCGCCGGTTTTCGCCAGGGCTACTGCGACGTGGCCAGCGGCGAGGATGGGTGCCTGCCCCCGTTGGCGCCGCGTGAGTACTGGAACTGCAGTTTCGAGAACCCCGAGGGCCAGGGCCGGATCACCGCCTGGTTCGCGGGATATTCCCACGGGGCCGCCGCCGCGGAAGAAGAGGCGGCGGGCGTCTTCCGGCCGGTCCGCGTGTCCGCCACGATCCAGCGGCGGCACGAACTGGATCGGGCTCCGCGGCGGGGCGCGGACAGAGAGCGGTGGGAAGCGGTTCCGCCGGGAGTTGCCGAACCGGATCCGGACCTACTGCCGGAATCGGAACCCGCTGAGGAGCCTGCGGAGCCGAACCCCGACGAGCAATCGCAGTCCCCCGAGGCAGAAGCCCCGTCTGGCGCGGCGGAGCCTGTAACGGCTTTCGAGTCCCCTGCCCCGGGCCTGAATTGAAGACCAGCCCAGTTGTACCGCTGTTGAGGATCGAAAATGCACGGATGCAACCACGCACAACGCCGGGAAGAACGGCCCGGACGAGGCCGTCGTGGCCTGCCGCCGCACGGCGGCGGGTGGCGCGCCGCGCTGCTGTGCATCGGGTTTGCAGCCTGCGGCGGATGCACCTCCCTGATGTCCCCGATCAGCAGCGTTCCGGCCAGCCGTTTGCCCCCGGAATTACTGGCTCAGCCGCGTGCCGATCTGGTGCCCATCGACTTGGCCCAATTGCGTCAAGACGCCCCCACGGAATACCTCTTGGATACAGGAGACGTGCTGGCCATCTATATCGAAGGGGTGCTGGGTAACACCGACAACGTGCCGCCGGTCCACTATCCCGAACGCGGCAGCGACACCTTGCCGGCGCTGGGCTACCCGATGCCGGTTCGCGACGATGGGACGCTGTCCCTGCCGATGATTCCGCCGATCCAGGTGCGCGGGATGACCATTGCTCAGGTGCAGGCTCAGATTCGCGACATCTATGTCAAGCAACGGGAAATCCTGCGTCCGGAACTCGATCGAATCCTGGTCAGCCTGAGTCGCAAGCGGACGTACCGGGTGATCGTGGTCCGCGAAGATGGAGGTCAGGAAACGGCGATTCCCGGCGGTATCGGCGGCGGCGGTGGTGGTGGCCGCGTGATCAGCGGGTCAGCTCAGACGGGACGCGGTTTTGTGCTCAGTTTGTCCGCTCACAACAACGACGTCCTGCACGCCTTGGCGGAAACCGGCGGTTTGCCGGGGTTGAACGCCAAGCCCGAAGTCAAGATCCTGCGGAGCACCAACGCCAACCGCGAGAAACGTGATGCCCTGTTTCGCGAATACTACGAAGCGTATGCCCAGGATCCGTGTATCGGTCCGCCGCCGCTGCCGGATGACCCCACGGTCACGCGCATCCCTCTTCGGCTGCCGCCAGGAGAAACGCCCGACTTCCAGCCGGAGGACATTATCCTGAACGACGGCGATATCGTGCTGGTCGAGTCCCGGGAGACGGAGGTCTTCTACACCGGCGGACTGTTGCCCGGCGGGCAATTCCCCCTGCCTCGCGATTACGATCTGGATGTGCTCAACGCGATCGCCGTGGCCGGCACCCGTCTGAACGCCAACCCCAGCGGCGGTTTGATCGGCGGCTTGGGAGGCGCCAGCCCGTCCCACTTGTACATCATCCGCCGCACGCCGAACGGCCAGCAGGTGACGATCGGCGTCGACCTGAACCGCGCGATCATTTCTCCTCGGGAACGCTTGCTCGTCCAGGCCGGCGACATGCTGATCCTGCGTCACACGCCGCTGGAGGAAGCCTCGAACTTTGGCTTGGCAACCTTCTTCACGTTTGGCATCAGCCAGCTCTTCTCCGATTGACGCGAGGGAGGGTCACGGCGCCAATTCGGCGCCAATTCGGGGATTTTCGCAACGGCGGATCGGAGGTAGACTTTGAAAATACGCCTCAGCAAACCAACGGACGCCGAGCGATGGAGAGAATCAGCCGAATCAGCCGCAGGCGCAAATCCGGCGCCGTCGCGGCGGTGGCGATCGTCGGGATCGTGTTCGCTTGGGGAACGCTGACCGGTGTCGACCGCCGGATGCGCAACGAATTGCTCCAGCAGGCTTGGCTGGTGACGCAAGCGTTGGACATCGAGCGGGTCAAAACGCTGTCGGGTACCGCGGCCGACCTGGACCAGCCCGATTATTTGGCGATCAAGGCCCAACTGGCAGCCCTTGGGGATGCCGACGTCAAGTGCCGCTTCCTCTATCTCCTGGGGCGCCAAGCTGATGGGACGCTGTTCATCTTGGTGGACAACGAGCCGCCGGATTCCCCGGACTGTTCGCCGCCCGGACAGGCTTATGACGAGGCCTCGGCGGATCTGCGCCGCGTTTTCGCGACCGGGACCGCCTATGTCGAGGGCCCGGTCGCCGACCGTTGGGGCGTTTGGGTCTCGCCGCTGGTCCCCTTGATCGACCCTGTCACGGGGGATCTGATTGCCGTGTTGGGCATGGACATCAGTGCCACCGCCTGGAACTGGGAAGTGGCTGCCCAGGCGGCCCTGCCCATCGGCCTGGTTGTCATGTTGCAGATCGGGGTGGCCGTGGTGTTTTTCTCCGCCCCCCACGTGGAAGACGCACCCAAGCCCATCGAGCGGCGTCTGATGCTTCCGCTGGTCGCCACGCTGCTGGTGCTCGTGACCGGTCTTGGCGCGCTGCTGGTGCTCCAACAGAGAAACCAATTGCGCGACACCAGCCGCCGGGTGCTGCAGGAGGCTTCCCGCAACTTGGCCCAATCGCGGGCGGAACATGCCCGGATGCTGGCCGTGATTGAAGAGGTTTCCGAGGAGAAAGCGGCTGCCGAGCGGCTGGCGATGCTCACGACCGTGATGTGGCTGGTCTTGCTGGTGGGACTGTTCGGGGTCCTGCTTGTCCTCCTCCGACGCACCGACGCGGCTGTCCACGCCCAACAGGCGGAACTGTGCAAGCGGGAGGGACTCTTGGCGGCCACCTTGCGGTCGTTCGGCGAGGGGGTGATCACCTGTGGCCCGGAGGGCGCAGTCTGGAGCCTCAACGCCGTGGCGGAAAAACTCACCGGCTGGCCCACGGCCGAGGCCCTGGGCCGCCCGCTTGAAGAGATCTTTCGGGTGCTCGACGCCCAAACCCGCACCGCGGCGCCCCTGCCGCTGGAGACCATCCTCTGCGCGGAGGTTGCCGCAAGCTTGGCCGACCGTTCTGTACTGGTCGCCAAGAACGAGCGGGAGTATCGGATCGCCGGCAGTGGCACCGCCATCCGTACTGCCGAGGGCGAGCTGCTTGGATTCGTCTACGTGTTCCGCGACGTGACCCAGGCGGAACGTCAAGCCCGGCTCATCCAGGACAAGGAGAAATTCCTGCAAACCGTCATCAATTCGCTGACGGTCCCGTTTGTGGTGATTGATGCGGATACCCGTACCGTCGAAATGGCCAACACCGCCAGCGGCGGCGACGTGGTTGTCGGCACAACGTGCCATCATCTTCAGAAGATTGTCTGTTTGCGTGAAGCGGGCACATGCCTGATCGACGAGATCCGACGCACGGGGCATCCGGCCGTCATGGAAGTTTCGCGGTGCGATGCGCAGGGAAAGCCCAGCTATTTCGAGGTGCATGGGTACCCGATGTTTGATGAGAGCGGCCGGCTGGTGCGGATTATTGAACACACCATCGACATCACCAGCCACAAACGGGCCGAGGAGCAGATTCGCCGTAGCGAGCGCCGCCTGCGGGGACTGGTCAGCATCCTGGAAGAACGATACGCGACCATGCAGGAGTTCCTCGACAAAGCCCTGGAGGTGGTCATCCAGCTCACCGAGAGCAAGTTCGGTTACCTCTATTTCTACCACGCAGACCGGCAACAACTTGTCCTGAACACGTACTCCGAAAACGCCTTTCAGGAGTCCGCGGGCTTCCCTCCGCAGACCTGTTACGAACTGGAAAAGACGGGCCTTTGGGGCGAGGTCGTTCGCCAGGGCAAGCCGATCCTCCTGAACGATTCCCAGGCAGAGCATCCGTTCGAGAGAGGCTATCCCGAAGGCCACACTCCACTCGACAAGCTGTTGGCCGTGCCGATTTTCCACGATGGCCAGATCGTCGCCGTCGTGGGGGTGGCGAACAACGACGGCGACTATGGCGACGGTGATGTCCAGGAGATCCGGCTCCTGATGGACGCGGTTTGGAAATCGGTCGAGATCCGCCAGACGCAACAGTTGCTCCAGGAAAGCGAAGAACGTCTGGAACAAGCCAACCGCGAGCTGCAGCAGAGCGTGACCGAGGCCCAGCGTCTGTACGGCGAAGCCACCCGGGCGAATCGGGCCAAGAGCGAGTTCCTGGCCAATATGAGCCACGAGATCCGTACGCCCATGAACGGGGTGATCGGCATGACCGGGTTGCTGCTGGACACCGAACTGACCCCGGAACAGCGGCGTTATGCCGAAATCATACGTACGAGTGGGGAATTGCTGCTGCGGCTGATCAACGACATCCTTGATTTCTCGAAAATCGAGGCGGGGAAACTGGAGTTGGAGACGTTGGACTTTGATCTGGCGAGCGTGTTGGGGAGCGTAACGGCCGCCCATTCCGTGCAGGCTCAGGCAAAGGGACTCGAGTTGCTCGGCAGCACTGATCCGGACGTGCCCACGCGGCTGTGCGGCGATCCGTGCCGGCTCCGCCAGATCCTGCATAACCTGGTGGGTAACGCACTCAAATTTACCCCCGCCGGCCGAGTCACGCTGCACGTCTCGTTGGTTTCCCAGACCGAAAGAACCTCGCTCCTGCGCTTTGCAGTGCGCGACACGGGGATCGGCATCCCCGCAGACAAGATCGGTCTGCTCTTCGAGAAATTCGTGCAGGTGGACACATCGGACACGCGGCAGTTCGGAGGCACGGGGTTGGGACTTGCCATTTCCAGGCAGCTGGCGGAACTGATGGGCGGGCAGATCGGCGTGGACAGTCGGGTAGGGGACGGGTCCGAGTTCTGGTTCACCGCCCAGTTCGGCCGGCAGCCGTCCGGTGACCATACCGAGCCTCCGCGGGCCGGTCTGCGTGGCGTTCGAGTTCCGGTCGCGGACCGTAGCGCCCCTGATTGGATGGCTCTCGGCCGCACGGCGCGCATTCTGCTGGTCGAGGACAATACCGTCAACCAGCAGGTGGCGCTGGCGATCCTGCGAAAGCTCGGTCTTCGTGCCGATGCCGTGGCTGATGGCGCGGAGGCCATCGCGACGCTGGAAGCGATTCCGTACGATCTGGTGCTGATGGACGTGCAGATGCCGGTGATGGATGGCATCAAGGCGACCCGCATCATCCGCTCGCCCGATTCGGCCGTGCTCGATCATGCCATTCCCGTCATCGCCATGACGGCTCGCGCCATGCAGGGGGATCGCGAAAAATGTCTGGCCGCGGGAATGAACGACTATGTGGCCAAGCCGATCGATCCCCAGTCGCTGATCGCGACCCTGGAATGCTGGCTCGCGCCCGCGGCGGCGACCAGCTCGCTGCCGCGGGAACCGGCCCGGTCAGCCGCCGCCGGCCCACTTGCCGATTTCCATTACGCCAGCCTGGTAGCCCGCCTGTTGGGCGACAAAGTCATGGCGTCGGAGATCGTCGCGATGTTCTTGGACGCTCTCCCTCGCCAGATGGCTCAACTGCGGCTGCAACTCGAAGCGGGCGATAGCGTCGCAACCCAACAGTGCGCGCACACGATCAAGGGCGCCGCCGCCAACATGGGCGCCGAACGTCTGCGGATGCTCGCCTTGGACCTGGAACAAGCGGCCCTGGCAGGCGATCTGGCGACCGTGGCGCACGCTCTGCCCGACCTGGATGCCTGCTACGAGCGGCTGCAAGAAGCGGTTGCGAAGACGGCCGTTGATTCCCCCGAAAGCCGTTGCCATGCGCACATCAGCGACTTGGCGAAAACCTGAAATCCACTTGGTCGCCCGGCGGAAGGGAGGCGCCATTCCGGGAGTCCGGCATGAGCAAGTTGCCTTTCCAAACACCAGCGATGTCGGGCCGAATTATCGTCATCGCGGTGGCGCAAAGCACCGCCTGTAGGATATCGTTGCCTCTGGTCAATCCGGTTGCATGACGCACATGGTGCCAAAGTTGGGGCGGGAACCGTACGGACCGCGCCCGACGGTACGGACCGCGGGGACTGTGGGGCGCGGGGACTCTAGCCAAACGTTTCAACTTGCGTTATGTTTTTGTAGAAGTTGGCTCCCGTTGGTGCTCCCACCCGTGAGGATCCCTTGCACGAGGGGTGCGCACATGGCCGGTTTCATGTCTGGCGAGCGAAAAGGGCACCGATGAACGTAACGACGCATGAATCGACACAGGAACGGGGCGAGCAGTCCACGATCATGATTGTGGATGATTCTCCGGCCAACCTGAAACTCCTGCTGAAACTGCTGCGAAACGAGGGCCATCGGGTGGTCGCCTTTGTCAGCGGGAACCAGGCCTTGGCGGCCGCGGCTGCCAACCCTCCAGACCTGATTCTGCTGGACATCGGGATGCCGGAAATGGATGGATTCGAGGTCTGCCGGCGACTCAAGGCGGATGCGGTCCTGCGGGATATCCCGGTGCTGTTCATCAGCGCACTGGCCGAGACAGAAGATAAGGTCAAGGCCTTTGCCGTGGGCGGCGCGGACTATGTGACCAAACCCTTCCAGCCCGATGAGGTCCATGCACGGGTGCTGACCCATTTGCAGAACCGCCGCCTGCAGCGATGCCTGCGCGGGCACAACGAGCAGCTGGAACGGGTGGTGGCAGAACGGACCGCTCAACTGGCCCAAACGCACCAGCGCCTGCTGGACCTGACCCAGATCAAGGATGACTTTCTGCGGATGATCTGTCACGAGATTCGCACGCCTGCTAATGGGGTACTTGCCATGGGGCGGATGCTGGCCGACCTCTGTCCCGCCTCCGAAGAAAGCTCGCTGTATTGCGAACTATTCGAACGCAGCAGTGCGCGGCTGCTCAATCTGATCGAGGACGCGGTCACGATCGCCGACATGCATCACTTGACGCAGGAATGCCGGGAGGGGATTTCCTTTTCCCGACTGCTTGACGAAGTCCGGGCAGCCAACTCGGAGCTACGCATTGCCCTGCAACTTGCGGACGCCCCGGAATCGTTGTTCCTGCGGGGAGAGCCAGCCTTGCTGACGCAGGCCCTGATGTCGGTGGTCCGGCTGGTTTCCTTTTTCTGCCTGGACAGATGCACGGTGCCGCTGACCGGCTTCGTCAAAGACGGACGGCTGTGCCTGCATTTTGCGGTCGACAACTTGCAACTCGACAGCGCTCAGGCCGCGGACTATTTCCGACTCGAATCCACGGTCAGGGCCATATCTCTCGCGGAACAGATGGGCCTGGCCCCGGTGGTGGCGTACCGGATCGTGACTGCTTTTGGCGGTGAAATGAGGCTGGTCAAGAAAGATGGAAACACCGGGGCCCTCGAACTCGGATTGCCGATGTAACCTACCCCCTTTGTTCTTTGAGGCGAGGTTTTTGGAAGATCGTGGTTCTATTCAATCGTTTTTGCCCTTTCGGCTTGCCAGAAATCCGAAAGTTCGGCGACATCGCGTTTCAGACGCTCGACAAGCGGGGAGGCGTTCTCCATGTCTTCGTCGGCGCCGAGTGCCTCTAATTGACGAGCGGTTTCCTGTACGCGCAAAGCCCCCAGATTCGCCGCGGCGCCTTTCATACCATGAGAAATCCGTCGGACAACTTCGGCATTCCGGGCGTCCAGTGCCTGGCGAATGGTTTGAAGCTGGCCTTCCGCCTGGGAAAAGAAGATCTCCATGATCTGTATGTAAAGATCGCGGTCGCCGGACAGACGTCGGATTCCGACTGCCAAATCCAGAATGGCCGAAGCGGCTGAGTTTTCCATTTCTGAGACCTTTCACAGCAGATTCACCGAATCGCGAGACTGTTGGATATTCCTTTCCATTTCAATTCTGGTACCATTTCTGCTTTTCGGGAACTGTATCGGTTCCTGGTCGGCAGTCCAGCTGCGAAATGCGAAAAGGGTTAAGTGGGCAAGTTACCACCCGACGGGAGTTCTGCAATATGCCATTAAGTGTAAGAATTATCAAGCGGATTTTTGATGTCATCCTGTCGGTCATCGGCATTCTTGTCACCGCGCCGCTGTTTCCAATCATTGCATTGGCCATCAAGCTGGACTCGAAGGGGCCGGTGTTCTTCCGTCAGGAGCGAGTGGGCCTCGATATGCCCGAGATCAAGAACACGTTTCGAATGGTGAAATTTCGAACCATGTACGAAGACGCGGAAAGCCGTACGGGTCCAGTCTGGGCCACCGATAATGATCCGAGAATCACCCGAGTAGGCAAGGTGTTGCGCAAGGCGAGGCTGGATGAGTTCCCCCAATTATATAATGTTCTGTGGGGCGATATGAGTCTGATCGGACCGCGGCCAGAGCGGCCTCATTTCGTCGACGAACTCGACAAATCTATACCGTACTACACCGAACGTGTCACCGGAATAAAGCCCGGCATTACCGGACTGGCGCAGATCAATTGCGCGTATGACACCTCCGTCGACAGCGTCAAGGAAAAACTGTACTACGACCACGCATATGCTGCCCGCCTGACGTCGTTCAAAGAATTCTTGATTACTGACTTGTATATCACGTTTATGACCTTTTGGGTAATGGTCAAAGGGAAAGGCGCCAAATGAGGCGAATAAATCGGGAATTCAATGTCCGGATCGATGCGATTGAGTTGATACGCCACTGGATGCTGGGTGCCTTTCAGATTCGGGGGCAACCGGGACCGGAGATCAGGAGCGATGTTCTGGTGGCGGTCACCGAGGTGTTTGTCAATTTTGTGAAACACAGCAATCTGAAAGTAGAAGATGTTATCGAAATTCAACTCGAGTTCACCGAGGAAGCTCTAGTCATCATCTTCAAGGAATCCGGAGAACCATTCGATATTACCGAACTCGAAGATCCGGATTTGGATGCCTTGCATGAATCCGGCTATGGACTCTTTATTGTCAAGAGCTTAATGGATACGTTTGAATATTTTCCAAAGAACTCTGGCAAGGCACATAACATAACCAAGATGACCAAAGGCTATGATCATGGCGAAAGACCGAATATTGGTGGTTGAGGATGACCCGACCATCCGCGCAATCCTAGATCTTAGCCTGCGAAGAGTATTCAATGTCTCCCTGGCTGAAGATGGCCAAGAAGGGTTAGAAAAGGCGAGAATCGAATTCCCGGATTTGATCATCTCCGATGTCATGATGCCCAAGATGGACGGCTTTGAACTGAAAGAGGTGATGCGGGAAGAACCCGAACTGCACTTGGTGCCTTTTATCTTTCTGACTTCGAAAAGTGACGAGAAGGATCGCCTTTACGGGCTGATGACGGGAGCAGACGACTATCTGGTCAAACCCTTCGATGTCGATGTGCTGATCAAACGCGTGCGGATGCTGATCGATCGGTCCCGCGTTTACCGGGAAGATTCGCTGGCGGTCTTTTCGAAGGAAATCAATGCGATTTTCGTCCCGGACGAATTACCGGCGATTGAGGGCTATGATCTTTTTTGCAAGATTAAGCCGGCGACGATGGGCGGTGGTGATTTCATTGATATCGTCAGGATTGACGACGAGAGTTTTATGGTGCTTCAGGGCGATGTCATGGGCAAGGGGATCAAGGCCAAGTTTTTTGCCTATGCATTTAGTGGCTATTTCAGAGGCTTGATTCACGCCGCGTTGTCCTTTAATCTTAATTTTTCTCCGGCGCAACTGGTCAATCGTTTTTCGGCGATGGTTGACAGCGACCCGTTCTTGCAGGATATTTTCATCACGTTTTTCCTGTTCAACCTGAACACAAGGGAAGCTACGTTGACTTGTTGCAACGCCGGCTACATGCCGGGACGATTGATCAATCAACGCACGCAAGACATCGTCGAATTGAACGTCGGAGGTGGCATCCCCGGATTCTATGCTGGTGAGTACGAGGAACAGAAGATTGAACTGACACCCGGCGACACGTTGGTTCTTTGTTCGGACGGTGTCGACGAAGCGAAGAACATCGATGGTGAAATGCTCGGGAACGATCGTCTAGCACAGTTTCTGCGTGAACGTGAAGAATCAACGGCCTGTGTGCTGGGCGATGCGATCTGCAAGCTTGTCGACGACCACATGCGAAAGGCTCTGCAGTACGATGACATTTCGATTTCCGTGTTTAAGAAACTCTAATCATTGACCCTGCAGTTTTTATCATGGCTATTGAATCGCGCATTGAGAATCAAGTCGAAGTTCTGAGCTTTCGGGGGACATTGAACGCACAGAACGTGTCCGAAGTCAAATCTCACATTGAGAAAATCCTGGCCGGAAACCGCCGTATCGCGGTACTGGATCTGGAGAACCTCGAAGAAATCGATAGCTCCGGCATCGGGGCCATTGTCTCGTTACTGAAGCGAATGCGCATGCAAAAACGGGATGTCCGCATTTTTCGCCTGCGCGGAACCGTGAAGAAGCTGTTCGAGTTGCTTCGCATTGACAAGAGCATGGAGGTCTTTGAGGACTGGCAAAAGGCGACTCTTCTTTGATCTGGCGTCGCTCACCACGCGATCAGTCAGCATGCGGATGGCGGAGGACACCAAGCCGAGCGGTCCCCGCGCGATGGCCAGATCCCTCCATCGCTACGGGCCAACCGCGACGGTATTTGATCGTAACGCGATGAAATGTGGGAGTACTTCGCAAGGCGATAATCATGGCTCCGTCGCGAGCAAGTCATGCTCGCCCCCCCCATGAGTCTAGCTGCCTGCGATGGGCCGCCCGCGGTCAGGTGGTCAGAATGTATGGTCAGAATGTATGGTCAGAATGTATGGTCAGGAGGCTGGTCAGGAGGCTGGGGATTCCTCTAGCGGCATACCGAGGATACAATAGGCAGGCCATACGAAGAACTGCGCACTCCTGGGGGGGTTCCAAATGAAGGCGACACCAGCGAGGGATGATCGCGCGGCCGACGAAAAACGCCGCGTCTTGATTGCTGATGACGATCCTGTTACGCTCCGCGCCCTCGGTCATTATCTGACGATGGCCGGTTACGACACGGTGATGGCTGCGGACGGTCGGGAAGCGATCCAGCAGTTGGGCGAAGAGATCAACACGGCGTTGTTCGATTTGGAAATGCCGCACGTCTCGGGACTGGATTGCCTGCGTTATGTGCGGAAAAACCATCGCGACATCAGCGTGATCATGATCTCGGGCAGAGGCGGTCTCCAGGACGCGGTGGCTGCGATGAAGGAAGGCGCCTTTGATTACATCACCAAGCCGTTCAACCGCGATGAACTGTTGGCCCGCGTGAATCAAGCCTGTCGAGCGACAAAACTGGCCCGCGACAACGCGGGGCTGCGCGCCGTCGTCGCGCCCGCTGCGCCCTCCTTCGACTTCATCGCACGCTCGCCGCTGGCCCGCCAGATGCTGCGGCAAGTCACCAAGGCGGCGAAGTTGGATTCCACGGTCATGTTGACCGGCGAGAGCGGCACGGGCAAGACCATCATCGCACGGATGATCCATCAGGCAGGAACGCGCGCCGCTGGGCCCTTCGTCACCGTCAACTGCGCTTCGCTGCCGCGGGATTTGGTGGAAGCCGAGTTGTTCGGCCACACCAAGGGGGCTTTTACCGGCGCGGTCAACGATCGGCCGGGACGCGCGGAAATCGCTGACGGCGGGACGTTGTTCTTGGACGAGATCGGCGACATGCCGTTGGAACTGCAGCCCAAGCTGCTGACCTTCTTGCAGGATCGCACATTTCAACGCATCGGCAGTAACAGGGTGTACACGGTCGACGTTCGGTTGATCGCGGCCACGCACCAGGATCTGGCCGAAATGTGCCGCGAGAGACGGTTCCGCGAGGATCTGTATTTCCGGCTGAATGTCATCTCTTTGCGCGTCCCCACACTCCGCGAACGCGTGGAAGATATCCCGGAATTGGCGCGGCAAACCCTGCAACGGATCGGCCGCCATCGCGGCCAGCCTTCCTTGACGCTCGATGCGACGGCCGAGGCAGCGCTGCTGCGGCACCCTTGGCGTGGCAATGTCCGAGAACTGGAAAACCTCCTGGAACGGGCTTCGGCATTCTGCGAGGATGAGATCATTCGGATCGAGGACTTGATGCTCCCCGACGCGATGCTCCCCGACACCCTGGACGACAGCACGCCGACGGTGCCGATGCCGGGCGGAGGCACGCTCGACGAATTGGAGAAGCAAGCGATCCTGAATACCTTAGAGGCTGTCGGCGGCAACAAGGCCGAAGCGGCTCGGCGGCTGGGGATCAGCGAGAAGAGCATCTACAACAAGATGAAGCGTTTCGGACTCAGCTAGGGATCGCTCCGCAGGGCATCCTACGGGCCTCCGCGGCGTTTGCTGGCCGTGCTTGGCCAGCCCAAAGCTCGGCGTCCTTGATCGCGCCTTGTATTTCAGGCTCGGGTTCGCCCCTCTGTGTTCCCCGCGCTGGTTTGTGTTAGAATGGGGTTCGGGACTGTATCTTGTCTCCGCCTGCAGCGGCTGGTCGCTGCAGACATGCAACTCGGACTCGATCCAAGGAGCTGCCGATGAACTGGTTTCCCAAACGCACCGTGGTCGTCCCTGTGGACTTTTCCGACGATTCGCTGGCGGCTGTCGAGACGGCCCTGGAGTTGGTCGCCGAGCCATCGGGAGTCCGCGTGGTGCATGTGCTGCCCGAGGCGGCGATGATGGACCCTGATCCAGTTTGGATCGAGATCGACAACGCGAACCGCGCGGAGCGGACCACCGAGGTTCTGCGGCAGCGTCTGTCGGGCGAAAAGTACGAGCAGGTCCAGATCGAAATCGAGTTCGGTGATCCGGGCTATCGCATTGCGGACTTTGCCCAACGCGTGGCCGCCGAGTTGATTGTGATCCCGTCGCACGGCCGCACGGGCTTGGGACGTATGCTGCTGGGCTCCGTGGCCGAACGGGTGATTCGCCTGTCTCACTGCCCGGTGCTGGTCCTGCGGAAATGACACCCGAGCCCATGCCCCTGCCTCGACCGCCCGCCGGTTCGACAGGAGGAGTTCGCCTGTGAGCCGTCACATGCTGGGACGCCCGATGGAGGTTCTGTTGATCGAAGACGGGCTGTTAGACGCGCGGCTGACGATCGCCGCGCTGAAAAAAAGCGGCCTGCTCCACCGCCTGACGCTGCTCCGCGACGGGCAGGAGGGCCTCGAGTTCCTGCGGCGCGTCGGCAAGTTCGCTCGCGCACCTCGTCCCGACCTGATCCTGTTGGATCTGCTCCTGCCCAAGAAAAACGGCTTCGATGTGCTGGCGGAGGTCCGCTTGGACGAGGACCTGCGAGAGATTCCCGTGGTGATCCTGACCGCCGCCGATGACGAAGGGTTTCCGGCACGCGCAGAACAGTACGCGGTCAAGCACTTCATCAAGAAGCCCGTGAACTTTGACAAGTTCCTCGACGCCGTCAAGAAGCTCCGCAGCTACTGGCACGACGACCTGATTTTGCCTTCGCTGGACTAACGAAGACCTAGCGGCTCAACTGGGCCAACGCGATGATCGCCCGTTTGGCCGCGTCCGCACTGCCGAGCTTCTCGATCAGCTTCTTGGCTTCGAGCAACGCCGACAGGGAGATCTGATCGTCGTCCGCCGCTTTCGCGGTTGGTGCGGTTGTCTCGGGTTCTGCGGTGGATTCGGCCGCTTTCTTGCCCCGTTTCTTGATGCCCATCTGGAACTTGATGTTGCTGACGTACTTTGGCGCGACATCGATCCCCTGGGCCTTCAACGCCTCGGAAACGGCCATTGGCAGGGCGCCACGATGCTGCTTGAGGTAGTCCTTGACCGCTTGGGTCTTGTTCGCTGGCGACAGATCACCGCTCCCAAGTTCGAATTTTCCAGCGTTGGTTTTCTTTGACTTTGCCATGATTTTACTCTTGTTATGGGGGGAAGGGAAAGGGGATATTTGCCCCTAAGTCTAATTTGCGGGGACAAGGCAAGCAACCGCCCTTCGAGATAAAACAGCCCTTCTGGTAGATTCGGCGGGCGAGTCTCCCCGTGGTGTCACGTCGACGTGGGAATGGAAAACGATCGGCTTCATCGTGATTTCATCGGAAAATCACCCGTTCTTCATACGTTCTTAATATCCGCATGGTCACATACTCTCCCATCAGGGCCGCAGGTGGGACGAGGGAAGGGAAGTGCGGGCGGTGAGTGGCTTGCGGTGGACCGCCGCCGCGTCGAAAATGAACCCAAGATTGGGATCGGACCGTTGCTCTGGCGAGGAACCAGGAAAAGACCGGGCGAGGCCGCAAGGAACAACACGCATGTCCAAGGTATTGATCATCGAAGACGACCGAGCCCTGGTCGAGGTCTTGGCTTACAATCTGCGCCAAGCCGGATACGACGTGGAAGCGGCCTACGACGGGATGGATGGCTTGACGCAGACACGACTCAAGTCGCCCGATATCGTGGTGCTCGATCTGATGCTGCCGGTCATGGACGGAATCGAAGTCTGTCGACGGCTGCGGAGCGATCCGCACACCAGCGAGACGTTGGTCCTGATGCTGACCGCCAAGACCGAGGAAGCGGACCAACTGGTCGGGTTTTCCGTCGGCGCGGACGACTACGTCACCAAGCCGTACAGCACACGGTTGTTGCTGGAACGTATCCGCGCTTTGGAACGTCGCCGCCGCTCGGGCGCGGTCTCCGATGCGGACATCGTCAGCTTGTCGGGCGTCACCGTCGACCGCCGCCGCCACCAGGCGTCCGTGGCAGGCCGCGTGCTGAATCTGACGCGAAGCGAATTCCGCCTGCTCGAAACCCTGGTCCGCCAGCCCGGTCGGGCATTCAACCGAACGGAATTGATCAACGCAGCCTTGGGAGAGGACACGATTGTGTTGGAGCGGACGATCGACGTTCACATCCGGGCCATTCGCCGCAAGCTGGGAGAGGCCGCCGACGTGGTGGAAACCGTCCGCGGCGTGGGATACCGCTTTCGCGATCCCAATTCGCCCGCCCAGGAATCGACGGAAGAAGATCCTTGGTGAGGCGGCTTTCCGCCGCCAAGTGGGGCAGGCACCGTGCTGGTCTTTCCTGTCGGACAGGCGGGCAACCTGACTGAGCGAGCTGGATGACGAATCCGGGCTGGCGCGCCTCCTAGCCGTCCACGTCCCTACGGGCCCGTCCAGACGACATTTCGCGCCGCTGGTCCACCGTCGGTTGGCCGGCGATTGAAGAACGTGTCGTGGTAGGGAGCGTTGGCGTCGACCCACGTGACCAGGGTCAGCCACTGGTCCGGCGACAGCTGAACCTCGCGGCGATGCAATTCGTCGTCCAGCAGCACGCGCACCAAAGGACTCTTGTGCGAGCCGAATTCCAGCGGCCGGGTCACGGCCGCGTTGCTGAAGCGATTCGACACGGAGACCAGCATCCTGGCGGTTGCCGCCGGCTTGACGTGGATCGCGTCGGCGGGGCTCAAGCCGAACATCGTCCGAAACGACTGGAGGAATCCGTCTGCCGCCCGCGTCGCCGAGAAATCCAAGCCGCCATCCGGTTGCTCGGCGCCGTGACAGCGGGTGCAGTGCTGGTCCAGCAGCGGCTGGATCAGGTGTTCGTAGCCGAGTAATCGCTCGGCACCCCACGGCGGCGGCGACGGCGCGTCGGCAGGCCGCGTGAGGGCCGTCGGCTGGGCAGATGGCCCAGGCGGCCCGGCCACCGCTCTCGCACGGACCGCCAGTCTCCCCTCCGCTCGCGGCGTCTGGCTCGACGACTCGTGACAGCCGATGCACCCTCGCACTTCGCCGGCATGCAGCGTCACGTGGCTCCGCATGCGGCGGATTTCCATCAGATTCTCGTCCAACGCTTGGAAGTAGACGGAGGTGTCCGCCGGTACCGTGAAATGGGCGGAACCGTCGGCTTCGACCGGCACGATGCCCAGCACGCGGACCGGCGCCCACTCCCAGTACCCAAACTGCGGTTCCCAGGCGTTCCCCGGGATGTACCGCATGGCGCCGAACTGTTCGTCCAGCGGCCAGCCGACCCGCTGCGAGATCCGCAGATACTTGATGCTGCCGTGCGGCATCCCCGTCAATCCCTGATTCGCGTCCGCCACATAGCAAGTGGCCTCGGCCTGGGAACGGTCGGCAACCGGCGCCAGGATCGGCGCAATGATCGGCGGTCGAGGCCGCGCGCGCACAGGCATCGGGAAGGAACACGAGTAGATCCGTTCCCGCCGAATCAACTCCTTGTTGCCAAAGACGTCGATCAGGTACAGGGCAAAGCCGTTGGCCCGCGTGCTGTTGCTGTACGAATAGGCGACCAAAAAGCACTTGTCGGACAGGGCCCACGGCGTCTGGTAAACGCCGCCTCGATCCCGGACACCGCCTTCGGCAACCGGTTCCCCGGCCATTTTGCCTTCTTGCGGCACGACCCCCGGCGTCACGATCCGCAGACCGCTCGGGTCGTTGATCCCTCGCGCCGGATCGATCACCACCACGGGGCCGTAGGCCAGCGTGTGGTGTCCGGTGGCGATGGAAACCAACCGCGTCGTGCCGGGGATCGAACGCGTATCCCGCAAGCCGTAGGGGAACGACAGATGCTGCTTGTAAACCGCGTCGGCCTGCGTGCCGTCGGGACGCATGGCCCAGATCGAGTGGACTTCGAGGAAGTGCCGCTCCTGGTACTCCCACCGCGTGTAGCCGATCAGGCCGTTGTCCAGTGTGTGCGGATAGCGGTCGATGTCCTTGTTGTCGTTCAGTCGCCGCAGGCGGCCGCCCTCGGCATCCACGGCGTACAGGTTGATCACCGTGTGGTCCGCCGAGAACTTGCCGCACTCGCTGCTGCGGCCCGAGCGATCCGAGGCGAAGGCGATCCCACCGTCGGGCAGATAGGTCGGTTCAAAGTCGCTCCAATAGGGATGATTCGTCACCTGCCGCAAGCCGCTGCCGTCCAACCGCACTTCGAAAATCTGCGTCGCGGGCTGGTCGCCCCGCAGCAGGAACACGTAATCGCCGCTGAGCGTATCCCACGGCGGCGGCCAATGGGGCTGGCGGGCGTAACCGAACACGACGCGGTCGGCATCCCACCCCAAGTCGATGCCGTGGACGTGGCCGGGGCCCAGCCGCCCGTCGAGCACGTCGCGGACCGGATCGCCCGGATGCAGGCCGGCTTGCACGCCGATGTCGCCGCCCGGCTTGTGGCCCCAGGGATATTGCGAGCCGGTGATGTTGGGAAAGGACCCCGGGTGGCACTTGACGAAAGCCACCTGGCCGAAGTCCACGGCCGGATTCGCCAGCACGATCGTCCGCGCCGTGTGGCGCGCGGCCAGCCAGATGCGGCGATGACTGGGCAGATCGTTCGGTGCTTGGGCGATACGGGCCGCCAGCTGGTCGCGCAGCGCCTGCAGCCGGTCCAGCTGCGTTCGCAACGAGGCCACCGCCTCCGCGGGCAGCCCTCGCAGCTCGGCGTCGGCCAATGATCCGCTGGCTCGCCGCACAATCAAACCGGCCGAAGCGAGCAAGCCGTTGGCGTCCCGGTGAATACCCCAAACCGTCGCTTGCCGCACATAGTCCGCCGCGAGCCAAAAGTCGCCGTCCAGGCCGCTCCAGCGGACGAACCAGGCCGGCGGATCGTTCCCCGGCCAGCGTTCTACCTGGCCGTCGTTTTCGTTGTTGACCTTGGTCGCGATGGCCCATTCAGCGATCCCCGCCACAAATGGGTCGTCGTCCGCCAGTAACCCGGCCGCTTCCTCCGCAGCCGAATCCGTCAGCTTGCCGTCCCGCGCCGTAGCCAACAGCGTCTCGGCCCGCGACAACGCGCTATCGGTCGTGGTGGCGGTGGCGATCCGAGCCGAAGCAGAATCCTGGGCAGCGGCGGTAGAAGCGAGCAGAAAGAACAGGGATAGGGATAGCGCTGATGGGGTAGATCGCGAATCAAGCCGGTTCATGGTCTGGCTCCACGGGGCGAGCGTTCTGGGAGAGGACGGGCAACGTTGCCGATACGGGCGACGCGCACAGGTGGCATCCGCCCCTATTGTGCCACGCAGACGGCGGGCAGACAACACGAGAAACGATCAGCACGAGAAACGATCAGCAACTCGTTCATGCCATCTAGCAGACGAGCGGGGTATTGGCGTAAAATGAAGAATGAGCCGTCAAATGTCTGGAAAGGACGGTGATGGCAATTTCACTGTAACGATTCGAGAGTGTTGTCCGTCTGATGTACCGCACCCTGCTAAAATCGAAAATCCACCGAGTCCAAGTCACCGATGCCGACCTGCATTACGTAGGCAGCGTGAGCATCGATCGCCGCCTGATGGAGGCGGCCGATATCTTGGAGCACGAGCAGGTGGACATCTACGATATCACCAACGGCGCTCGCTTGACGACCTATGCGTTGGTCGGCCCGGCAGACTCCGGCACGATCTGCATCAACGGGGCCGCCGCGCACCTGGTCCGGCCAGGCGATCTGGTCATTATCGCCTCGTATGCCATCTACGACGACCAAGAGGCCCGGACTCATCAGCCCCACATCGTGCTGGTCGACGCCCGCAATCGCATCGCCTCAGAAGACCTGCCCAAGACGGAAGATGACGTGTGCTGATCGTTGCTACGAGCGAGGATCGATCCGGGCTGAGATGCCACCAGACGTGCGGGCTATTGATTTCATGTGGAGGGGACACGCCGTCGCCCCATACGTTGTGCCTCGCAACCCAGCAAGATACAAGATATCCAGCCGCGGAGCATCCCTCATCCCTCATCCCTCATCCCTCATCCCTCATCCCTCATCCCTCATCCCTCATCCCTCATCCCTCATCCCTCATCCCTCATCCCTCATCCTTCATCCGGTACTCTCCGCCCAGTTTCACGTAGTACTTGGCGGCATGCCGGATGCGGTCGCGGTCGCGATCCTCGGCCGCGCGTTTCACACGGCCGGGCATGCCGATCACGATGCTGCCGGGCGGGATGACAGTATCTTCGGTGACGACCGCGCCCACGCCGATAATGCTGCCGGTACCGATGTGCGCCCGATTCATGATCACGGCCCGCATCCCGATCAGGACATCGTCTTCCACGACGGCCCCGTGAACGATGGCCGCGTGTCCGACCGAAACGCGGTCGCCCAGCGTGCAGGGCACGCCGGGATCGGCGTGCAACATGCACAGGTCTTGGATGTTGCTTTGCCGGCCGATACAAATCGTTTCGCGATCACCTCGAATGACCGCGTTGAACCAAACGCTGGATTGGGCGGCGATCCTCACATCGCCGACGATCCGCGCGCCGGGGGCGATAAAGGCGGTGTGGTCGACCAGTTCGGGACGAAAGACAAAGGCATTCGGCATGGTAACGATTCCCCGGACAAGCCGAGGGCATTCGCCGGTGCTCGCCACGGGCACAGGCTGGCAGCCAGGGCTACAACTTCGTGACGTCCTAGCGGCCCGTGTCCCCGTTGTCATGGATCTCTGCGGAATAGCCTGCGGGCTGAACGGCCGAGGCGGTTTCCGGGCCCTCCGTCCGCAAGGCATTCCTGGAACTCGCGGCTACCGCCGCCGTTCCCGGCCGCAGCGAATCCATGCCGACCGTTCCCCACGGGGAAGGGCTGTTGCGAAGCGGATTGTCGAGCGGCCTACCGGACGGTGCGGAGGCACGCACGATGGGAGCGTTCAGCGTGGGCATCGAGGGCCCCCCGGTTACAGGTCCCAGTTCTCCGGCCGAGGGCGATTTCGGCGCGGGGCCGGCGTCGGGCATCGGCAGTGCCTCGGGCGGCGTCGCTTCGTCGGTGGGCAGCGGCCCGGCGGGCGTCGGCTGCGGAGCCGGGATCATCTCGGCCGGAGCGTAGCCTTCGATCACCATGCCACGGCCGATGCCTTGGTCCACCGGTCCCTGGCTGACAACATCCGGCCGTGTCCAGCCGTAGTTCAGGTAGTAGCTGGCATCGCGTTGACGAGCCAATCCCAGGGCGTCCCAATAAGCCTTGTGCGGCCAATTGCCTTCGGCCAGTTCGATGTTGTTATGTTCCAGCAGCGAGCCCTTGCGGAAATGGACCTCGGCGATGGCCTTGTTATAGTCGACCAGCGCGTTGTAGTACGAGATCTGGGCATCGGCACGCCGTCGCTGGGCTTCGAGCACCAGGTCCACCGTCTGCTTGCCGCCGCGATACAAGGCGTTGACCGACTCGACTTCCTTCTCCGCCGCCGACCAGCGGTTGAAATGTGTCTCCGCCTGGACATAAAAACCGTCCACGTTGCGGACGGCCGTGCTGAGCAGGTGGATGGCGTTCAGTTCCTGATCCTCCAGCTGGGCCTTTTCCCGGGCCAATCTCAGCTGGGCATTCCGCACTCCGGCCATCTCCCGGCGAAACCCGACAGGCATGGCAAAGTTGAAAATCAAGGCGGCCTCTTGATAGTCTCCCCCCGTCAAACCTTCGACGGCATTCGAGCCGACCTGCGGATAGTTCCGGCCGCTGTGGTTGGCGTGGATCAGGTCATCCCCTCTGCCGACCCAGCGGTACAGAGCCCCCACGTCAAGCTGGGGGAGCAGGTTGTTCTTGGCGGCGATGATTTCCAGTTCCCGCGCTTTGACCACCCATTTTTTCTGCCGCAGTTCGGGGCTGCGGACCAGGGTCTCGGTGCGAATCGCCGACCAATCGAACGTCACGCGAGCCATCGTCGGTTCATCGATCGGCCGGATCAGACGCCCGTCGGTCGCGGCCAATCCCATCAGCCAGCGCAAGCGGGTTTCCGTATTGTATAGCTCCTGCAGGCTGCGCTCGACACCCGCGCGGAAATTGAAGTACTGCTCGCGCGCTTGCGCTTCGGCCTGAACGGGCTCGACGCCTTCGTTCCATTTCTCATAAACGATCTTCCAGGTGACTTGAGCGCTGTCGCGGCCGGTTTTCGCGGTTTCCAGATTGCGATACGAACGGTGCAGATCCAAATACGTGTTTTCGATGTCCAGGACGAGATTGCGCACCGAGGACTCGAATTGCGTCAAGCTGATATCTTCGTTGATCCGCGCCAGGACAATGGGAATGCGATTGATCATCGTTCCTCGGCCACGCAGCAGGGGCTGGTCCCAACGGACCTCCAGCGTCGTCGTCCAGTCGCTGTCCAAGGCCGCAAAACCTTTGGTGCCATTATTGAACCTTTCGTAGTCCGTCTGATTGCTCAGCGTGAACCTCGATCCGTTGGCTGTCGGTTTCGTGATGCTGGTGCGAAGACCACCTAAGTCCTGGTCTTGGGCAACGGGGAAGAAGGGATTGTCCCCGGCGTTGCGAGGACGATCCACGCGGCTCCAAATGGTCCCGCCACCCGACGAGCCCGCCATGGACAACTGGGCATCAAACGCCGCCAAAGCCGCCTCGACACCTCCGGCCTGTTCCAAGGCGGGGCGCCCCGAACCAACGGATGACGCTTGGATCGCCGGATCGAATACGGTGGTCGATCCGGCGGTTCGTTCGACCAGCGCATCGGCGAAACCAAACGGCGTGACACCGCCGAGATTCCGGACCGTCTTGCTGTTTTGCAGCGCGATGGCGACGCATTCCTCCAGCGTCACGTCCCAGATTTCCTGGAAATCCGGGTTTGACACGGTCATCGGCGCCAGCGATTGGATCGTATCCGGCAGGGATTCCGCGTGAACATCCGGATACTCCATCTCCGTCGCCTTGTCCAGATAATGCGACAGATCGCCATCGCTTTGAAGATAGAAGGGCTGCGTGGGATGGCACCCCGTGAACGAGATCAGGGCCAGCATCAGCCAGGCGACGCGCGAATTGGTTTGCCGACTCATCGATGGATCATTCCTAGAGTAGTGGCGTTTCGCGTGACCGTTGACGCCAACGGCCAAGGACGGACTATCCCCACGCTGCCGGCTTGACGGCCGGAGAACGTGACAGTTATTTCAAGGCCCCCCTTGACCGCTTGCGCCCACCACGGTCGCCGCGCAAAGCGCGAACTACCGAGACAGAGCAATCGGCAAACTTCATATCGACCACCCAGTCCGCAAACTTTCGGAAATCAACTTAATCGGCAAAGTTTTCCCCATCGTTCCCTGCGGAGCTAGCACCGGCGGAATAAGTAGAGCAGGCGGTACAACGAGTAAATCCGGACCATGCTTGCTACCGAACAGGGTAAATGTACGGCGAGAACCGGAATATACGCATCCTACGGAGCCAGACCCTGGGGTGATGCAAACTTGGCCTGGGCATGTGCAGGCAGTCGGGTAGGTTCTGTTTACGGAGTTTGGGCCGTGAAGATGGTGCGTTTTCCTGGTTTTCTCGCCCCGAAGGGGCCAAAACAAATCAGCCCAGGGCAACGCCCTGGGTGCCGAGACACGGAGTCCCGGCAGCCCTGAAAGGGCGAAACAAGAAAAGAACCGAGGCCTTGCCACCATTTTGTTGCGCCCTTTCAGGGCTGGAATTCCGGATGCTGTCATCACCCAGGGCGGCGCTCCGCGGCTGACGCCGCTCCGCTCTGCCCTGGGCTGTCATGTTACGCCCCTTCGGGGCAAGAGACGAAACAACCTCTCGCCTTTGCCACCATGCCAATTTCCAAGGTCAACCCCCAACTTCGCATCACCCGACTCAGACCCTAACTCGCTACTATTGCTTCCATCCGCTACGGAGTGCTCGACATGAGAATCTGCCTTCTGCCAGGCATCGCCTTGTTCGCGGTCTTCCTGACCACCGCCGCTTGGGGCCAATCCAATTTCCGCTTCAGTTCCACAACAACGATGGGTGAAGAACCGGCGCCCGCGCCGGCTGCCGAGGCCGAACCGCCTGCGCCCGCCGCGGCGACGGAAAACGCCATTGTTTCGCCCAGCGACGCGCCCTCGCCGCCGGTGCAGGGCTCGCCGGAAATCCAATTGAGCGACCTGTCCGAGAAACCCGCGGCCGACAAGGAATTCTGGACGGGTGGGGATAGCGGCTGCGGTGCTGGCGCTTGCAGCTGTGGCGGTCGCATCAGCAACTGGTTCCCCTGTTGTCCCAAAGAGGCCTGGAAACTGCCCCAACCCTGCTTCTTACAACAACACAAGACCGTTCTGGGCGGCTGGCTGCAGCAAGGGATCACGTTCAACGCGAATAATCCAGCCGACGGCTTCAACGGCCCGGTCGCCACCAATGACCTGGACGGCGAATACCAGATGAACCAGATGTGGCTGTACCTGCACCGCCCGGCCGACAACGGCGGCTGCGGATTCGCTTGGGGCGGCCATGTCGATATCATGTACGGCACGGACGGCCGCTTCGGCATCAACAAGGGGCTCGAAGACCGTATCTACGGTTTTAACAACGAGACCTACGGGATCGTGATTCCGCAGTTCTACCTGGAGTTGGCCTATAACAATCTGTCGGTCAAGTTGGGGCACTTTGCCGGAATCCTGGACTATGAAATGGTTCCCGGGCCCTTCAACCCGTTCTATTCCCACTCGTACAGCTATGGTTACACGGTGCCCCAGCTGGTGACCGGGGCTTTGGCGGACTACAAGTTGAACGACAACTGGTCCGTCCAAGGCGGCGCGCATCGCGGCTGGATGCAGTTCGAGGACTTTAACGACAACTGGGACGTGATGGCGGGCATCAAGTGGCAGAGCTGCGACAAGCAGACGGAATTGCGTTACGCTCTGTCAAGCGGCCGGCAGAGCATGTTGCCCGGCGGCCTGGACGACAAGAATCGCTTTGTTTCCAGTATCGTCTTCCAGCATCAGGTCACCGAACCGTTGAAATACGTGGCGGTGCAGAATCTGGGTATCGAACGCGATCCGTTCCGCAACGGCGCCGATGCGCAATGGTACGGCCTGAACCAATACCTGCTGTATACGATCAACAAGTGCTGGGCGGCCAACGTGCGGGTCGAGTGGATGCGGGACGACGACGGCATGCGAATCGGCGGCCCGGGCAATATGGAAGGCGTGCGAGCTTGGGATGGTTTTGGCTACGCAGGCAACTTCTACAACGTGACGGCGGGCCTGAACTGGCGGCCCACGGGCAACTGGCTGATCCGTCCCGAAATCCGTTTCGACTGGTATGACGGCGAGGAAAGCTGGATCCCCGGCAAGCCGGCCCTGCCGTTCGGCGGCGATCGCGACCAGCAAACGACCTTTGCGGTCGATGCGATCCTGACGTTCTGACGAGCCCGGGCCTCGACCGGGAAATCCTAAATCCTGCCAAGCCCGGCGTGGCTCGAAGACGCCGGGCTTGTTCCGTTTTGGCCTACGGGTAGGACTCAGACGTACAGAATTCAATTTTCGCGGTGAGAACGTGATGCCCAAGGGAAAACGCAAACCCGCGAAAATTGAATTCTGTACGTCTGAGCCTGCCGCGTGCGTGCGGCTTACAAGATGAACTTACTCAGTTCCTCGTCCTCGGTCACGTCTTCCAGCCGCTGCTTGACGTACTGGGCGTCGATGGCGACCCGCTTCTGTTTCGCATCCGGGGCGTCGAAACTCAACTCTTCCAGGACCCGTTCCATGATCGTGTACAGTCGCCGCGCGCCGATGTTCTGTGCCGATTGATTGACCTTAAAGGCATACGCGGCCAGCGCGTCGATGGCGTCTTCGGTAAAGGACAGCTGGACGGACTCGGTGTCCATCAGGACCGCGTACTGTTTGGTGAGCGAGTTCTGCGGCTCGGTCAGGATACGGACGAAATCGTCCTTGGTCAAGTCGCTCAGTTCGACGCGAATCGGAAAGCGGCCCTGCAATTCGGGCATCAGATCGCTGGGCTTGGCGCGGTGAAACGCTCCGGCGGCAACGAACAGGATGTGGTCGGTGCGGATGTAGCCGTAGCGGGTCTGGACCGTGGTGCCTTCGACGATCGGCAGCAAGTCGCGTTGGACGCCCTGTCGGGACACGTCCGCCCCGCGGCTGTCGCTGGCCACCACCTTGTCTAGTTCATCGACAAAGATGATGCCCATGTTTTCCGCCAATTCGATCGCGGCGGCGTTGATCTTTTCCGGGTCCAGCAAAGCCTCGCATTCCTGGTCGAACATCACATCGCGGGCTTGGGTTACGGACATCTCGCGGCGGGACGTCGAACGGGGCAGGATCTTTTCGAACATGCCTTGCAAGTCCATGTCCATCTGCTCCAGGCCCAGGCTGCCGACCATGATCGGTGTGGCCTTCTGCTCGATGGTCAGTTCGACCTTGCGTTGATCCAGTTCGCCGGCGGCCAGCATGGCCTGCATTTTGGCGCGGGTGCGTTCGTATTGCCGGCCCGCATCCTGGTCCTCGTCCTCGCGGTCATAGTCCGACGTAGGGCGCGGGGCCAGCAAGTCCAGCAGGCGCTCTTCGACCCGCTGACGGGCCTCGCCCTCGACGCTTTTCCGCTCCCGTTCGCGGACCAGCCCGATGGCGTTTTCCACCAGTTCGCGGACCATGCTTTCCACGTCGCGACCGTAGTAGCCGACTTCGGTGTACTTGGTGGCCTCGACCTTGATGAACGGGGCGCCGGTCAGCCGGGCCAGCCGCCGGGCGATTTCGGTCTTGCCGACGCCGGTGGGGCCGACCATCAGGATGTTCTTCGGCGCGACTTCCTCGCGCATGTCTTCGCGCACGTTCTGCCGCCGCCAGCGGTTGCGGATCGCAATCGCCACCGCCCGCTTGGCTGCGGCCTGACCGATGATGTAGCGGTCCAGTTCGGCGACGATTTCGCGGGGGGTTAAATTGCGGGTTTCCAGGGATGCGATCTCCGTAGTGCGCTGACTCACGGCTTGCTCTCCAATTCTTCGACGAGGATCTTGTCGTTGGTATAGATGTCGATGCCGGCCGCGATCTCCAAGGCCGTGCGGACGATGCCGGCCGCATCCAGTTTCGAGTGGGCGACCAGGGCCCGGGCGGCCGCGACGGCGTAACTGCCGCCGGAGCCGATGCCGATGATTCCGTCCGTGGGCTGAATCACGTCGCCGTTGCCGCTGACCAGCAACATGTGCCGCGCGTCCGCCACGGTCAGCAACGCCTCCAGACGCCTCAGCGCCCGGTCCGTCCGCCACTCCTTGGCCAATTCCGTCGCCGCCCGCGGCATATTCGCCGGATAGTCTTTCAACTTGGCCTCGAATCGCTCCAGCAGCGCAAAGGCGTCCGCCGCGCCGCCGGCAAAGCCGCACAGGACGCTGCCGTCGGCCAAACGGCGGATCTTGACCGCGTCGCCTTTGACAATGGCGGTGCCCAGCGTCACCTGGCCGTCGCCGCCCATCGCGACATGGCCCTGATGGCGGACGGTCAAAATCGTGGTGGCATGAAGGTCCATGAGCGTTCCCGATCTACCCCGCAACCGAACAAGAAAGGACTCGCCACGCTCCGCGCTGGCGTCAAGGGATCACCGCGGAGTGTAACGATTTGTCGCGATGCCCGCCCCATGCGCGCACCCTGCAACGAAAGACGCTCATAGTTTGGCGGAAAAACCGCGTTAACTCTAGGGGCGGTGAAGAAATATCGCTCAAAGCTCGCCGATCCCGCACAAACGATTCGACCGGCAACGCAAAGTCCCCGAGGCCGGCGATTCCTTGCCGGTGCAGTTTCTTCGTTAGCTTGGAGATATATAGTAAAGCGAATTGTCTTGTTGCGGTGCGGGTCTGTGCCGGCGATCGCTATTCCTTTTTCTCGCCGACTGCCTACGAACGATGACCAAGCGACTGTCTGCGATTTGTGTTGTGTGCCTGTGGATCGGTGCCGGACTGCTGGCATGGTCCACTTGCCGCCGCGACGCGCCGCCCGCGGAGGAGACGGACCAGCTCGACTTCTACCAGGCCAGCGGGATCTCGCAGTCTGAATTGGAGGGATTCCTGGACGGGTTGATCAGCAGCGACAATCTGCACGATTATCCGTTGCTGATCACGCTCCAAAACGATCAAGGAGACTACTTGGCAGACAGCCGCGTGATCGTCCGCTGGGACGCCGGCGAGCTTCGCTTGCTGGTCGGCAAGTCGGCGGTGATCCAGGTGCTGCTGGAGAAACAGAAGCTGCCCGGATTGCGGTTGATCGTCCCGCGAGGGTTCACCCGCCTGAAGCAAAGGTCGATCCCGCTGGGAACAGCCTACACGCCCGAAAGTCGGTTGGACCTCTCCGACTTGCCTTATGACGTGGTCTGGGATGGCAAGCTCAACAGCGATCTGAACCGCGGCCTGCAGCGCATGAAAGCCTTGGGCCAGACGTTGGACGACCAACAAGTTCGGCAGCAATTGCGGCGCAAGTCGTTTCCCTGGAGGCTGCCGGACCCGCCCGTCGAGGAGTTGACGCCGCAACAGATTTATCAACGGTATCGCGATGCGGTCGTGGTCCTCGGAACATTGTTGGGCGATGGAGCTTATACGGTTGCCTCGGGTGTCGTCGTGGATCCGTCCGGCGTCGTCGCAACGGCTTATCACGTGGTTGACAAACCGCCCCCCGTCCTGGCTCGCGGTGTGATGACGCGTCGCGGCCAGGTTTACGCCGTCCGGGAGATTCTGGCGGCGGACAAACCGGGTGACATCGTTTTGCTGAAGATCGACGCGAGCAACCTACTCGCCGCGCCCATGTCGCATGGCGATCCGGAAGGCTCGCCGGTAACCGTCATCTCGCATCCCTCGTCCAACTTCTTCAGCCTCACGCAGGGCTGGATCAGCCGCTACTGGGCGATCACCTCGCATGGCGAACTGAGCGTCCGGATGTCGATTACCGCCGATTTCGCCGACGGCTCCAGCGGGGCGCCGATCTTCAATTCGCGAGGGGCCGTCACAGGGCTGGTGTCGGCCACGGATCCGTTTGATTATCAGATGGTCCGCCGCACAGGCGTCCCGGCGGCGCTCGTCCGCCGCTTATTTTGCACGCCGCCGGTGGAGTGAACCATGACATGGTCACAGCGGGACCGGTTTGCGCCAGTGGGCGCCCGAAGGAGAAAGCCGCCCCCTGCAATGCGTCAACACCGGCCAGACCGAGAACGGCTTCTTTGTCGTCCAGGTCGCCGGTCCGCGGGTGCGGTTGGCCTATCGCGTCAAGACGCACAAAGTCACGCGAGGCCCGGACAACAAGCCGCAATTCGACTGGGACGGCAGCTGGGAATGGAAGCACTGGTTCGAGCGCACGCGGTGAAGTGAATCGCCATTTGGAAAGAATAGAATTTGAGCCAGGAGCAAGAAAAAGGGTCCAAATTTGGGACGCTTCCTCCCCCCCTTGGCCGACACGCAGCGTGCGAACAGCGCATTCGGTTTGCTGACGGGCTTTCCCGCGTTGATTCTGGCGGCTGGTCTGCTCTAATCGAAGCGGCTGCCGAGAAACCGACGCCCCGTTTCGCTCCGACGATTTCTTGAACCGGAGTGTTTTATTGCCTGGCAGCCTGTACGATGCTTTGAGGTTCGTTCATTTTTTGGGGAAGGAGAGACGTCATGACACGAGAAACGCAGGCACGGGATGAGCTGGCTCGGGGGGCTTCACGCCGCCAGTTTTTGCAGTGGAGCACGGCAGCTGCCGCCGCTTCTGCCTTGACGAACGTTGCCATTCCGCGGGTCCATGCCGCAGAGGATAACACCATTCGCTTGGCCCTGATCGGCTGCGGCGGACGCGGCAGCGGGGCGGTCGGCAATGCCATGAATTCCCCCCACGGTCCGGTCCAGCTGTACGCCATGGCCGACGTGGCGGAAGATCGGCTGACTCGCGCGCACAAGGCCCTCACCGATCATTTCGGCGACCGGGTGGTCGTGCCCAAGGAACGGCAATTCGTTGGCTTCGACGGCTACAAGAGAGCCATCGACTGTCTGGGCCCCAACGATGTGGCCATGCTGACCAGCTTCTCCTATGTCCGCCCGCTGCAACTGGAATACGCCGTAAAGAAAGGGGTGAACGTCTTCATGGAAAAATCGTTCGCGCCCGACGCGCCGGGGTTGCGGCGGTTGATGCAGGCCGGCGAAGAAGCCAAGAAGAAGAACCTCAAGATCCTGGCCGGCCTGCAGTGCCGCCACAGCGTGAATCGCCAGGAGCTGATCAAGCGGATCCGCGACGGACAGCTGGGCGAGATCATGCTGGTCCGCGCCTATCGGATTCATCCTGCCGGCGGAATGGGCAAGAAGCCGGAGGGCATGAGCGAGCTGATGTGGCAGATCCGCAATTTCACCTGTTTCCCCTGGGTCTCCGGCGGACTGTACGCCGAGATGAACATCCATCAGATCGACGAACTCTGCTGGCTCAAAGGCGACTGGCCGGTCACCGCGCGCGGCATCGGCGGCCGCGCCCGCGGCGAACCGGACCGCAGCCAGGAATTCGACTCGATCTCGATTGAGTGGACCTTTCCCGACGGCACCAAGGCGACCGACGGCGCCCGCTGGCTGGGCGGACATTGCTTCCGGGAATTCGCCACGTACGCGCACGGAACCAAGTGCGCCGCGCAGTTCTCGGGAGACATCCATGCCGGCACGACGCATATCTACAAGGACCAGCGGACCACCAAGGACAACATCGTCTGGCAAGCGTCCGACGAGACGATCAACCCCTGGGACGCCGAATGGAACGTGCTGCTGGAGAACATCCGCCAGGACAAGCCGCAGAACGAAGTCGAGCGCGCGGCAATGTCGAACTTTGCCGATTTGATGGGCCGCGCAGCGGTCCATTCGGGCATGGAGATTACCTGGGAGCAGATGACGAACTCCGAATTCCAGCTCTATCCGGGCAAGATCGATGATTTGAACTACGATTCCGAACCGCCGGTCAAGCCCGACGCGGACGGCTTCTACCCGGTCCCGGTGCCTGGAGTTTGGAAGGAAACTTGACAGAACCTCGCACCGCGAGCAAGGCATCGCGACGGCAATCGAATCCGCGTTTCCTTCAAAAGGGTGGCCATTGTTGTACCCCAGCCACCGGGACGGAGCAAGGAGAGTTATTGGCGTTGCGCGTCGACAGGCCGGCAGCGGTGCAGCGACATCAGGGCAAAGGCGGTCCCGTACTGTTGGTGGTAGTCGTACAGTGGAAAGTCCCACCACGAGCCGTCCCGTTCTTGTAACGGGACCAGCAGTCGTGCCAGTTGGTCTTGGTGGGCCGCCCGTTGATCTTCCGGCAACAGTTCGATACACAGCGCGGCGTAGTAGTGCCCGTAATAGAAAAAGTAGCCTGCCACCTGGCACCATGACTCGTGGGGAATCGGCCGCTTGCGGCCGATGTCCAGCCAGCCGTTACGGGCGAACAGCCGGTCCAGCCAGGTTGCAAGCACCGCGTCCGTGACCAGCGGATCGCCCCACCGCCGCAGGGCCGCGTTACAGGCCTGGGACCGGCCCAAACTGCCGCTGGGCCGGTTGATCTCGCGCATCGGCCGGCCTTTCAAGTACTCGCCATACAGGTACGAGAAATCGGGCTTGCGCTGCCGCACGATGGAAACCTTGGCCCGCTCGATCACCCGTTCGGGAACCGTGACACCCGCCCGACGAGCCTCGTCCAATGTGATCAGCACGGTGGCCGTGACAAAGCTGATCGTCGACCCGCTGGGGGTGCGCGTGCCGGCATCGAAGTCGTAGTACGCCCAGCCGCCGTCGACGACCTCGTAGCGTTCCAGCATGTCGATTTGCTGGGCGATCCGCTCGCGGATCATCTGCCTCCGCCCTTCATCATCCGGCGCACGCTCCAGCATTCGCACCAATGCTCCAATCGCGTAGGCGTGAGCCCAGGTGTTGTAGAACACGGCCGGATCGGCGCGGCGAACGCGCGGCAGTTCATCGAACAGCCACGTTTCGGCGCGATCCAGCGCCGCGGCGACTTCGGGCCGCTCCCCGCCGGTTTCGATCAGCGCCGAGATGCACAGACTGGTGACGGCCGCGCGAAAGGCATGGTGCGCGCCGGGCACCGGCGCCAGGACTTCGCCCGGCCGGGTGATATTCACCGAGCCCCACGAACCGTTGGCGTTCTGGCGGGCCAGCAAGAAATCGACGCCGCGACGAAGGGACTCTTCCCGTTCCGCCGCGGGCAGCGGCAAAACCGGCTGCGGTTGGGGACCCGTGACAGCCAGTATCGAAGGCGAGGCATGCTCCTCCGCCACGGCCGGTATGGTCAGAACGGCCAACACAACAAAGCAAACGCGTCGGATCTGCATGAGCTTCTCTTTGCTTCTCATTCATGGATAAGAGCCAAAACCTACTTTTCGTCCTTCGGGGCTTCCAGCAGCACCTTGTCGCCTTCGGCCAGCCCGGCGGTGATCTCCAACAGTTTGTCGGTCTTCTCCCCGATGGTCACATCTCGCTTGGCCGCTTTTCCTTCCTTGTCCACCAGATACACGTATCGCCGTTCGTCGAATTCATCCGTCTTGACGACATTGGCAGGAACGGCCAGCGCGTTCTTCTTGGCATAAGCGGTCAATTTGACTTTGCAGGCCATGCCGGGCATGATCCCCTTGACGTCCTTGTCCACACTCACTTTCAGGCTCGCATCAAAACTGGCCGGCCCGATGGGAATCTCGCTCCATTGGCTGAGCACGGCTGGCAACTTCAGATGGGGAAACCCGTTGGGAACGGCAACGCCTGACAGGCCGAGGCGGAGCCGATGAAGCTGGTCTTCGGGCACCGTGGCCCGGATCGTCATCGCGCCGGGCTGAACCACCGTCATCAGGACTTGGTTTATCTGCACGACTCCGTTGGGGCGGAGCGACTCGGCCAGCGACTGGGAGTCGCTGAATTTGCCCCGCGTCTCCTTGCCATAGTAGACAACGCCGCTCAGCGGAGCGAGGACCGTCAGGCGTTGGCGGTCGGTCAGCAGTTTCTTTAGCCGTTCGGCGGTCCGCCCGTTTTGGACGCGCAGCTTTTCGATCTCGATTTGCTGCCGCTGCAGGGCTTGCGGCAAGGCGATTTTCGCCCGTTCTGTTTCCAATTGCTTGCGCTGGCTGGATTCCTGGAGACGCTCGTCGCCGCGAGGAATGCCGAATTGGATGGCAAAGTCGCGGGACATCTGGCTGGACTCGACCGACATCTTGGCGGATTCCAACTGGTCGCGGGCCCGCTTCAGCACGATCGCTTCCGTCTCCTCCGTGACTTCATCCGCTTGGTACATCTTTTCTAACTGTCGCAATTCCTCCTCGGAATACTCCAGATAGTTGCGGGCCCGTGTCAGATTGAACTCGGCCATCTTCAGGTCGAACGGCCGCTGGACGTCGAAATAGTACTTTCGGTCCTCTTGATTGCTCTTCCCCATACGCTCGTTGGCTGCCAGGTCGATCGGGGTGGTCTTTTCCAAGACTGCCAGCCCCTGTTCCGCCTGCTGAAAGCTCAGCTCGGCCAGCCTCAATTCGGTCTTCAAGTCGTCGATCAGCTTGTCGAGCTTTTCGGAGTCCAGCGATAACAGAACGTCGCCTTTTTTGACTTGAGCCCCATGTTTGACAGCGTTCTGCACCGTCAACGCAGGCGACGGCGTGTATTCGTCGAATCGCAGAACAATCTCGGCGGTCGAGCGGGCCTCGAACAGACCGTCCAAGTCCACGGTGATTTTCAGCGGCTGGCGCTGCACCGAATGGGTGGCCGCCGACTCGGGTTTCGCGGGTTCGGCGTCGGGCTTGGCGGGGGCGGCCTTCTCGGCATTGGCTGGAGCCGCGTCGGGTTTGGATGGCTTGGCAGGCTCGGCTTCCGCGGCGGTCGCGGAGAGCCGAACCAAGAGGACGGTGCAGACGAGCCATGGCAGCAGACGGGTGTTCATCGTGTTGTTTCCTTGCTGGCGTTTCAAGCAACGTGGACAATAAGCCGGTTCCGAGGCACGTTGCTCATTAGAATTGGCGACGTCGGTAGCGTCAATCGACTTTGTCCGCAGCGATCCTGGAGCCCTGCCGGCTCGGAAACCTCTTGCCCGCCGTTCCTGGGCCCACCTCTCGGCGAACTCCGCCCCCGCCTTCCAAGTCTTCTGCCGGACGATCTCCTAACCCAGACGGCCAGCCTGGCACAAATGCGCCCCGTCCTCAGCCGACCCAAGCCGCCAAAACCACCAGCCAAACCGCAGCGATTGCCAGCGTCAGCAGCGTCACGGGAACGCCGACCACCGCGTGCTCGCGCCAGCCGATGCGGATCCCCAGCCGCGCCGCCTGGTCGATCACGATGATGTTGGCGATGCTGCCGACGATCAGCAGATTGCCGGCCAACGTGCTGGACAACGCCAGAATAGGCCCGGCCAACGGATGCTGCGCCACCGGCAACAACAACATCGTCGCGGGCACGTTGGAGACCAGGTTGGACAGAACCACGCTGGTGGTGAACAACCAGGCTGGTTGAGCCGGATCGACCCCCACGCCGCGCAGACTGTTCATCAACTGCTGCAGATTGCCCGAATCCGACATGGCCTGGTTGACGATGAACAGCCCGGCGAACAACACCAGCAACTGCCAGTCGATCAACTGCAAGATCTCGTGGGAGCGCATCCGGCGGCTGATCAGCAACACGCCGGCGGCGCCCAAGGCGAGGACCTCCCGCGGCACGCTGCTGTACAGGAATCCGGCGACCAGCAGCCCGAGAATCAAAAAACCCTTGGTGGTCTGCCAGCGGTTGAATGGACGCCCGGCGCCCGGAGCGGCCCATGTCTCGCGGGTCCAGCGGCCCGCGGTACGGATGCAAATCACCAGCCAGACTGCCGCTAGTCCCAGCACCGTGGGGACGGCGGCCTGGCACAAGTAAACGTCGAACCGCAACTTGAGCACCTGGCCGATCAGCATGTTTTGTGGGTTGCCGATCAGGGTCGCCGCCGAACCGACATTCGCGGCACAAGCCAGAGCCAGCAGAAACGGGATTGGATCGAGTTTTCGCCGAACGCAACCCTCGGCCAGGACGGGGGCCATCGCCAGACAGATGATGTCGTTGCACAGCAGCGCGGACAACGCCCCCGCCGCGACGATGATAACCGCCAACAAGACCGGCGGCGAAACGTCCAATTCCGCCATTCGCGTCGTGAATCGCGTGTAGAATCCGCCCAGCCGGAATTGGGCGGAAACGACCATCAAGCCGAACAACAGCCCCATCGTCGGCATGTCGATGGCCATCCAAGCCTCCGCGAGCGTCAGCCGATCCGCCGTCACCAGCACGATCGCGCCCAGCAAGGCAACCCCCGTACGGTCCAAAGCCAAACCGGGGAGTCCGCCCGCGATCATGCCCAGATATACCACGACGAAAACGAGAAAAACCAGTGGATCCATGTGATTTTGGAGCGGTTCGGGGTTAAGGTTTGCAGGCGACCATCTTCGCCACAAGATGTTGCTTCGCAAAGGTGGCATCCACGCGGAATCTTGCGGGATAGCCAAAATATCCTACGGTTCGAAATTTATAGGGCGCGTTGGCGTAAAAACGCGAATCGGGTAGATTAACGCGGAGTGAATTCGCCATCCGCCGGAAACGTCCGTAGGAGACACGAATGTTTGTAGTGCCGCCTTGAGACGGTTCCAACCGCCTCAAGACGGCGCTACGAGCGTTTGGCTGCAGCCCCCAAGCCGCATCAGGAATCTTCCGTCATGACGACCAAGAAAAGCATCGAGTTGACCCTCCGCGACAAACTCTCGCGCCTCACCTACCAGGACGCCTGCAAGCTGATTGGCGAAGAAGGCGCCAAGTGGATTCAAGAGGGGGCCCAGTTCACGATCGATATCGATCGCCAGGTGCGGCTGAACGACGAACGTTTCGAGATGCGGTTTCTCGACGCCGAGCAGACGACCGTCACGATCTGGTTGGAAGACGACGCTCGCAAGCGGCTCCGCTGGCGATGCAGCACCTCGAACACCGCGTGTGCCGAGGTCGGCGCGGCGTTCTCGGTGATCTTGGAGGACAAGATGTCGTTGGGACTGTCGCAAATGCCGTCCGACGAATTGCCGCTGGAGTGCCTGAACGAAGAGCAACTCGTCCGGCGGGCCATCCGCGAACGCAAGTCGCGGGCGCTGTCCGAGAAAATGACCTTGCAATCTCAGGACCCGTCTCAGCCGTGGACGGAATACACGATCACCAGCGCCGAGTCCGGCAAGACGTATCGGCTGGCACTGCGCGGCGACCAGCGGGGCCAGTCGTTTTGTTCGTGCCCCGACTTCCGCACCAATACGCTGGGCACGTGCAAACACATCATGCACGCTTTGGAAAAGATTAAACGCCGCTTCCCCGCCGCGGCTCGTCGTCGGCCGTACCGGTGCGACCAAATCCTGGTCCACATGCGTTACGGCGACCATTTGACGTTGCGTCTGGACGTGCCCGAGCGGATTTCGGAAGCAACCGAACCGATCATCCGCCCGTTGCGAGACCGCGATATCAACGACATCCACGACTTAATGCGGCGGATCCAGCGTTTGCAGCGACTGGAGATCGACGTGACGATCGCGCCGGACGCCCAGCAGTACATCGACCAGCGGTTGTTCCAGGCACGCATCCAGGACCGTGTGGCCGAGATCCGCCGCGATCCGGCCAAGCATCCGTTGCGGAAGACATTGCTCAGGACCGAACTGCTGCCGTACCAGTTGGACGGAATCGCCTTCGCCGTCGGCGTGGGCCGCGCGGTCCTGGCCGACGACATGGGATTGGGCAAGACGATCCAAGGCGTCGGCGTGGCGGAACTGCTGGCCCGTGAGGCCGAAATCCGCAAGGTGCTGGTCGTCTGTCCCGCGTCGCTCAAATCCCAATGGCGAAACGAAATCCAGCGGTTCAGCAATCGCGATTGCCAGCTGGTCATCGGTTCGGCGTCCGGCCGGGCATCCCAATACGACAACAACTGCTTCTTCACGATCTGCAATTACGAGCAGGTGTTGCGGGACATCCTGGCCATCGAGCGGGTCAAGTGGGACTTGATCATCCTGGACGAAGGCCAACGCATCAAGAACTGGGAAGCCAAGACCAGCGCCGTGATCAAGAGTCTGCGCAGTCCCTTTGCGCTGGTCCTGTCCGGCACACCGCTGGAGAACCGCTTGGACGAACTGTACTCCGTCGTGCAATTCATCGACGACCGACGGCTGGCCCCGGCGTTTCGTTTCTTCAATCGTCATCGCGTCGTCGACGAAAACGGCAAAGTGCTGGGCTACCGGAACTTGACCCAATTGCGGGAGAACCTCAAGCCGGTCCTGCTGCGGCGAACCCGCGGCTCGGTAATTCAACAGCTGCCGCCGCGAACGACGGAGATCGTCCGCATCCCGCCGACCGACGAACAGCGGGCCTTGCACGCGGCCCACATGCATATCGTGCATCAGATCACGACCAAAAAGTACCTCACCGAAATGGACCTGTTGCGGCTGCAGCGAGCGCTGCTGATGTGCCGTATGACGGCGAACGCCACGTTCCTGGTGGACAAGCAGAAGCCCTACTACTCCAGCAAGCTCGAACGGATGGAGGAGTTGTTCGATCAGCTGTTCGAGGAAGACAACCGCAAAGGCGTGTTGTTTTCCGAGTGGACCACGATGCTGAACATGATCGAGCCCATGTTGCACAAACGCGGCGTGGACTTTGTGCGGCTGGATGGCTCCGTGCCGCAGGCCAAGCGTCAGCAACTGGTCAATCGTTTCCAGAATGACTCGAAATGCCAGATGTTCTTGACCACCAACGCCGGCGCCACGGGCTTGAATCTGCAAGCGGCCAACACGGTCATCAACGTCGACTTGCCGTGGAACCCGGCCGTTTTGGAACAACGTATCTCGCGAGCGCACCGCATGGGCCAGAGCCAACCGGTGCAGGTGTTCGTGCTGGTCACCGAAGAGACGATCGAAGAAAAGCTGCTGTACACCCTGTCCGCCAAACACGAATTGGCCTTGGCGGCCCTGGACGTCAATTCCGAGATCGACAAGGTTGACATGGCCACCGGCATGGAGGAGTTGAAGCGGCGGCTCGAGGTGCTGTTGGGAGCCAAGCCCGAAGCACCGACCGACGAGTCGGTCAAGGCCGAGCGCCAGCAGGAAGCCGAATTGATGGCCCGCCGCGAGCGGGTGGCCGCGGCGGGCGGCGAGTTGCTCGGTGCTGCGTTCGCCTTCCTGGGCGAGCTGATGGCCGAGTGCCACGAAACGCCCGCTTCGCAACAGCTGGCCGGCGACCTGCGAAACCGTTTGTCGGAATGCGTCCAACAAGACGAAGGCGGCCGCCCCCGCCTGACCGTCACCCTCCCCGACCGCGCCGCCCTGGACAAACTCGCCGACTCCCTGTCCCGCCTGCTGGCCGTGGGCCAGGGGTCGTGAGCGGAAACCAGATTTCCGGATCGCTCATGCGAACAGCTCCAGCGGTTCGTAGCGACCGCCCAGCACGGAGACGCTGTCCAGACCCAGCCAGCGGTCGAGCACGGTGGCGTACACACGGCGAAAATCGGTATGGGACTCGGGGGCATCTTGAACCAACCGATCGAGACGAGGATGCGAGCCCACCAGGCCGCCACGGAGCCGGCCGCCGAACAAGAAGAGGGGCGCGGCGTCCCCGTGGTCCGTGCCCCGCCGGCCGTTTTCGATCAACGTGCGGCCAAATTCTGAAAAGGTCATCACGACGACTCGATCCAGCATCCCCGCACGCTGCAAGTCGCCCACAAACGCCGCCATCGATTGCGACATCTGCCGCAACAGGGCCGCGTGATTGTCCCGCTGGTTGGCGTGATTGTCAAAACCGCCGATCCCGCCGCCACCCAGTTCGGCAAAGAAGATCCGGATGCCCAGCTGGGCGCGAATCAGTTGCGCGATGACCGCCAAGTGGCTGGCCAACTGCAAGGGCGGATAATCGCTCACGCCGTCCGCCCGGCGCAAGACGGCTTCCAAACGCTCGCCGCCGACGTAGGCCGCCCGCAGGCAGTGATGGGCAAAGTCCAAAAGCGGATTGCCGTCCGCCACGCTCGTCCCGTCCAGACCGGCCGATGGACCGGTCAAGTCCCCCCCGCGCTGCGCCCGACGCCGCAACGGCTGCAGTCCTGCCATTTGGCCGGCATCCAGCGAGCGGATCGCCGGCACGACTTGCTGCTCGGCCTGCAACGCGAACGGCATCGCGATCGGGCCCACAAAGACTCCGGGCACCGTGGGTGTCGGGGATTGCGCCGCCACGTCGATCGCTCGCCCCACCCAGCCGGTCTGGCACGCCAGCTCGCCGACCCGCGCCGTGTGCCAGTCGCGCAAGGCCACGTCGTGATCACGGCTTCCGTCAGGATATCCGACGCCTTGGACAATCGACGCGTGGCCTTCCTGGTACAGCTGCGATACGGCGGCAAATTCCTGGTGAAAACCCAGCGCGGCGTCGATCTTGTGCAGCTCGCGTTCGGCCAGCCGCAACGTGCTGCGATGGCGGCCATAATCGTCGTCGGCATACGGCACGACGGTATTCAATCCGTCGTTGCCGCCGGACAACTGCAGAATGACCAGCACGTGGTCGCTGCGGTCCCGCGTTGCGTCTGCCGCCCAGGCGGCCCGCGACAGGATGGGCGGTACCGCGGGCGTTAGGGCGAGGAGGGCAGGTGTACCCACGGTCAACTTCAGCCACTGGCGTCGGGTCAGAGACATGGCAAGCTTTCTAACGCGGCAAAGCCGGCAATCAAACCCGGAATACGAATTCCCTGGTAGCTGAACAAGCGGGAGTTTGGGCTACGCCAACTGAAACTCGGGCAAGGTGACAATATCCTGCGCCAACTCGCGCAGCCGTCCCGGCAATTCCGCGGCGTCTGATTCGGTGGCTCGCCGGCAAAGCCGTTCTCGAACTTCCTCAGGAACATCGCCGCCCAGCAGCACATTCAACAAGAACTGCGCCCCCGCAGCGGGATCCGCAACGTCGTGTCGCGGGACTACGGCGAGCGGATCCAGTCCCGCGCCGTAGGCTCCTCCCGGCGTCAACAGGGCCATCGCCAGCTGCACGCGCTCCATCATCGCGACGGGATTCAGCCAGTGGCGGCCGCCCAGCCAGCCCTTGACGGTGGGCGGCCGGAACAGGTTTTGTCCCAGTTCGGCCAAGACGCCACCCAATCCCAGGGTCGGCACGTTGCCTTCCAGCGGACGGATCAGGCTCAAGGCCAACTCGACGGGAGACTTGACCCGCTGCCGGTACGCCTGCGGCGAAAAGAAACAGTTCGACCGCAGCATGGTTTCCACCAGGCGACCGATATCGTAATCCTTGCGGAACGAAGCGGCCAGCGGCTCGATCCATCGCGTCTCCGGTTCACCGGTCTCCGAAATCAGCCAACGGTACACACGACGAACGATGTTCAGAGCGGTGGCGGGATGCTGCAACACGATCCGCAACGCATCCTCCGATGTCCAAGGGCCCGATTGACCCAAGATGCGCTTCACGCCGGTGTCGTGCTCCCGTTCCACGAACCGCAGTTCGTCGCGGAGCACGAACCAGCCGGTCAGCGCCCGCGCGGTCTCGCAGACATCCCCTTCGTCAAACGCTTCCGGCCCCGGCCCGTACTGGGCCAACAGCTGCCGAGCTACACGGTCGTTCGGCAGGGCCTTGCGATTGGCGTCGGCGCTGAGTCCCAGGAACAAGGCCGGCTCGCGTAACACGGCCGCCAGCATTTCCCCGTAGTGGCCCAGCGATTGGCCGCGCAACACGTGGATCAACCGCACCATCAACCGACCTGTCGTGACGCGGGCTCGGCTGATGCCGAAATGGCTGTGCCAGAACAGCGTCATCTTCTCCTGCAGGGGATGCGGCGTTTCGATCATCCGCCGCAGCCACCACGCCCGCGGGCCGTCGTCGGAACCCGACGATTCGGCGGCGCGGTCGTACTGGTCGAACGCGCGTTGGAACTCGGCCATCTCGCCCGGCGACCGCACCAACCGCGTCACGGCGGCTTGCGGGCCATCCGCGAGTGCTTGTTGCAGTTCGCCCCTGTTGGCTCCAAAGGCGGCGCGGCGATATAGATGGGCGGCCCCCCGAAGATCCCACGGCCGCCCGCCGCCCGGCTGATAAGCGGCCCAAGCCCCATCGGCATCGACCTCCCAATAGCTGGAATCTCGCGAATCGCCGCCCGCTGAAGCCTGATTTGTCCCGCCCATTCCAGTTCCTCCGCTCATTCTCACGTTTAATTCGCCAAGCATCATTGCTTCTTGGCAAATTATCGGCGACGCGGGCTGGAATTGGCAGAAAAGCGAGCGGCAGAAGCTTGCCTGCTAGCGTGACAGCCCGTCGTACAGGCCGTCAAAGACCACGCGGTTGTCATAGGGGTTGCGCGGATCGCCATCATAATGGGCAGCTTCTGCCTGTTGAGTGGGGATATGGAACCAGTTGTACGGTCGGAAGTAGTAGTACGTGGTTCCATACGGGGTGTACGGATAATGCGGCGTCAGATTGCCTGGAGGATTCCAGGGACTGGGCAGACCGTGACACTTCCAATAGGACCAGACAAAGGTGCGGTGCCACCAGGGGGTGTAGTTCGTCGTCCCGGGGGCATAGGCTCCGCCGTAGCAGCCGGGGTCCGACGAATCCCCTTCCATGGGCATCATCCCCATCCCCATCGGCGCCATGCCATAGTCCATCTGAGGACCTGCTGTCATCGCCGGGCCGCCGGGGACAGGAACCGCAGCGGCGTTATACGAGACGGGACGAACCCCGCGAGGCATCGCATTTGCCGCCGGGTAATTCGCGGACCCGTACTGACCATACGCAATCTGACAGGAGACGAAGGCCGCAAGGGAGAAGAGAGCGGTTCGCATTAACATGACTTGATCCTTGGTTCTCGTTCACGGGAACGCACGATTTGCGATTGTTCCTCTTTTCGGACATTGCGGCCCCCTTCCCGCATCAAAAGCGGAACATTCCCTGGAATCGTCAATCTCCGCGACTCGCGGACAATCGCCGCAGCTGGCACAAACCGTAGAAGCAGAAGAAACCGCAAGGTTTGCCTAAACCATTGTTCCCCAAGAACCCGAAAAAGATGTGCGACACGTTCTTTCGCTGTCGCACAAGCGGATTATCACAACAGTCCAGTTTCAAATGAAGAATTGGGGGAGGCCATGCGCAACACTTGCGCCACCGCACCGAATTGGAGATCCACGGTGCTCCTCACAGCCAGCATGCTTGCATGTCTTGCGGTTGCATCGGAGGCACTGGGACAGCGTCCGCACCCTCTTCCGATGCCGCAACTGGAACATTTGGTTCTGCCACCGGCCACGGTAGGCATCTCGGACCAGGAAGATCGGGAAGGTGATTTGATCGACGAGGTCATCGAACCCGACTTGAGGTTTCGCCTCGATCCGATTCGCTCGCTGTTGGTCCGCACCAAGCAGAAGGTGTCGCGGGTCTCGATTGCGGATCCGGCGATCTTGGACGTGACGCAGTATGGCCCGACCGAGTTCGAGTTCTTTGGAAAACGTAGCGGCGAAACCACGTTGAGCATGTGGTTCATCGACGAAATCGGGCAAGAACAGGTCTTGCGCTACCTGGTCCACGTTGGTACGGACCAGGAGGAGCAGCGACGCGCC
>Ga0351866_10047_pt1 | contig 50082 bp, 41 predicted proteins | sample TotcelFGM3001L11_FD_206783 | JGI IMG/M metagenome (GOLD analysis project Ga0351866, IMG submission 206783) | Enriched cells from coal bed in the Powder River Basin, Montana, United States - Total cells FGM rep2 HSBNCT.FGM.300.1.L11 ...
TGCAGCCTTTACCAAATCCGAAGGCGGCCAGCTCCACATACACCCCGCCTCCCTGTTTGCCGCGGCCCTGACCGGTCCGTTCACGCGGTCCACAGTACAGCGTCGTGATCCAGAAGATCAGGCCACCCCAGAGTTGGACTCGTCGCGAGCGTTTCTCGGGCGGGCGTAAGGCCACCTCCGCTCGTTGCTCGAGTTCCTCGACCACCTGCCGCGTGGCCGGTAGACGACTCACTTCCGCCAACAATCCGGCCGCCACCATCGCACCGCCGCGACGGTAGAACAGGCCAATTTGTTCTTCGACTTCTCGAAAGCTGCCGGGCCGCTCACTCAGTCGCTGCCGCCATTGGGGCAACTGCATCATCAACTCGGAGTGAAACTGTCCGCACATTTGCTCGGGCGAACCGACGACCAAACCATCCTCGGAATCCATGCGCAAATCCATACCGGGCCTCCGTGAAAAACAGACCTTCGTCGTTTTCACAGGAGACCGAAAAATCAGGAACTGCTCCAGACCAATTTCTTGACACGGCCAGTCATGCTAGCAGTTCCCGCGGCATCGCCATATTCCGGGATCGCACCCGGTTGAGCCCGCTTGCCCTACACCAGGCTTGCAGACCATGCACAAACACAGAACAATGATTATGTTCCGTCCGGAGTCAGCAGACAAGCAGCCGGCGGTGCTCGGTTACCGTTCGCGACAGGGTTCGCGAGAAGGCCCTCGTCTTGGTCAATGGCCGGGCTCACCACGCGCGCCGGTGGCTCTCGGCCATCTTGGCCCGCCAGCCGTCGAACAAGCTCGATAGCTCGTCGGCGATCTGCTTCTGCTCGCCCAGCAGGTCGCGTTGCTCTTCGATATCCTCTCGCAGGTTGTACTGATATCGGTTCGACATGCTAATTCTCCTTCATTGAAGTGCGTGTTGCCTTCGCCAGGGCGATCCAGTCCGCAGCGCCGCAGACCCCGGCCTGGCTGTAGTCAAAGGGCTGGAAGCCGATCTGCTTGATGACCTCGTCGGAAGCGAAGCGGAAATCGCGTTTCTCCGGGTCCACAAACTTCGGATCGGCGATGATCGAGCCTTCTTTATCCCGGCCCATGGCCCGCCACTGGTCCCAGGAGTTGCCCGCGAAGCCCAAGTCCTTCCCGTCCGTGCGCCAGTAGATGTTGTTTTTCAGGTCCGCCTGAATATCGGCTCCCCACTGCCAAGGTCTGCCAAAGAGTTCGCCCTGGTCGAAGTAGACGATGTTGCGTTCGAACGTGAAGGAGAGGTGGTCCCCGGCCTTCTTCTGCGCTGTGCCCCGCACCTGATCCTGCTGACTGAAGGCCAGGATGTTATTGCGCACCATGTTGTACCGGCCGAAATGCTGATGGAAGCCCCCATCCGTGACGTTATAGACCAGGTTGTTCTCAAAAAGCATGTTGGAACTGCCCTCGTCGGTGTACAGGCCACTACCGCCATAGCCCCAACAGGTAACGTCGTGGATGACGTTGTGGCTGACGACCGTGCCGTCGGAAATGCCCAGGGAATAAACCCCGCCTAGGTCGCTCATGCGCCCCTGGCCTAGGTGGTGCAAGCGGTTGTAGCTGATGGCATTGCGCTTCGCCAAGCTATTGCCGAAGCCCCAGGTCCAACCCACCGACACGGCGGAATAGTAGAAGTCGCCGATGTCGTTGTGGGTGACGGTGTTGTCGTAGCTCTGGCCGATCCACACGCCCACGCCTTCGGGAATGATGCGGCCGCCGCTTTGGATGATGTTATTGTCCAACGTGATATGATGGGTCTGCTCGGCGGTGTTTTTTGGAATCGAGATTTCGCCGATGCGCACCCCGCCCGCGCCCAGGTCGCGGAACAGGCAACGTTCCACCCGGCAATGGCTGCAGCCCCGCCGGAACCACAGGCCGTGGGTGCCCACGTGCGCGATTTCGCAGTCCTGGAACAGGACATTCCGGGCGCCCTCGAGCATCACGGCGGCCTCATTGAGACGCGCGGCGGCCTGGCCCGGACCGTAGCCCCCGGCCGGTGTGTGCCACTGAGCGTGGTGGAAGGTCAGGCCCTTGAAGTGGAGATGCTCCACGAAGCGGCCGCCTGCGGGGTCGCCCTGGATCTGCAGGAACTGGCTGATCACGGGCGCTACGAACTCCATGGAGGCGGGATCTTCTCCTGGGCGCGGCTTGTAGTAGAGCTTTCCATCCCGGGCCAGGAACCATTCACCAGGCTCGTCCAGCGCGGACAGGAAATTTTCCAGGTGGAAGTAGCCTTTGGAACTCCAGGCTAAATCCTTCCAAAGGTTCCAAGGGTAAAGGGCCTGGCCGCCCTCGGTACGGATGGTGCGGCTGTCCGCGTCGATGGCGCTGATGAAGCGGCGTGTGTTACTCCAGGAGTGGGACACGGACAGTTGCACGTCGGCGCGCTGCGCCGGGCTCAGTGGAGTAAGTAGCGACATCACCTGCTGATCCACGGTGCTGGTCTGCCGAAAGCGGCCCTTGCCCAGATCGGTCTCGACCACGTCCTCAAAGAAAAACGGGTCGATGTTGGGGTCCCTGGCACGCTTGCTGGCGCCTGGGCATGCTGGCAGCTTGGCTATCGCCTCCCAGTTGGTATCGGGTTCCATGGCGCGCTGGGCGCGTCGGCCGTCAACCCACAACTGCTCGAAATACCACTGGCCCGCGGCCACGCCCGGCACATCGGCCACCCACAGGCCGTTTTCCCCGGCCCGGAACCCGGTTATTATCCGTCCGCCGCTGAACACCGGCTTCGCGCCCGGCGCGGCTTCGTAACGGACCGGCGCCTCGGCGCTGCCGCCGTCCTCGGGTGTCAGTACCAGCGGCTCGGCAAAGCGATAAGTGCCATCCGCCACCACCACCCGCACCGGACCTGCCTTGCCGTCCGCGCGCAGGCGGCGCACCGCATCGCGGGCGCCGATCAGGCTGCCCACCGGCTTCTCCGGGCTGCCGTCGGCGGCGTCATTGCCCGTGGGGGCGACATGGATCACCACCTCGGCGGCGGAGACCGGGCCGGCGGCCACCGAAGCCAGCACCGCCGAAACCATGACGCCGGCAACACAAATGCGCGAAAGGTTTTTGCCACAAGTGGATTCCACGCGTCTCATGCGATTGCCTGACTGATTGACAGGAGATTTGACTGATGCGGAATGTGACGGGTGTTTCATGATCTTAGTCCTGTGGTGGTAGCTATTCGGATTGTCGGGGCGAGCTTAGATGTTGCTGTTATTGCCAACAGTGGCCACGCTTCGCAAGTAGTCGGCGGTTGGGTAACCGCTCGCGTGCTTGACGAGGTTAGGGTACACTTTTTCGTAGGCATCGATCACTTCATGAATTCTTCTCAATGATTGTTGATTCTGTGCGGGGCAACGATCGGTCGCGATCAGGCCCAGCACATTGAATTCGTTGGCTTCAAGTAAGAACCGGATCAGGGATTGTTTGTCATCAGGCTCTCCGTTGGTGGGGTGGATGTCGGTCTGGATGATAATATTGGGCTTGTTCTGAGCACCGGCATGCGGCGCAAGGACGCACCCCAGGGCGAATACCAGAATCCCCATCATCACTGGCGCTGTCCGCGCGTGCCATGCATGGGTTCCACTCGGGTTGATACGGTCGGCTGCTGATCTCATGAAAGCCCCCTAGGGATTGATGGCATCGATCGCCAGCAGCGTGTCGAGCCGCCGCGACGGAATATGGCGGAAGATCCCGCTGTTCTCGATCTCCCATGTACGACTTTGCACGCCGACTTCAGGATCGTAGACGGAGATACGCAGCCGTTTGGCTGGCAGCACCGAGGTATCGATGGCGAGCATCTGCCGGATCGGCACGTACACCAGAAGGTAGCCGCCGGCGCTGCAGCGGGCGACGGCGATATGAGAGACGGGATCATCGTTCCCGCCTTGGTCCAGTTCTCGTAGAAGTCCCCTGTCCGGTATGCGTGTGAAGTAGCTGCGATCCAGCAGCAGCCGCTTGAGGAGCTGCAACTGTGACGAACCCGAGGCCGCCAGCCCCTCCTCCCATGTTTGGATGCCCTGTCCGTCCCAGGCATGGCTGCGGTCGCCGGGCCGATAGATCTGACGAATCGGGTCGCAGCCATAGGAAAAACCGGCGGCACCGGCCAGCACGCTCCGGTAGTAGCTGCGACGCACGTCGTAGTCGTCGAAGAAGGCGCGGTGCTCCGGTGCGATTCCGTTTTGCCGGCTCCAGCCGACCGGCGCCCATTCATAGTTGGGTTCGATGTCCAGACAGGGCTTGGTTGGCAGCGTGTTGTAGAAGGTCTCGACCTGTCGATAATTCGGGACATTCAGCCGTCCGCCACCCGATTGAAAGGTGTTGATATCCAGCCAGTCCTCGTTGTGGAAGGTTGCGGAAGTTCCCCCTCCACTCGGGTGAAAGGTGATCAGACGGTCGCGGCTGGCACCGGAACGTAGGCCCCGAGCCATGGCGCGGATGATATCGGCTTGCGCCGGGGTTCCCACGTGGCTGTCGCCACCCAGCACCCAAATCACATTGTCGCACTCCCCCAGGGCCTCGGACAGGTCGCGGCCATAGGCCTCGGCTTTTGAGTCCTCGTCGAAGATCACGGGGCCAGCCGAGTTATTGTGTTTGGTCCACTTGTCGCCCCAGGTCGGGAGCCAGGCCATCACCAGGCCGTGTTCCGCCGCCATCTTGGTGATGCGGACTACCCAGTCCAGCCACTTCGGATTGAGCTTCGCCGCATACATGTCGGCCTCGCTGGCGAAGGGCCTCACCCCATGCACGTTCGGGCTATTGGGCACGAACAGATCCCGGAATATCAAGGACTGGATCACGGTGAAGCCCTTGGCGGACCGGTCGGCGAACAGACGGCGCGCCTCCTCGTCGGTCAGCTTGTTGGGCAGCATCCACGCGGTATCTGCCAAATAGAAGAACGGCGTTCCGTCGGCGTACTGGAGGAAGCGACCGTTCGGGCTTACTTGCAGGCGTGTTGGTTTAGGGTGAATGTCGCTCTGGATGATCATGTTCGGCTTTTCCTGAGCACCGGCAGTCGGCGCAACGACAAGCCCCAACGCGAATACCAGGATTCCCATCATCACTGGCGCTGTCCGCGACAACCATGCACGTGTTTGCCTCGAATGGATACGGTCTGCTGCTGATCTCATGATTGGTTCTCTTTCGTTGGGGTGTTTTGTTTGGGGCATCGTTCGAATTTCCAGCAGATTCAGGGAGCCCAGCAGATCGAAGGTTCCGTCTTCTTTGCTTTTCTTTTTACGGGTACTGTCCGTAGTGATCGAATCTCCCTGTCGATCTGTGGTCACCAAGTCATCTGCTGGTCTCCCTGAATCTGCTGGAAGAATCCGACATCGACTTGGCTAGTTCGACGCGGAGCCCACGAGCACGTAATTGTCAAAGGTATCAAAGAAATCTGCGATTACGGGGGACATCTGCCCATCCGTCCAGAAGGTCACTCTTCGGGGATTGCTATCATTTGCCACCCATTCTCCTGGGTATTTGTGTTTTTCCTCGGCACTGGGATCCGTTCTTCTGAATGAAGGGGCTCCCATTGTAGCGGGCGTAAACCAGGATTTGTTTTCGAGAACCGCAAAACCAAACGCATCCAATAGGGATCGCCGTTTTTGACCCGACCAAACGCCCCTTCTAAAAAGTTCAACTGAATAGTCGCCAAAACAGGTGAAGCTGCCACCCCAGCGACCGGGTAAGCCGGGACTAACCCTGGGACCTTTGCCGGGCATTTTGTCATATATCTCTGCGTGATTTGTCCATATTTGATGCGGCCAAGGGATAATATTGAAGGCCACGTTTTGCGGGTTGGCGAGAAGTGCATCCACTGCATCGAGATCGCCCACATGGTTGTTACATGCATAGTTCCTGGGCCATTCGGTCCCCAGCCACCATATTTCGATCTTGGGTGCAATTGTGGGATCTTTCAATAATGCCAGGGCAACATTCGTGAGATTTCCACAAGCATAGATGGTGAGAGGACGGTCCGAGGGTGCATGCGCGCGCTCAATGATGAAATTGACGGCATCAGATCCGTCAAAAGTTGAATTCCCGATATTACCTTTTATCTGCTTGTGATTTCCGTTTGGACCTTTGAAAACCGGGACATTGGAACCGCACATCTTGACCACATTTACCGCTTCCTTGAAATGGTCGTCGATATTTTGATCACGATCAGTACGATGGGGTCCATCTGATCCACGGTTGACCGTGATTCCTTCCACCTCAAAATGGTTGCCACTAAAAAGCATATACGCGATGGCATGCTGATCATCGACTTCCGCCCGGGCGTCAGTATCCATAATTATTTTGATCTTTTCTGCGCCAGCGGCGGTTGCCGAAAGTGGAAGGACGCAGAGCAGAGCCAGCAGCCGGGGCAAGCAATTCTTCATGTTCTTTCCGTTGTTCATGTCTATCTCTTTCGTGGTTGAGTTATGGATGGGTTACGCATGGTGTTCCAGTAGTCCGCCATCACGAGAGAATGCTTGAGATGCAATCGATTCCAGACGGTCACCTTGCGGGGATTGTCAGGATTCAGTATCCATTTTCCAGGTTCCTCGTTCTTCGATCCCTTCCAGTCCGGCGTCCCATCCCATCTAGGGGCACCTATTACAGTAGAGACCGCATAGGAGGGATTCTTGAGGACCATAGGAGCAGCGACATCCAATAAATCACGTTTCGTTGAGCGCACTTTGGTACTACTGACACCATACCGCGTCACTAGCACATGCTCAAGATTCTGAAAGAGAGCGACCGAATAGTCGCCAAAACAGGTGAAGGCTTGACCTTCAAACGTACGCTTTTGTTTATCATTCTGATAAACTATGGGAGCAACTTTGGGGCCCAGGCCGGGCATAATATCATAGATTTCTTGAATACTGGGATTTATGGTGTTTACCCCTCCGGGGACGTGGGAAGGCCAAGGCACGATATGCAAGTCCAATGCCGCGTTTTCCAGAAGTGCTGCCGCTGCATAGCGATCATCTAAATGGTTCGATTCTGACACCGTCCAGTTATCACTCGGGCTCAGACTTGCAGGAAACCTGGTCATCAGAGTCACTGCTCTGATCTTGGGTGAAATCGTGGGATCTTTCAATAGTGCCAGCGCAAGATTGGTCGTTTTTCCGAAAGTCATCACGTAGAGAGGGCGGCCGCCTGGGTCTTTTGCATGTGCGCGCTCAATGATGAAATTGACCGCAGCATGTCCGTCAAACGTTGGCTTGTTGATCTCTCCTTTGATTCGATCGTATGTCATGTAGGCGCCTACGTGAACTGGAGCCGTGCTCGCGCACAAATGGACAATCCGTTTCGCTTCGCGTTCAAAAGGCTCGACTTCCCACTGATGCTTGCTGTTGGTCGTGACGCCCTCCACCTCAAACACGTGGCTGTTAAAAAGCGTATAGGCGAGGGCATGCTGATCATCCATCTCGTTTTCGATATCCGTGTCAACAATGAGTCTCATCCGTTCTGCGCCGGCTGCTTGCTGCGCGACCATTGGAAGGACGCAGAGCAAAACCAGCAGCAGCGCCAAGCAATTCTTCATGTTCTTTATCGTGTTCATATTCATCTCTTTCGTGGTTGACTTATGGATTGTTTTCGATGGCCAGCGCAAAGCCTTGCACGATCAGCACGCCGACGCTGGCCCCTGGATCTTCCTTGCCGATGGTCTGGTCTTGATATACAGCCGCCTTGCCATGTTGTGATTTCATCATGCGCGCCGCATCGTTTCCCCGCACGGCGGCCTCGCTGGCTGCCGTCAAGGACTCGCTGAGCTGCTTGCCCTCGGCTGCGGACTGCTCCAGGGATTCTGTCGCGGGGTTCAACGCATCGACGATCGTCTTGTTGCCGGGGCGCGTCTTGCCCCGCTCCATGATCCCGTCGGTGAACGCGCGAAAGAAAGCTGCCAGTTGCGGAACCCCAAGCCGCTCTTCCTCGCCAATCGCCTTGCCGCCGCGCATGAATCCGGTGGCGACCAGAGTTCCCATTGTCGAAGGGGCCGCCTTGGCCATCGCCATGCCGACACGCATCAGCAGCTTGCCGGGAAGCGTTTCCTCGGACGTGGCAGCCGTCTCGTGGGCGGCGGTGAAGGCTTTGGTCATAGTGAGTCCGAGATCGCCGTCGCCCAAATCGCGGTCGAGTGCGATCAGGCGGTCACGATGGTCGTCCATGATCTGCTTGAGTTGGCTCAGCACCGACCGGATGGCGTTGATATCGAGGGAATCCATGGTGTTTGCTCCTTACAATTGCACCTGCTCGAAGAAGGGCGTCCGCGCCGGTTTGCGGAGCAGGCGTTTCAATTCATCGTCTAATCGCAGCAGCGACAGCGAAGCGCCGGCCATCTCCATGCTGGTGGCAAATTCGCCCACCCGCGTATCGAAGATGGTGATGCCCCGCTCTTTCAAGATCTGGCTGATGCGGCGGAAGAGAATGTAGAGTTCCTCTTTCGGCGTGGCGCCCAGGCCGTTGACCAGCACGGCGACCTGATCGCCCCGTTCAAAAGGAAGGTCGTCCAGGAGATGGGGAAGCATCTCGTCGATCACCTGGTCGGCGGTTTGCAACAGGCCGCGGCGGATGCCTCGTTCGCCGTGGATTCCCATGCCGATTTCCATCTCGTTTTCGCCCAGTTCAAACCCGGGCGTGCCGACCTGGGGAACGATACAGGGGCTGAGCGCGACCCCCATGGTCCGCACGTTGGCGCACGTCTTTTCGGCGACACGTTTGACTTCGTCGAGCGGCGCCATTTCGTCGGCCATTGCGCCGGCGCACTTATAGACATAGAAGATGCCGGCCACGCCCCGGCGTTTGCCCGCTTCGTCCTTGGGGGCCGAGGCCACGTCGTCCGCGCCCACAACCGATTGGACTTCGATCCCCTCCATGCCGGCCATTTCGGCGGCCATGTCAAAGTTGATGATGTCGCCGCTGTAGTTGCCATACAGATACAGCACGCCAGCACCGGCATGGATGGCCCGGGTCACTTCCAGCATCTGTTCGGCGCTGGGCGACTGGAAGATATCGCCGACCGCACAGCCGTCGAGCATTCCGTCGCCGACATAGCCGAGGAACAGCGGGAGATGGCCCGAACCGCCTCCGGTGGCAATACCGACTTTGTTCGGCTTCCGGGCGCCAGCCTTCACAAGGCAATGCAGATCGCCAGCAACGTGGGTGATCTGCCCGGGATGCGCGGCCAGGATGCCTTCGAGCATGTCGGGGACGAATCGTTCGGGGGTGTTCAAGAACTTTTTCACAGTGGATTCCTTTCGGCTAAGGGTTAGGACGCAACGCACCTCGCGATGCGCCGGCTATCGGTTCAAACGACGGTTACTGATCTGGTTCATCATCATCAAAAGCAGCAGGAAGGCGCCCCAGATGAATTCCTTGGCAAAGTTACTGAAATGAAGCATGCTGAAACCACTGGTTAAGAATTGCAAGGCCAGCACAGCGACACACACACCGCGCACATGGCCGAATCCGCCGGCGGGATTGACGCCGCCCAGTACGACCACCAAGATCGACTGCAGCAGGTAGGAAGAACCGTAATCGGCTTTGGCGGAGTTCGTCCGAGCGATCATCAACAGGCCGGTCACCGCCGCAAGGACACCCGTTATCAGGTAGGTGCGGAACAGCACCCGGTTCACCCGGATTCCGGAAAACAGCGCGGCCGTGGGATTCGTTCCCAATAGACGCATTTGGATGCCCAGCGCCGTCCGACTCGACAGCAGCCACACCAACACGGCGGCGGCGGCGAAGAACAGGAACGGTATCGGCACTCCCCACAGACTGCCGTTGCCCAGGGCGAGAAACGATTCCGGAAACCCGTGGACAGCCCGTCCACGGGTGAGGACCAATCCGGCTCCCGCGAAGAGCTGCATCGTGCCCAGGGTCGCCAGGATCGGCGAAACCTCCAGGCGTGAGATCAACAGTCCGTTCAGGCTGCCGCAACAAGCTCCGCACGCGACGGCGACGACGACGGCCAGCACAATCGACGTCGCTGTCCCGCCCAGCGGCTCACCGCCCGAAAGCTCTCCGGTCAAGATCATCGCTGCGAGGATGCCACAGAGATTTGCGATGGCCACCACGGAAAGATCGATGCCACCGGAGAGCATGGCAAGCAGCATGGCGAACGACAACAACGCTAGTTCCGGGAACTGAAACGCCATCGACTGGAAATTCACCACGCTCAGGAACTTGCCTGGGTTCAACACACTCATCGTGACGAGCACGGCGACCGTCAGGGCCACCAGCGTCAGGTCGCTGCCGTGTGATCGCAGGATCGCCAGCAACCCGCCACGGGATTCGAGAGAGCTGATAGAGCCCTTTTCGGATACGTTCATTTGCGTCTCCCCGAGTTTCGCCCCATGCGTCGACGCCATGCCGCCATGCCCGCGCTGACAATGATGATGGCCCCAACAGCGACCTTGTGCCACTGCGTGGGCAATCCCATCAGGATCAGGCTGTTGCCGATGATCACCAGGAGCAGCGTTCCCAGGAGCGTGCCGATGACCGTTCCCTTGCCGCCGGTAATGTCCGCCCCACCGACGACCACCGCGGCAATGACGGTCAGTTCAAGTCCGGACAGATCGAAGGGATTGGCGTTCCGCATGTTCGACGCATGGATGATCCCCACGACTCCGGCCAGGCATCCGACCAAGGCGAAGATGAAGAACCGGATCCGCCGGATATTGAACCCCACGCGGCGCGCCGCCTCCGGCGCCCCGCCCAGGGCGTAGATACCCCGTCCCAGCAGCGTGTGATTGAGCAGAAACTGCACGAGCAGCGCGACGCCGACAAGCATGAAGAAGGAAACGGCCAGCCCGATCGTTTCACCTCCGGGGAGCTGCTGGCGAAAGAGTTGGGCCCTGGAGAACGCGACCATCGACTCCGGCAGATCCGTAATGATCCTCGTGCCGACAAATGCCAGCAGGCCACCGCGAATCAGGCTGGCGGTGCCCAGCGTCACGATCAACGCGGGTAGCCGGAAGAAGTGAATGAAGACCGCGTTGAACACTCCCAGCAGCCCGCCCGTGGCGGCGGCCATGCCAAAGAGGACCGCGATGTGGTCCCCCAGGCCGGTCGCCCCCGCGATCAGACAAGTGACATACATGCTGAAGGCCGCGATGGCCGGGAACGAAATATCGATGTCGCCCGAGATCAGGATGACCAGCACACCCAGGGCCAGCAGACCGAGCGTGACACTGCTCTTGAGCAGGTCGAAGACATTGCCCAGGGACCAAAACGCCGGGTTCTTGATCCCGATCGCGACACAGAGCAGCACGACCAGAACCAACAGAACGAATTCGTGCGTTTGGAATAGCTTTCTCATCTCTCGCACCGTGACTGAAACGAGGTCAAACGGCTCGCGAGGCTGTCTGCGTCGCAATCCGCACCGGACAGCTCATCAACCAGTCGGCCCTGATGCATGACCAGGATTCGGTTGCAGTTGCCAGCCAGTTCGGGCAGATCGTCGGAAATGATCAGGATGCCCATCCCGCGCGCGGCCAATTCGCGCAACTGGTCGTGAATCGCCTGCTTCGAGCCGACATCGACGCCGACCGTCGGGCCGTTCAGAATCAGAATGCCGGGCTGGGTGGACAGCCATTTCGCCAGGACGACCCGCTGCTGATTCCCGCCCGAGAGCGCACTGACGGGGATCTGACCCGACGGGGCCTTGATGGCCAGCTCCGTCAACCACCCGTCGGACTCTTTGCGGAGACGCGACGGCGGAATCAGGCCGGCGCGGTTCCGCAAGGATGCGAGGTCGGCGGCGACCACGTTTCGCTCGACGGACTGCTCCAAGAAAAGCCCTTCCGCCAGCCGGTCCTCCGGCAAATAGGCGATCCCCGCCGCAATGGCATCCCGCACACTGTGAATCCTTTTGCTTTCCCCGCGAATCAGTAACGTGCCGCCCACGCAAGGCCGGATCCCGAATAGCATCAGCGCCAGTTCCGTCTGACCTGAACCCAGCAGCCCCGTCAAGCCCACGATTTCTCCCGCACACAGCTCGAAACTCACCTCGCGAACCGTCCGGCCGCTCAGTCGGTCGGCCTTCAGCAGGGGTTGCCGTTGCCAATCACTGGGCAGCACGTAACGGTTCGCGTGCAACCGGCGTCCTGTCATGCGATAGGTAATCTCCGCTTCGTCAAACTCCGCCGCCGGGCCTTCCGCAACGACCTCGCCGTTGCGCATCACGGTCAGGCGGTCGCTGATCGCCAGCACCTCGCGCAGCTTGTGGCTGACAAACAGAATCGCCACGCCCTCCTGTTTCAATCGCCGCACGATCTTCAGCAGGGCCTCGACTTCGATCCCGGTCAACGCGGTCGTCGGTTCGTCCATGATGATCAGCCGGGCGTCGTGCAGCAGCGCCCTGGCGATCGCCACGAGTTGCTTTTGGGCGACGGACAGTTCCCCGAGCGGTTGGTCGAGGTCCATGTCCACGCCCAGGGCCGCCACGGCGTCGCGGGCCGTCTTCCTGACCGACCGCCAACGGACGAGCCACCGCGAGTGTTCCAGCAGGTCATTGATCGCCAGGTTCTCCCCCACGGTCAAGTTGGGAAAGAGAGAGAAATCCTGATAGATCACCTGAATCCCACGCCGGATCGCATCCACGGGGCGCAGCGAATCCAGTCGCTGATCGCCGATCACGATCGCACCGCCATCGGGACGGCAGGCGCCCGAGAGGATCTTAATCAGTGTCGATTTGCCGGAGCCGTTTTCACCGGCCAGCGAATGAACCTCGCCGGGCTCAATACGCAGCGAGACGTTCCGCAGTGCGTGAACGCCACCGAACCGTTTGTCGATTCCTTCCAGCGCGATGAATGGGCTCGCCGATTCCATCACTTCGCCTCGAATTGGGCGAGGTTGTCCTTGGTGACATCCATCCACGCGGAACCGTAGAATAGATTCGGTCTGTCGGGCGAGCGGGCTAGTTCGCGATAGCCGTCAATGCCCAGGTCGGCACCCTCCTGCACCGTCTTGCCCTCCAACTGCATCACGGCCAGTTTGTTCATCGCGTAACCGGCATCGGCCGGGTCCCAGAACGAGATCAGCTTGGCGGCGCCGCTCTTCAGATACGGCCCTGAAACCGATACGAGGCTGGTGCCCACGACCTGAATTTTCTCCTGCAGCCCCCTCTCCTCGACCGCGAGCGCCGCACCCGGGACGGTTGACATGGCGCTGCCCAGAATCCCCGTCAGGTTCGGATAGGTCGTGATCAACTCCTTCGTCTTCTGATAGGCCAGGTTCTGGTCATCGTAGTCCTCGATCTTGACCGCAGCATTGACCATGCCGGGGTACTTTTCTTCTTGATGAGCGACCGCCGCGTCCACCCATTCGTTGTGAGACTTCGACGTGAGGCTGCCGACAAAGGTGGCGTATTCACCTTTTTCGCCCATGTAGCGGGCCAGGTGGTCCATCAGGTGGCGGCCATATTCCGCATTCTCAAACGGCTCGATAATCAGATCCGCGTTCTGTTGGGAAGAGGCCTCATGGCTGATCACCACGATGCCCCGCTCCCGCGCCTTCTTCAAGACCGGCTCGACGGCCTCGACGGAAAACGGCACCACACAGATCGCATCGACTTGCTGCGCAATGAGTCCTTCGATGATCTGCACTTGCTCGGCCGCGTCCGCCTTGGCCGGGCCCAACACGAAGACCCGATGCCCCGTATCCTTGCCGAACGCTTCGACCCCCTGACGCATCGTCTCGAACCAGGCGATACCGTCCACCTTGACGACCGTCGCGATCACATATCGCTTGTTGCCGTCCGTGGCCTTGTCGGGGGAGCAACCCACCGGCACAAGAGCCAGACACATCAAGCCGGCAAGCCCCAACCATCGAATGACGCTCATGGAATTCTCCTTCTCTTTCATGGTTACTGCTTCTTTGGCGGCAGAGCGGTCGGCTTGCCGTTCAAGGTGTCCCAGAAATTTTTCTTCATCGCCGGAACGTCGATTTCATGGACGACATCAAGATTGGTGGGTCCTGTGGTGCGTTCGGGTCTGAACGGCGACTGAGGGTGCAAGATCGAGGGTTCCACTCTCGTCAGCCAGGGTTTCTCCAGATGTTTGGCTATGACATAGGAGAGCACTCCTAGATCATACAGTCCTTTGTACGTACCGGGCGGAACCCTGGTAGGATTATTGACATAATTTAATGTTCGCGTTTTAAGATAATCACCTAAAGGATTACTGGGATATAAAGCTACATCCGTGTCTGGGTCAAAATTGATGCTAAAGCCCGTAGGTCTTTCCAGAAACATCACGAATTCAGTGCCACTCTCAGCGGTCGCTTTATAGGTTACCCAAGGGGCCCAAGGGTCCCTGCCGCCGTTGGCATGGGTGGAAGCTCCACCAGGCCCGCCGCCAAGCCAGCAGATGCGGATTCGACGGCTGAATTCCGTTGCCCATCCCTGCTGCCGGGCCTGAAGTAGCGCGCTGGCAACATTGCCAAGTGGGCCAATCGGAAGCACCCAGACCGGATTGTCCGGTGATGCGCCCCGGGCAGCCGCCAGGATGGCATTACTGGCGTCCGTGATGACCGGTTGGGTGTCAAACCATGTGTCGCTGGTAAGGCCCAAATACCTGAAAGGTTGTTTGGCTCCGCGAAATACCATTGGCACCCGTGAAGCCGGCAACCCGCTCTGTTTTGCCAAATCCAGGACCTTCATCAGCTCGTTATAACTTGCCGCTTCGCCACACCAATCAACAAACGGCTCTGTTTGTTTCTTCTGATCCTTCCAGCCAATCCAAGTAATGGTGGTGATAGCCAAAACGTCCAACTCACTGAACAGCGCGTAGGCGATGGCGTGCTGGTCATCGATTTCGTTAGCGGCGTCAGTGTCGAGAATGACCTGCGGCAAGTGTACGGTTTCCGGCGTGTGAACGCGCACGATGGCGGAGGATAGCTCGTTGAATACTTCGCCCACCTTGGATCCCGCGACAATGCGGTAAACCCCCGGTTTCTGGAACGTGTGGCTGACCGACGGGCCGTCAGCCGTCGCCCCGTCCCCCAGCGTCCAGTGAGGGTCGCTCGGATTGCCGCTGAGTTTGAACGTCACGGGCTTGCCAGCCAGCACCGGCCCATCGAGCGGAACAATCGCCACAGCACTCGTGGACTGGTTCTGCGCGATGGCCAAACCCGGCAACAGGCTGGTGATGAGACCGCATACCAGCAAGGCTGAGGCCGTCTGGCGAATAAGCTGACTTCGTTTTGACATAATCATCCTCCCAGTTTTGACCCGGCGCACTACCTGGGAACCGATTTGGCGGAATAATCCGGGTCCCACACTCTCGGATCTTTGAGAACATCGACCATGGCCGCAATCATGCCCTCATAGTTGTTGGAACCATCGGGCAAGTGGAGATGCCCGTAAGGGTTGACGTTGACGTTTGTATAGAAGCGGTTCAAGACGCCATTGTCGCGAAAGCTTGCGGGCACGTTCATGTTCCGCCGCTGCGCCCCGGTCACCAGGTGCTGGTTGAACAGCCATACCACAGTACCTCCGTCCACAATTCCCGCGTCTTGCTCTTTGATAACTTTCGTGTGGTAAAAATCTTTGATCAGAAAATTTTTCGGTAGCGGGTCGTACTGCTTCTTTGACTTGTCATAACCTCCATCGACCTTGGCAAAGCCTTCCCGCATGTTGACCACGGGGGCCCTCATCGCGGTCACGTAGGCAGACCACCCGTCATGCGAGTTGTAGGTGGCCATCAACTGGCCGGCGCCGAAAACAATCATTCGCTTGGCGATGTCGGGCCTTTCAAGTAACGCCGTGGCAACCGTCGTTAACTGGCCGCCGCAGAAGACGATCAGCGGATTGTCGGGCGTGGAGGCGTCGGCCTGCTCGATGATGAACCGTGCACCGTCCGAAAGCTCGTACTTGGTGTCGTCGATCTTGCCACTCTCCGGCATGACCAATCGCTCCTTGGCACCGCCGATGTGCTCAGGAACCCATAGCCCGGATTGGATCGCCAGGTTGCGGTAGTGGTTGTATTGCCTGACCATACCCGCGTATCCGTCCTCCTGATGCGAGTTTCTGGTGACGATGAAGCCTTTGAAATTAACCCTCCCGAGCTTGTACTGGGCCGCCAGATAGCCAAAGTCCAGCGCGTCGAAATAGAAGTCGTTATCATAGATCACCCGGTTGGTCGGCTTGTCCGCGCGAATACCGTCGATCCGCAGACCGCTGTCTGTGATGCGATAGCCCGGGCCCCACTGATTGTCCGCCGTGTCCGCCGCGGCGCAGGCCGGCAGCAGGCTGGCGATGAGGCCGCAAGCCATCAAGATTGCGACCATCTGGCGAATAAACTGACATTGATTTGACATAATAATTCTCGCTGTTTTCAGTGCGTTATCAATTCTGCCGCGTTGGCGGCAGAGCGGTCGGCTTGCCGTTCAACGTATCGAAGAAGTCGACTTTCATCGCTTCCGCGTCGATTGTTCGAATGATGTAAACGTTTGTTGGCGACTCGACCTTCTGCCACCGATATTCCTGATCCGGACCGAGCACTGCCGAGGGCTCGACCAACGTCAGCCAGGGTTTCTCCAGATGGTTGCCAATGACCATGGAGATCGTCGCCACATCGAAGAGCGCTTTCTCGTGAGCGGGCGTGATCGCTTCCAGGTATTCGCCCAGCCGGTTGTCGGGATAGAGTCCGGACTCAACACGCTTGTCCATGGTGATGCTGGCACCGGTGGGATTCTCCAGGATGATCCAGAGATCGACATCGCTCTGACCGGCCACAAAGACCGACCAGGGGTCGCTGCCTCCGTTGTGGCTCCTGGCGTTGACCCGTTCCGGTCCACCACCCAGCCAGACGATTTTCATCCGGCTCTTCAGGTCCAATCCTTCTTCACGGGCAAGAAGAATCGCGCTGGCAATGTTGGTACACGGTCCGACAGGAAGTACCCACACCGGATTGTCGGGCGAGGCGCCACGCGCCGCCGCAAGAATCGCTTCGCTGGCTTCGCATTTGATCGGCTGCGTGTCCGACCAGTTGCCACTGGCGGGAACCTGCAACGGCACTTTGGCACCGCGGAACGCCCGGGGAATTTGGTTTTCGGTACGATGCTTCAACAGGCCGCTGATGCGGCTGAGCTCGATGATGTAGAGAATCTCGCCATAGTTGATCGGCTCCTGTGCAGCGCCGAAGTGATTGATGCGGTGGGGACCGTGATGGGCGCTGTTGATGCCCAGCACGTCCACGTTGCTGAACAGGCCGTAGGCGATGTAATGCTGGTCATCGACTTCGTTGCGAGCGTCGGTGTCGAGAAAGACCTGCGGCAAGTGCCGGGTTTCCGGCGTGTGAACGCGCACGATGGCTGAGTATAGCTCGTTGAATGTGTCGCCTGCCTTGGATCCCATGACGACGCGGTAAACCCCCGGCTTCTGGTACGTGTGGGTGACCGATGAGCCTTCAGCCGTCGCTCCGTCCCCCAGTTCCCAATGAGCGTCGCTCGGGTTGCCACTGAGTTTGAATGTCACGGGCTTCCCTGCCAGCACCGGGCCATCGAGCGGAACAATCGCCTCTGCACGCGCGCGGCGCGCCTCCCGGGGGGACGGGTCTTGCGCGGCAGCGAACCCCGGAAAGGCCAGCGAACCAAGCAGCAGAGCGGTGAGGAATGTGAAAGTGTGTTTCATGGCCGTTCCTTTTTCTGAGTGATTGATAGGGGATTTGACTGACGGTGTTCGGAGCGGCCGGGACGGTTGCCGATCGCAAGCTCGCTGATCGTCGCGAGAGGATCTTGCCATTACTCCTCGCGGCGGCCTGATTCCAAGCGAAGCGTTGCCGCAAACTCCTCGACCGCTTGCATCGCTCCCGTAAAACTCAGCCGCGAGAGTGCGGTGTGGCTGGTTCCATGGTTGCTCCATTTGCCGGTGTCTTTTCTCATCCCACGATCGGGCCTCCTTCTAATGATTTACTGAAAGATTTCAGTTGCATTCTAGCCATGACGGTCGTTATTCTAGCAACAGCGGTTCATTTCCCCAAGGAAATCTCACGAAAAAGGAGCGTCTTCGGGCGAATTTCAACCGAAGGCGGTTGCTCTTTAACTAAAACAGGCTATAGTTTCAGTAAAACCACGCGAGTGGAGGCGAAATGGCAACAAACATCAAAGACGTCGCTCGTGAAGCAGGGGTATCTATCGCGACGGTTTCGCTTGTGTTCAATCGCAAGCCTGGCGTGGGGAGGGAAACTCGAGAGCGGGTGCTCAGGGTAGCCAGGGATCTGGATTATCGACGGGCCCTTCCGCGTGGGGACGATGTCCCCAAGGGTAGGACTGTCCGGTTCCTCAAGATCTCGCGCCACGGCCACACGGTGAACAGAGACCACGACAGCTTCATCGCGGACTATATCGCCGGCCTCGACCAGCAGGCGCGTCTCTCGAAGTGGACGGTCGAGGTCAACATGTTCGCCAATGTCAGGGCCGAGGAGACGGTGCAGTTCCTGTCCACGGTCTCGGCGGATGGTGCGATTGTACTTGGCACCGAATTGGGTGTCGACGAGGTATGCGCATTCGGGAAAGCCGCGATCCCGGTCGTGATTCTCGACACCTACTACGGCCATCTGCCGCTGGACTTCGTCGACATGAGCAATGAGGCCGCTGCGTTCACGGCCATCTCGCATCTCGTCGCGCACGGACACCGCGAGATCGGATTCGTCAAGGGGGATGTGGAAGTGGCCAATTTCCGTCTGCGTGAACAAGGCTTTGTCGATGCGATGAGGCACTTCGGACTCCAGGTGAACGCCGAGAGCATCGTACCTGTCGATGCGACGTTCGATGGCGCGTACCGGGACATGGCGAAGTACTTGGCAGGCGGCGCCAAGCTCCCCCCGGCGCTGTTCATCTCGAACGACATCATGGCCTACGGCGCCATGAAGGCCATGAAGGAGGCGGGTATCCGCGTGCCCGACGATGTCTCGGTGATCGGGTTCGATGATCTCCCGCTGAGCGCGGTGATGGAAACGCCTCTCACGACCATCTCCGTGTCGAAACGCGATATGGGAAGGAGAGCCTTCGACCTGCTGGCCGCGCGCATCGCCGAAGGACGCGACCGTCCGGCAGAGAAAGTCCTTATCGACGGCGCACTCATCGTACGCGACAGCGTGCGAGCGAAATGAGGTACACGAATCGCGCAGCCACTACGGCATGCTCATACGTCTGGCCTGCCGAAGCGGCGGAGGGTCGCGCTGGCGGTGTGCGGGAGGACGGACTGGCTGGCGAAGACCGTGCAAGAAGTCGAAGCACCACTCGGCCTGGACACCGAAAACAAGGCCTGCCCCCGGCGAAGCACGCAACGAGACGCGCGGCTTCGACCTGCAGTTGGCGCTCCGTCTCCTGGCTCTCCAGTTCCTCGGCCGCGACTTCGGCAGCCAGCATCCACAACTGCGTGGGAATTCTCCTTTTCTTGTGAACCGCGAATTAGGGAACCACATACGGTTCCGGATATTGCGTTGCGGCCGCCAGGGCGATCCAGTGCGGATCGCCGTAGACCCCCGCCCGCGAGAAATCGAAGGGGACAAAGCCGATCTTCGCGGCGGGTGAGTCCGGAAGAAGTCGAAAATCGCGCTGCTCCGGATCGACGAACTTCGGGTCCGCGATGATCGAGCCGGCGTCGTGCCCGGCCGCTTGCCATTGCTCGAATGTCTTGCCGATGAAATCGATCGGCTGCCCGCCTGCACGCCAATACACGTTGTTGCGCATGGTCACCTTCGAGCCGCGCTGCCAACCGCCGTAGCCCAACAGTCGGCCGGTGTCCCAGTAGACGATGTTCCGCTCGAAGGTAAAGGACAGATGCGGCTCGGCCCGCGTGACCGCGACCTGACCTTCTTCGCTGAACGCGAAGATGTTGTTGCGGACCAGATTCTCCTTCCCATAGTGCTGGTGAAATCCCCCGTCGCGAACGTTATAGACCAGATTGTCTTCGAATCGGATGCCGGTGCTTCCTTCGTCGGGGTACAGTCCCCACCCGCCGTATCGCGTGGCATAGACGTTGTGAATCACGTTGTGACTGACACTCGTGCCTTCCGAGGGTCCGAGCGTGTATACGGCCCCCATGTCGCTGAGGATCCGATAGCCGATGTGGTGCAGGTGGTTCCACTCAATCGTATTGCGTTTCGCCCCGCTCTCGTCGTAACCCCAGCGCCAGCCGACCGAGACGGCGGTATAGAAAAAGTCCGCGACGTCGCAATGGGTGATCGTGTTGTCGGCACTATGTCCGATCCAGATCCCGACAGCGCACGGCATGATGCGACCGCCGCTGTGGATGATGCAGTTGTGGACGGTAATGTTCCCGGTTCGAATCGGCTCCGGCACCAGCCCCGGTTCGCCGATTCGCACCCCGGTGATTCCCAGGTCGAACATGCGCGTTCGCTCGACGCGGCAGTCCCGGCACGCGCGCCGGAACCAGAATGCGGTGGTTCCGATATGCTCCACTGCGCAGCGATCGAACCGGACATCGCGGGCGCAGTTGAGTTCCACGGCGACCGAGTCGACGCTCAGAGCCGCCTGATGTGGACGCTGCCCCTCGGGTGGAATGCGAAACTCGGCGTGGCGGAACGTCAGTCCCTCGAATCGCAAATGCGCGACCCACTGTCCGGGATCCTCCTCGTTTCCTTGCACGACCACGAACCGATCCAGTCGCGGCGCGACGACCTGGGCCGTGGCCATGTCTTCTCCCGCCCGGGGGTAGTAATACAGCCAGCCGTCCCGGTCGAGAAACCACTCGCCCGGCGCGTCCAATGCGGCCAGGAAGTTCTCGAAGAAGAAGAGGCAATCACGGGTCATCCGATTCCAGTGTTTCATTCGGGACCCGAACGTGGTGAAAACACCTTCGTCGGGCGAGATGGTCTGCAGCCACTCGCGGGTCGTGTCCCACTTGTGGAAGACCAGCACTTGCACGTCCTGCAATTCGGTTTCACTGAGATTCGCCAGCGGCGCCAACGGCTCCGGGCGCACGGGAAAGGTGTGTTGGAACCGACCCGGCTGGTCGGCCAGTTCCTGCTCGACCACGTCGCCGGCAAGCTGATGAAAATGCCAGTAGTTCGGCGTCCGGGCGCGCACCGCGCGTTGCTGATTGACCCACAATTGTTCGAAACGCCAGCCCGCCCCTTCTTCCTGATCAGGGTCCGCGACGCGCGTCTTCCACACGCTCGGGCGATCCGGATCGGGCTGCCAGGACGTGATCGTTCGGCCACCACTGAACACCACCTGTTCCCCATTCGCCGCGCGGTACCGCACGGGTGCGTCGGACGACGCGCCCGAATCGGCGGCGGAGAACTCGAGGGGCTGGTCGAGTTGGTACTGCCCGCCCCGTAGCGTGACTGTGACCCCTTCTTCGGGACGCGCCTTGCGTGCGGCCCGGGCCGCACGCTGTGCGCGGTGAATCGTGGCGAATGGCTGGTCACGTGTCCCCGTCTGCATGTCGTCGCCGCCGGGCGCCACAAACAACTCGGTCGCCGAGGCCAGTCCCGTGATCAGCGCAGTCATCAAGCACAGGATTCCAGCAATCTTCATCGTATGAACCGTCGGTCTTACTCGACGAGGCACCGTTCGAGAAATAACTGACGCACCTTCTGCCCCCTCACCCTGCCCTCTCCCACGATGGGCGAGGGGACATCGGACAGTTATTTCTCGAACGGTGCTAAATGGTCGTGTCATGGTGGGGTGTCCTTTCGTCTGTATCACCTTCCCGGGTCAGTCACTCCTCGGTTCCTCGCGCTTACTATATCCGATTCCTTGCCGGCGAGTGAGACAGGGAAATCAAAACGCGGGGATTTCCAGCAGATTCGTGGAGGCCAGCAGATTCAAATTGCGTACGGCTCCCGTTGTGGGCGGCTGACCAGCGCGCTGGCCTGGGCGTCGCCGATGAAATCTTCTTTCTCGGGATCCCATCGCAGCTTCCTCCGAAGCAGCATGGCGATGTTGCAAAGGTGGCACGAACTGACGCTGCGATGGTGGGCAAATGCGTCGGAAATGGGCTGTTGCCGGTCGCGCACGCTGGCAAAGAAGTTGGCCATCAGTTCGACGCTCGCCTGGTCGATGCCAGAGTTCGTGCCGCCGGTGGCCACCGATTCGGGATCGATCGGGCGGCCCTTGTACAGTTTGACGATTTCGTCGCCCAGTCGCTGCCGATCGGCTGCCGTTAGCTCCTCGATCGCTTTGCCGGTGATTCTGCCCCGGTTGACCAGGATTCGGCCGTCCTCGCCTTCCAGCACGATGCCGTTTTCGCCTGGCTTGATGACGATGGACGACCCATTAGCGAATGTGACCGTCACGTCGAAGGTGGTTGCCGTGTTGTGACCGTTGGGCAGCTTCACGCGGCCCGCGAAGAAGTCGACCGGATCGACGTCGTCGGGGAAGTTGGGGAACTGCCCGCGGCCCTCGGCCTCGACCGGCCCGGAATGATCGTAGCCGAGTGCCCACTGGGCGATGTCCAAATGATGAACGCCCCAGTCGGTAATCTGGCCGCCGGAGTATTCGAGCCACCAGCGGAAACTGCCGTGGCAACGCTGCGGTGTATAGGGAACCACGGGACATTGGCCGAGCCAGGCGTCCCAGTTCAGGTGGCCGGGCGGGTCGGTGGAGGGAAACACGCCACCGCCAGGTCCGCCGCCGATGCCGCAGGTGGCCTTGATCCGCTTGCCGAGCCGGCCGCTCTGGGCGATGGCCACGGCCAACAGGAACTGGGCGCTGCTGCGCTGTTGCGTACCCACCTGGAGAATTCGACCGGTCTCGCGAACCACCTGGCACAGCTTCTTGCCCTCGTCGATGGTCAACGTCAACGGCTTTTCGCAGAACACGTCCTTACCCGCCTTCATGGCGTCGATGCAGATCTTCGCGTGCCAGTGGTCGGGCGTGCCGACGGTCACCACGTCGACGTCGTCGCGTTCGAGCAGTTCGCGGTAGTCGGTATAGGCAACGCAAGGACCGCTACCGGCGAATCGTTCGGCTCGCTGGCGGTCGACGTCGGCCGCGGCCACTTTGCTGCCCAGCGCGCAGGCGAGGTTTCCGACGTACGCCCCGCGCCCGCCCACGCCAACGCAGCCGACGCCGATTCTTTCGCTCGGAGGAGTCTCGTTTGCCCCGCCGAGTACGTGACGAGGGACGATGGTCCAGGCGGCTCCCGCCGCAGCGTCCTGAAGCCATTGACGACGCGTGATGTGCTGCAACATGTTCGTTCCCCCTCCCATTCGTGGTGGTGTTTGCAAAACGTGCCAAGTGGTCCATCAACTCCGCTCCGTAACCGGCTTGCAGGTTCCGGCTATCTGCGGCATCCCGGGCTCACCCACGCGGCAAGCAGTTCTGCCCCCGGTTCTGTCCGTTCATTCTCCAACTTGGCAAATTTGTTGTCTATGAGATTTGTGTGCAAAAAAGATGAGATTTTTTCCGGTATCTGGTCAGACATGGGACCGGCCGGGGCGAGTCCGTCCGGTGGCGGAAGGGCAAAGTTTGTGCTACGATGGACGACTTGTAGCCTGCTTCGTCACGCCGCCCATCGGGAGGAAAATACCGTGTCTGCCCCTCCCCCTTCCCGAAAAAACGTCGTACTGCTGATCGAAACCTCCAACGCGTATGCTCGGGGACTGTTGCGGGGCATCATGGCGTACATTCGCGAGCACGAGCCATGGTCCATCTACCTGCCCGAGAAGGGACGCGGCGATGCACCGCCAGGGTGGCTGAGGCGCTGGCACGGCGATGGGATCATCGCCCGCATCGAAACCCCGCAGATCGGCCGTGCCGTGGCCGCCTCCCACCTGCCGGCAGTCGACCTGAGCGCCGGGCGCCACGTGCCGGGCATCCCCTGGGTGGAAACCGATGACGAGGCCTTCAGCCGCGCAGCCGTCCACCATCTCCTCCAACGTGGGTTCCGCCAGTTCGGCTACTGCGGCGAGCCGCAGTTCAACTGGTCGAAATGGCGTCGCGAATACTTCGAACAAATGGTCGAGCAGGCCGGTGGGCAGTGCTACGTGTACGAGTCGACAGCCACGGCCGGCAAACCCACGTCGTACCAGCGCGAGCATCGGCGATTGTTAGCCTGGGTGCGGAAACTGCCCAAACCGATCGGCGTCATGGCCTGTTACGACATCAAGGGCCAGCAGGTGTTGGACGCTTGCCGCGAGGCGGGCATCGCTGTGCCCGAGGAAGTTGCCGTCATCGGTGTGGACAACGACGCACTGCTGTGCAACCTTGCCTCACCGCCCCTGTCGAGCGTCATTCCCAACACGCACCGCACCGGCTACCAGGCGGCCGCGCTGCTGGCCCGCATGATGGCCGGCGAGCAACTGGGCGAACAGGCCCATCGCATTGGGCCCCTGGGCATCGCCACTCGCCATTCGACCGATATCGTGGCTGTCGACGATCCCGACGTGGCCGCCGCAGTGCGGTTGATTAACGAACGGGCGTGCGAGGGAATCAACGTAGCCGACGTGTTGCGCGAAGTGCCGCTGACCCGCCGCGATCTGGAGAATCGGTTCCGCAAGATCCTCGGCTTCACGCCCCACGAGGAAATCGTGCGTGTGCGCATCGACCGCGTGAAGCAGCTTCTCGGTGAGACCGACCTGCCCATGACGCGAGTTGCCCAATTGACCGGATTCCGCCACGTCGAATACATGAGCGCGGCGTTCAAGAGGCGGGTCGGCCTGTCGCCGCGCGAGTATCGAAGAACGGCCCAGGCATAAAAAGAAGCCTTGCCATTAGAGTCTTCCGTCGTAGGATGCACGCACCGTGCGCGCATCTTGCTTCGTTGAACCGCGCCCCAGCGGGGAGCGCCGGGCGTCGAGGCACAGTGAGTGCGTAGGCCGCACGCTCCCCGCAGGGTCGCGGTTAAACGGTTCTAGTTCCGGCCGGAGGCCCCGTTAGGAATAAGGCACGTGACGAGCAAGCCACAATCACACGGTAAAATACCTTATTTTTTTGGGAGCAAAATCTCATGGACTGGGCGGAAGCTGCGGATCAAAATGAAGACGTGGATGGTGTGGGCGTGGAAGACATCCGCCCGTGGTGGGGCCATCAAACACACTCGCGAAAGAGGATTCATCAATGAGAAATGTGCGCACGACCATGTCGATCTTCGTCTCGCTGGTGTATGGTATTGTGGGGTTTTCTTGCCCTGGAATCGCCTGGGCGGAAACGGCGCCGGAAACCATTTTGTTCGAGGACCGTTTTGACGGCAAGCCCACCGACGGCTGGACTTGGCTGCGCGAGAACCCGGACGCATGGCGACTACGTGACGGCGCCTTGGAAATCCGTCTCGAGCCGGGCAACGCCAACACCGTGAAGAATGCGCTGGTGCGAACCGCCCCCGACCGCGGCCAAGGCAAGTACGCCATCGAGGTGACCGTCACCATGGTCCACCTGACACAGCAGTACGAGCAGGCGGGCATTACCTGGTACACGGACGGCAAGCCCGTCTTCAAGCTCGTCAAGGAACTGGTCGACGGCCAGTTGATCATCATTCCCGGTCGGCCGCCCATGGACGCTCACACCGTCCAGTTGCGTTTGAAGGTCGATGGGCGACAGTGGACCGCACAGTACCGCCCCAACGCGGAAGGCGAATTCCTCACAGCAGCCGAAGGTCAACTGCCTCCAGCGGGAAAGGACCAGGTGAGCATCCAAGGCTATCACGGCCCACCCGACACGGAGCGCTGGGTCCGATTTCAGAACTTCCGCATCCTGCGGCTCGACCGTTAAGCGACCGGTACAGACCACAAGCCCTGAACAAACCCACGACTACTTTTGGGAGAAATGACCATGTCACAACCCATGACACGCCGACAATGGCTTGGCGGCGCCGCTGCCGCCGCAGCCGCTTTCACCATCGTTCCGCGTCACGTGCTGGGCGGCGCCAATCACACCGCCCCCAATGACAAACTGGCCCTAGCGGGTATCGGGATCGGAGGCATCGGTTTCCCGCAACTGCAGGACTGTGAAAGAGCCGGATTCGAGATCGTGGCATTGTGCGATGTGGACGAAGTGTACGCCAAAAAGACGTTCGATCGCTGGCCCGAAGCTAAGCGGTTTCGCGACTTCCGCGAGATGTACGACACGATGGACGACCGGATCGACGCCATCTACTGCGGGACGCCGGATCATTCGCACGCAGTGATCGTATTGCCAGCGCTGCGACGAAAGAAGCACGTGTGCTGTGTGAAGCCCATCACCCGGACGATCGTCGAGTCTCGCAAGGTAGTCCAGACGTCGCTGGATGCCGGCGTGGCCACGACGGATACTTCGGCCTCCAACACCAGCGAAGGGGCATGCCGCACCTGCGAACTGATCTGGGCGGGCGCGATTGGTCCGGTGCGCGAGCTGCATCTATGGAGCGATCGGCCTTGGTGGCCGCAGGGGATGACGCGGCCCAGCGGTCAGGATCCGGTTCCCGATACGCTGGACTGGGATCTCTGGATCGGGCCGGCGGCGATGCGCCCGTTCAAAGCGGTCTGGCCGGACGGGCACCTGGCGTTGGAGCAGATCGAGCGGCGGCCCCGCTCGGCCGTCTACCACCCGTGGAACTTCCGCGGCTGGTGGGATTTCGGAACGGGCGCGTTGGGCGACATGGGCTGCCACCACGCCAACACGCCCTTTCGCGCACTGAAGTTGACGCACCCGATCAGCGTTTCATCCATGTCGACCAAGGCGATGGCCGAAACGGCGCCTCTCGCGTCGATCGTGACGTACGAATTCCCGGCTCGCGAAGACATGCCGCCGCTGCGCGTGGTGTGGTACGACGGGGGCTTGAAGCCGCTTAGCCCACGGCCCGGTTTCCCGCTGGGCGGCAGCGGGGAAATGTATATCGGCGACGAGGGATTCATGATCGGTCCGCGCGTCTATCCTGAAGACCGCGCCAAAAAGTTCGCCGACGTGCCACCGACGCTGCCACGCCGTCAAGGAAATTATCGCGAATGGTTCGAAGCCTGCCACGGGGGCGAACCGGCCGGGTCGCATTTCCCAGTAGCAGGGTTGCTGACAGAATTCGTGCTGCTGGGCAACATCGCCATCCGTACAGGCAAGCGACTGGAATGGGACGGCACCGCGGGGCAATTTACCAACGACGATGCAGCAAACCAACTGCTGCACGACGAGTATCGCGAGGGCTGGTCGCTGGAAGGATAACGTGGCCGATAACACTGCCGCGGCCAGTGCGAGGGCGCCGAGCCCACGTGCCGCTTCCCCGTCATCAGCGCAGCGCAGGCCGCGTGCCGCAATAGTCGCGCAGCGGCCGGCAAACGTGCCCCGGTAGACCGACTGGTGCGGGTACACGCTCGCCAGCAACGCCGCCCAGGGAGGGGTGCAGCGGGCGGCATTGTAGAACTGTCTGCAAACCGCCGCACCTGCCTGTTTCGGGAACGGTGGCCAAGGTGCTCGCCGACAGTCATTCCCTCGATTGAATCCGCAGAACTCCGGGAATTTTGGCCAACGCCGCGGCAGCCTCCGGCGAGATCTCCGTGACGCCAGGGGAAATTGAACCCGGTGGCTTTGACAAGTGTTTCGCGGCCTGACTCTTGGCCAGCGCGGTGGCCACCTCGGGCGAGAGTGACTGGATTCCGAGGATCAGCGTCTCTCCCCGGAACTCCGCGAGCGCCTCGGCCACCGCCGGAGTGATCTCGTAGGTTCTGCTGAATTGAAGGATTCCAAAGCGGGATTCCGCCTCAACCTCTTGAACCAGCTCTCGGGCCTGCTGGAACGTGACATTCTCGGAGATCCTGGCGGGGACTTCCGCGAGCGGGGGATCGTAGCTCGCCAGAGAACGTGCCGGGGAGGGGACGACGTTCAGGTCGGTGACGCTGTCTCAGTTTTCGAATAAGCTCGAAGCATATCCCCTTGTCCAGGTCAATTCGTCGATCGATAAATGGTTCGAATCTCGTCGAGAGACAACGCGCCGGTTCCGTCGAATGTGCTGCCGAAGAGTCGCACCTCGTCAATCAGCCCTCGAAACATGCGGTCGCTGTGATTGCTTCGCATGGCAGGGTGGAAGTGGCCGACGGTCAGGACGCCGGCGCCCTTGCCCACAGGTCCCCGGTCGTACGAGACCGTCTTGTGCATGCGGACATCGGCGGTGGTCGTGCCAACGTAAAGCTTCAGCTGCTCCTTCGCGGCCGTGCAGTCGTACGTCACCGCGATGAATCGAATCCGGAACACGCTGCCGTCTTTCGAATCGCAGAAGCCGTCGACCGTGACCGGTTCCCTTCCTTCCTGGGCGAAGTGTCCCTCGACGGAGGCATCGGTGAACGGATTGGCCACGTCCGGATCGGTGACCCGGATGACGATCTCGGCAAAGTCGTACGTCTCCACCTCGGCGGGCGGGCCGGAGAACGCCACTCTCGGCCCCTCTGATCCCGTAACCTCCCAAGCCACACCAAACGTTACGAAAGCGAACGCCAACGCAACTGCCTTGACGAAACCTTTGTTTTCAGCGAACATCCCTTGATCTTCTTTCGATAGGTAGCGACCACTAACGGGCCAGCACGAGTACGGCCCAGTGGCCCGTGCCGGGTGTTTTCAGTTCCAGCGTCCCACCTCCGGTGACGCTTTGCGGTTGCTGCCATGCGTTGCGGCTGATATCCAGCCAGCGGACTTGCAGTGTGCCCTTGGCCGTAGAGACATCCAGTTTCACCAAACCGCCGTCAGGGAAATAGACCGCGTACTGTTTGCCCGGCTCGGCCAGGCAGTACGCTTCATTTGGCTGCCGGTCGCTGAGCAAGTCGTTCCGCGGTTCGCAGGCGAAGACGGTCATCGCCTCGGTCAGCGTGCGTGCGGCGCGCAGCGTGGCCTGGGCACGCGGGCTCAGACCCAGCCCCCACACCGTCGATTTCTCGTGATCGTCCGTGCCCTCCAGGGGGTGAGGACGATGGAAGCGGGCACTGGCCCCGCCCGCGAAGATGATGCGGAACATGCGGGCTACCGCTTCCTCGTCGTTTCCTCCCGAATAGATCTTATTGTTGTTGATCGGGCGGGGCTGGTCCTGGATCCAGGCGCGGACCTGCAACATGCGGTCCCAGTGGGTCTGGCCTCCCTGCGTGTTGTTCTGCGAGATGTCCAGAAAGCTGTAGAGGTCACGGTGGTCGATCATGTGCCGATGGTCGGGGGCGGTGATGTCATGGTTGCGGCGCATCTCCGCCACCTCGACCGGCTTGCCCGCCTCGGCGGCCTGCGCTCGGACATAGCGTGCCCAGAAATCGCTCCACGCGACGGGTTCGCCCGTCTCGTTGTTCATGCAGTACAGGACGTGCGGATACTTCAGTGAATAGGAGAGCAGCTTGTCCACGTAAGCCAGTTGATAGCGCAGGACCAGGGTGTTGTTCTCCAGCGCCGGGGCCGTGTGGAAGAACTTGTGATCGGTCGGCGTTGCCCCCGCACCGTAGTCGACGGCAACGGGCAGGCCGGACTCTTCAGCCGTGTAGTTCACGTTGTTGACCGGATTGAACGGGTGCTTCGACCAGCCGCCGATCGACTGGTGATCGTTATAATGATCCCACGTGGCCCAGATCTCGATCTGCACGACGATGTCCCGCGCGTGAGTCAGCTTCAGGAAGTTCTCGAACCGCCGCCAGTACTCGTCGTTCCACCGGTCCAGGTCGAACTTGCCGTTCACCTGCTCGTAGGCGAACACGTTGCCCACGTTGCGATGGCTCATCACGTTGCGCAGGTAATTCCCGCCGACGGATTTCAATACGTCAAGGTGCCGCTCCAGGCCCTTGGGATGGTTGAACAGGTTGTCCTGCCAGCTTCCGCCCAGCAACAGGACCGGCTGGCCCTTGTACTGCCAGTAAAACGGGTTTTCCCTGTACGGCCGGATGCGATCCGCGTCATCGGCCTGCGCCAAAGCCCCGGCACCGATCATTGCCAGGGCGACCATCCACATCTGCCAAAAGCCAAGGACGCGGCATTTTTTGCGAACCATGTGTGTCTTCATTTCTCTCATGCCAAGGATGAGGCCGAAAGCGGCTGCCTGGCGAACAAACTGACGTCGGTTTACCATGATAATTCTCCTTCTTTGAAATGTTAATTGGAAATTGCCAGTTAACGCCCCACGTTTGTCGACGCTCACCTCACAGAGGCCGAGACGGACTCAATGAGAACCCCGGACCCGTCTTCACGTGCGGCCGTGGACATCAGGTGAACACAGCTGATCCCATTGACGCTGACCCTAGGACACGCTACGATTCGTCGTCGGCACGGCCGGTTCGCAGGGTCTCGACTTGTTCCAGCAGATACGGAGCCTCGCGCTGCGGAACCCAGCGCACGCGGTCGAGCCAAACGGCGTCTCCCTCGCGCGCCACCAGCCCCGGCGTCTGGCCGCTGTTCTCAAGCACGGCCTGGCGAAGAACAAGAGAACCGAAACGCGTCAGGTCCAAGTGAGGCTGGTCCTGGCGGCCGTCGCGGAAAGAGAAAGTCGCGTCCTCAATCGTCAACTCGAATTGCCTGCGGGTGTCCCCCAGAACGCGAATCGGATGCGCAAGCCCGCTCGCCTTCACGTTGACAAAACGCAATTTCAGGGCCGGCTGGCCCGTCCCCCACACGCCGCGCTCGATGTCATACGAATAAACCCGGTCGACGTCTTCCATGGTGCAATCCCGGATGAGCCAGTTGTCGCTCGGCAGGCGGGGGTTGCGGTCCTTGGGAGCAAAATGGATGAACGCTGAAAGCATGCTCGTACGATCCTTGAACCGTCGAACGCCTTTATTACCCAGAAGAGGATATTCCCCGGGACCGCGAAAACGGCAGTTTTTCACCAGAAGGTTCACGCAACCGAACCGGAACCCGTTGCAAGACGAGTTTAGCCTGCAATCGACGACCTCGAAGTCGGTGTTATCGCAGCCGGCCAAACAATCGTCTGGTGTACGGAAGTCGCAGTCGCTCACTTTGAACTTGTTACAGGCCTGCGCGTGCAGGCCGTCATGTCCGCCTCTTACGGACACACCCCGAACTTCCGCCCCTGAACAGTCGCGGCAAAGCATGGCGTAGTTGCCCGTCCGCGATATGGCAAGGTCCGCGATAGTGATGTTCCGGCAACCGGTCATGTATATGGCATGCGGCCCGCGGAACTGTTCCTCACCCTTTGGGTTGAAGCAGTCCGAGCCGTCAATCAGGCCCGGACCTTCGATACGGATGTCTCGGGCGTCGCTGGCTGTTATGAGGGCATCCGTCCAGCCTCCCTTGCCGTAATCGCGCCAGTCTGTGCTTCCCTGAAGGACTGCTCCGCCGTCGAGCACCAGGCGGATATTGTCCCGGAGCCGAATGGCCCCCGAGAGAAAGCGTCCCTTGGGAAAGCGAATCGTGCCCCCGCCTCGGTCGGCCGCCGCGTCGATGGCAGCCTGAATCGCGGCAGTCTGAAGGCCGTCGTCGTCGGGCTTCGCGCCGAAATCGGTCACGAGGCGTTCGTTGAGGGGCTTGTCGTCGGCCCCCGCGCAACGGGTGGCGACCGCGAATCCCGCTCCTGTCGCCGCCACCGCCGAGCTGAGGAGTGTCCCGAGTCCGATGTTGATTGCCTCGCGGCGATTGAGGCCGATGGTCTTTTGCTTGTCATCTTTCATGTCGATGCTCCTTCGTGGTTGAGTGGTTAATGGATAGGACAGTTGTTAAACCGCCAGTTCCGTTGACGTCACGGCTTCTTGCCCAGGAACACGGCGTTTGCACGCTGCAGCCGCTCGGGGTACTCGTGCCAGACCGGGTCTTCCGGTCCGCTATTCGTGCGTGGCACGGCGCCCACCAGTCCGTGCTCGCGGTAGGCGCGGGCCGCGTGTTCGATCACTTCCCAGTAGGCGTCAGAACGCTCCTCCCAGCGGAGGCGGTGATCCGCGCAGTAGCTGCCGCCCTCGCCCAGTATCAGCGGGATACCGGGCAAAACCTCGTCGCGAATTTTCACAAGTTGCTTCACCGCGTCTGTCGCTCTCTGCTTGAACTCGTCGATGCGTTTCTCCAGATCCTCCTGCAGCAGACGCTCCAATTCCGGCATCGCGTTCGGATCGAGGTTGCGATACAGCCAGATGCGACGATACCAGTCCCGTGCGATGGGAGGACGCCCCGCGCGGCTGTCGAGGATCGTCTGAAACGGCACGAGATCCCGCCGCAAGAAACGGCGGATCGGAGCGTAAGCCGCGGGATCGTTCAGGTCCTTGTCGCCACCGATCAGGTCTTGCTCGAGAAGCCCGTAGATAGGCCACAGGTAGTAGCTGTGGTACGTCCACACCCGCGCGTTGCGCGGGATCCTCGAGGTATCGAAATTGTCGGTGTCCAGGGAAAACCGAATATCCGGGTGGCGCGTTTGCAGAAAATCCAGCGCTTCCTCGTGGTCGACCGTTCTGCCGTGGTAACGGGGGCTCACCTCGTTGAAGATCTCTGCGGTGGCGATGGTGTCGGCTAGCCCCCGTTGTTTCAACACATCGAGGATGCGGTCCAGCCCACGGGCGAAAACCATGAAGCGCTTCTCCAGGGGCAGTCCCAGCAACTCGGCCGTCACGTTCTTGTCGGTGAACCAGAACGTGTGCAGGTAATACCAGCTCGAGAGGATCAGCTTGACGTTATACCGTTTGGCGACTGTACACAGCTCGACCAGGCGTTTGAGCAGATCGATGCGGCCGCCGGTCATGTGCTGCTGCCCACGGGTAAGCAGATCATGGCCCGGCAGGACGGGGTAGAACTCCAGTTCGCCGCGCGGCCGGCCTGTGGCGTCATGCGTGATTCCCGCACCGCCTTCGATCCGGAAGCAGTTGAAGCCGCGCTCCACCGCTTCCGCCACGCGCACTTCGAAGTCCCTGACGATGCGGTTGGGTCCGGTGTCCCACAACGCCCAGATCCAGAACGAAATGGCCAGGCGTTCCTGTCCGGTCGCATCCGCCGCCCGCGTGTCGTCCGCCGCCCGCGTGCCCGTCGCAACCGTCGTGCCGAGGAGTGTTCCGAGTCCGACGCGTAATGTCTCGCGGCGCGTAAGACTGTTGGCCCCTTGCTTGTGATCTTCCATGTCGATGCTCCCTTCTGCTTAGCTGTTACTGATGTTCCGTTCGCCGAATGGATTGCGGCCCGCATTCGAGCAGTTCTATAAACTGGCTAAATACTTGTCAAACACGGCCGCCGATAGTTCTGCTATGGCGCCTTTTTCAAGCCTTCCCATTTCACCGTCCAAGATCCATCATCCGGAAAACCGGGAGCATTCCCTTCCGGACATCCATCCCAGCCGGCGGCCATCATGGCCACTGCGTACAGCAAACCGCCATTGCCAGGAAAGTACCCTGTGCCGTTGGTGGAAAACTTGAAATTAGGGTGCAGCAGCACATCGACGGCGGTTTCAGGCCTTCCCAAGCGCGCGGCGGCCATCGCCACCATTCCATAATCCCAGCTCCATCTCCACCTGGGCCAAAGGTGGTACACGTGATCAAAGGTCCGTTGCATGGTCTCCAGATCCACCCCGTCGCCCGGAAGCATTCCATAGAGGCCCATGACCGACGGATGGTCGGAAAGCCATTGGCGGTTTCCCCTGGGATCTACAGAGCTGTCTCGCAAACCACTTTCGCGAGTTACGCTTTCCCAAAGAATATACACACCATCCCGCACCGGTATGGGCGAAAGGCGTTCCAAGACATCGTCGTAGCGGGAATCGCGGGGCATCCCAAGCCGCTCCCGCCAAATTGGGATGAAGATACTGGTTGCCGCTGACGCGGTGCTGAACCGACGGCGTTTTCTTCGCCCGTCGGCCGCATAGCCTCTTACTGGTTCCACTCCTCGATCTGCCGCTTGATCGGCTCGGCGTCGAAGTTGGCCGGCTGGTCGTAGTCCTGGTTCTCCAGGAGTTCTTCATACGTGGGCCGTTTCGAGGGAACGCCGCCCTCGGGCACGTCGAGCCCGGCAGTCCAGACGATGCCGTTGAGCACTGCCGTGCGGAAGCTGTCACAGGCCCAGAACCAGTGGTAGTGGCCGCCGGTGAAGCCCATGCCGCGGCCGCCGTCGGGCCGCTCGCGCACCCACATCAGGTGCTCCGGCATGCCCTTCCGCGCGCGGACGGTCGGATTGCCGCTGCGCGAGCCGTCGCCACGCTCGCGCGTCGAGTCGGGCGGAATGGCCGTCAGGATCGGCGTCACCCCCTGCATGTCGTCGACGAAGCGCATGTGGTAGTACCACTCGTCGTGCAGCGCGAACGGCCTCAGGCCCTGCGCGACCGGGTGGTCGGGGAACTCCTTGATCTCGGCCGTCCAGAACGGGTTGACCGACCAGTGCATCTCGAAGTAACCGCCGATCCAGTCCCTCAGTTGCGCGCCGCCTCGATCCTTGGGCACCTCGACGGCGAAGTGCAGGCAGGCCAGCCCCACGCCCTGCTCCATCATCTTCGCAACTTGGTCGAGGTGCGGAAGCATCGGATGCCTGCCGTCGCCGTCGGAGAAGATGACGATCGTGTCGGCCCCCTCGAAGGCGTCTTCCTCCTTTGGCCAGTCGCGATGCAGGACCGTCTCGATCGGCAGGCCGCTGGCTTCCAGTCGCTTGCCCAGCAGCTTCAGCCCGGCATAGTGCTCGTGGCCGCCGTAGCCGTGGCTCGGGCTGCCCGCGATCAGGACGACCTTCTTCGTGGGATTGCTGCTGGTCGGGTTGCTCGGGGTGGCATCCTCCTTCAGGCGGATGTTGCGGAAGCGGATCGTCATCGGCGGGCCGGAGTGAAGCTGGAAGGCGATCAGGCCGCTGATGCGCGCCTGGGGCGCGTCGTCGATCACCTCGTGCATCGTCTGGCCGTTGATCTTCGTGACGATCCGGTTGCCCTTGGCGATCACGTGGTAGTCGTTCCACTCGCCGCCCGGCCGGATGTGCTCGAGCCGCTCGTTTTCGTCGGCGAAGCGTTCGGCCTTCTTCTGGCCGTCGGCAGCGAACTCGACTTTCTCGCCGCGCCGGGCCAACACGCCGCGGCCGGCTTCCTCGTACATGATGCCGGTGATCCAGCCTGCGTGGGCGATGTCGGGCTGATAGCCGCCGACGCGGTGACCGTTCAGCCGCCGCGAGCGCACCTGGATGCCCGAGTTGGCCCACTCGGTATCGATGCCGTACTGGAACTTCAACTCGAAGTCGGCCGGCTCGCCCTTGTCCCAGATCAGGAACGTATTGCCCTGGGTCGGGTTGTCCGGAGTGGTCTGGCCGACGATCGCGCCGTCGTCGACGCGCCAGAACCGCTGGTCGCCGTCCCAGCCTTCGAGCGTCTTGCCGTCAAACAGCGAAACGAAGCCCTCGTCGTCGGCCGCCGCCGTCGCCGGACCGGCGACCAGCGCCAGTATCGCGGCCGCCATCCAGGCCATGCCAAGCATCCAATGTCGCGTTTTCATCGTTCTCTTCTCCTTCTGAGGTGGGATTCGTGGCGGGGAATCACTTAACTGACTGTTCGGCGCCCGGGCGGGATATGGCCGCAGGGCGATGCCGACGCTGCACGGGCGCAACGCCACGGCCAACTTGGTCCAATCTATGGGCTGACCGGCACCGATAGTGTCTGCAACCTAGTTCGCGGAGCGGAGCGCCGCCACTACCCATCGGCTGGCTGGCGAAAGACCGTGCAAGAAGTCGAAGCATCACTCGGCCCGAACACCGAACACAAGGCCTGACCCCGGCGAAGCCCTCCGCGATTCATCGGTTTCTCTAGTGCTCCTAACGATAGCGTCACATACGGGCGAATGGGTGTTGAGTTAGCGCCGTGGCTCGAACCGGGCGCCGCGCTCGACCAGCATCTGATGCAAATCTTTCCCATCGAGGTCTGCCGGGGTTATATCGCGGGCCGCGGCCGTTGCGGCTGCGAGGCCGGCCGCCTGGCCCATCGCCATGCACGTGCCCGTCACGCGATACACGCCGTGCGCCACGTGCGTGCCGGAAATGCACCGGCCGGCCACGAGCAGCCCGTGAATTTTTTTGGGAAGCAGGCAGCGATAGGGAATATCGCATTGTGGAATGTTCCAGGGAGTAACGCCCTCCGGTAGTGGTGGAATCAAGGGATCGCTTGGATTCGTCGGATCGATCTCATGCACGTCGAGAACAAAGCCGGTGCTGGTTATTGCGTCGTCGAACCGGCGCGCTTCGAGCAGGTCGTCAAGGTCCAGGCGATAGCGGCCCTCGATACGGCGCCCTTCGCGCACGCCGATGGTCGGCGCCGTTTGGGAAAGGCGAAGATTCTCCAGGCCCGGAATGCGCCGCATCGCCGGCAGAAAGACTTCGTGAACCTGCCGGCGCGCTTCGACAATCGCTGCGCTCACTTCGCGCGCGTCGGTGGGATCGATTTTGTACACGTGTGTGGCCTGGATCACCGCGACCGCCTTGCCGGGTGTGGCGATCAGATACGGCGTACCGCTGCGCTGCGGGCCGTACGGAAACGTCAGGTCCAGAGAATGGACCCTCGACGCCGCATTCAAATCGCGCATAAACTCATGGACGTTCACCTTCTCGGCCGGCAGGTTGCGAAATCCTTCATAGCCGCAAATCTCGAACATCAGCGTCATGGGCTGGCACAAGCCGTCGTACGGGCGGCCGAGTTCGAACGGCACGCCGGCCCGTGCCGCCACGTCACCGTCCCCCGTGCAGTCGATCACCACCTTGGCCAAGATCGCTTCCCGCCCCGACTTGCTCTCGACGATCAGACCCCGCACGCGGTCGCCCTCGACGATCGGTTCGGTGACTGGGCAATGAAGCCAAAAGTCGCCGTCAACCTCGGCCATCAATTCCTCGAGAGTGAACTTCATCGCCTCGACGTCGAACACATGCATCGTATGGTGTTCCCACGCGCCCCGCTCCTGCAGGGCGTTCATCAGCTTGTCGACGAGCCAGCCTTTTCGGGGATCGAAAAACGGATTCAATATGCCGGCCGTCCACATGCCGCCCAGCATGCCGTGTCGTTCCAGCAGAAGGGTTCTAGCCCCCTCGCTGGCCGCAGCGAGCGCCGCGCCCACCCCGGCCGGTCCCCCGCCCGCCACCACCACGTCCACTTCGGCGGCGACGGGCACCTGCCGCGCCGGTTCATTGACGAATCGAGAGCCCGGGTCTACGTTCATTTCACGCGCTGGACAGACGACCAGCGAGGAATCCAAACCATTCGAGCCCAACGCCGAGTACGTTCCGCCCGCGCCGAGGGCTCCCACAGTGCCAACAGTTCGCGCTAAGAAATCCCGACGTTTCATTGTAGCTTCTCCCCTCATTGTGGTTTAGCAATTTGGAACGACATCCGCCAAGATGGACGACGTCCGCCAAGATTGGAACCCTACTGGCACGTTTTTTGCCGCTTTCTGCCTTTCTGCCATTTTTTCCTGACTTTTCCTGCTCATTTCCCACGTGTTCTGCGGGAATGGGTGGCGGCGTGCGTCCAAACTCCTTCATCAACATCTCCCGCCCCTTGACGTAGTTATTCATAGTGAGTGCGAACTACCTGAACTTCACATTATTGACGTGGTCCCCGATGTTAAAGCCGCCTGTCGCAGGATCAGTAATGAGCGCGCCATTGATCTGCAGGTTCTCAATGGTAACGTTCTCCACGCAGTGCTGGTCATCGTATCCGCGCAGAACCGACTTCGGGGATGGGCCGCCGGTCACGGAGACATTCTTGAGCACAATGTCGCGAATCTTGCCGTACTCATCCTTGCGTGTGGCCAGATAATCCAGGGGTGGCTTCATGATGGTCATGGTCAGCAGGTGCGGACAAAAGCCTTGCTTTGGTTGATGCTTCTCGTCGAGGCTCTTCTGGATTGCGGGCCACAGCGCGTCGTCGTGCGTCTCAAGGTGGATTCTCTTGAACCGAATGTTGTGTACGTCGGCGAAGCCGGCGATCTGAAAACCGATTGCCGTGTGAGTGGCGCAGATGATGTCGCAGTCCTCGAACAGAATGTCCGTCATCTCCGGGGCAGATGACTCGATGCCAAACTGCAAAGCTACGTGCCAATCATTCCAGATGACGCAGCGGGAGACCTTGATATTGCGGACCGACAGCTCGTCCAACGCATGTCCTCGCCCCAGTTCCGCGAAACGGTGGTGTCTCCGATCAATGCCCTTCATTGTAATACAATCGTCAAAGGCGCGGACGAAGCAGTTCTCGATGGCTACGTCTTCGCTGTTCACCACGTTGATGCCGTCGGCGTTGTAGCGCCAGAAACCGATGAGCTTCAGCCCGGAGATCACCACTCCCCGGCAGGCGGACGGGACAACCGCCCACCGGTTGACATCACGGATAATGATCCCTTCAATGCGCACATTCCGGCAACCGGCCAGTGAAATGGCTCCGGGAGTTTGACCACGTTTGAGGGTGCTCACATCCAGGATGCCCCGGCCGAGTATTTTTACGTCGCTGACGTCGTCAGCCAGGACCGCCCCATGAACCACCGCGCCCGCGGCGATGTAGAGCGTCTCGCCGCTGCGAAGATGCATCACGCCGGGCCGGTGTATGCCCGGTCCGAAGTAGCGGACCCCCGGAGTATTCGGCTTGGGCACCTCTGTTTCCAATGGACTGGCGAAAAGGTGCAAAGCCTGGGCGAAGCCATTCACCTCCACGGTCAGATAACCGGGACCGGGCATCGTGAACGAGATGCGGTTGCCCTCCACCACCGGCTTGATCCCCCGCGCCACCGGGCGGATGGCCACTGTCCGCACCGGACTATTTGAGACCACCTCCACTTCAGCCGGGCCGGACATGTCCCAGTAAGCGAATGAGGCAATCTCGGTCTGCTCCAACGGGCGGTCGCATCGAATATAGGGATAGCCTGGCCAGATGTGGTTCACCGGCATTGCGGAAACACGGGCCGTATAGACCGCCACCGCCTTTCCGCCGACGGTCACGCGGTAGTCTGCCGACATGTTTTCTCCCGCGGGAGCAGAGCAGGTCGCGATCTTGGTCGTGTCGTCGCCGGCCGCAAACGCCGCGCGCTCGATGGTCAACCCGGCGACCAGCGGGCCACTCGCGGCTGCGGCGGAAGTTTTCAGAAAGTTTCGGCGCGAGATTCCCGGCGTCGAATTCAATTCGGTCGTTTTCGTTTTCATTGTGAGGCATCCTTTTTCATTTGCGACCCGGCGGCGACTATCGCGCCAACGCCTTCAGCAACCACGCGTGGCTTTCTTCGATCAGTTGCTCGAGCAACAGGTTGTTCCCGGCGGCTTCGCGGCAAGCCGTCCGCGAGGTCCGGTCTGCCCTTGCCGGCACGGAACACCTGGACGTTGTGGACGCCGACCACGGGCTTGAGCCCGCCGTCGGGCAATGGCAGGTTGAGGCGGCGTTGCTCGTCCCCGCGCACCTCGATCAGCGCTGCCGGCGGCGGCAGGGGTGGTGAGCTGTCCGGTGAAGCGCAGCCCCCAGTCGTTGCCCCCTTTGTCCATCGGACCGACATCCGGTACGGAACCCGACTGCATGGCCTTGACTCTGCATGTCATCGCCCCTCCTGCTTCGGAACCCGGAGCAACGGGATCGGTTTCATTTCAGTGTTCGATAGCTTTCATCCGGGCGAGCTGGTCTTCGATCATCGGGACGAACTGCTGCATCCAGGGGGACATGTCCTTCTTCCCGCGGGCGCAGATCAGGTTGCCGCAGCGGACTACCGGGTCCTCCACATACTCCGCGCCGCAAACCGTGGCATCGAAGCGGCACTTGGGAATGGTCGCCACCTTGCGTCCGCGAAGCACATCGGCGGTGGCGAGGATCTCGATCCCATGGCAGATCGAGGCCACCGGTTTGTCGGCGGCGAAAAAGTGCTGAGTAAAACGAATCAGATCGGCATCGTAGCGCAGGTATTCGGGCGCCCTGCCTCCCGGCAGCACCAGCGCGACATAGTCCTCGGCCGTGACTTCCTTGAAGGCCACCTCGGACTCGAGATGATACCCGGCGCGTTCCTCGGTGATGTCCCAACCCTCGGCCAGTTCGTGGATCACCAGGTGGTAGCGCCGCCGTTGCGGGGCCGCGACGACCACGCGGTAGTTTTCGCCCAACCGGAAGAAGGGATACAATGTGTCCATGACTTCGGCGCCGTCACCGACGACCAACAGCACCTTCGGCCGGTCCGCATTCTGAGGCTCGACTCGCTGCAGACTGGACTGTAATCCGTCTCGCGGGCATTCGTTGCTGGATTGCGTCATGTGTCTATTCCTCTCGGGTAGATGGGTTTGGTGATGGGCCGCGTCACGGCGCAGGTTTCGGTAACAGGCTCAAGAAATCGCGATAGGCGGCGGCCAGGTCGGCGTTCTGATCCGGCGTTGCGGAGTGCAGCAGGACGCCAAACCGCAAGCGAAGCGTCTCGCCTTTCTTCACTTCCACGCGGCTGACGTTGCCTTGTTTCATCGCCTGCCGGCCAAAGGTATTCGCCACCATCAGGCCGTAGTCCCGGTTGTGGAACCAGCTCGGACGGAAATTCGCCGGGTCCGGCATGAGGGTCACGCCCGCGCGCCGGTCACCGATGAGGCCGGAGTAGTCGCACCAGTCGAAGGCCTTGCCCCAGGTGGCCTTGGCGGTTTTCCCGCCCGTGCTGGTGGTGATGAGGCCGCCGTTCTTTTCCGTGATGGGCGTGGCCACGCGAACGCCAAAGCCCATTTCCTCCTGGTCGCCGAACCATTCCGGGCCGGGATCGTTGATGCTCAATGCCGTACGTTCCACGCCGGCAGCATCCATCGCGGCCAGCTTCACGTCAACATCCAGGTAGTGCGGTGGTATCTTGCGCAGCCAGTCGCCCATCTTCACCACGCGCATGCCGTCCCTGACGAAGACCACCGGATCGCTGGACCGCTTCTCCATCAAGGCCACCAATTCCTGGCAGAACAGGTGGCTTTGACAGTCGATCAGGCCGCCGCGGGCGGTCGTCTCGGCGGCCCTTCCCGCCGCCACGATCGCCGGCGCGCCAACTGCCGCTGCCGCCGCGGCCAGGAATCGCCGACGCGAGACGTCGCGGCGTCTTTCGGTAGCGGAATACGCGCTCGGGCTGCCGCCGGTCCGCCCGCTGACGTCACCGCTGCTGTTTGTTCTCATCACGGTTCTCCAAAGCTGGCCTCAGGTCCTCACGGACACCGCCCAGGCGAGTGCAAGATGGGCGCGCCGGCCCGTCACGTTTGCGTTCCCTTCGGGATGGCCCAGTGGCCTTCCTTGCGGTAGCGGCGTCCGAGCAGTTGGTTGGCTGCGGCGGCGTCGTCGCCGACGATCTGCTCGGTGCGCGGGTCGAGGTTCAGCGATCGGCCCAGTCGCACTGCCGCGTTGGCCAGATGGACCAGGGCGACCGAATCGTGTCCAACAACGACGTCGGCGTTGGGTTTGCGGTCCTGTCGGATCGCGTTGAGGAAGTCCGCCTGATGGCCTCCGGCCACCAATTGCGGAGGCTCTTTGGGGCGGGCGTTGTCGATCCGTTTGTCGCGCTCGCCAAAGACCTCGACTTTGCCTCGCTTGCTGACCATCATCCGCCCGGCGGTCCCATAGAACTCCGCGCCGCTGTCGCAGTTGAAAGGATAGTTGGTGCTGAACAGCCGCATTTCGAAGATCAATTGCCGGCGTTTGCCAACGCCGCCGTCGCCGGGCCACTCGAACGCACAGGTCGCCGTGTCGGGAAACTCCTGGTCGTCGTCGAAGAAGTACTTGCCCCCGAGTCCCGTCGCCGTGGTGGGCAGCCCTTCGACACCCAATCCCCAACGGGCATAGTCGATTTCGTGCATGCCGTCGTTGCCGATGTCGCCGGTGCCGAAGTTGTACCACCAGCGCCAATCGTAGTGCAACCGGTTCTTCTGGAAGGGCATCCATTCGGCCGGACCAACCCACAGATCGTAGTCCAAGCCCGCGGGCGCGCTGGGCTTCGCCCGCCCGATGTTTTTGCGGAGCTGGATGTTCCACGCCTTGGCGACCAAGACGTCGCCGATCACGCCCTCGCGAAGCATCTGCACCGCGCCCGCGATCAAGGGGCTGGACCGGCTCTGCGTGCCGTGCTGGACCACCACCTTGTTCCGGCGGGCGGCGTCCACCAGCAGCCGGCTCTCGCGCAAGTTGTGGCTCTGGGGTTTTTCCACGTACACGTGTTTGCCCGCTTCACACGCCATGATGGCGATCGGAGCGTGCCAATGGTCGGGCGTGGCCACCACCACGGCATCGACCGCCTTGTCGTCGAGCACGCGGCGCAGGTCGGCCACGGCTTGCTTGGCGCGGACTTTTTCCTGCAACTGCCGGCGACGCGACTCGTCGGGGTCGCACACATAGCCGATATCGGCCAAGTTGGCAAAGGCACTGGCGAGCCCCGCGCCTTGGCCGCCGCACCCGATAATCCCGACGGTCAAACGCTCGTTGGCCCCGGCCGCGTTGATGCCGCCGGTCCAGGCCCACGCGGCGGCCCCGGCCGAGGCCGTCGCGGTGTGTTTCAGGAACGATCTTCGATTCGAGTCAGTCATGGCAGGTCTCCAGCAAGTTTGAGATACGTGGTGACTTTTCAGTGCGGGTTGTGAGCGGGAGGGCGCTAGCCCCCGGTTTCTGCAGCACCCACCGGCGGCTAGTGCCGTGCCGCTCAACCGCGCCGCAACAGCCCAACATACCATTTGCCCTGGAGAATCCCTAGCGTTAAGGTTTACACATTCCGCCAAAACTTTTACACTTTTCGCGGATGCCCGTGGCAGAACGGGCGACGGTCGAGGATCATGGGTTCCATGCGACACGTGGCCATTCTGATCGAAACCTCCCGCGTCTACGGCAGGGGCTTGCTCCGGGGCATATCCCGGTACCTGCGGGAGCGCGCCGAGTGGTCGACCTATTTCCAGCCGCAAGGGCTGGGCGATCCGCCGCCGCCGTGGCTGGCCAAGTGGCGCGGCGACGGGATTCTCGCGCGCATCGACAATCAAGCCTTGGCCCAGGCGGTAAGCCGCTCGCGGCTGCCCGTGGTGAACCTGCGCGGAACGATGCCCGATCTCCCTTTTCGCTTCATCGGCTCGGACAACGAAGCGATCGCCCGGCTGGGCGCGGAACACCTGCTGGAACGCGGGTTCCGGCATTTCGGCTTCTCCAGAGTGTATTCCGAAGTATCCTTGCTCCATTGCTGTAGTACGTGGTGATAATCGCACCAGCCTCCGTGCCTTGATAGTTCATATCCTTCAGGTAGTTGTTCTCAATCAGGCAGTTCCTACCTGTCGCCACGATGCCCGCCCCCGCGGAATGAGAAAACACCGAGTTCCTGACAATGCAGTCATCGCCAGTGAGCCTGATACCTGTTTCGTTAAGGTGAGACCGAGAAATCGGATTATGGTGAAGAATCCTGAGGTCTCTGATCTCTTTCCACTCATTTTCCGACGGAACGCGAAGGGTCTGGAAGTGGTTGAAATAAAACGACTCATCTTTGTGCGCTTGGATGAACCGAATCGCCTCGTCGACGAATAAATCCGTGGAGCGCGGCAGAAATTCAGATGGTTGGAAATTATCATTCCTCCAACCGTGGCTGTTGGAAACAATGGTGCGATGATCGTCAATCCCATAGGCACCCGGACTGGGAGCGGTTTTTTCGCCGGACCCACAAAGGTGCCACTTGCCGAAGTGTCCGATAACATAACCCGCCGACTTGACCAAATCGGTGACTGTAGTAACATCCGGGTCGAGCCAATCCGGCATATCCCGTTCTTCATTCACCTTATGGTTGTCGAAATGGCCGTGGACTTTATGCCGGGCAGGGAAATGACCGGTCATGAATGCGGTACGGCTTGGCGAGCAAACGGTTGCGTTGACATGGAACTGGGCGAACCGGGTACCCTCTGCTGCCAGCCGGTCCAGATTCGGGGTCTTCAGATAAGGATGTCCATAGACGTTGAGATCGCCCCAACCCTGATCATCGGCCAGAATGAAGATGACATTCGGCTTGGAGAGCGCTCTGGGCTCCTGGCTAATGGCCTCCTGGCCAAAGGCGGGCGGCCCCAGCACAGAGGCGGCCAGCACCAGTGCGCCGGCGGTCTTCACAAAATCCCGTCGATTGATTGTGGATGGTGTGCTCATCATCTTCGCTGCTTTCGTTCTTCTTGTTCTGTCATGGGCTATCGTATTCTCTAAGTTGAACTACTTGCCGTGCCGGATAAAATCGCCGTCGCCGTAATACTTCTTGACGATCCAGTCGGGTTGCCAGATATCGAGCACGCGGGTGAGTTGGCTGGCGTCGAAGGTTTTGGGCTTGGGATTGGGGCTCGACAGGACCCGCTTGTCTTCTACCTTCTGCTGCCAGTCTTTCATAAGCTTCATAAGCCGCTCAACTTGATTGGGATGATCCACCGCCAGATTGCGCGTCTCGCCGGGGTCGGCTTTCAGGTCGAACAGCAACGTGTGGTTGATCTGCGGGTAGACGTGCAGCTTCCACCGCTCGTCGCGAACGGATCGCATTTTGTCCTGGAAGGCGAGAAACAACGAATCGCGCACGGCTTTCTTTTCGCCGCGCCACAGCGGCGCGAGGTCGCTGCCATCGGTGCCGGCGGGGATTTCCGTGCCGGTAAGCCGGTAGATCGTGGGGACCAGATCCAGAATGTAGGTCAGCGCCGAAGTCGAACCACCCTTGGGAACGCCGGGACCGCTGACGATCAACGGGGCGCCCATGCTGTGTTCGTAGACGTTCTGCTTGCCAAGCAGTCCATGGCTGCCCATCGCCAGACCGTGATCGGCGGTGTAGATCACAATCGTGTTGTCGCCGTGCGGTGAATTGCGGATCGCTTCCATCACGCTAGGCGATCCAGATTCGGCGTCCGGATGTTCGGGTTGCCGTGTGCCGCGATCGTATCGGGCCGCTGGTCGTCGGCGAACAGAAACACGATGTTCGGCTTGCGCGCCTCGGCGGCGGATGCCCGGCACAGCGGCGCGGAGATGTAGAGGATAGCGGTGAGGATCAGAAGGACTTGTTTTATGTTTGAGTTCTCTTGCGTGATGGGCTGACGATGGCTTGCTAGAGAAGCTGCTCGGCAAGCCAGCAGGACCGCGGCCATCTGGCGACCAAACTGATCTTCTTCTTTCATGGTGATTCTCCTTCTTTGCTTTGACATGGTAATTCTCTTTCACCGCCACCTAACGGGGCACGGGCGGGGTGCCGACGGGGGCGTCGGTCCCCGCCTTCGCCAGGGCGATCCAGGCCGCTTCGCCGTAGACCCCGGCCTAACTGTAGTCAAAGGGCTGGAAGCCGGTCTGCTTGATGACCTCGTCAGAAGCGAAGCGGAAATCGCGTTTCTCCGGGTCCACAAACTTCGGATCGGCGATGATCGAGCCTTCTTGATCCCGGCCCATGGCCCGCCACTGGTCCCAGGACTTGCCCGCGAAGCCCAAGTTTTTCCCGTCCGTGCGTTAGTAGATGTTGTTTTTCAGGTCCACCTGAACATCGGCTGCCCACTGCCAGGGTCTGCCAAAGAGATCGCCCTGGTTGAAATAGACGATGTTGCGTTCGAACGTGAAGGAGAGGTGGTCCCCGGCTTTCTCTTGGTTTGTGCCCCTCACCTGCTCCTGCTGGCTGAAGGCCAGGATGTTATTGCGCACCGTGTTGTACCGGCCGAAATGCTGTTTGAAGCCCCCGTCCAGGTCGGTCTCGACCACTTCCTCAAAGAAGAATGGGTCGATGTCGGGATCCCTGGCGCGCTGTCTAGAGCCTGGGGGTGATGGCAGCCTGGCTATCTCCTCCCAGTTGGTGTTGGGTACCTTGGCGCGCTGGGCGCGGCGGCCGCCGGCCCACAACTGCTCGAAATACCACTGGCCCGCAGCCACGCCCGGCATGTCGGCCACCCACAGGCCGTTTTCCCCTGGCCGGAAGCCGGTTATTTTCCGCCCGCCGCTGAACACGGGCTTCGCCCCCGGCGCGGCCTCGTAACGGACCGGCGCCTCGGCGCTGCCGCCGTCCTCGGGCGTCAGTACCAGCGGCTCGGCGAAGCGGTAAGTGCCGTCCGCCACCACCACCCGCACCGGGCCGGACCTGCCGGCGGCGCGCAGGCGGCGCACCGCATCGCGGGCGCCGATCAGGCTGCCCACCGGCCTCGCCCGGCTGCCGTCGGCGGCGTCATCGCCCGCGGGGGCGACATGGACCTCAATGGGATCGGCGGCCGAGAGGGCCACCTGCACACACATGGCCAAGACTAAAGTGGTATTGTGCCTAAACATGGAAAGCCTCTTTCCCAAGCTGAGTCGGACGTCTGACGATAATCATCGTTGTGTTTTTCCGATGTTTCCCGACGTTGCCGAGACCCAACCGAACCGGGCCGGCGACGCCAGCCGCCGTCACTTTTCCCGAAGCTCAACCACCTCTCCGCCGGTCAGCGCAAGCAACAGCTTCCCCTTCACGGCGGCCATGCCGTCCCACACCGGCATGCTGGGCAGCCGCAGCTCGTTCAGCACGCGCCCGTCGGCGGGCGAAACAGCCAGCAGCACGCCGGGCGCCTTCCCGTCCAACGCCTCGCGTGTCGTGGCCCCGCCGCCCGGGGCGCCCGCCACGAACAGAATGTCCTTCGTCTTCACCATCGCGCGCACGTGGATCGAGATCGGCTTCCACCATCCGAGCCGCACCGTTGGCTCGGCCTTCCTCCCCATCTCCAGATACTGCCGCGCCGTCCGGTCCAACGGCACGCCGCTCTCCTTCGCGGCCGAAAACAGGGCCCACTTCCCTCCGACTTCGGCGCGCGGCTTGTCGAAGTGATTCTGGCCGAAGCCGTACACGACCTCCTCGTCTTCGACCAGCAACAGGCCGGTCGGAAAGAGCGTGCGGTTGAGCCGCTGGTCGTAGAACGCGCCCTGATGAAAGGAGGTAAACCCCGGTCCGTAGGTCCACTGAATACGTTCGGTCGTGTCGGCGCTGACGAACCCGTCGGGCGCGTGGAGGTGCAGGATCCGCTCGGACACCCGTTCCCCGTTCAGGTCCAGCACCTGGTGCCGCATGAAGATGCGTTTCCCGTTACTCGAGAGCACATCATTCAGCCAGCCGTCGACGCCCTCCTCGTCCAGCACCTGAACGCCGTCCTTGTCGCGCGTCCACAGCGTCTTTTCGAAGCGCAGCTCGCCCGTGCGCGGATCCAGACCGTAGAGGCGGATTCCTCCGTCGAGGAAGGACGTGCGGCCCGCCGAGACGACGGCCAAATCGTCAAGCACGAGGATGTTTCCAGGGACCGGCCACACCGATTCCAACTGGCCGTGCGAGACGATCCGCCGCTCCTCCGGCTCGGCGTGAAACCGCCAGGCGAGCGCGCCGTCAGCCGCACGAAGCGCATAGACCGAGCCGTCACGGCACCCGCATAGGACCAGCCCTTCGCGGACCGTCGGCGGCGCATCGATCCGCCCGTCGAAGGTGGCCCGCCAGAGCGGTGCCCCCGTCTCCGCGTCCAGCGCATGCAACGCGTGCGCATCGGTCTCAGCCAGAAAGACGCGACCCCCGGCGCTCACCGGGGCCGTGAGGGACGAACCGACCTTGGTCCGCCATCCGAGGGTCACGCCGGAAGGCACCGAAGCGCCGGTGCGTCCGGAACGCATGGCGTCGTGTCGAAACGTCGGCCAGTCTTCCGGGTCGGCCTGTCCGGCCCCGCTCGTCTGGCCGAACGCCGGCCCCTTTTCCAGTCGCTGTGCGACGGCGGCTTGGCGGAGAGGCGGCTCCGAGCGGAAGGCCATGAACCCCGCGAGCTTGGCGCGGACATAGCAGGCGCAGTTGTGCGGCGGCGTGTAGAGAAGCCCGTTGGCGGGAAGCACGCCGTAGTAGCAGCTCCCACGCAGCCAATGATGCGCAAGCGTGTGGCCCGTAACGGTGTCCAGGAACTCGATCCCCGCCCGGCTCGCCAGCACCGTGCTGCCGACGACCTTCATCTGATAGCAACGGTGATGCTGGAAGCGGTAGTTGTAACGGCCTTTCAGCTGCTTCTCCAACGCGCCGGTCAGGGGATCCCATGCTTGGTAGCTGATATCGTCGTCCTTCGGTCCCCACAGGTTCATTTCGGGGGCCGGTCCCCAGAACAAGCCATCGAAACCGAAGAGATCGACGGGAACCGAATAGTTGGACGGCGCATACTCCGCCCGCCACCGCTCGCGCCCGTCGGCGGCCGAGACGACGTTCAACTGACGCCCGCCCGCGAACGCGACCGCATCGCCGTAGATCACCAGCGTCGGCGCGAACTGGGGCGCGAGCACAATGGTCCCCGGCAACGCGCCGGGCCGGTCCGAGTCCGCGCTGGCCTGGCGGACGATCTTCTGCCCCGTGGGCGCCGACTCCCAGCGGAGCGCGCCCGTCTTCAGATCGAGACTCCGGATGATCGCGCCATCGTGGTAGACCGCTTGCTTCCCGTCGGCGGCCATGGTGAGCGGAAGGACATAGGGCGCCGCGTGTTCCCAGAGCCGCTTCCCGGTCTCCGGGGCGACGGCCACGATCCGGAGATCCGGGTTCGCTTTCTTCCAGAACTCGACTTGGGGATTGCGGTTGACCAGGGCCAGCAGCACGCCGTCCGAGAGGACGAATTCCTCGACGTTCTTCGTCTCGTCCAGGTTCCGCAGGACCCTGCCCGTGGCGGCGTCGAGAACGCTGACCGGCCCGAACCCGCTCAGCGTGGCGTAGACCCGGTCGTCCCGGGCGACCAGTCGCCGGCTGACCTGCGCCGGCCCGACCTTCTTCCCCATCGGCGCGCCGCCCCATTCGGGGATGGGATGCCGCCAGAGCCGGATCCCGTTGTGGGCGTCATGGGCGAGCAAGGCCCATTCGGAAGAAGTCGAGGCGAAGAGCCCGTCGTCCAGGATGCAGAAGACGCGGCCGCGCGCCGAAACCATGCCGCTGGTCTTCGTTCCCCGGTTCCACCGGGGGTGCGCCGCCCATTGCAGGTGGTTCGGCGGTCCGGAACGCCGGTCCTTGCTGACGGCGTTGCCCGTGCTGTCGTACCGCGCGTGCGTCCACTCGTCGTATTCGTCCGGCCAGGCCTTGCGCCGCGGCACGAGCGTGCCGGCGCGCCGCACCATGACAACGCCCAGCGGGGCGAGGACGCGGTCGATCTCCTTCGGGTCGAGTTCGACCGCCTCGTCGAGGACCAGCAGCAGATTGACCATCCGGTCGCCGTAAGGCAGATGCGGCCCCTTCCACGCGACCGCGGAGACGCGGCCGTACAGTTCCGCCTCTCGAATCCGTTCGCGCAAGCCGTTCAGCGCGCCCGCGTCCGCGACCAGGCCCTGGACCAGCGCGTTGGGAAGCTTCCCGAAGGCCAGGGCGAGCGCCGCGTCCCGCATCCCGACCTGAACGACCAGCCCGCCGTTGAAATTGCTGTCGGCCAGGATCCTGGCCGCCTCGTCATCAGCGGCCGGGGCCGGTCGCGCCAGCAACGCCAGCACCGCCGAAAGGAAAACGCCGGCAACACGCACGCTCGGAAGGCCCTTGCCAAAAGTGAATTCCCAGATTTTCATGTGATGTCCTGACTGATTGATAAGAGATTTGCGCTGAATCTTTTGATTTCGCACGCCTTCACTTGCCGGCGTCGGGACGTGTGTAGCCGCGGTCGCGGGCTTCGGAGAGTATCTTCTGCATCTGCGCCGCACGGTCGGCATTGGCAGCAATGACGTTTTTGGCCTCCGCAACATCTTCCTTGAGGTTGTACAGCTCATTCTGCTTCGGCGCGGTCCGCTCGATAAGCTTCCAGTCCCCCATGCGGATCGCGTAGGTACCGTTAGCAGCATGCATGATGACGTAGGGCAAGGGTTGACCTTGGCCGGGTTTCTCCTCCGTGAAGAAATGCAACACGTCAAAGCTGTCCTCGCCGTTGCCCTTGGGCAGTGGCACGTCAAACACGCACGCAAATGTCGCTAGCATATCCGTGAGACAGAAGACTTGGGCGCTCACCGTGCCGGCGGGGACTTTGCCGGGCCAGCGCACGAGGAACGGTTCGCGAAAACCGCCTTCATACTCGCTGTGTTTGCCGCCGCGTAACGGGCCGTTGATGGCAAGACCGGCATCCATAGCATATTTGATCTCGGGGTCACGCTGGACAATCACGCCACCATTATCGCTGGTGAAGATGACAAGCGTGTTGTCCACAAGATTGAGACTGTCGAGTTGTGCCAAAATCTGGCCCACAGTCCAATCGAGTTCTTCGATGAAATTGCCATATTTGCCGAACGGGCTCCCCGTGAAGCGGGGATGGTAATCATGCGGTTTATGCACCGCCGTGGCCGAATAAAACAT